>Ga0114957_1000317_pt1 | contig 65401 bp, 53 predicted proteins | sample BantaG_FD_87175 | JGI IMG/M metagenome (GOLD analysis project Ga0114957, IMG submission 87175) | Marine algal microbial communities from Bantry Bay, Ireland - BantryBay_4 metaG | ecosystem: Host-associated > Algae > Red algae > Unclassified | place: Bantry Bay, Ireland | collected 2014-11-21 | reverse complement strand
TTGAAATTACTTTTCGTTAGAAATTCCTTAAATAGCTAAGGCTATTCGCGAAATTTATAACTCAATCAATTTCAAAATAACCTATTCAAATTCGGACGAAACTTAAATTACAGTGTACTTAGTTGGTTTTATCGGACGCCGTGCATTAGTTTTTTGATGACTGGGTTTAATAAAATTCCCAGCAATCCTAAGCCTATTGGTACGACGGTGAATATAAGGAAAAAAGTGGTCATTGAATATTCACTGGTAATTTCTTCAATTCGTCCGCCCATTTCACCGGCTGTTTTGTTACCAATGGCAACTGCGATATACCATACACCAAACATTAGTGCGATCATACGACCCGGCACTAATTTGGAAATATAGGACAGTGCTACCGGAGATAAACAAAGTTCGCCAAGTGTATGCAACAGATAGGCAATAATCAGCCACATAATACTAACCGACGCTACTTCTGCTCCTTTCTCTATCCCCATTGATCCAAAAGCCAAAGCTCCAAATCCAGCACCAAGTAAGATTAGACCTAAACCATATTTGGATGCGGCGCTCGGATTGTATTTAGATTCCCACCATTTGGAAAATAAAGGTGCAAACATAATTATGAAAAGGGAGTTGAGGATACCAAACCAGGTAGCTGGAATTTCCACTTCGTTTTCTTTGATAGATTTTACTGTAGCTTGAATAATTGGTGACGCTTTTCCTGATTCAGCAACCACCTTTCTGGCATGATCTGCCTTTTCAGGATTCAGGTAGATCAACTTTCCTTTTACTTCGATAAGGCTAACCTTATCTCCTACTTTGATATCTCCTGGTTCAATGACGGTTGTTTCTTTTTGAACCACTTTGTCAGATGCTGCTACCGTTGTGGATTCTAAGACATTAGTGGAAATCGTTTCTGATTTTCCTTCTTTTACTTCTACTGATTCAATCGTTTGGTAATCAACCACTAGTGCATTAGAGCTTATGTTTCTGTTGATCATCCAGAAAATAAGTGCCCAGATAATAACAAATGAACTTCCCAAAACTATATTAGACACTTTATAGTCCTTGAATGTTTGCTTAAATAATTTAAACAGTACCCAAGTGATGATTCCCACAGGAACTACGGTGATAATGATGTTCACGATATTGAAGATAGTCGCCCAACTTCCTGACATGATTCTATCCGTATAGCTGTTGGCGAAGATCGTCATAGAACCACCTGCCTGTTCAAAACAAGCCCAGAAGCAAACGGTCATAATTGCAAAAACAACAATAGCAATCATTCGGTCCCTTGTTTGTACAGGAAATCTGATAATTCTGGAAATAAGCAGGAAAAGGAATAAAATAACACCCGTTAGAATATACCAATTAGAAATATCAGTGTCTCCAATTTGAAGCAAATTGATACCGCCAATTTTATTTAATGGATCATTAAGAATCCAGGTAACACCAATAAAAGTACAAATACCAATCAATAGTTTGTCAATCTGTGTAAACGGATTGAGGCGATCTCCCTCAAATTCCAAAACCGTATTGCCTACCGTTTTCTCTTTGGGCTTTAAGCCAATATCTCCAAAGATACCTTGTGCCAAATAGAATTGAATAGCTCCCATCAACATGAAAATACCCGCTAATCCGAAGCCATAACTCCAGTATACTTTCTCACCGATGTAACCACATAGCAGAATACCCAAAAAAGCTCCGGCATTTACACCCATGTAGAAAATGGTATACGCTCCATCTTTTTTCTCGGGAGTATCCTCATACATAAAGGAAATAATGGAAGTCATATTTGGTTTAAATAAACCATTACCTATGATCAGCAAACCGATACCTATGTATAGGAACATGTTGGCAAATTCCATGGCCATGGAGGCGTGCCCGAGAGTCATAATTAAGGCACCCCATATCACTGCTTTTCGATAACCAATGTGATTATCCGCCAGATATCCACCAAGAATTGGTGTTAGATAAACCATGGCAGTGTAGGTACCATATAACGCCAGTGCTTCTTTACTGGTCCAATCCCAGCCGCCGATACCGACAGAACTGATTAAAAACAGCACGAGGATACCGCGCATACCATAGTAGGAAAACCGTTCCCACATTTCTGTAAAAAACAGAACGAACAATCCCGATGGATGTCCTAATACCGTTGACTTAAAAATGTCGTCGTTTGCTTTACTCATTTTAAATTTGATTTTTAATTAACCCCAAGAAAGTAGTCTTTCTTTGTTGATTTTAAAATTTGATGTTTAGTGTGTCGTGTCCATTTCAATTTCTTCTGCACCGTGCGTCAAAACTTTCAGTTTTTTGAGGAACACAATAATTAGCAGTCCGAAAAATACGGTAAGTGCTGTTATGAACAAAAAGGTTTTAAATTCCCGTTTGTTTTGGACTTCAAAAATTTCAACGGTCCCGGAGTAGTTCTTTCCGTCACCCGTATTTGCTTTTACTTTTTTAGCTTCTACATCTTTTGACAAACGAATTATTGCATGCTGTTGATTGTCTTTGGTTGCATTCTCATCTGCTAACATACCTGCCAAAATTCCTTGTGCTTTTGCATCTAATGAAATAAAGTTACTGAAGTCTTTCGCCCCGCCTTCCTGATTGTTAATCATGAATACCTTATCACCCTCTTTGTAGATGTTTGCTTTTAATACAAAATCCATATCCATTGCGATCAAAGTATCTGCTGATAAATAAGGTGTAACCTCCGCAGGGCTTGCAATCAGGTTTATCTCAACGGCCTCTGCCTGCGAAGCTTCTCCGATCGTACCTGCCAGCTTATTTCCAATACCAGTCGCTGCAAAATAAACACCCATCATGATGGCACCATATTTCACAGGTGCTAATTTGGTGATGAATGACAATGCCACAGGAGATGCACAAAGTTCACCTATTGTATGCAACAAATAAGCGCCTACTAGCCACCACATAGATGCTTTTCCATATGCTTCACCACCTGCTTGGTTAGATGCTCCTGCCATTAGCAAAAACCCAGATCCCATGATGATGGTACCGATTGCCATTTTAAAAAGAGAAGAAACTTCTTTTCCCCTACGCTTTTGGCGAATCCAATATCCAGCTACTGTTGTACCGAAGATTATTATGAATAATGCATTTACCGATTGGAACCAACTTGCAGGTATCGTTGTACCTAAGAAGGCGATCGTCAAGTCTGTCTTTTCTTTTGCATAAATATTTAAGAGACCTCCTGCCTGCTCGAATGCGCCCCAAAAAACAATGATAATTAAGAAGGATAGAAAAAGAACGATCATTCGATCTTTCTCTATTTTCGTTAGAGGCTTCTTCATCAAAGCTTGATCTTCAGCTGATGAAGTTCCCAGATAATCTCCTACTCCTACCAAATATTTTTGTCCCCACATATATACGGCCTGTCCAATCAACATACCTATTCCAGCTAATCCAAATCCATAATGCCAGCCTATTTTCTCGCCCACATAACCTACAATTAGCGCCGAAAGAAAAGCACCTATATTAATTCCTATATAGAAAATAGTAAATCCACTATCTCTCCTGGGATCTCCTTTTTTATACAAGCCCCCTACCATAGTAGAGATATTTGGTTTCAAACAACCTACTCCTAATATAATTAGACCCAATCCTGCATAAAACGCCCACATGGCCTCTACAGCCAATATACTATGCCCAAGAACCAAGAGCAATCCTCCAAGCATAACCGTTTTCTTCTGACCAAGCATCTTATCCGCAAGAATGCCCCCTGGAATTGACATCACATATACAAGCATCGTATACCATCCATACAACTCAAGCGCTTCACTTTTTGTCCAACCCAAACCTCCTTTTTCTATAGAGGAATAAATATACAGCACAAGAATAGCCCGCATACCATAATAACTGAATCGCTCCCACAACTCTGTGAAGAATAAAACAAATAACCCAATAGGGTGTCCAAATAGCTGCGGTTGATTATCCAGCGTTTTACTGCTCATATTTCGTCTGTTTTTTGATTTTAGAAGCACTAAAAATAGGCGATTTACAGTAAAAACAGCAAAAAACCCTTCTTTTCTTTAGGATTAAGGGGGAGTAGGCTTGAGATATGACGAATTTTAAGTTAAATAAAGTTTTAGGGTGGTAAGGTTTGAGGGAGATAAGGTTTGAAGGTCACTCAATATGCGGAGCCCGCGATCGGGTGTCCTTCAAACCTTCAAGCCTTACCACCTTCAAACCTTACCTCCTTCAAACCTTGACCCCTCAATTCACAAGCGTATCAGGTTCCACCAAACTTTCCCGCGGCTTATACTCCAAAGTCCACCCCGCTCCTTCCACCATAAAAGTAATGATTTCAAAGATCTGAGCACTTTCCGCCTCTGCCGTCAAAAACAGGTCGCTATTGTTCGCTTCCTGGCGTACCTTTTCTTTGGCATTTTTATTCATCTTATTATAATCGGCTACTGAGAAGGAGTTGAAAGTGCCTTCTGTAATATCGTAGTAATCCAAATCGTGATCAATCGACATGATTTCTGGATCGGGTAATTCGCTAATGATGATTTTTTTCAACTGAGGTTGTGCTTCAAAATGCATCTTGGTCAGGTCATAACCAACTGATACTTTTGCACGAATTCGAATCAGCGCTTTTTTCCGAAAGGGACTTAGGTCATACCCCCAATATTCTTTATAATCGTAGACTTCCGAGAAATAACCTTCTACCGTCACCAGTTTACAAACCGTTTTTATTTTTTCGAGCAGCACTTGTGATTGCTCTTCCGATTCGGTTTTTACCGAAAAGGTGTAGTATTGCTTGGTTCCCCAAAAAATGCCGAAACACAGGGCTAAGATTCCGAGGGCGATTAAAATATTCTTTATCATGGTTTTACTTATTTCTATTGCTAAGATAGGAAGAAGACCGAAGACGGAAGACCGGAGACGGAAGTTTTCACGTGATCGCGGCTTTGGGTTATTTACTCAAGCTGTGCCTCCGCTAAAGCTACGGCGACACGCGGGCGGAAGTCTCTTTGCTTCGCGATAGAGCTTTCCGGTCTTTTAGAACGCGTTAGTGGGAAACTTCGGTCTTCCGTCTTCCGTCTTCGGTCTTTTCCTTATCTTTGCACCCGTGGAAAATCTACAGAGGCTGATAGAATTGTACAGAGATGATGAGCGGACACATAAAATCGTAGAAGCTCTCAACGTATCCACTCCCGCCCGTTTACAACTTTCCGGAATGGTGGGAGCACAGGTATCCTTTGTCTTGTCGGGAACGTACCTCGCTAATCCGGGCCACAGCATACTCATCGCCAACACCAAAGAAGAGGCCGCTTTTTACCAAAACAATATTGCTAATCTTTTCGAGAAAAAGACCATTCACTTTTTCCCAGACTCCTTCAAAAGGCCCATGTACTTTGAAGTGCTGAATAATAGCAATGTCTTGCAGCGAACAGAGACGATCAACAAAATTATTTCGTCCAGGACAACGGGTGAAATCGTTGTTACTTATCCGGAAGCACTTTTTGAAAAAGTAGTGGCTCCTACCGAACTGAAAAAAACGCGCATCGAAATAAAAATGAAGGAATCGGTTGACCCGGATACCCTCATCGGACTTTTGGTCGAATACGGATTTCAGCGAACGGATTTTGTTTATGAACCGGGACAGTTTTCTATTCGTGGTGGCATCTTCGATATTTTCTCTTACGGAAATGAATGGCCGTATCGGGTAGAACTTTTTGACGACGAGGTGGAAAGTATCCGAACGTTTAATCCAAACACACAACTCTCTGTTCAGAAAATTGCGCAGGTCTCTATTGTGCCAAATATCAACACCCGTTTTGATCAAAGTCAGAAGGTTTCTTTCTTTAAAGTATTCCCGGAGGATACTTGCATTTTCGTGCAAAACCTCGAAGTATTGACCGACAAACTCCAACTCTGTTTTAATAAAGCTGAAGAGTTTGCCAATACTATTTCTGCAACGGATGAAAGTGAACTGGCCGAGCTTCTACGTGACCGGGCTTTCATGTTACCTGACAACGTAGTTGGAGATATTGAACCGTTCAACCTCATTAATTTTGGTAACAATCAGGACGTCATCAAGTTTGAACAAACGCTTAAGTACGATACCAAACCGCAACCGAGTTTCAATAAAAATTTCAAATTACTGATTGAGAACCTGAAGGAAAATACAGGTGGGAAAGTCGATAATTATATTTTTACCGATAATCCCAAACAGATCGAACGGTTCTACGCTATTTTTGAAGATATGGGAGCCAACGTACAATTCCATCCAATCAATAAGGCGATTCACGAAGGCTTTATTGATTACCAACTAAAAATAGCCTGCTACACGGATCACCAGATCTTTGAGCGTTTTCACAAATACAAACTCAAACGCGGTTTTTCAAAAGACAAATCACTCAATATAAAATTACTGCGCGAGTTGCGACCCGGTGATTTTGTTACACATATTGATTATGGTGTCGGACGTTATTCTGGTTTGGAAAAACTGGATATTAATGGGCACATACAGGAGTCGGTTCGACTAGTTTACAAAAACAATGATTTGCTTTATGTGAGCATCAACTCGCTACATAAAATTGCGAAGTACGTGGGCAAGGAAGGTTCCGCACCCCGACTCAACAAGCTGGGCACGGACACCTGGAAGACCCTCAAAAACAAAACCAAGAAAAAGGTAAAAGACATTGCTGCCGAACTCATAAAGTTATACGCACAACGAAAAGCCGCCAAAGGTTTCGCTTTCGAAAAAGATGGCTATCTGCAAAATGAACTGGAAGCTTCTTTCATGTACGAAGATACGCCCGACCAGTTCAAAGCAACCAATGATGTAAAAGAAGATATGCAAAAGGCCATTCCAATGGATCGGCTCATTTGTGGAGATGTTGGGTTTGGGAAAACGGAGGTCGCTATTCGCGCTACTTTCAAGGCGGTCATTAGCGGTAAGCAGGTAGCAATTTTGGTTCCAACCACCATCCTGGCTTTACAGCATTTTCATACGTTCAAAGATCGCCTGGAAAATTTTGGTGTAACCGTTGATTATATCAACCGCTTTAGAACAACTGCTGAGCGCAAAGCCATTTTCGAAAAATTAAAAGAAGGTTCCATTGATGTCGTAATCGGCACACACGGCATTCTCAATAAACAAATCGGATTTAAAGACCTCGGTTTGCTTGTGATTGATGAGGAACAAAAATTCGGTGTTGCCGCTAAGGAAAAACTACGTAACTTAAAAGTAAACGTTGATACGCTTACCCTCACTGCAACTCCGATTCCACGTACCCTTCAATTTTCTTTGATGGCGGCCAGAGACTTGTCGGTGATCAACACCCCACCACCAAACCGTCAACCCATACACACTGAAAACCGCGTGATCAGCGATGAGGTGATCAGAGACTCCATTTACTACGAGATACATCGGGGCGGACAAGTTTTCTTTGTACACAACCGGGTAAAAACGCTGGCCGACATGAAAGCCTATATTTGCCGGCTCTGTCCTGACATTGACGTGGCCATGGCGCATGGCCAGATGGATTCAAAAGATCTGGAGAAAACCTTGTTAAATTTTATCGAAAGAAAGTACGATGTCTTGGTTTGTACCAATATCATTGAAACGGGTTTGGACATTGCCAATGCAAATACCATTATCATCAACAATGCCCATCAGTTTGGAATGAGTGATTTGCATCAGTTGCGTGGCCGGGTAGGACGAAGCAACCGCAAGGCATTTTGTTATTTATTTAGCCCTCCTCTTTCGGTGCTGACTTCGGAAGCTCGGAAACGTTTGCAGACGCTGGAAGAGTTTTCTGATTTGGGATCTGGTTTTAATATTGCCATGCGAGATTTGGATATTCGAGGTGCGGGAAGTTTGCTTGGTGGCGAGCAGAGTGGTTTTATTTCTGATATTGGTTATGAGACTTACCAAAAAATTCTGGATGAGGCGATACAGGAATTGAAGGAAAGCAAGTTCAAAGATCTTTTCAAAGAAGACCTGGAGAAAGAACGCAAGTACGTTCGCGATGTGCATATTGAGACGGACATTGAGATGTTGATTCCGGATGACTATATCAGCAACATTCAGGAGCGACTGAATATCTATACGGAATTGGATTCCATCGAAACAGAAGAAAAGCTGAGTGCTTTTGCTCGTCAAATGCAAGATCGCTTTGGGACTTTGCCCAAGCAGTTGACCGAATTATTTGACGGACTTCGTCTGCGATGGGTTTGTAAATTGCTCGGTTTTGAACGACTGACTTTAAAAAGTAACACACTCCGATGTTTCTTTATTGCCAATCCACAATCTCCATTTTACGAAACGCCTTTTTTCCAAAGTATGGTTCGCTTCATCGGCATGCACGGCCAGGATCGTGGATTTAAATTTAAGAAAACGGCCCGTCATATGATTCTCATTAAAGAAAATGTAAAGGATCTGACTAGTTCCCGCAAGGAGTTGCAGGCTTTATTGGAAGATGTGGAGGCGGATGTTGCTGCGGTTTGAGGAGGAGGAATTTTGAATGGGTGTCCCGATGCATTGGGATTGAGTAATCCTTCTTTTGTGGATCGCTGGCGCGATTTTTTTTTGATGGGACACGGATTTGACGGATTGAACGGATAAGGACGGATTTTTTCCGTAGGATGTGAACCCCTCTAACGCCATTTGGATCGAATAACCGAGCGCGATAAAAGATAAAAATCCGTGTTAATCCGTCAAATCCGTGTCCCATCCATAATTGAGGGCAAAATTCAATCACTCAAAATCCCCTGCCCCACGGCTCCCCTCCCCTAAAACAAAAAATTGCAGTAACCGATTTATTCGGAAACTACAATCTGAGAATTTTCAATGTTATAAACGGTTACAGGGATATTTTTTAAAGCGGAAAATGACTTTCATTACTTCCAGCGCTTATTTTCAAATAGTAAATGGCGATATACAGGGAAGCCAAAAAAGCGATGGTGAGTAACCAAAACTTATTGCTTTTATAAAAATTCTTTTTCTCTTCCAATATAACGTAAACCAATGAGCTTAAAAAAGCCAGGTTTGTAAATAATATGGCTAACATACGCGCGCGCTTCTGCTGTTAATGAATAATTACCCTTACAGACGGGATTAAGTGGCAAAACGTTGCATGGGGGTCGGAAACTTCTAGTTCTCACCCCTTTATACGCTTCCGAAAAGCACCCAGATTAGTAGATATAGTGAAATGGCTGAGGTTGCCGGCAAGGTGATAGAAAGAATGGCCATAATCAATTCTAAAACGGTTAATTTTCATACCGATCCCTCCGGAGAATCCGGAAAGGCTTCGAAAGTTGTCTACTTTTAGTTCTTTACGACGTTGGTGGTGGTAACCAATGCGCATTCGAAAGTTTTCTTTTTGACCTAAAAGAAACTCTCCACTAAAACTAAGATGACGGAAAAAGTTATCGACTCGCACAGACCAGATACCTCTTACATTAGCTTCTTCCTGATCAAAGAAAGAAACACTTTCTTCCGCGTTGGGGTCATCATAAAGAATATTCCAACGATGCAGGTTATGGTAAGTGATGGTAAACCGAAATGGTAAGTGACGCAATTTTTGTGAAATACCAATTTGCATATCAAAAGGCAGCACCTCCCGTTCGTCTTCATATTTTGTAAATTGGATACCTGCGTTTTTAATAACAAAGCCAATCGAAAACAAACTGCTGGTATCCTGATAATAAGCCCCCAAATCCAGTGCTCCTCCGCTAGAGTTGTAACTTGCAAACTGAGAGTTGATCAATTTTAGATTGGCACCAACCGATAGCTTTTCGTACAACTGCTTTCCTGCCCCAATGTTGAAGGCATATTCATTTGCTTTAAATGTACCAGTGATGTTTCCCGCTTCATTGGCACTATCGAACTCCCCATAATTGACGTACTGCATGCCGGCATGAAGCGTCATATCCCAAGCCTCGATGTGGCGAGCGTAGTCAAAAAAACCATGTTGAATTCCAGCAAGGTGAAACTGATGTGACGCAGTAAGTTGATTGTGCTGAAGCGGATTAAGCACCCCGGGGTTTTCATGGATCAATGCCGCATCATCATCTTTTACAGAAATCAATGCTCCTCCAAGTGCCGTAACTCTTGCCGATGGAGAAAGGTTGAGAAATTCGTAAACATTATCTCCTCCAATTTGGCTGGAAGCCGATACAGCGATCAAACTGATAAAAACAATAATGGGTAGTATTTTTTTCATGTTGTTATTTTTAGGTGTCGGGAGTCAGGGGTCAGGAGTCAGTTCACATTTATCGCGAAACCCGGGATAGCATTCCTGACTCCCGACTCCTGTCTCCTGACACCTCAATTATTGGTCTCCGCCCTCTTTTGTCCAGATGGTACGACAGACGCCTTCTACACATTGCATCTTCTTGGCCAGTTCACCATCTTCGCTAAAGAGCTGCAATAAACCATTTTCGTTATCTCCATCCAAGTAAGTTCCTTTGGCTTTCAGCTTACCATTTTTATGATATTCTACAAACGGACCATTTTCATTATTATTTTCAAACAAAACTTCCTCTTTTAGCTCCCCGCTGTCATAATAACCTTTCCATATTCCGTCCATCGTATTGTTGATGTACATTCCTTCCAGTTGAAGTTTTCCATTTTCATAAAACGATTTAAAAGTCCCTTCAAAGGCGCCATTGATATAATTTTCACTTACCTGTATGTTTCCGTTGGGATAATACAAGTGTCGAACTCCGTGCAAAGTATCGTTCTTATACTGGGCTTCTTCCATTTTAGAACCATCGGCATCAAATCGGGTAAATGTCCCCTCCTTTGCAAAATTTTCTTTGTTGCGGAAATAGTTAATTTTTGAACCATCGTCTTCTATGACTTCAATTTCTTCGAGATTGCTGGTTTCGCAAGCACAAAGTACGAAAATGAGCAGTAGGTGTAAGCAGGTATTTTTCATAATAAAAGAGTAACGATCTTTTTAAATAATGGAGTTGTACCCTGCGAATGTAAGTAATTATGTAAAATAATTAAGGCTGCGCTTGATTAAAAGACGGAAATCCGAAGACCGAAAGCCTGCCCCGAAATCTCGGGGACGAAAGTTTTCCTGCTATCGGGCTCGAAGACCTTACTACAATACATTCTGATACAATTTGTCCTCTTCATAACGAAGAAATTTCAAAAAATCACATAACTGTTCTTTGAAAGGATGGAGGTCCGAAGACAAAAGACTGAAGTTTCCCTCTACAACAATGTAACTTACATTAGTGGGCTCTCCGCCTTAGAAGTGTCTCACTACTTCGCGGGAAAACTTCGGTCTTCCGTCTGCGGACTTCTTCCTCTCCCCAAAATAACAATGCCACAAGTCGTTTCCGACCTATGGCATTATTGAAGGCTACAATTTCTTGTGCCCCGAACGGAATATGACTTAGCTAATTAAGCTTTCACCTTAGCTTTTACTCCTACAGTCTCCCGACCGATGCTGGAGTAGAAAATATCCATCGCTTCCATTTTTGATAATTCGTATAAGTTACGGCCATCAAAAATTACATTATCGTTGAGCAGCTTCGAAACCTGATCGAAGTCAGGAGTACGGAATACGCTCCATTCAGTAACAATAGCTAGTGCATCAGCACCTTGCAAAGCATCGTATTGGTTTTCAACCAATTCGATTTTGTCACCATATTTATCGCCATATTCTTTACGAACATTATCCATTCCTTCCGGATCGAATGCTTTTATTTTAGCGCCTGCAGCCAATAGTTCATCAATGATGTACAATGCTGGTGCTTCACGAATATCATCTGTGTTTGGCTTAAAAGCCAAGCCCCACATAGCAATCGTTTTGCCTGTCATGTCACCACCAAAATACTTAATGATCTTCTTAGACAAAACAGTCTTTTGAATCGTGTTTACTTCCATGACAGAAGACAAGATTTTGAAGTCATAACTGTTTGCCTTGGCAGTCCGGTGGAGTGCCTGTACATCTTTAGGGAAACAGCTGCCTCCATATCCCACACCTGGGAAAAGGAATCGCTTACCAATACGAGAATCACTTCCCATACCTTTTCTTACCATGTCTACGTTTGCTCCTACGTTTTCACAAAGGTTGGCAATCTCATTCATAAATGAGATACGAGCAGCGAGGTAAGAGTTTGCCGCATATTTTGTCATTTCAGCTGAACGCTCATCCATAAAGATGATAGGATTACCCTGACGTACGAACGGTTCGTACAATTGCTTCATCGTTTTACGAGCTCTTTCTGAGCTGGTGCCAATAACCACACGGTCCGGCTTCATAAAATCGTTAACGGCTACACCTTCTCTAAGGAACTCCGGGTTTGAAACTACATCAAACAAATCTGTGCTTACGTGTGCAGCTAGTTTTTCGTGTACTTTCTCAGAGGTACCTACGGGTACCGTACTCTTATCAATAATTACTTTATAATCTTTTATTAAAAAAGATAACTGATCTGCTACACCAAGGATGTAGGATAAATCTGCAGAACCATCTTCACCCGGAGGTGTTGGAAGTGCCAGAAAGATGATTTCTGCATCTTCAATAGCTTCTGCTAAATTAGTAGTGAATTTAAGTCGTCCTTGTTTTGTGTTTCTTTCAAACAACAAGTCAAGTCCTGGCTCAAAAATAGGTACCTCGCCATTACGCATGCGCTCTACCTTTTTTTCATCAATATCAACGCAAATTACCTTATTACCGGTTTCTGCAAAACAAGTTCCGGTGACTAGGCCTACGTAACCGGTACCGACTACTGCAATGTTCATGATCGTGAATTTTAAGTGATAAAATTAATTTCTGTCAATTGGTTGTATTAAACGGTATATGCAGTTTTGAGACAAGTATCTGAGTAACAAGAGGATTAGGACTAATTTACTTAAAAATAAAGACTAGTCTACTTTCCTGCTATAGATTTAACTTTTAGACGGCCTTCTGTAGAGAAAGTCATCTGATTTAAAGTCAGGCAGATTGTCTTGAATCTGCCTGACTTCATATATTACTTAGCAATAATTTGACCGAAAATAAAAGATGGGCGAAAATGTCTGGAAAAAAATTATTTTTTTCCTCAAAACGATCAGGAATTCAGGATATTTCCTTCGGAAATTATTTCTACTAATAGAAAGTTGATCTGCTATCTTTTATTTTTACGGTTTTCTTCATTGCCTGCATCAATTGCCTTCCTACCTGGGTCTGATAAGTAGAAGAAGTTTGCTTTTTTAGCTGTGGTAAATTTGTCACTGCCGTCGGCTGTGTTTTGCTGACCAACTGAAGTACATAGATTCCATTGGTCCCTACAATTGGAGCAGAAGTGCTGTTAGCCTCCATATTGTAAGCTGCCGCTAAAACATTAGGTTCAGAACCTCCCATCTCTGCCAGGTATGGCGAGTTGAAGGTAGCTCCCGTAATGGTATCTACTTCTGAGTTGTAGGTTGAAGCGATTGAAGCCAAACTTTGGCCAGCTATTTTATCTTTAATCGCTGCTCCTCTTTTTTGGTTCAGTACGATTGGCTCTATTTCATCTCTTATATCTGCGATGCTAACATTACCTGCTTTTTGAATTGATTTAAGGCCGGCAATAACATATTTGTTATCGAAAAATTCGGCAGGATCCTGATATTCATAAACTTCTGAAGACACTACACCAATGCTTGATTTTCCACTGAAAGCCCATTTTACCATGTTCCGGCTTCCTTCTCCTCCACCTAGTGTACCTATGAAGAAGTCGTTCTTCTTAAGGCCTGTAGAAGTCTCTACAGTAAGGTCAGGATTATTTGCTGCTGCCGCTGCCATTTCTTCCAGTGTTCTGTTTTTTGAAGCAAATTCTAATGCTTTGTTATAAACTTGTTTTTGTGTAAAATCACTTGGAATAATTGATTCAGAAATCGATGCAATTTTAACCGCTTCTTCATTCTTGATAAACTTGTAACCCAATACTTCTACCAGGTGTACACCGAAGTTGGTGACAACCGGGTAAACTTTACCTTGTTCAGCTTCGTAGAAAATAAGGTCGTTGAATGGCTTTACCATTTTGTTCAGTTGAGAGTATCCCAGGTTTCCACCTTTTGGTCCGGAAGGTCCCTGACTGAATGCTTTTGCTAATTCATCAAAAGAATTTGTTCCGGCTTCTATCAGTGTTTTCAAGCTATCGATTTTGGCGTAAGCTGCACGATATTCAAGGTCTGTTTTTGCATTGATCAGAATGTGTCTTGAATCAACAGAATCAGGCAGGATCTTTCTATCCAGTACTTTTACAATGGTATATTTTCTTCCGTCCATGAAAGGGCCTTCTGCTGTTCCAGGCTCCATGGAGAACGCTCGGTCAGCATAGGCAGCAGGCACCTGCTCTTTAGTGTAGTATACGTTGCTAATGACGCCGTAGTTGGAATCAACAAAAAGTGAATCATCGTCCGTACTATTAAACCCGGGAAGCAGCTTCGCCACTTCGTCGTAGATATCTGTAGAATCTTTTTTGGAAGCAGCGATGTTGAAGGTTACGTATGATACACGTCTGGTTTCTTCATCGCTAATATACTTAGCTTTGTTTTCTCCCAGGTAAGCCTGAAGGTCAGCCTCAGCAACGGAGATTCCGCTTGCATCCACTTCATCAAAAGGAATCTTAACGAAGTTAAAGTTCATCTTCTGGTTGCCGTCATTATGCATCATTTCTGCCATCCATGAAGGCGTATAGATTGATTTTTGAACCAGTGTATTTAGTTTTGACTGTAGGCGATCTTTTTTGATTTCCTTCATCTGGTGGCGCCAGTACGGTTCGAAGGAAGGTTGTAATTGTCCTTGTCTGATCGCTTCTCCCACTCCACCTGTTTCGATCAATTGTTTGATTTGTCCTAGTTGCTCCCGGTTGATTTGGCCGGTGTTAGGATCTCTGAAACGTTGCGTGATGATTGGGCTAAGGTTGTTACCAAATTGCAATTCCATCATTTCCTCAGCGCTTACGCTAAGTCCGAGTGCTTCTGCTTCTTTTTCAACGATCGCCTCTTCTACAAAATAATCCCAAAGAACGCTTCTTCGGCTATATACATCACCGCCAGCGTTAGGATAAAGGGCAGCTTCAGCTCGGTTGAATTCTCTGTAATCCAGCTTTTTTCCGGCTACTACCCCCATGTCGGTTGGTGCGCCTCCTCCTCCTACTCCTTGTCCAGAGAAGTCCATCAATATAAATGCTGCCAATGCAAAACCAATTACAATGACGAGTATCCAACTATTCTTTCTGATTGTAGTAATAAGAGCCATTCTATCTCAATTAATTTAAATTATTAATAAAAGGTCAAACGAACATTTTCCCAAAAGGGAAAAAATTAATTATTTTCTTTTTGTGTAAGTCTGTGATTTTCTGATTATTAAGCTAAAGTACTGCTGGTATGTAGCGGTAGGATTTGCTCTTTCTAAAAAATCCCAGCAAAGGTAACCCCTTTAGTGTACAATATCAAAAATATTAAGAGAAGTATCCCTTTCGCGGCAGAGCCGCGAATCAAAATATCAATGACAAATTCAATTTCAATCTGCGATAGTTTAGCTTTTTCGAAATTGAAAACATTGTTTTTTACAAATTTTTACAAGGATGTAGCAAAGTGTCATACAGCTGCTTCAGCAGTTGGAATCGGAATATAGAGATTGTTATTCTTAAGTATCTCTCTTGAAATGACGATGCGTTGAATTTCGGAAGTTCCTTCATAAATTTGAGTAATCTTCGCGTCCCGCATCAGTCGTTCCACATGATATTCTTTTACAAAGCCATATCCACCGTGTATTTGCACCGCTTCTGTGGTATGTTTCATTGCAACTTCTGAAGCAAATACTTTAGCCATTGAGCTGGCACCAATATAATCCATGTGCTGATCCTTTAACCAGGCTGACCGATATACCAGTAAACGGGCTGCTTCTATATCTGTTGCCATATCTGCCAACTTAAATGCAATTGCCTGATGTTTGCTAATCGGCTTACCGAAAGCTTCTCTTTCTTGGGCATAAGCAACGGACAATTCGTAGGCTCCGGCTGCAATACCTAAGGCTTGAGCAGCAATACCGATTCGGCCTCCGGTCAAAACTTTCATGGCAAATTTAAACCCAAAGCCATCTTCTCCAATTCTATTCTCCTTAGGTACTTTCACATCAGTGTACATAATGGTGTGCGTGTCAGAAGCTCTGATTCCCAGTTTGTCTTCCTTCGCACCTATAGAAACGCCGTCCCAGTCTGCCTCCACGATAAAAGCGTTGATTCCTTTGTGTCCTTTATCTATATCACTTTGAGCAATCACCAGGTGTACCTTGGAAGTACCTCCATTGGTGATCCAGTTTTTTGTTCCATTCAAAATGTAATGATCGCCCATATCGATAGCGGTGGTACGCTGAGAGGTTGCGTCGCTACCTGCTTCAGGTTCGGACAAGCAAAAAGCACCAATCCATTCGCCAGTGGCTACTTTTGTGAGGTACTTTTGTTTTTGTTCTTCTGTTCCATACGTTTCCAGTCCCCAACATACCAAAGAGTTGTTGACAGACATGATTACAGAGCAAGAGCTATCAACTTTAGAAATTTCTTCGATTGCTAGTGCGTACGATATGCTATCCATTCCACCTCCGCCATATTTCGGCGATACCATCATACCCAGGAAGCCCAATTCTCCCATTGTCTTTACTTGCTCTGTTGGATATTTCATTTCTCTATCTCTGTCAATTACTCCAGGCTTGAGGTCCTTTTGTGCAAATTCTCTGGCTGCTTCTTTTACAGCTAACTGCTCTTCGTTTAATTCAAATATCATCGTGTATAGGTTAAATTTTTTTCAATAAGAACAACTCAATTTTGATTAGTTTGAGTTATACAAGATATGGGTGTTTTTCAAAATTATTTTGCTTCAGCGAATATACGCTAATTGTGTATGATTTTTTACAAACAGAGGTGAGTTTGTTTCTACAGCGGAGCTGTAAACAAGCTCAGGGCTATTGGATTACCTCCATTAAGGTTCGGAAAGCGACGTATTGATCTTTGTATCTTTCCGTGTGTTCTTTTTGGAGAGCTGGGGCATGTTCGGCCTGATATTTATTAAAGGCGTCCAGGTCTGCACAAAAATACTGCACCGCGTAGGTAACGCCACCGTCTTCTTCTTCAAATAAAATTTTACAAATTTTATGGCTTGAAAAAAGCCCCGTTTTGAGTACATCCGGAATGTGTACCTCTTTCATCCATTGGAGCCAATCTTTTTCCAATGGTGCATTTATTTTTACGGTTACGTTGTAGAGTATCATTTTTACTGGTTGCTGTATCCTAGTTGCCGGATGGTGGATGATGCCCGCGATCGCTGCATTCTCGTTTGATCCAGCATCTTGCATCCAGCAAGCAGTATCTAATTTAAATATTATCCCCTCTAAGTTTTCTGAAACGCTTTCGCGCCTCTACTGCAAAGGTACTACCTGAATAGTCAATAAATATTTTTTCGTAGAGTGTTTTTGCTTTTTCCAGATCGATCAAATGCTTTTCATATATTTCTGCCAGTTGATAGAGCGCGTTATCAGCTCTGATTCCGTCAGAATAGTCTGCTATAATAGCATCCAGCATTTTTACAGCCCTGGTATAATCCCTCTGTTTGGTGTAAATTTTTGACTTCAAATAATAAATATCGTCGTCTAATGAATGCGCTGGAAAGGAACCTTGGATGGTATCCAGCTTTAGGAATGCTTCATCAAATTTATTTTGGAAAACCAGTAAGTCTGCCTCGGCGTATAATTCCATTGGAGCAGCTACGGAGTCGAGTCCGAGGTTGTCCATTATAAAAATCGACAAGTCCAGTGCATCATTTGCGATCAGTTTGGAAGTAGAAGCTTTGAGTACATCGAACTGTGTTTGTGCCCATTGAAAATCTCCTGCGTAATAAGATAATTTTGCATTTCGGAAACGAGCTTCATGTCCCAGTATATCATCCTTATATTTTTTATCGACTTGAGAATAGAGTAAAGTTGCTTCCCACCGTTCGCCTTGCATAAGATAAAAATCAGCCAAGCTAATTTTTCCGCGTGCCTGTACATTCGGATTTAAATGAGGAAACTGAATCATTTCATCCAACAATTTTGTTGCTTTAGGGAGGTTGTTTAAATAAAAAGCCTCCAGATTGGCCAGCTCTGCAATAATAGATGCGGTTGTTTTATTTCGTCCAAATTCATCGAGAAAAACTTCATACTGTTTTTCAAGATCCTTCAAGTCCAATTCTGTGTATTCGTAACCTTCTACCAATCTATTTCGCTTACAGGTCAATGATTCGCGCTTTGCCTCGATATAATAAGTGGATGTTTTTCCTTTATCTGCAATGATGTAATCATAGGCTGCGATGGCCGCATCATAATCTTTAGCGTTGGCCGCAATTTCGGCTAAGCGGAATATTCTTCCCCCATTTTCGGCTAGTTTACTATCAAGTGCCTTTACCTGGCGTAAGGCATTTTTATAATCCTTTCTTTGGATGAAAACCCATGACAATAATTCGGGGAAGTAGGTGGCGTCCGGACTTTCCTGAATCCGGTCATAAAGTTGCGTTTGCAATTCGTCGTAATCTTCTTCAACGAGGTATCGTTGAAAGGTTGTTTTGAGAGAGTTGAGTCGACTGGGATTTTCAGCGAGACTATTTAAGTAGCCGTCAATCATTTTAGGTGCATCCCCTTTTCGACGGTAGAGATCTCCCAGGTTATAAGCAAAGATGTTTTTGTTTTTCAAAACTTTTGCTCCTTTCTCGTAGGTTTGAATGGCTAAATCGTATTTGGTTAAACCAATAAAAGCGTTCGCCAATTTAGTAATCATAAACCGATCTGCAGAAAGCTTTTTGATGGCTTTTTCATATTGCGCTTTAGCTTCTTCCTCTTTATATTGGCGTTCGAACAAGTTTCCGTAGGTGACCAATAACTCTACATCCTTTGGCTTCTTTTTAATTTCTTTCTTGATGGCATTTTCACAGGCATCGTATTCTTCCAAAGAAATGAGGCAGTCGATTTGTCTATTAAAATAATAGCTATTGCTTTCATTTGCCCGATATAATTTTTCGAACAGAACAGCCGCTTTCTCAAATTCTCCATCCTGATAGTATTGCTGAGCTAGTTTGGCGTCTTGCGCAAACAGGTTTGGCGACAAGCAAAAGGTTAGCAAAAGTAAAGGGAATATAATTTTTATAAAACGCATAAATATTAATTTACAAGAATCTGCAATATTAGGGATATTCGAGGGATTTTCAAGCTATTGGTATCGTTATAAGTAACCAATCAGTAGTCAGATTTGACCAGGCTGGAACTGTAGTAACTCAAAGACCAAAAAGCAATCCCTAAATAAAACGCAGGCAAGGCTTAAAAGTTGCTCGTTTAGTGGCAGGTAACTTAATTAATGAATCTGGTTGAATATTCACTTTGCCGTTTCAAATAAAAAGCGGCTATTCCGAAAAAATCAGAATAGCCGCTTTTATAAGAACTATGTCAATTACTGCAGTTTGAAACGCACAGGCAAGTTGAAATATACTTTCACTGGCTTCCCTCTTTGTTTTCCAGGAACCCACTTGATCCCTTCCTTGTTCATCATATTGACCACACGCATGGCTTCTTTACCACAGCCTGCTCCAATATCTTTGAGCAATTCAGGAGCTTTAACTGTTCCGTCTTTGTCCACATAAAATTTGATTACGGTAACTCCTTCCACACCGTTTTCACGAGCGATAGGTGGATATTTGATGTTCCCTTGCACAAATGTTAATAGTGCTCTATCCGAACAACTTTTACGAGCGGCCTTATCAGGTTCATCCTCACATCCTGGGAAACGAGGCATTTCTTCCACTACGGTAAAAATTTCTTCCACTTCTGGCTCCGGAGGTGGCGGTGGCGGTGGCGGCGGTGCCTTTTCTTCTACTACCTCAGGCTCTGGTGGAGCAATTACTTCTTCCTCTTCTTCCAAAGAGTTGTCGACGAACTCCACTTCTTCTTCCTCTTCAATTTCCTCTTCCGGGACTTCTTCAATTACCGGAGGTGGTGGTGGAGGTGGTGGTGGAGGTGGTTCAGCCGTACGCGGTGGTTCTACTTCGATTTCCTCTTCGAGGTCATCCAAATACCCCTCTAGATCGATTACTTTGTCGTATTGAGTCCAGGAAAATGCCAGAATCGTAATACCTACTGCGACAAGCAAACCAACGTTGAAAAAAGTTCCACTTAGACCAAATGCATCCACTTCAGGATATTTAGATCGGCCATCCATAGGAGACTTTTTTGCTCTTGTTGAAAAAGCTTGTTTTAGTGCTTCAGGATCCTGACTTCGATAGCGACCTCTCATGAAGAAGACCAAGGCGATAACTGCGGCGATAACCGCAAAAATTGCTATCCATAAAGGACCCGCTTTCAATGATATATCAAACATAAGCAAGAGTTTTATGAGTTGTTAAAATATTTAAAAATGTAACGTCCTATAATTGAGCCGATAATATTAGCGATTATATCGTATACTTCAAAAAATCTTCCAGGGAAAAAGAGATATTGCATCAATTCCATTGAAATACCATACACAATGCTAATAATCAGGGCAGAAACAGCGGTATTTCCGGCAAAACCGGTCCTATCTTCTTTCTTAAATCCTCTCAGTAGCAGATAGGTTAATGCTCCATAAACGACTGCATGTCCTAACTTGTCCATTGCAATAAAATCCATCCAACTTTCTGGTAGATCAATCCCGGCTTTTGACGACAAGAACAGAATAGCAAGTGCGCAGCCTATTGCTGGGAAAAAACCTTTCAAATTGATCAATTTATAAGTACGCTAAAAAGCACTACTACTTAAGGGTTTAATACACTGTATTTAACTATAAGATGCTAGTGGATTATTTTTTGGTGTGTGGGGTTGAAAAAAAGCTGCTTATAGCATGAAAGCCTGTCGGGCTAGCGCCCGCTAGACGGACCAAACTTACAGAGAGCTGCATTAGCGGACAAGCTGGGCAGAACAAAGTTTCCCGCTGACGTAGCTCTACAATCGTTGTAAAACCCATCCTCAATAATACCCTATAACTAATGAAAATAACTATTTAACTAATGCGGTATATGCATCAGCAGCCATTAGGTCCTCCAATTCAGAGCTATTTGTCATTTCAATTTTGACAATCCAGCCTTCACCATATGGGTCTGAATTAGCTAATGTTGGATTATCACCTTCATTTTCGTCGAGAGCAGGGTTAAATTCAAGGATTTTGCCACCAACAGGCATAAACAGATCAGAGGTAGTTTTCACCGCTTCAACTGTCCCAAATACTTCGTCTTTAGCGATCTCTTCTCCAACAGTTTCTACTTCAACATATACCAATTCACCAAGTTCTCCTTGTGCAAATTCAGTAATCCCTACATATGCGACATTGCCATCCTCTACTCTTACCCACTCGTGTTCTTTGCTATATTTTAGATTTGATGGAAATTCCATTTTGCTTGTTTTTTTGAATAGTTTCTGATTAAGAAACCGTTTGGTTTGCTGCTCAAAGTTTTTAATCAGACCCTATAGTTATAAAAAAATGCCCGGACACTTCCGAGCATGGTCAAAAATAGTTTTTTTAATTCATTCTCACCAAGATATTGGGTGAAAAATATTGTATCATTTTGATTGTCGACCGTTGACTGTTGACTGTTGACTTCCCTTTTGATGTACATACTAGAGGGAAGTCAATAGTTAACAGTCAACAGTTACTCAATTTGCATTCACCTCTGACTCCTGCTTTTCAATATATTTAACGATCCATTCAGTTGTTACTGATTTTGGACGTTCTAATGGGAAACCCATTGCTCTTGACCAACATAGTGCAGATAATACGCCCAGCGCACGAGACACACCAAACAGAACGGTATAGAAGCTATATTCTGTCATACCATATTTTACCAGAATGGCACCTGAGTGTGCATCAACGTTTGGCCATGGATTTTTAACTTTACCCAATCCTTCCAGAATTGGAGGAATTACTTCAAAGCATTTCCAAACTACTTCAACTACGTCTGAGTCGGTGATATTTTCTTTTGCAAAACGCTTTTGCTCAATGAATCGTGGGTCTGGCTGGCGCAAAACTGCGTGTCCGTACCCAGGAATCACCTGACCTGCTGCGATGGTGCTATTTACGTAGTCAATGATTTGTGCTTTTGATGGACGGCGCGTACCTAATGTATCCAACATTTTGAATATCCACTTGATGACTTCCTGATTTGCCAAACCGTGCAAAGGACCTGCCAGGGCATTCATACCTCCTGCAAATGAGAAATAGGCATCACTTAAAGTTGACCCCACCAGATGGGTAGCATGTGCAGAAGCGTTTCCTCCTTCATGATCTGCGTGGATGGTCAGATACAAACGCATGAAGCTTTTGAAATCTTCTCCTTCCATACCCAACATGTGTGCAAAGTTACCTGCCCAGTCCAGCGAAATATCTGGCGCAATGTGCTTACCGCCGTGATAAGTACGTCGGTAAATGTATGCAGCAACGCGTGGCAAACGAGCGATTAGGTTCATTGTATCCTCATAAGTTGCGTCCCAGTATTCACTTTTGTGCATGCCTTCTGCATAGCGACGGGAGAAGCAGCTCTCTGTTTGCATAGAAATAATCGCAGAACTAAACTGCGTCATTGGATGCGTGTCAACAGGAAACGAGTCCAATAATTTGAAGGTATGCTCTGGTACAATGCTTCGGTTGATCCACTGGTCAGTCACCCACTTTACTTCTTCATCGGTAGGAATTTCTCCGACCATCATCAACCAAAACAAGCCCTCCGGAAGTGGTTCTTTTCCGTCAGTTGTTCTTGGAAGTTTGTCTCTCAATTCAGGAATAGAATAACCTCTGAAACGGATACCATCATTGGCATCAAGTTGCGAGGTTTCCCATACCATACTTTTAACTCCTCTCATTCCTCCAAACACTTGCTTAAGTGTTACCTGATCTACGACGGTAGTACCTTTTTCTTTTAGTAAGGCTTTGATTTTCGTTTTAAGTGCGTTTGATTTTTCCGCAAATTTTTTCTTCAATGGGTCCATTGACTGGCAGATATTTTATTGAATTTATTTAAAATTCATTGTTTTTAAAATACAGGTAACATAAGTACTTAGTCCGACCTGCTGAGTTAATTTTGAGTCCGTAAAATACAAAAATTTCGAGCTCTTACATTAATCTTTATCCTAAAATAATCCTTATAAAGGCGATCTTTTTTATAAAACAATAAAGGTTCTTTGACCATGAAGTGAACATTGCTAACTATTGAGATGTATTTAATACACTGTATTAAGGACACTATTTACTGGCTTAGGAAAGGGCCATTTTACAGGCTTTGAGTGGCCTTCAAATGTTCAGAACTCAAAAAAATAGGTTTTTGGAATAACCAAAAACCTATTTTCTGAAGACAAATTAAGAGGAGCCATCGATAATAGCTCAACTCAAAACTAGTACAAAGTATCCTCCAAATCAATCAGTGCAATTTGGATCTCCTCGTAGCTAAGGCCCGCTTCTTTCAATTCAATCGTTTTCTTTGCTTTTTCCTTACGCAGGTTTACACGAGCTTCATTTAAGATGACAATTTGCTCCGGGTTCAAGATTAATCCAATGGAAACCTCTGTACCTTTATTAATTGCATTTCTTTTTTGATGATACGTTTTGGCATCAGTAGCTCTCAAAGTCTGTATTTCAGCAAGATTTCTCAAACGTCTTTCCTGTACTTTAATCATTTTCTCTACCTGGGCATCATTGAAGTTATAAATTTGTGTAAATTTTTCAACAACTGGATTGTCAGCGGTTACTGTATTCTGCTTCTGTGCAGACAAGTTCAACACAAAAAGTAACGTGAATATCGCTGTAAGCAACTTTTTCATTTCTGATTATTTTAATTTAATTAATCGAATCAAATGCTAAAATACAATTTTTAGGTAATTTGAGGGCCTTTGATCAGCTTTCTATTTTGAAAACGCATAAATAGCGACATAAATTGGCTTCGAATAAAAATGCTCAGGCGCAAATCAGGTAGGAATACCGTAAATTTTTCATTTTTTCATGATTATAATTCAGGACATATTAGTTAGTGACGATGTCGTAAGAGAACAATTCCTCTGCAATCTCAATGCTTGCAAAGGAGCTTGTTGCTGGGAAGGTGACACTGGTGCTCCTTTGGATAAGGAGGAAATGAAAACTCTGGATAAGATCTATGAGTCGATTAAAGGCTTTCTTACGGAGGATGGAAGAGTAGCGATTGAAAAGCAGGGAAAACATGTCTACTATAAAGAAGCGGAAGAATTTGGCACTCCCCTCATTGACAACAAAGCTTGCGCATACATGACCTATAGCGAGCTGGGGATTGCTCAATGTGGTATTGAGCAGGCCCACAAGGCAGGGGCGACCGATTTCCTAAAACCTATATCCTGTCACCTCTACCCTGTTCGAATCACGGAAGATGAGCGGGTTAATTTTTTGGCTATGAATTATGACCGTTGGGATATTTGCTCGGCGGCTTGTGATTTGGGGAAGAAGGAACAGCTTCCGGTTTATCGTTTTGTGAAGTCGGCGATTATTCGAAAGTTTGGTGAAGATTTTTATGAGGAGTTGGATGCTGCGGCTAAACATGTTTTGAGTCAGGAGGAGGAATAGTGAGCTATCGACAATACAAATAGGCTTCCTCCAAAGCAACGAAAAAACCGAATCACCATTTCTCATGATTCGGTTTTTTTTATTCATTCAACTTTTCGATGTTTAGTTCAATCGAATTTCATCATCGTTTTTGTCGTAAAATTTATATTGCATCACCTGATAGTTTCCATCAGACTCAATACCAATCCACTTAAAGAATTTCATATACCATTTCATTTGTCGACTAGGAAGGCCTTTTGTCATAAACGCATGAATGTAAGGGTGTACTTTTACTTTAAGCTTTGAATTAGGACGAGACTGAAGGATAAATTCAAGGTCCCGATCTATATTATCTGTCAGTAAAATAGATGGGTTTATTTTTCCACTACCATTACAAGACGGACACGTTTCTTCGGTGTTTATCTTTACTTCCGGACGTACTCGCTGTCGAGTAATCTGCATCAAACCAAACTTACTCAATGGCAAGATCGTATGTTGAGCACGATCGCGACGCATGGCATCACGCATCTCTTTTAGTAATATTTTTTTGTGCTCTGGCACACGCATATCAATGAAGTCGATGATGATAATTCCACCGATATCTCTCAAGCGCATCTGTCGGGCAATTTCATGAGCCGACTCAACATTCACGTTTAGTACCGCTGCTGCTTGTTCTCCAGTCGTCACTTTATGCCCACTGTTTACATCTACCACGTGCATGGCTTCCGTAGATTCAATGACCAGGTAAGCTCCACTGGCCATGGTAGCTGTTTTGCCAAAAGAAGATTTAATTTGGCGGGTAACGCCGAAGGCATCAAAGACTGGTTTTGAAGAGCGGTGTAATTTTACAATTTTGGCCTGTTCGGGAGCAATTGAGGTCATGTATGCCTTTACATTGTCATAAAAGCCTTGATCGTTGACCACAATTCTGTTGAAAGAATCGTTGAGTACATCCCGCAAAATACTGGTCGCCTTATCCAATTCACTTAGCAATTTCTTAGGCGGTTGCGCATGGTGCAATTGTTTGTAAATACCGTCCCACTTTTCCATCATCAGTACTAATTCCTCATGCAAGTCGGCCACGCGTTTACCTTCTGCGGCTGTTCGCACAATCAGACCAAAGTTTTTAGGTCGGATGCTTTCCACCAAGACCTTCAATCGTTTACGTTCTTCCGGATTCGCAATTTTTTTAGAGACCGCTACGATGTCTGTAAATGGTGTGAGTACGATATATCGACCAGGAATAGTTATTTCACAACTTAGACGGGGCCCTTTAGTAGAGATTGGTTCTTTTAGGATCTGAACCAATAACTTTTCTTTTTTACCAAGTACCTGTGCCATCTTACCCGTCTTAATAATTTCGGGTTCCATTTTGAAGCGATCAAGGCTAGAAGTAGTCATTTGACCTCCGATGGCTTCATTGGAGTATTTGACAAGCGACCTTAGCCTTGGTCCTAAGTCAGTATAATGTAGAAAAGCATCTTTTTTATGACCGATATCTACGAAAGCAGCGTTTAGCCCCGGCATGAGTTTGCGGATGCTGCCCAAAAAAATATCCCCGACGGTAAATTTGGTATTCGTCTTTTGGTAGTGTAGTTCTACCAGATTGCCATTTTCCAACATGGCGATTTCAACTTCCGTGGGAGTGGAGTTGATGATGAGTTCTTTATCAACTACGACCTTTTTTTTAGAAGGTGCAGGTCTAGAACCTTTATTATCTTCAGCTATTTTACTCATTATGATCTCTGCGAATTATAAGAAATGATGCAGGATTGAAGGGAGGAATGCAGGAAGGGTGGTGTTCACAAAATACATTGTACCAACAGTCCGTCGGGTACAAATTACCTTATTATTTTTCTTTCCAGCCTTTATTAATCGATTGTTTCTACTTAAGAGAAACAAGGGAGAGCAGCGTTTAAATTTAGCCGAAAAATGGCTAATTCTATACATTACAAAAGGTAGGAGCATCTTTCACACTCACCACAAAACGAAGAAAAATAACAGGGGAACCTTACTGAGCAGCAGTTCAAAAAATAAGTTTATTATATTTTGAACTGCTTCCAACAAGAAAAGCATATAGAATTTGAACAATGATTTCATTTCAAATTTTATATGCTAATTCAGTAAGGTATATTTTGCCAGCCACTTTACGAGCACACTTCTCCTCACGCAAACAAATTATTTTGAACTATACAGTTGAAATTTATCTGTTTTTCTTCTTGTGTCTGTTCTTACGAAGTCTTTTCTTTCGCTTATGAGTAGCAATTTTATGGCGTTTACGCTTTTTTCCACACGGCATAATAAAAATCTTTTAAATTATATAAATTTAGTTTCTTATCTGTTGGATAATCATCCAACTATCAATTATTTGAAAACGATTGACATTTGCTGGCAAATGACATCGCCTCTTCAGTTTTTCCAGCGCCTTTGTAGGCGTCAGCCAGCAGACAAACGATTTGTGGATTTTCGGATTCCAACGCATACGCTTTTTCTAATCGCCCGATGGCTTTTTCGAATTGACCTGTCTGAATACCTAGCCGGCCCAGATTGGTCAACACCCCAACATGATCGGGGTATTCTTTATTTAAGTTCACTAACATCAAAATTCCTTTCATCGGATTGTCCTTAGGAGGAATGTCTGTATAGCAAATAGCCAGGTTAAGTTGATGATCTATATTGGAAGGATTGAGAGAAATGGCATTTTCAAAAGCCTTGACTGCCCTTCCCGTACAATAGGATCTTATTTTATCTTCGCCTGACTGCTTTATTCCGAGAGCATAGGTTGTACCAGCGATAGACCAGGAGGATTCGTCGCCGAGTATTTCGGCAATTTCTTCTGCATAGTGGCCCGCAATTGCCGGATGTTTATAATCAAACCAGGAACCGGACAACTTCTTTAAGCTTTCAACTTTAGTAGATTGCTCGTTTGAATTTTTATTAACCGCCTGTTCAAGGGCTTGAATGTTAATGAGTTGCTCTGCTGTCAAGGTCGACTTTGCTGCGTTCAGCAAAGTTTGAATTCCTGTACTCTCTATCGTTTTTGCAGTTGACTGCTTAACTTCACTTTGTTTTTTCGTGGTCGTATCAAATCCAAAATACAGTACTCCTAAAAGTACTACAGCTAAAGAGACGATAACCAATTGGAGCTTAGACATTGGATTTTAACTAAAAGTCAATCTTTTCTTCGTTAGGCAATGACTTAACATTTGTCTTTACCTGCTCAACAAATATTTTTGCTGGCTTGAATGAGGGAATATAGTGCTCAGGTATTTCGATGGCAATATTTCTCTTTATATGGCGACCGATCTTCTTAGCCCGTTTTTTTATCACGAAACTTCCGAATCCTCTAACGTAAACATTTTCACCGGATGCCAGTGCGCTTTTGACCTCTTTGAAGAAGGTTTCTAAAGCAACTAATACGTCTACTTTTGGGACACCGGTCTTCTCCGAGATGGCTGTAACTAAATCAGCTTTCCTCATTGCTTTTGGTTGATTTATAATTAGTTATGAAATATGATAGAGTCTCTAAAAGCGAGGCAAATTTCGGAATTTTATTCCTCAATTGAAAATTAAAAGACTATAAATTTAAAGTTTTTTTCCCTTTTAGGCTCAATTCGTTATATCTGATAGATATTATCCATGTGTTCTTTCTCTAGATATAACTACTTTTAAGGGATTATGTTCCCCCTTATCTTATTTTCTCGCTTTTTTTGAAACTAAAGTAGTTTTTTACGAAATAAAATTTTCAAAGGGCAATTCATTTCCAGCAAGGCTTCGAGACTACATTTTCGCCTTTGTTTTAAGGCAGCAATAGTTATCTTTGTGCATTTCGATAGCAAATCACCTTTTTATCTAATATAACATATGCTTTTATCAATGACAGGATACGGACGAGCCGTAAACCGCTTTAAGGAAAAAACGATCACGGTTGAAGTTCGATCTCTGAATAGTAAATTCACGGACCTTCGCTTCAAAATCCCACAAAATTATCGGGAAAAGGAACCTATAATGCGACGGTTGGTCACTGATAGCACACAAAGGGGTAAAATCGATGTTAGTATTGACGTAAAATCTCCTTCTGGTGAAGCCGAATTTGGATTGAACTCATCATTATTTAAAAAGTACCACAAAGAACTCTCTGCCCTATCCAATGAAATCGGAATGGGCAATGGCGATATGCTGCAAGCCATACTTCGAATGCCGAATGTAGTGGCTGCCGCTGACAACGATCTTGACGAGGAGGAGTGGAATGTTCTCAATCAAACTGTCATCGAAGCACTTGAGGCTTTCAACAATTTTCGAAAAACGGAAGGGAACGCCATGGAGATTGATTGTACGAAGCGAATTAACACCATCACTAGTTTGCTGGAAAAAATTTCTCCTTTTGAATCAGAACGGGTAGACCGCCTGAAGAAGAAAATAAACAAACACATGGAGGAGTATGTCGGTAAAGACAATATTGACGCTAATCGATTCGAACAAGAAATTTTATACTATCTTGAAAAGATAGATGTCACAGAAGAAAAAGTACGTCTCGCCCAACACTGCAAATATTTTGTGGAAGAGCTACAGGGATCGAAGACACTTAAAGGCAGAAAGCTTAGTTTTATTTCACAGGAAATCGGACGTGAAATCAATACCTTGGGATCAAAGGCCAATTCTTCTGACATTCAACATATCGTTGTTCAGATGAAAGACGAACTGGAAAAAATTAAAGAGCAGGTTGCTAACACGGTCTAGACACTAGATCCAACTAACGATAGTTACTTCTCTTTAAATTTTTGAAGCGTTTGAAGCAACCTTACTAAATAAGATTTATATTTTTTTTCATGAGTAAACTCATAGCTATAACCGCTCCCAGCGGTGCAGGCAAAACCACTATCGTAAGACATTTATTAGCTACCTATGACGAGTTGGCCTTCTCTGTTTCTGCCACCAATCGTAAAAAACGCGATCACGAAATTGATGGTAAGGATTACTACTTCCTAAGCACCCGTGAATTCAAAAAAAGAATAAAAAACGGAGATTTTCTTGAATGGGAGGAGGTGTATGAAAATCAATACTACGGTACCTTAAAGAGCGAGATTGAAAGAAGATGGGAAGATGGTAAAAATATCGTTTTTGACATCGAAGTCAAAGGAGCTACCAACATAAAAAAAATGTATCCCGGCGAGCAATCTATGGTTGTATTCATTAGCCCTCCATCATTGGAAACGCTGATTAAACGACTTAAAAATCGCAAGACCGAATCGGCTCAAAGTTTCAAAAAAAGAGTTGCACGAGTCAAAGAAGAAATGACTTATGAGAACAATTTTGACAAAATTTTGGTTAATGATGTATTAGAGATAGCTTTAAAGGAGGCTGAATTGATGATTGAAGACTTTCTTGGTCTACAAGCTACTGAAGAATGATACACCAGAGTTTATAGCTTCACAAAAAAAATTATGGAAACGCTCACTACCAATGGCATAAAAATAAGCGTAGAAACCGCCTACCAACCTACTAAATCAAGACAGGTAGCCAACCAGTACGTGCATGCCTATAGAGTTACCATCGAAAACAAAAGTTCTGACACGGTACAACTCACCAAACGCCATTGGTTCATCGTAGACTCTAACGGGGAAAAACGGGAAGTCAAAGGCGAAGGCGTCATTGGTAAACAACCTGTACTTGGTCCTAACGAGTCACATCAATACATCTCCTGGTGCCCACTACAAACAGAAATAGGAAAAATGTACGGCACTTTTCTGATGCTTAGAAAACCGGAGGACAAAGAATTTTTTGTTCGGATTCCTGAGTTTAAACTGATTGCTCCTTATCGGTTGAACTAGCCGGAGGCTAGTGTGGGAAGTTGGAGGTGGGAAGTGGGAAGCTGCCTTCTAACGCGGGCCCCACGATCGAGGGAAGCTTCCCACTTCCAACTTCCTACTCCCTACTCCATCACCGCAATACACTTCAACTCTATCGCAATCGGCGTAGGCAAAGCATCAATCCCCACTGTAGTCCGGCAAGGTTGGGCATCTTTGAAATATTCTGCATAGATTTTGTTATAGGTGCCAAAGTCGCGTTTCATATCGGTAAGGAACACCGTAACATCTACCAGCGAATCCCAACGGGCACCGCTAGCTTCCAATACGATGCGTACATTTTGAAAAACAGAATGGCATTGTGCGGCAAAATCAAACACTTCATAATTACCACTTTTGCTGAGCGTCAAACCGGGTACTCCATTGGTCTCTGGGTCGCGAGGACCTATTCCAGACAAAAATAACAAGTTGCCTACACGACGGGCATGTGGGTATAAGCCAACTGGCTTTGGTGCTTTGCTTGCATCTATTTTTTTTGACTTTGACATATTTTTTTGTTGAATTATGTTAACTATTCAGTAACTCAATAATGAGATCGGGTTGGATGTTAGATGTTTTTACGTGCGCTTTGCGCTGTAAAGGATATTGGCTCTCGTCTATCGGTGAACCCGTCTGGCGTGGCGCCAGCCCGACAGGCTCCGTGAAATATATTCCTCACCATTTGACGAGAACCAACATCCGTCACGCCAGCTTTGCTGGCCGTGACCAACATCTAACATCCTGCTTTATTTCATAGATTGAGACACCGAACAGTTACGATTAAGTAAAATTTTATGTGCCTGTATGAATGTCTTTTACATTTAACTGCAGGGTCGTTTTATTCTTCCAGGTATTTTCCTGCAAGTTATAACAAATATCAAAAGGTCCTTTTTGAATTTCATAAAAAAAGTCTCCCTGGCCAAAAGCAATACATTTATATACGGAAGAATCGCCTTTAGTGATTTGTAACTGAAGGTGATCGCCTTTCAATAGCCTGGAATCCCCTGTATCACTGACTTGCCGACTAACGAATACAGGATTGCGGTTACCTGGCCCAAAAGGTGCAAATTTTCTAAGTGTCTGATAGAATTGGGTGTCGATTTTTTCGAGCTCTAATTCTCCAGCTACTTTTATTTTGGGTGCCTGCTTCGTTTCATCGTATTCAGAAAGTTGCGTTTCTATTCTGTTTTGAAAATCAGAGAGGTGTTTTTCTTCCAGGGTCAAGCCTGCCGCATACTGATGCCCTCCGAAGTTGAGTAAAAGGTCGGAACAATTGCCAATCGCCTGATGAATATCTACCCCCGAAATGGAGCGGGCAGAACCTACCAGCTTGCCTTCATTTTTTGTGAGGATAATAGCAGGTCGGTTAAACTTATCAACGATTCGACTAGCCGCTATGCCGACGATTCCTTTATGCCAGTGCGGTTGGTAGAGTACAAAACTTCTTTTCGATTCCCAATCGGGCATGGCCATGATTAATTGCTCTGCCTCCTTCACTAATTCGCGATCCATTTCTTTGCGTTCCTCATTTCTATAAAAAAGCTGTTTCGCAAAATTCCTTGCTGCTTCATCGGTGTGTGCCAGTAGCATCTTTACGGATTGTTTTGCATCGGATAATCGTCCGGCAGCATTGATCATTGGACCGAGTCCGAAAACCAGATCGCTCACCGTCATGGGTGTCTTGCGTCCGCTTTCGCGAATCAAGGCATTAAAACCAACATGAGCCGTTTGGTTAATACTTTTCAAACCAAAATGCATTAAAATTCGATTTTCATCCAAGAGGGGGACAATGTCACAGGCGGTTGCCACTGCTACAAAATCCAGCAAGCTAAGTACGGCTTCTTCCGGGAACTCATTTGCGGTAGCAAAGCCTTGTATGAATTTGAATGCCACTCCACAGCCACAAAGCCCTTTGAAGGGATAGCTGCAATCAGATCTTTGCGGATTCAATATTGCTACTGCATTAGGTAGGGTGTTTCCCGGAAGGTGGTGATCACAAATAATAAAATCAATGTTATGCTCTTTTGCATGAGCTACCTGATTAACCGCCTGAATACCACAATCCACCGCCATGATTAAAGAGACCTCACGATCAATCGCATATTGAATGCCCTGCATAGATACCCCATAACCTTCCTTATATCTGTCCGGAATATAAAAATCTATCGCCTCATGGTAGGGTTCCAAAAAAGTGTAGAGCATAGCCACGGAGGTGGTTCCATCTACATCGTAATCGCCATATATAAGGATTTTTTCACCTGACTCCAGCGCTTTATTCAGGCGGCCAACAGCTATGTACATGTCTTTGAGCAAAAATGGATCATACAGGTTTTCGAGCTTAGGCTCAAAAAAAGCATCCAATTCAGCAGGGGATTTAATCCCTCTGTCTATTAGCATATGGCAAAGCACCTCATCGAGGTTTGTCTTTTTTTGCAAATCAGCTATCGCTGTTGTATCAGTGTTGGGAAAGAGCCATTGTTTTTTCATAGTATTGGTTTTACGGCAATCCGTTTCTGTAAGTAATGAACAAATAATAACTTCCCGATTTGTCTCTGATCCTTTGCAGTCATACTTCCCTGTTTTTTGTTTAAATAGCTGGGCTATTCGCTCAAAAAACAGCTTCGCCTGACTACAAATTATCAATCCCAAATCAATAACTTATTAATTGTCCATTACTAAGGTAACGATGAAACAATAACTAGATCATTTGGACGGATTCTTTTGTTCCTATTCCTCCTTTAAAATCAGTCATAGTATCAACAATACTCCTTCTTTTAAATAAAAACCAGACTCAAAATAAGCTCGTCTAAATGACCACCTTATTATTTCATAGTTACTAAGATATTAGATTTTAAATGAATTTTCGGCTCGCGAACTAAAAAACTAGATATTGCTTTTTGTTATATAACTATTATATTTGCTAATTGTTAAAATTATTTAACGCAAAGTTGACTAAGCAGGCATTGAAAAGACCCAATATTATTATTTCTAAAATCGTTAAACCAAATGACATCTTATTTTTTTTTAAAAAACGCTATTGAGAACAGGTACTTTTTAGAAACTCTTGCGTCCAAAGTAAGAACAGACTTACGGAAATTGAGAAAACTTATGAATCAAACCAACTGGCTGCTAACTATAGCCCTTACTTTCATCATTTCTTCAGCGATGGCTCAGGCTAATACCCTGGTAGTGGCTACCGTCAAAAATCACAACCCGCTGGTAAAAAAAGCGGAACTTCACATCAATGCCAGATATATTAATAATAATGTAGATATATATGAGAGCAATGTTTTGGAAGACGGTTCCTTTGCATTTGCAGTAGAAGTTTATGAGCCTCAGTATGCCACTATTGTATACTCCAGAAACAAAGCTATGGTGTATCTGGAGCCAAATGATACCTTATATATAGATAGCGATGCCGGTTCATTTCAATATTCCATTGGGTTTTCCGGAAAAGGTGGTCACAACAACAATTACCTTAGCGAATATCTAAAGACTTATCCTAAAGAGCTTAACCCGTTTAAAATGCTTCAATACAAGCATGGCAATTATTGGTTTAAGTGCGATCCGGTATTCAGTGAGTATATGCAGCGAACTCCTTCGGAATTCCTAAAGAAAAAACTAGACATAAACCGTCAGGAATCACTGGATGGCCTCGCTTTTTATAAAGCCAATAACCCTAGTCACCTAAGCGAAGCTTTTGAGGCGTTTCTTACGGCAGAAATTAAATACGATTGGGCCTACAATTTGCTATTGTATGGTACCATCTTTAAAAACAAACATTCCATCCCTGATTCATTTATGAACTTCATGGATGAGGTTAGTTTGCAAAATGACCAGATTGGGAATTACAGATATCGTGAATTTATTCTGGCGTTCCTAAGCTATGCGGCCAATAAAGACAAAGAAAGTGGCATCGAGCCCTTTGTTTTGCAATACGAATTAGCCAATAATTATCTATCAGGAAGGGCCTTGACTTTTGCTCAGTCTGAACTTATTTATAGGGGTTTTAGTGGGAAAATTATTGACCCCTTGATTCCCAACTACAATAAATTCATGGAAACTTCTTCTGAGAATGGAGAGTTCGATGAAAAAGTGCTGGAAGCTTATCAAAGAGCCATGAAGCAGGCTGCAGGTTCTCCGGCTCCTCAATTCACCTTGAAAGACAACATGGACCGCCTGGTTTCGCTGCAAAGCTATCATGGACAGGTTGTTTTTCTCAACTTTTGGGCCAGCTGGTGTCGCCCATGCCTGGGCAAAATGCAGATGATGCAGCCCATGCAGGAAGAATTAAAGAAATCAGGTATTGTTTTTATGAATGTTTCTTTAGACAGAGACAAGGAGTCATGGGTAAAAGCAATTGAAGAATGGGGTTTTGAAGGAGTGCATTTACTAGCTGAAGGGAACATTGATTCAGATATAGCCCTTTCCTATGAAGTCAAACTTCTGCCGCAGTACTTTATCATTAATAAGAATGGTAATTTTGCAGAAAAGCCAAAAAAATTCACAGCGTCAGCAGTAAAAGAAGTACTCCATATGCTTCAAAAATAATCTGACACCTGTTTTGATAAAAAAAATATTTACACAAACGCAATAGCACTAAGCCGATGACAACACGAAAAATATTCAACATTGCTCTTTTCCTTCTTACTTTACCCTGCCTGATGATTGCGCAGCGCAAGGGTGAGCCATTATTGACTGCTGAGCAAATGCCTTATTTCAAAGATTGCGGTGCTTATCAAGGTGGTACTGTAGAAAAACGAAAATGTTCTAACACCAATCTAGTTAATTTCATTTCTGAAAACATCCAATACCCGGAAGTCGCAAAATCAGAGGGGATTGAAGGAACTGTCTTTTTGAGTTTTGTCATAGACAAGACTGGTCGGATCGAATCTCAGCAAATATTGCGAGACATTGGAGGTGGTTGTGGCCAGGAAGCTTTACGTATTTTGGATTTGATGCCTGACTGGGAACCTGCTATAAACGATGGTGAGGCTGTAAAAGTAAAACTCAACCTACCTGTTACCTTCTCCTTGAAAAATGAAACTATTGACGCCGTTGCAAGCAATTACCAAATTCACTGGGGAGCACTAAAAGGCAAGTCTGTTACCAAATTAGCGCTTGAAAATAATTTGGATGCAAAACTATTTGTAAGAAATGAATATGGAAATGATGTTGATGTTTCAAGCTTGTCTTTTGTATTTCAACGCAACAAAACTTACCTAGAAGAAACCAGCACCGGTAAGATCAACTCCGATTTATCGAAGGTTATAAAAAAAGTAAAACGTGGTGGTACCTTCACCATCGTTGCTACTATCTTGGTAAACGGAAAATTTATGGAAGTAGAGCGCCAGTTTAAGGTGATAGAATAGTTTCCTTTAACCTCACTTCTACTAGAATAAAGTTCCCTGTGTCGCAAAACTCACCGGGTTTTCCAATTGAAGCAACTGTCGCTTCACATCCAGCCCATAAAAATAGCCTTGTAAGTCTCCATTCTTGGCAATGACCCGATGGCAGGGCACAATGATCGCTATTGAGTTATTTCGGTTAGCCATACCTACTGCTCTCACTGCTTTTGGATTATTAATTTTTTCGGCAATCAGTGCATAGCTCGTTGTATGTCCGTACGGGATCTGAATCAACTCATTCCAAACAGCCTGATAGAATTCGCTGGCATCTCCCCAGTCCATTTTCACATCGAAGTCTTTACGCTTTCCAGCAAAATATTCTGTCAATTGCTTTTTGCAGTCTTTAAGAAGCTTTGGCAATTTTGGTGATGGGGTACCTGCCTTGTCCACGCGTTTCACTGAGCGGAGGCCAAGTTCGCTTCCGCAAATTTCAAGGCAACCTATTGGGGATTCGTAGTATGTTTTTGATGGCATGGTTGGTTTTTTTTAGTACTTAAGACTGGTAATTAATAACAAATTTATAACAATGTTAGATTTGATTTATCCTAAGAAAGAAGATATTCTATCCAAAATACCATCCGGTAGAAATTACCCTACTAAAGAACTTATAGTAACTGCACAAACAATTTACTTAGTTGGAACAACATAAACCCAGAAATGATGTAGAATAACATCTGAACCATCTATCCTTTTATGGTTAGAATTAAGTCTAGCTGTTGTTGAATTAAAATAGACTTTTTTGAGTCTTTCAGATTTATTCCAAGATGCATCCAAAATCCATTGATTTATTTTTTTATGCCAAAAATCAAACTTATTTTCTTTAACAAAAGCTATCAATCCATTTTCTCTTAAAAGATTCTCATCATGATCTAATCCATGATGATTATCTTTAAAACGTTGAATTCCTCCGCCCTTCCCATAAACATATTCATACTCATTACGTGGAGAACCTTTGCTTCCTTTAGGAGTCGGTAATAATTTGGATTCGATTGTATATACCAAAATGGTACCTAAATAAACACCTATATCTACAGTTCTATTTCCTTTTTGAGCAATCTCACGTTGAAATTGAATTAAGGTGATACTTTTATTTCTTGTACGAAGATTCATGAAATTACAAAAAGCTTCACTATGTTGATTTTCGTTCTTTTTCTTTTTTAGAATATTGATAAAAGAATCAGAAGAAGAAAAATTACCAATATTTCTATCTATTAACTCAACTAAGTCTTTGACAACAGAGTTTGGTTCAAGTTCCCGAAAAGTATTGATCCCATCCATAGCCCAAAATTAAAATCCTGCTTTTTTTAAATCCACAAAGGTATCATCAGCATCCCGTAGAGCTATGGACTTTAGCCAATATTTTTTTGTTTGAGGTTTTATTAAATAAATGCAGTCATAACCTTTTTCATGGTTATAAAAGCGAATAATTCTTTTATGTATTGTTCCACTATTTTTTTTTGTGTCTTCTAATAATGAAAGATATTCTTCTTGTGAATTTTGTGAATACCCAAACTTTAATCCCTTGTTTTTCCCAAAACCGATTTGGAAACGAACAAACGTTGGTGATTGAATAACTTGACCCATTTGCCAAGACCTGCCATTTTTTGCATAAATTTCATTTAAAGCATTACAAAAAGTATTACCAAACATTATTAGTTCTTTTTCATTAATGGGTTCATGTAAAATATTCCCAGCACCTTTTTTGCTAATCGCCTTCCCTAGGTGAACATAATACTTTAATATATCTTCTCTTAATGAGATTTCAGATTCGGATAAATTTATATCTTTACCATCACCAAACTTGGGAAAAGGGAGAGAATCAAGTTCTGATTTAGTAATAGCCGTTTCTTGATAAACCATTGAGCTAGAGCTAGTAGCTAAAATCCAAAATATATAGGTTTGTTGATGCTTTTTTATATGAGAATAAATGCTTTGCAGTATATTATAATCTTCTTTCGGGGCATGGATACCAACAAAACTGTTATTGAACACTAAATACTTCCGATTATGATTTTCTTTTAACCCAATTGGTAAAAATTCGTTTCCAATTTTTTTATGCATTATTAATAATGGCAAGCAAAATAACTTAGATGTTTTAGGTCTATAAAAAAATTTAGTTTCTTCAATTTCATCAGAATGAACTTCTCCACTTTTATCAATATGAGTTACTTTATCTTGTTTGTGTAAATAGTTTATGACCTCCTTGCTTTTAGTATTTCCAGTTTCGTATCCCACTTCATAAGCCCATTCTGGGTTTTCTTTTTTCTTTACATCTATCAAGTCTTTTAGAGATTCAAATGAACTCAATTTATAAATTAAATTAAATAATCTTCCGCCTCCAAGTAAATTGGTTTTCCAAATGAACTGCTTATCTGTGCTTGTAGCCCAATTCCATAAAACTTGATGTCTGTCATAGTAATCTATTTCAAAGCGGATTTTTCTTTCACTTAAAAGCTCTCGTTTTACAACTATGTGCTCAATTGAATTGTGATTTGATGAAGATTGGTTTTTTAAGATAAAGGCAACTACAGGCGTATCAGCCGTTCTATGAAAAAGGCTACGTCTTAAGTGGGTGAAGTCATATATTTTTAAAACTGTAAAATCGGAAAATAATCGAGTTCTATACTTTTGCGCTGAACTTGATTTATTGTATAAAATAACATTAGCGGGAATAATTAAACAAGTTTTTTTTCCGAAAAATAATGCTCCTTCCAAAAATTTCAGTGCTAAGTTATTATTGGGAATGTCTTTTGATTGCACGTTAAATAATGATAGTTCTTCATCAGTTACTACATCTGTTTTACTCACTCCTGAAGGAGGGTTAAAAGGAGGATTGCCAATAACTAAATCAAACTCTTTTTCAGAATTTTTATTTGCGTGTGCCCAAGAAAAAAAACTTTCTTCTCTTATGTTTCTTCCTTTTAAGTCTTTAAATTTTAAGTTATCCCATATCTCCTTTGGAGTAAGCTTATCAAGTAGAGCAGTAGTTAGACCAAAAATACTGACTAGAGTAGCTGTCTCTTCAGTGTCAACACCAAAAATGTTATCTTCTAATATTTTTTGAGCTATTCGCTTATTGGGGTACTTTATACGTCCATTTTTACTATTATTAATTGTCCACCATTGTAACATTCTTTTATAAACAGCCACCAAGAAAACCCCTGAACCGCATGTTGGGTCTAGTACTTTAAATGTGTTGTTGCTAAATAATTCTGGTTGTTCCAACGGCATAACTTCATCTACAAGTAAGTTAACCAAGTGAATTGGAGTATAAACTACTCCTTTTTCAGTTACTCCTTTTTTGCGTAAAGCCTCTGCCTGAATGAAATTTTCATAGATCGCACTAATAACCTCTGCAGGAAGATGTTTAAAACTAAATTGTTCCCAAATGAAATATTGTTTAGTACGTAAATTAATATTTGCTCTAAGGAATTGACTTATTAAAGTTAAGTCTGCTTTCTGGAGTTTATTTTTTTCATCATTCGAGAATGTATCAAATATTTTTCCATTAAATTCAGTTGATAGCCTATTTAGGATTTGCACACATAGCTTTTGTTCTAGAGCTTCAGCAAAGTCTTTAATCTTGTATGTTTTATAAATTTTTCCAAGTGTATGTTTACCATTATCATCTTTAATCTCTTCCAAAAACTTAACAAGAATACAGACTACTAAAAGTTTATCTAAAGTAGATGCTTTAATATTTAATTCTTGCGATTCGGAAAGCATTTTCCTAACCTGCATCAAATAATCTAATAAATATATATATGGGCTACTATTACCATCAATTGCCTCGATAAAATCTGATTGTTCCCAAAAAGTGCCACTTCCAAATAAATGAGCAGAGAAACGATGGTCATCAAATTTTCTTAAAGCCTCACTTACTAACAATAATTTTTCATCATCTTTATCAATTTCTAAATCTTCATTGCTAATTCTTTTAGCTGGTTTTCTGGCATTGATTATATCTATCCGTGTAGAACTTTGTAGAATGTAAATTTCAACTTTCCCCTGACTCCACAAAGCTGCATGCAGTTCTTTATGCTCTTGAGAGTTAAAGAAAGATTCAGTTATATTAAATATACAAACGGCTGGCTCGGAATGAAAAGGAATTTCATGCGTTTCTGTTTCTTTATAAAATCTTCTAAAGAAAACAGCATTTACACCTAATTTGAGTGCTTCATCAAGATATAAGCGTTCAGTATTATTTTTTGCATCATCTAGACTAACACAAAGACCGTTATGGGTCGTGTAACCTAATTTATTAATGATAGCAAAATCGTTTTTCATAGTATTATTTCAATTTTCTAGAGGACAACAAAGATAATTGTTGCTCAATATTAGATAATTTGTCCAACATAAAGTAATCCATACCCACCTCATTTGGAAAGCCTATAAAAGCGACAAACTCCCATGCTTCTAAAACTTGTGTAATTGGCACGGTGTAGGGTTGAAATTGCATATTATCAGAAGCTAAAATCAATTGTTTCTTATCTTTAATTTCACTAATAACTTTTTTAAAAACAACTCCTTCATTTTTAATGACTAAAACATAGCGTGAACCGTTTGTTATTTCTCTTGCGTGTTCTATATATTTTCCCACAACTATATAACCATCTTGTATGGGAGGCATAGAGTCCCCTTGAATTTCAAAAGCTCGATATGTACCTTCGGGGAGCTTAGGAAGATGAAACCGTGGAAGTTCCGAAATATAATTTTCTTCCTTCATTCCTGTCACATATCCTGCAATCGCCTTAGCTGGCACAAATTCAATATTTTGTTTTTGGGTATCCTTCACCGTTATAGGTAGAATACGGATATTGTCTGATAAAATACTATCTGATTCTTTAGGCTTTTGATGAAAAAGGGGCGCGCCTAAATCTTCAGTTAGTAAATCATGAGTATTAACATCATAGTAGTTCGCCATTTTTAGCAAAATACTTGAAGTAGGATCTGAATTTTCCTTTTCGTAGTTGATATAGGTAGTACGACCTATATCAAAGAGAGTTGCTAATTCTCCTTGGGTAAGTTTTTTACTTTCCCGTAAGTATTTTAGGTTTGCACCAAGCATTGTCAATATTTTAAACAAATGTCGCGAATTTTGACATCAGTTACAAAAATAATACCCTTTATTTAGAGTACTCTAATCCAAAAAGCCTGTTGGCAATAAATACTCATGCAAATCAAACAATTTCACAATAGCCAACACCACCACAAAAATCAACAGCCGGTAAGCCCACACATCCGCCTTCGGATATTGAGAAGCAAAGCGGGCAGCCATCCAGCCACCAAATCCCTGCCCTACTGCCAGCGTCAATCCTATTCGCCAATCAATCAAACCTTTCCATTGAAAAATGGCCACTACCAATATAGTATAAAGTGCCACGACAAATCCTTTCACCGCATTCGCTTCTATCAAATCATAACGGGCCACCAACACCATCGTCGCTAAAAAAAAGACGCCCATTCCCATCTGTATAAAACCACCATAAAATCCCAGTGCCAAATACAAAGGAATCGCGATCCAATAATTTACCTTTTTGGTGAGATCTGATTTTTGCAACCAGCGTTTTGGCTTGACCAAAATAACCACCAACATGGCTACCAGTAAAAACCGAAAGACTTGAATGAACTGGTCATTGTTTACCTGCACCGCAGTCAATACTCCTGCCACCGCACCCAGTACGATGAGGAAGATGACAAATTTACTGCGCTCCAGATTGAGCTTTCCGTTTTTATAAAACGTGTAGGACCCTGTGAGCCCTTGTGCGAGTACGCCCACACGGTTTGTCCCGTTGGCCACATTGCCGGGCAAGCCCAGCATCTCGGTAAGGATGGTCAGGGTAATGGCTGATCCGTTACCCGCGAGGGTGTTGAGGACGCCTGCTATTGTGCCGCCTATGATGGCTATTATTATGTGGGTTGGTTCCATAGTGGGTTTTTGAAAAGACGGAAGTCCGAAGACCGAAGACGGAAGTTTTCTTCTATCGTGTTAAGCGACCGAGTGCTCCGCATTCGCGTGAAACTTCGGTCTTCGGACTTCCGTCTTCCGTCTCTTTTACTTCCTCTCCTGGCACAATTCAATCAAAACACCATTCGAAGATTTAGGGTGTAAAAAACAAACGAGTTTGTTGTCAGCTCCGTGTTTAGGTTTTGCATTGATTAAGCGAAAACCTTCTTTTTCGAGGCGCTTCATTTCTTTGTGGATGTCTTCCACTTCGAATGCAATATGGTGAATACCTTCGCCCCGTTTTTCAATAAACGTTGCGATGGCGCTGTCATTATTTGTTGCTTCCAGTAATTCAATTTTAGTCGTTCCCACTTTGAAGAATGAAGTGTTGACATGTTCTGAGTCAACTGATTCTATTTTATAGTGGCTTTTGCCAAAAAGCTTTTTGAATAAGTCGTTGCTGTTCTCCAGATCCTTAACGGCGATGCCTATGTGTTCTACTTTTAGCATATGGTTTATTTTAGTGATTAGTGGTATGTGTTCTGGGATGGAAGTTCTTTCGGTCTTGACTTTGAGGCACAAAATAGGAAGAAAAAGTTGGAAGTTGGAAGTGGGAGGTTGGAAGCTTCCCTTTAACGTAAATTCTCGTAGGCCACCCGATCAGCTATACCTACACCACGGCTTCAGTCCTTATCTTTGCAACGCGTTAGAGGGTAGCTTCCCACTTCCATCTTCCTACTTCCAACTCTTTCTGTTAAAGAAGTCTTAAAGCGCCTCACCTCTTTAAACGCCCCTCATAGCTTCCAGTCAAAGAGGCAACAGAAACGCAAAACAAAGCCCAGATTCATCATTAGTAGTACACAAAAAATAATTTCAGAATCTTTACGCTCCTTGAAAACTCCTAACCTGCTCTTCCTACCGTCGTTACGGTCAGAAGTTTACAAGGCAAATTCTAAAGTTAATTTTTCGTTGTTGCTTAACATTACAATCTTATGAAACTTAAATTATTGATCATCGGACTATTTGTACTAGGGTTTGCTTTTACGAGCCAGGCTCAAACGAAGAAAGCTCCTCGAATTGTAAAAACACAACTGAAACAGCAGCAACAAATACAGCACGGCATAAAGTCAGGAAAGTTGACAAAAAAAGAAGCCGTTAAATTACAAAAGCAACAGCGACTCGTCTCTAAGGCAAAAAGAAAAGCAAAAGGAGCTGGTGTATTCACTCCGAAGGAAAAAATCAATTTGACTACTCGTCAGGACAGAGCAAGAACAGCGATTTTCAAAAAGAAACACAACAACAAAGTTTGTCAGTAAAAGGCAGTCCTCACTATAAACCCATAGCGGCGAAGCCGCGAACAAAAATTTTAATGGCAATTTCTATGTCAATGTATTGCCACAGACAGAAATGCTCTTATAAAGATTTGAATCTCTGAACATACAACAAATCCCTGAAGCGAACGCCCCGAATTGACTTGTCGATTCGGGGTTTCTGTTTGAAAATCGCAATCGCAATCACAATCGAAGTCAAAATTTTCCCTATATCGCGAAGCTCTGCGATTGAGTGTCATTTCCATTGCAATTTCAATTGTCATTGCCATTGAATTAATTCCCCTGCCGGCGCTGCGCCTGACGGTTAGCGACTTCCGGATCCATCTGCAAGGCTTTATTTCTAAACTGATCTGCCCTGGCCTGATCCTGCATGTAGTAATAGGCATTGCCTAAGTTCCAGAAGGCGTCCGCGTTTTGAGGTTCGATTTGAGTAGCTAGCGTGAAGTACTCGATCGCCTTTGGGTGGTTACCCGAAATACCGCTGGCGACTCCCAGCAAGCGAATGACTTCGTACTCATCGCCGCGTAGCTCCCGGGCTTTGGTCAGGTACTGGATGGCTTTTTGAACATTGCCCTGTTCTCCATAATACTTACCGCCTTCCCGATAGGTGATCCCCAGATTATTTTTACCATTTTGGTCATTTGCGTCGAAGCGCAAAACCTGTTCGTAATACTGAATGGCTTTGTCGTAATTTTTGAGGTAGTTGTTGACATTACCTAATTGGAGATAAGTGTTCTTGTAGGTCGGATGTATCTCGATGGCTTTATTTAAATAACCTAACGCTTCTTTCAACGCTGCATTCTTTTGTGCTTCGTTGGGATTTTTATTGGCGGCAATACTCAATTCAGCGCCAACGGCGTTGAGTAATTTTGCGCTGTTTCCTGAGGTTTTTATATCTGAGGTAAACAAGGTGAAGTTGTTTTTCCATACCATGTTACGGAAAACTGTTTTTGTACCAAACAATAGCACCACCACTCCTACTGCTGCCATTACTAAACCCAAGCTATTAGATCCTGATTTTTGAGTTTTATTATCCTCATTTTTAAATGCCCATCGATAAGCCAGTACGGCCAGTATCAAACAAAAGCCAACGGAAGGCATGAACATAAAACGCTCGGACATGTTGGTTCCTACCGGAAAAAATAAATTGGAGACAATGGATAAAGTCGCTATGAAAAAGATTATCCCAAAACTGATGATATCTTTTTTGCGCAAGCCTATCAATGCAAAAACACCCAGACCAACATAAAGCAGTAAACTCAAAATAGACTGCCAGTTAGTCCAGCTCATAATACCAACCTGGCGCGGGTAATAATCATGCGTCAGCGGATGTGGAAAAATCAACAACTTGATGTACATCCCAAGGGTGTAAAATATAGTCGCCAATCGCTCGCCGAACGAAAAGTCTACCCATTTACCGTCGACAATTTTAAGGAAGGGATTGTTCATCAATTCCATACTCTTATCTCCAAAATCGGAACCCAGAATAGTAAAACGGATCGCTAAGAAAACAAACGTAGCGACCAACAAGGGCGAGCAATAACTGATAATATTTGACAGAGAAGCTTTTGTAAAATACCAAAACATAAACGGAATGACTGCCAAAAAAGTAATCGCATTTTCTTTAGCCAGCAAGGCCAAAAAGAAGAATACACCCGCTAACATAGCTGATCCGATCTTTTCCTTTTGATAGGCCCGAATACAAAAATAGGCTGCGGCCAAACTTCCCAGCAAGGTCATGATTTCATCACGGCCTTTGATGTTTGCAACCGCTTCGGTGTGGATTGGATGTGCCACAAAAAGTAAGGTACAAACCAAAGCAACGAAATAAGCAAAGTCGCGACCATAGCGAGGCTCCAACAATTTTAGCAGCAACAAATACAACACGACCCCCGTAAGTCCATAAAATAAAATATTCAAGAGATGTCCGATGAATGGCCTGCCTTCATAAACGACATTCCCTTTATCATCTTTCACAACACTACCATTCGCATCTATTTTCTTTTTACTAGTCAACTGCCATTCCAGGGCAAACATTATTGGTGTCAATGGCCGATAACGACCACCGGATACGAGTTTGTCTTTTCCTTCCACTTTAAAAAATCCTTTAAAGGTGTCGTACTTAAGCAAACCGGGAATTCCTTTCACCCCCTGAGTGGTGTACATATTGTCATAAATAACAATGGCGTCGTCTTGCGTATAGCCATGCTTTAGCGTATTTGCATAAAGCAAAAAACTGAGGAGCATAATCCCCAGACAAACGAACGTTTTATTGCACAAAAAATCGGGTAAACTGTCAGCAGGCTTGCGTGTGCGAGCTGCTGCTGAAGCTTTCTTTTTGGATGACTTCTTTGAAGGTTTCTGCTTGGACATAGTTTTTAAATTGCAATTTCAATGGCAGCAAGATAAGTTTAAAATGGCAATTTTAAACGGTTGGAAGTGGGAAGTTGGAAGTTGGAAGCGCCATCTAACGTATTCCCCCTTCATTCTCATTGATATTGCCATTGAAATTATTCCAGGGAATGATCATTCCGGTGGGCTTTATAACGGCCTTTGCCGAACTTGGTTCCATTGAAGACTTCGGTTTTGCGGAGTTCCAGTTGCTGCTCTTCGGGGAGTTGGATGAAATCGCTGCATTTTTGGGAACAACACTTATGGTATTTAGCGGCACAATTATCACATTGGATGAAAAGGATATGGCAGGGATCGTTGGCACAATTGTTATGATTGTCACAAGCTTCACCGCATTGGTGACAACTGGACACCACCTCTTCACTGATGCGCTCGCCCAGACGATCATCAAAAACAAAGTTCTTTCCTTTGAATTTATTTTCAAGGCCTTTGGCGGTTACTTGTCGGGCGTATTCAATGATCCCACCTTCCAGTTGAAACACTTTTTGAAATCCTTTGTGTTTATAGTAGGCGCTGGCTTTTTCGCAACGAATACCTCCGGTACAATACATCACCAGGTTTTTATCTTTGGCATCTTCCAACATTTTTTCGATAATAGGCAATGACTCCCGGAAGGTTTCAACATCTGGGGTGATGGCATTTTCAAAATGTCCGACTTCACTTTCGTAATGGTTGCGCATGTCCACCAACACGGTGTTCGGGTCTTCCAGTAATCTATTGAAATTTGCTGCGTCGAGGTGTACGCCTTTATCGGTCACATCGAAGGTATCATCACTTAAGCCATCGGCGACGATCTTCTTTTTTATTTTAATTTTCAGGACGTAGAAAGATTTGCCGTCATCATCAATGGCTATGTTGAGGCGAATGCCATTTAGGAAAGGAAACTGATAGAGTTGATTTCTGAAGGCTTCCAGATTTTTTTCCGGCAAGGAAATCTGTCCGTTGATGCCTTCTGTTGCTACATAGGTCCTGCCACAGACTCCGAGTTCATTCCATTCTAAAAACAGCTGATCGCGAAATGCCTTGACATCTTCGATTTTTGCGTATTGATAGAAGGAGAGGGTGATGCGTGGTTCATCACTTTGGAGCATTTTCTCTTTTAGCTCATCTTTATTGACTTTATTGTAGAGTTTCTTTTTTTTCATTGAGAGGCAAAAATACGGAGGTTTGTAGGGAATTAAAAGCGGAGGGGTGGGTTTTATTTTTTCTTGTGTTGTTTTATCTCTTTTCGGCTTTCATTACGTGATGCCTTCTGACGCGATGGGACACTGATTTTCGCGGATTGAACGGATTGAAGACGGATTTTTGCTTCGCAAAATGCCTGCTAACGTAATACCTGCTGACGTCTCAAATTTTACTGTTTGATGATATATAGTTGGGAGAATTGCCATTTTCATTAGAGCACAATGGCAACCTGTTATACACTCTTTTCATTACTGACTTGTTAATTATAGATGAACAGTTACTATATTTGAAAAAAGTGTTCTATTCCACCTTTTAGAAACAAACACCATGAGTAAAAAAGCAATTGCACATCTCAGTCAAGATCCTTTGTTTAAGGAAATTATTGAAACGACGAAAATTAGTCGGAGCAAATCAGATGGTGATGCTTATGCCGCTTTGATCCGGGCGATTGTTTACCAGCAACTTTCCGGCAAGGCAGCAGGAACGATTCATGGTCGGTTTCTGGGTTTGTTTAAAAATGGATATCCGGAAGCGAAGTGCTTGATTCGGTTTTCGGAGGAGGAACTGAGGGCGGTAGGACTGTCGCGGCAAAAAGGGTCCTACATACAAAATGTGGCCAGATACTGGATTGACAACAAATTGGAAAAAACCGATTGGAAAAAATTTTCCGACAAGGAAATCATAGATATGCTGACGGAGATAAAAGGCGTGGGTGTTTGGACCGTTCAAATGCTATTGATGTCTACACTTAAAAGACCTGATGTATTCCCGACCAATGATCTGGGGATCAATAATGCTATCATCAAACGCTACCGATTGCGGAGCAAGGGCAAGCAGCTGAGCAAACGTATTTTGAAAATTTCGGAACCATGGAGTCCGTATCGTAGTATTGCCTGTTTGTATCTTTGGAGATGGATTGACCAGTGAAATGGCGATGGAAATGGCAATCGCAATTGCAATGGAAATCGCAATGTGCTATTGTTTGGCTTTCTCGTGATCTAAAACTTTGTTTTTTGTAAGTGTGCAGGACATAGCGGCAGAGAAGCAGCGATTTTTCATCTCTTTTACGTAATTTAGCCACTGAACTCTTTCCCTAAACTTATTAACCAATTGTAACTATTTAGCCGGTATTTTATTTCCTTCTATCTTGGGCAAGGTCATTTCACTCCCTTGTAAGAACAGGACTTAACAGGCTGGGCAGCAACTGAATCGTATCCGCCAAATTTATTTGGCTGGATCTCCAACTAACTGAATTGCAAGTAGTTGAACCTGCCAAATAAATTTGGCGGTTACGGGACTCACGTTCTTGGCCAACCTGTTAGGTCCTTTAGCCGAAGACTTAAGGCGCTCGATTTTTCAACATTCTCGCTGAACAGTTACAAGTATTAATGAAATATCCTTTAGGGTAAAGTGAAAGATTAAGGAATTATTTGGATTAGAAAATTTGACATACTAAATGCTACCAGAACGAGTCATAGGACGATACAACGGAAAAGAAAAAGGAACCTTACTGATATGTGTGGGCGGAATGCATGGCAATGAGCCAGCAGGTGTGGAGGCATTGAGCATCATGTTTAAAATGCTGGAGCTGGAGCCGAACACGAATCCTGACTTTGTTTTTAAAGGTCGATTGCTTGGCCTGCGTGGAAACTGTCGGGCGCTCGCTCAAAAAAAGCGTTTCATAGAAAAAGATTTAAATCGCCAATGGCTTCCTGAAAATGTGGCCCGCATCAAAGCCACTCCTGCTTCCGGATTGGAAAACGAAGATTTGGAATTGAAGGAAATGCTTGAGATTATTGAAAAAGAAATAGAGGACTACCCTACTGACAAAGTGGTGTTACTCGATCTGCACACGACCACTGCTCACGGTGGCATTTTTTCGATCCCTACAGATGATCCGGATAGTTTGCGCATTGCGGTTGAGTTGCATGCTCCGGTGATCAAAGGATTGTTGCAAGGTGTGAAGGGAACTACGCTTCAATATTTCTGTAAAGAAAATTTTGATATAAATATCGTTAGTGTTTGTTTTGAATCGGGACAACACGACGAACCGCTTTCTACTAGCCGCGCCATTGCTGCCCTTACCAATTGTTTGCGGACGCTGGGTTGTGTAGATGCGACGCATGTTGAGAACCGCCATGATTCTTTGTTGATTCAACATTCCAAAGGCCTTCCTCAGGTAGCGGAATTGATCACGATTCACAATATATTGCCGGGAGATGATTTTCATATGGCACCCAATTATAAAAACTTTCAGCGGGTGAAAAAAGGCGATGTGCTTGCCTATGATAAAAAGGGAGCAATCAGAGCGCCGGAAGATTCTTTAATTTTGATGCCGCTGTATCAGAAGCAGGGGGATGATGGTTTCTTTTTGGTGAAGATGTTGGAGTATGCTTGATTCCTGATTAAATTTTACTGCTTTTTTAAAGTTTAAGTGCCAACTCAAAATGCCTTCTAATGCGAAAATTCAGCAACTCTATAAATGAGATCGGGATGGATGTTAGTCATTAAATATTTCCGGTTTTTTCTCAACTCGAAAACGAAGTGTTTATTTGAACTTTCATTCTTCTTCCAACACCCCCGCAAAGGCATCAATAATCGTTTTCATAGAAATAAAAAGATATTCCTTTCCTTCTTCTGTCACCATATTATCTTCATCGGGCACCACAGAGTCTTCTACAAAAGCCAATAAATCTTCTTGTGGAGAATCTTCAAAAAAGGGAGTCAGACGTTCACGAAAATCACCTTTGCCAGCGGCTTGCAATATATCCCAGTTTCTTTCTTCGGCTTCTGCAATCTCTTCTTCAGAAAGTTCATCAATATCGTCGTGCTTTTCATCAATGGTTTTCCAAATAACCAGGGCCATGAATAAAAACAACTGCTGTTCTTCCACCGTGAATGACTGAAAACTTTCGGAATACAGATAACGGACCAGAGCTGGCTGCGTTTCGCTGAGGCTTGTGAGTAAGGTTTCGTAAGCTTCGAGGTTGCCTATCACTTCGGCGCAGTTCTCAATTTGATCTTCGTTTATAATTTTCATGTTTTGATAATCTTCAGTTCAATTCGTTGATTTTTTTTACAATTTTCCAACGAGTCGTTGGGAACGAGTGGTCGTGACCGTCCATATCCGTGATGTAAAACCTGACTGGCAGATGCTCCATTTTCGAGCAGGTAATTGGCGATGGCTTCGGCACGATCACCCGATAATTTTTGGGCAAACGCTACGCTGCACCAGCCATTGGTATGTGCTGCAATTTCGATTGATAACTCAGGGTTCGTTTTCAGCAATTCTAACACCCGATTTAGATCAGTTGAAAGGTCTTTTTTTATAATCGCCTCATTGGCTTTGAAGAAAATATTGTTCAATGGAATGATTTGCCCGGCAGTTAGCTTGTAGAGTTTGATATCTAATTTCTCTCTTTCCTTGTAGACTTTTTTTCCTTTTGCCGTTACGTTTTGATTGGCATCAAATCGGGGTGTTCTTGGTACGCGATTCGTTTTTTTCGATTTCTTTATTTTAGCTTTTAATTCTTTTTGAAGGTCACCAAGTATTTCTTTTTTGATTTGGTATTCGAGTTCAACCCGCAGCTCTTCGCGCACTTCATCTCTCAATGCCAGTCGCAATTCCTGCTTCACTTCATCTCGCAAAGCTTCTCTCAATTCCTCTTCTACTTCTTCTATCAACTCGCCCTTTAGTTCTCTTTTTACTGCTGCCCGATATTTTTTGCGGAGTTCTTTTTTAGTTTCGGATTCCATCAAGGCAGCCATTCGTTGAAATTTATTGGTGTAGCTTTTTCGGGTAAGCTCATCCATTTCATTTTTTATATCGTTGGCAACTTCTGAAACCAAATCCGTTTTTAATTCATAGCTTACTTCCGCTAATAATTGTTTTTCTAAGTCAAACCAAACTGCTTCCATCAGTTCGTCAAAACTTACCATCGCCTCAGATTCATTTCCGGCAGGACTTATGGTCATGACCATAAGTTCCTCTTCTGAGTCTGCGTTTGCTTGCTCCTCATTCTCCTGATTGAACTTTCTTTTCATCGCTTCCAATTCCGTTTCCTTTGCCTTACGGGTTGGGCCTCTGCTTTCCGTTACCTCATTATGCTTTCTGAATTTTCGCTTCATTGCTTCCAACTCTTCGTCCCCTTCTTCAACTGGTGCGACTACTTCTTCCTTCTGACCAGTAATGGCGACATAGCGATGTTTCAGACTTTCTAATTCCGGGTCAATTTGTCGTCCAATTCCTTTAGTGCGTCTGACCTGCTTCGCCTGTTGTTGCGCTTCTTGCCGGCGTTGTTCGGCTAATTTTTGAAATTCTGTATTTACTTTGTTGAGTCTTAACTGTAGTTGTTCTGCTTCTGGCGACAGGAGTCCAAGTCTTCCCTCTGAGTCAGCAGTCATGGTTTCCTTATCCAGTTCGATTAGTTCCCTTCCGGTAAAAGCCATCGTTTCGCTCATGGCAAAATAGCCTGGTGTTTCTGCGTAGATTCCAATGTCTTTATCTCTAGGAATTACCAGCCGGTAGCTACCATCTCTTTTGGTTTGGTGTTGTTGAACTTTTCCGTTAGCAGAAAGTATTTGCAGTTTTATTTTTCCGTTGACGGGCTTTCCCGTTTCTGCATTTATCAGATGTCCTGATAAAGCAATGGTTGGATCCGATTGGAATTTGGATGCTATCGGAATATTAATAATTTCCTGATCTCCATTTTCACCTGAGGCTGAGCAGAAAATCTCATCTCCTGTAGGTGAAACTGAAAAATACTTTCCGATTTCCTGTGGGTTCAGATTGACATCAATTGCCGTGGGCGTTTCCCAGTCGGTGAGTTCATTATTGGTTGCACGACTCATTAGTAAATCTGCTTTCATCGGATTCTCCCCGTGACCATTACTTAAGAAGTATAAGGTCTTTCTATCCTCCGCCAATGCTGCAAAGTATTCTTCCTTATTTGAATTAATCGCTGTTCCTAGATTTTGAGGTGTAGACCAACGTTCCTCCTTAATTTTTGTGGAAACATATAAGTCCCGACCTTCATAAGCATCTTTGCCAGGCATGGACAAAATCATTAGCTTGCCATTTCCACTTATATGAAAATTAATTTTGGAGCCATCCATTTTAAAATTATCGATCTCAACGGGCTTTGGAATAGACCAGGTTCGGCCTCTTTTTTTGGAATAGGTCAACCCGAATCTGCTATCTGCCAGATAAAGTTTATCTCCATTTATATTGGTACCAATGACGAAATTATCCGATTTATCGTTGATGGAAGTTCCCATGTTGACAGCTTTGCCCCAGTCGCCATTACTTTTTTGGTAAGCAACCCAGACATCATAATGATCCTCACCACCGATGTTGAGGGGGTCTCCTTTGCGGGAAAAATAGATGGCTTTTCCATTAGGAGCAATACAAGGTCTGTACTCATCGTAAGATGAATTTAAGGCTTTTACTAGTTCCGCTTGCTTAGGTAAATTTTGACAAAAGGCAGGCAGGTAATAAAACAATCCAAAAAGTAGTATTATGAAAACTCGTCTCCTCATTTTTACGTTAATGCGCTTTTAAAAGTTTGATTGGGGAGGGGTAACAAATAGACAGGATTTGCGAATCAATCTCGCAATCAATCAATTTTAAACCCTGCTTTTACAAAAAAGCGGCGTGGCTTATCTCGAATTTGTAATCCGGTATCTTGCAATTTATGCAAATATGAGGAGAATTAACAGCATTAGGCGGGATTTAAGGGTTTTTTAAGACCGAGTGTAGTCCGCTTTATTTGTGTGTGTGTTATTCTTGCTCGCCAACAAATTCTTAAAATTCTCCGCGAAGGGTAAAGATAAAGTTGCGGCCGGGCGCACTTATTCCAGAAGAGAAGTTGCGATAATGGCGATCTGTCAGGTTTTCCAAAGCCAGATCAATACTATACTTTTGATTAATTTGGAAGGATGCATAGAAGTTGATGGTAGCCCAGCCATAAAGTCCTTCGTATACGACCTTTCCGGTTGTATGATCTTTATAAGCGATAGCATATTCAATATTATCAGAAGTACCTTCCCGATCCAGAATCAGTTGATCACCATCTACGCTGATTTTGTTGACAGCGTATTCATCGAGTGATTTTTGAGCATTGTATTTAAGGACAGTTTCCAGTCTGAATTTTCCAGTTTTGAAAAGCAGAGCAGTTTGTCCGTATGTTGGCGGAATATGTGCCATTGGCACCAGTGTATCGATTCCCAGGTCTGCATCAATATATTGCACACGTCCTTTGACAAAACTAATGCTTGATCTCAATTCCCATTTGGATCCGATTTTCAAAAGTGCATTTCCTGAAAAACCTCGAACCGTACCAGACTTCGCATTTACGTTTTGTTGAACATCATAGAATTGTTCTTCAGCAGAAACATAAATACTGGCTTCTCCATCAGGCGTGAGGCCGGCCTGGCGTACAATTACGTCTTCGATCTTAGTATAGAATCCGGTTCCACTCAATTTGAGTGAGGTTTTGTTTTTATATCCAAAGGTTTTACCTAAAGTAACTTCACTACTAAATGCCGTCTCTGGTTTTAGTTCTGTGTTTGGCAAAACAGCCTGATTACCTTGTACTCTTAGCTTAGCGAAATCGTCAATATTAGGTGATCGAAATGCCTTTGATGTCAACAGATGTAATTGCCATTTATCGCGGGTATTGAGGGTCAGTCCGGCACCCCATGTGAGGTCACTGTTGTTGGCGGTTACTCCTTCGTTGACATAAGCCTCCGGCCAGGCAATCAAATCGAGGTCAGATTCTTTATAGCGTGCGAATAAATCTATTTTTGAATAGCGGACTCCGGCGTTGAAGACCAACATGGAATCCAGACCTTTCCATCGGTAATTGGCATAACCTGCATAAGTTGTCATCGAACTCATATCGCTAGGATATCTGGTAAAGACGCCTTCCCGAAGTTCTCCGGTTTCTACATTTATTTCTCCTGCATCGGAGAAAACCTGATTGTAATTTCCATCAAAACCATACGAAAAAGTATGTTTGGCACTTTCGTCCAAATGCTTTTCAAAGTCACCTGTAAAGGAGTAAACGTGTACATCTTCCAGGTTAAATGTGCGGTGAACTTTTCGATATTTTCGCTTTAATCTATCTTCTTTTATTCGCTGATAGGCAGCAATAAATGTGGCTTTATCAAAAATCACCTTATTCCCGAGAGACTTCATTTTCACGGAAGCCAACAATCGCTTTTGTGGGCCGTAATACCATTCTGAATATTTCAGATCTCGTGCAGTTTCCAAGGTATCTGACAAGTTATCATAACGAGGAACAATACTGGATGAAGAATATTGAAAGTTTCCGATAAAATATAATCGGTCAGTAGGTTGGTATCTTATTTTTTGCATAAAGTCAATCTGACCATAGCCTGTCCCCTGTTGAATGTTGGGATCAGCACTTTCTAAAATCATGTCTACCTGATTGCGATCTACAAAAAATCTTCGCATTCCAAATTCAGGATAGGCTTCAGGGCGTTTACTACCTGATTTCATATCCCCATATTTTGCGTAGGTCAAACTAGTGAGTGAAGCCCAGTTTCTTACGCCATATTCTAAATCACCATGAATGGTTTTTTCAATATTGGCACTGGAGAAACGAGTAAATACGTTTGTTTTTAAGATTTTATCTTTTGAGGTATCGAACAACACCTTCGGATCACGCGAGCGAAAATGGATTACACCTCCCAGCGCTTCACTTCCATACATCAACGATCCTGGTCCGTAAATGACCTCGACTTGCTCAAGCATAGAAGCATCTACTGTTATTGCATTTTGTAAATGCCCATTTCTGTAAATCGCATTGTTCAGCCGAATGCCATCCAAAACCAAAAGTACTTTATTGGCTTCAAAACCTCTGACGATTGGGCTTCCGCCTCCACCTTGTGATTTTTGAATATAGACATCACCGTGTTCTCCCAGCACATCTGCTGTAGATTGAGAATTACGGGACTGGATTGTTTTCTGATCGATTCGGTCTATCTGGAAAGGCAGTTCTTCTTCTAAGGCATCTGTCCGACCGACCACGACTACTCCTTCTATGACATTATTGGCATATAGCTTTACGACACTACCATTTTTCCTTAGTTGATGAATGGGAATTTTTACGGAATTGTAACCTACGTATGAGAAGTTGACAATATCCCGATGCGCTATATCAGTAATTTCTATTTGACCTTTCTCATCGGTGAGTCCATTAAACTTCTGATCGATATAGACTGTCGCGTAAGCAAGCGGCTCATCCGTATCTCCGTCCAATACCTGGATGATAAGTCCGCTGATATTGCTAAATGCAGGATGTATAGTAGAATTAACGTTGGAATGAGCATAGGCCGTGAAAGGCATCAGAAAAGTGATGACAAGGAGGAAGCTAATCCAGTTGTCAAAAAACATGTGTGTTTTGAAAGTATTTCTGTTTGTCTTTTTGCTTGTCACGCGTTTATTTTCGGGGCAGTTTTATAGTGAAAGTCGTCCCCTGATTTAGTACAGATTTATTGACAAAAATCCTGCCAGAGTGGTAACTTTCTATAATACGCTTGGCTAGTGAGAGGCCTAAACCCCAACCTCTTTTTTTGGTTGAATAACCCGGTTGAAAGACTGTTTTAAATTTTGATGGCGGGATACCGGCTCCTGTGTCGCTGATATCGATATTGATAAATTGTTTTTCTGTATATATTTTTGCGCTAATTTGTCCCGTTCCACCCATTGAATCCAGTGCGTTTCTAAGCAAATTCTCGATGACCCAGTCAAAGAGATGGCCGTTGATATGTACCATTAGTGGTTCATGGTCGAGACCGGGAAAATCAAATTTGACTTTACGGGGTGAGCGGCGTTGCATGTAGATCCGGCATTCTTCTAATTGTTGGTAAACATTAATTGGGACTAGTGTCGGATCGGAGCCAATTTTAGAGAAGCGGTCGGCGATGAGGTCAAGGCGTTTTACATCGTTGGATAGTTCTTTGAGGACTTCCTGCGTGTCTTCTGAGTCTTCATTCATTACTTTCAGGTGCTCAATCCAGCCAACGATGGCAGATATTGGGGTGCCTAGCTGGTGGGCTGTTTCCTTAGCCATACCTGCCCAAACGCGGTTTTGTTCGCCTCGACGAGCAGAGCTAAATCCTAGGTAGCCAAAGGCGATGAAAGCTGCAATCAGGATGATTTGAACTATTGGAAAATATTTTAGTAACTGTATCAATTTAGAAGGCTTCGCATAAATTTTCTGGGCACCTACTTGAATCGGCTCCACCTCTGCCTCTATCATTTTTTCCAGTTCAGCTAATAGTATGGGATCGTCATCTTCCAAGTCCTCTCCGAAGTTTTTCTTTCCTTCTATTTTCCCTGTTTCTCCAACTAATATCATGGGAATAGTAGTATTTCCTGCCATAATTTTCCCATGTAAATTAAATTCAGGGTCTTCTCCTGAATTAACTTCGGTTAGGGCAAGCCCCCAGTGTTCTACATTCTTTCGCTCCTCTTTCGCCAGGCTATCCGCCACATAAGAAGTATACACCATTGAGATAGCAATGATGATTACCCCGGCAATTGCCAGGTACCATTTCCAAAGTGATTTCTTATCGTAAATATCCATCTTTTTATTTTGAGCTTTTTTTGTTTGCCTCTAAATAAGCCTTGGAACGAAGTTGTGCATTTTCGCGAATATTAGCATAAAACAAATTATAGTCTGCAATATGATAATTTTTGAAGCGAATAAATACGGAACCGAAAAATTTAGGTTTTGAAATCCAGAGCAGGCCTTGATGGACTTGTGCGTCTGTAATTCCAGGTTTAAGGCCTTTTTTGAACTTTTGTAAAACGGTACCTTGGTTCATATCCTTTGGAACATAAATTGAATCTGTTCTCCAACTTAACGGATTAGTGACCACGAAGTTATTTTTAGGCTCATGTTTTCCCGGATAATATCCTTTTTCGAAAGAGCGCCAACTACAGAAGCAAGCTATTTGCTCAGGTGAGGCACATACCTTGATGGTTTTGAATGAAGAAGACAGGATGGGCATCCCCACCAAATAAGCGACCACTAATTTTTCCTGTAAAGGTTTCCCTTCAAAATAGTCTTTCAATAATTTCTCTGCATGCGTTGTTCCCTGACTGTGTCCGGCAATAATAATCGGCCGGCCATTGTTGTAATTTTTCAGGTAGTATTCGAAGGCCGTTTTTACATCTTCGTAAGCTAATTGGAAGGCGCGATTGGTATCAGCATTTCTCTTTGAAAAGTAGGCATGATAGTGAGCTTGTCGGTAACGAGGTGCATATACTTTACCTGCCCCATTAAACACAGAGGCCTGAAATAAGATGGCGCCTTCATCTGTCTTTTTATTTAGTTTTTCATCGCTTAAAGGTGCGTTCCAATTGTCCTCTCCTTTTCGACCAACGTAGGTAGTTGGATGCAGATAAAATACATCGACTTCCGCATTTGCCTGTTCATCTTTCAAATAAGGTTCTGGTGTACGATCTGCCGGATCTTTTTTGGTGGGAAGCGCCGCCCAGTTGGCCGGGTCGGAATAGTTGGGCGCTTGCGGAATGGGTAATTCACCATATTTCGTTTCCGGGATCAGCCATTTGCTACAGCTATTAGAAACTGCGATGGTCAACAGCATTACAAGGATTAATAAAATGTGGTAACCAGTTTTAGTCATAATCGGAGAGCAGGGTGTTAATGTGATCTTAAAGTGCTTGGTAAATGTACGTAAAAGCGATAAAAAGTATTGCTTTGTGTATTGGAGTTTATAACTCTATTAACGATATTTAGCTGTTGCTTCTTACAGCAATGAGGTATAATCTTAAAAAAATCGTACCTGTTCAGCGAATCTTGTTGGATGTTGCTTCGACCAGCCAGAGGCTGGCGAAGGATGTTGGTGCTCGTTTACTTGTGAGCTCCGCATCTTTTGTCTCACCGATTGACGAGAACCAACACCTTGTGTTGCCCGCGTGCCGCCGAAGCTATAGCGGAGGAGCAGCGAAGTCGAAATATCCGTCACGCCAGCTTTGCTGGCCGTGACTAACATCTAATATCCATCCAGATTTCATCGATTGAGTTACTGATTTAAGCACAAAAAAATCAATAAACCATGTTCCGAATAATTACATCTCTTTTCTTGTTTTTTGCTTTAGCAACTACTGGTTTTTCACAGAGTGATACCACTAGCAATGATTCTTCACCTTTGATTATTGAGGATTGTGAAACAATGGCTATTGAGAGCCAAAAACAGTTAATTAAGACTGATTTTTATGAACCAGATCAATTGCTTGAAAATCTGGAAATATGGTCTGCCGGATGTGGCGAAGTGGAACCCATTCAACGAATGAGAATCTTGATCAAAATTAATCAGAAGCAACTCGAAGAATCAGATTACCGCAAATATATTACAAACCAAATTGAAAAATTTAAAGACCGAGTAGTTACATCTGGTGAATCGGATTATCAAAAGGTTTATGAATCGCACGAAGGTTACTTTAGCTATGTTCCTCTGAATGGAACTTTTGATGCAAAGACCAAAGAGATTGCCAAACAACTTTTGGTTCAACAAGAAGAGGGAACGGCGGCTTACACCTTTGCTTTACTTTTTTCTGAAGACATTGATAAATTTGAATCTGAAATTTCGTCAGAAGACAATGCCTTACACGATGCTTACATGGACAGCCAACCAGACAATAATGAAGATGAAGTGTATGAAGGGGATGAATGGGTTGGTGCAAAACTTGGTTTGGAACTGGGCCGGTGGATGCCGGACAAAAAGCTGAGTAAATTTTTTAGCCCCAGTCCTTACCTCGGCCTTAAAGGAGGCGGTTCATTTAATGACAACTGGAGCGTTGATGTCAATCTACTTTTGATAATTCTTGTGCAGGATGAAAACTACCGAATCACTACCGTAGATTCGATTCAGACGACTGATAGCGATGTTATTTTTTCTATTACAACGGCTCTGGTACGCACTCAACATTTAGGAAAAAACTGGTTCCTTGATGGCTCCGCAGGTATTGGTGTGAATGGAATGAATACCGATATTCGGCATCCGGTTGCAGAAGATGAGGAAGTGGATGAAGACAATGAGTACCATACGCTTTTTACGTTTGATTTCAATATTGGTTTTATGATCCGAAAGGAGTTGAAAAACAGTCACTCGATTGGGATTAATTGTACTTATCATTATGCGCCTTATGGTTTGGATAAGCGATTGGTGGATGTTTTTGGGGATCAGTCTTTGAGGCTTGGGATTGGATTTATTTTTTGATGTGGGGTCGTCCCTCGACTCGTAAGCTCGCTCTCGGAATGACAAGCCTTCTATCGCGATAGCGAGAAAATTTTCATTTTCATTTTCATTTTGATTTCCTACCAACTCTTTCCTTATCTTTGCAGCATGTCAACTGATATAACAACAATAGATATTCGAAAACTTTCGCTGGCGGAGCTAGAGGAGTGGTTTGTAGCTGCCGGAGAGCAAAAGTTCCGGGCCAAGCAGGTATATGAATGGCTGTGGCAAAAGGGCGCGCATGACTTTGAAGAGATGACGAATCTTTCCAAGGCATTGCGGAATCAGTTGATCCGCAACTTTGTCATTAATCATATTGTGGAAGATAAGGTGCAGCATAGTGACGATGGTACGATCAAGTCGAGGTATAAATTACATGATGGTCATTTGATTGAAGCGGTGTTGATTCCGGTGGTAAAGGACAATCGGTTTACGGTTTGTGTTTCGTCACAGGTGGGTTGTAGTCTGGCTTGTACGTTTTGTGCGACGGGTCGGATGAAGCGGGTTCGGAATCTTGATCCGGGTGAAATTTATGATCAGGTTTTGATGGTGGGTCGACAGGCAGAAGAAAAATTTGGATATCCACTGACGAACATTGTATATATGGGCATGGGTGAACCACTACTGGCTTACAACAACGTTCTGAAAAGTATAGAACATATCACTTCTCCACAGGGTCTCCACATGTCGCCCAAACGCATCACGGTCAGTACGGCAGGTATTGCCAAGATGATCCGCAAGTTGGCGGACGACGAGGTGAAGTTCAACCTCGCTCTTTCACTCCATGCTGCCAATGATGAAAAGCGGGATCAAATCATGCCGATCAACGAACAAAACAACTTAGCTGTCCTCATGGATTCGATTGAATATTTTTATCAAAAAACGAAAAATCGGATCAGCTACGAGTACATTGCTTTCCAACGTTTTAATGACAGTATTGATGATGCGATTTTGTTGGCCAAACTTTGTAAGCGCTTTCCTGTGCGTGTCAATATCATTGAATATAATCCGATTGACAATGCGCCGTTTACCAAAGCGGATGCGGATCAGATTGATCGCTTTGCGCAATTTTTACGAGATAAGGGTGTAATGATAACGGTGCGGCGGAGTCGTGGGAAGGATATTGATGCGGCTTGTGGTCAGTTGGCTAATAAGGGGTGATGAAAAGGTTTGATGGATTGAAGGTGATAAGGATTGAAGGGCGCTTGGTATACGGAGCCCGCTATTGTTGTCCTTCAAACCTTAATTCCTTCAATCCTTGCCCTCTACCCAAAATAATTCTTCTTGTCAAATTCACCTGTGGGCTGACTAATTAAGCCCAGCTTTCCCACAAAACAGCCTATCTATTACTAGCCTGACAATCAAGTAGTTAGATTAATTTTAATGACAATTTATCAAACAATATAAGATTAGAGCTTGCTACTCCGTACGCAATTGCGTACATTTATACGTACAGATAAAACTAATTGAATTATGAAAGCAATAACAATAACGTCATTAAGAGCTAAGATGAAATACTATTTTGATACCGTCAGTAAATCCATGGATGTCATCATTATACCTCGAAACAATAATGATGATGACGCTATAGTAATCATGTCCATCAAAGAATATAATTCATTGAAAGAGACAGCGTATTTATTATCAACCGCCTCAAATAGAAGTAAGTTAGACGAGTCTATCAATCAACTAAAGGATGGAGAAACCGTATCATTTTCCCTTGATGATTAAAATTTGGAAATGAATATAGTATTTACTAAAAACGCCTGGGAAGAATTTGAGTACTGGATAGAAACCGACAACGATATCGTAATAAAGATCAAGGAACTCCTTAAGTCGATAAGAGAAAATCCATTTAAAGGAATTGGAAAACCAGAACCATTAAAACATGGATTAAAAGGTTTTTGGTCGAGACGAATTACACAGGAGCATAGATTGGTTTGTAAAGTTTCTGGAAAAAAAGGAGAAGACCAGAAGTGTTATATCATTCAGTGTAGATTCCACTATGATGATTAGGTAAAAAGGTTTGAAGAACACCTAATTGCGGGCCTCGCGATCGTGTATCCTTCAAACCTTCAATCCTTACCCCCCCCTTACCCAAAATAATCCTTCATCCGATCAAAAAATCCTTTATCAGATTTTCCGGGAGCTGGTTTGAAGTTAGGCATCTTGCGTAGCTTTTCCATTAATTTTGTTTCTTCCGAATTTAGTTTCTTCGGTGTCCAGATATTGGAATGAATGAGTTGATCGCCTTTGCCGTAGCTTTGTACAGAAGGGATTCCTTTTCCTTTGAGTCGGAATATTTTTCCGGATTGAGTGCCTGGTGGAATTTTTACTTTTACTGTTCCATCAATGGTGGGTACTTCTACGGAAGTTCCAAGTGCCGCGTCGGCAAAGTTGAGGTACAATTCGTAGATCACATTGTGGCCATCACGGGTGAGTGCCTCGTGTGGAACTTCGATGATGTTGACCAAAAGGTCACCGGCAGGTCCGCCTTTTATACCAGCATGTCCTTTACCACGAAGTGACAGTTGCATCCCTTCTGAGACACCTGCTGGTATTTCAAATTCGATCACTTCTTTTTCCATCACGCGGCCATTGCCTTTACAGCTTCCACAGTTGGCAGTAATCATTTGTCCATTCCCCTGACAGGTCGGGCAAACGGTCGTCGTTTGCATATGTCCGAGGAAGGTTTCTTTTATTTGACGCAACTGGCCTTCACCTCTACAGGTGCTACAGGTTGTAACAGAACTTGCATCTTTTGCACCGCTACCCTTACAGGTTTTGCAAGTTGCATTTTTCTCAACTTTGATTTTCTTTTGAACACCGGAGGCGATTTCACCCAAGCTCAACTTCACTTTGATGTGCAGGTTGCCGCCACGTTGTCCTTGTGCACGAGCGCCTGTTGCACCACCTCGTCGTCCTCTACCAAAGAAAGAATCGAACGGAGATCCACCACCGCTTTCCCCAAAGATATCACCGAACTGTTCGAAGATATCATCCATGGTCATACCCCCTCTAAATCCACCTCCGCCACCACGTCCACCTGCTCCGTTGTTGACACCAGCGTGTCCGAAGCGGTCGTAGCGAGCGCGCTTATCTCCATCACTTAAAATTTCGTAGGCTTCCGCTGCTTCTTTAAATTTATCTTCGGCGGCTTTATCACCTTCATTACGATCCGGGTGATATTTCATGGCAATCTTCCGATATGCCTTTTTGATAACTGCGTCATCATCGCCTTTTTTAACACCTAGTATTTCGTAATAATCTTTTTTTGCCATAATCTTAATTTGAAAGGTTTGAAGGAGTGAAGGTTTTAGGGTTGGGAGGTTGGAGGGTTTGAAGGTTGGAAGGACACTTAATACGCGGAGCCCGCGGTCGTGTATCCTTCAAACCTTCCAACCCTCCAACCTTCAAAACTTCTAACCTTATATCCTAAACCTTACTTACCAACCACCACTTTCGCGTGTCGGATAATTTTTTCTTTCAAAAAATAACCTTTCTCAACCGTGTCGATGACTTTTCCTTTCATCACTTCGTTTGGGGCAGGGATTTCGGTAATCGCTTCATGTAGTTCGGGGTCGAAAGCTTCGCCAGTGGATTCCATGGCTTCGAGTCCTTTTTGCTTCAGCACGTTGTGTAATTTGTTATAAACAAGCATAACGCCTTCACTAAAAGGCTCTACATTACTATCGTCTTCCGCGTTCTTTTTAGCCCTGTCAAAATCGTCTAAAACAGGCAAAATGGCAGACATTGTGTCTTGTGCTGCGGTGCCCATGAGGTCTATTTTCTCGCGAATGGTTCGTTTTTTATAGTTTTCGAACTCAGCGAGTAGTCTGACATACTTGTCTTTAAGCTCTCCTATTTGCAGGGTTTGCTCTTCGATCAGCTCTTCTTGCTGCTGCTTCTTCGAACCGCCTTTTTTAGAGGGTTTCTTCTTATTTGAGCTTTCTTCGGTAGTATTTTCGGCATTTTCCTGATCCATCACCTCTTCTGTACCATCTTGGTTGGTCGTTTGTGCTTCGTTTTCAGGAGCGTCTTTTTCCTTCTTACTCATTATATCTTTAAATTTTTTCAGCATTAAAAACAGGTAAAACTGGTTATGAATTAAATAATTTCATAATTAGATGAACAATTTCTTTGCCATTGGGTGATTTGGGTCATTTTGTCAGTGAGGGGTGGGAAGGAGGAGGCTTCACTTGATCGTGCTGGGACACTGATTTGGCGGATTGAACGGACAGGGACGGATTTCCCGCTAATGTATTTTTTTGGGTGATGGGTGGTAGGATGGATGATTGGTAGTGGCCAATGCGGGCTTATGGTTGCCGGCTTACCTATTACCAAAAAAATCCGTGTAAATACGTCCAGTCTGTCAGCCCCGTGTCCCATCCCATATGCTTACTTCGCTAACTCAGCTTCCAGGAAGGCAGCGATTTCCTCCACCGGTTGATTCACACCAATCGTATTTCCATTGGAGTCGATTAGGAATTTTGCGGGGAGGTCAGCTACGCCGTAAAGTTTGGCGAGTTTGGAATCGAAGAAGCGGAGGCTGGTGGCTTCGTCGAGGATTTGATAGGGCCAGGTCAGGCCGAAACGTTCGACGGCTTTTGGCCAACGAGCCGCATTGCTTTCTACTGCTACGCCAACAATTTCGAAACCTTTTGCATTTTTAAAATTAGCGCCATTGTATTTTCCGTAAAGGGATTTCAACTTTGGAACATCGGCTATGCATGGGCCGCACCAACTGCCCCAAAAATCGAGTAGTACGTAATTTCCCCTAAGGTCCGACAACTTAAAGTTTTCGCCGTTGAGCAAGGTGCTTTCAAAATCAGGTGCGAGCTCTCCATCATTGACATTGGGTTGCATGTAGAAGTGGCGACCTACCATTCCTACTATGAAGATGGCGATGATGATAACAGTTGAATTTTTTAGTAATTTTTTCATGATTCAAGGTTTGAAGGAAGATTTGAAGGTTTGAAGGACACGCGTGATCGTGGGGCCCGCATCTCGCGTGTCCTTCAAACCTTCACTCCTTATCACCTTCAAACCTTACAAAACTGATTCCTATTCCGTACCTTTCGGAACGTTAAGATATATCTACAAATTTATAAAAAATAAAAAACTATGCGAGTTGTTGATCCTAAGACGACAAAGACAAAAGATTTTCATCAATATATGTTGGGGGCAGTTGCGCCACGACCGATTGCTTTTGCGAGCACGGTGGATAAAGATGGTGTTCCTAACCTGGCTCCTTATAGTTTCTTTAATGCTTTTAGTTCCAATCCGCCAATTTTAGTTTTTTCATCTAATCGGCGGGTAGCGGATAACACCACCAAAGATACATTGCACAACATTGAAGAGACTGGTGAGGTGGTGATAAATGTGGTCAATCACGCTATTGTCCGGCAGATGACGGTCGCTTCTATTTCGTTTCCGACAGGGGTTAGTGAATTTGCGAAAGCTGGATTGACGCCGCTTGCTTCTGATTTGGTAAAACCCTTTCGGGTAAAAGAATCGCCGGTGCAGATGGAGTGTAAGGTGAAAGAAATTCTTACCCTTGGTAACAAAGGAGGTGCGGGACATTTGATTATTTGCGATGTGGTGCGGATGCATATTGATGAGCATGTGTTGGATGGCGATCGGATTGATCCGCATAAAATTGATTTGATGGGACGTATGGGACGGGCCTATTATGTGCGGGCGAGTGGATCTGCGATTCAGACTATTGTGCAATCGGTGATGGATATTAGTATTGGCTTTGATCAATTGCCGGAAAGCATTCGGAATAGTACTGTCCTTACGGGAAATAATTTAGGGCAACTGGCGGGACTATTGGCTTTGCCTTCTGCGGAGGAAGTGGAGGCGGTGAAATCGGATGAGCGGGTGGCGGCTATTTTGGAGAGTGATGCTGTGGAGGAGGGTTTGCATCAGTTTGCTAAGGATTGTTTGGATGATGGGGATCAGCGGGATTTGGCTATTCGGGTTTTAATGTGGGGGGATAAGCATGTAGCTTCTTAAGCTTTAAACAATATTCTTTACTATCATGCCCTGGTTTATATAGTTGTAGTTAAGTCGAAATGGAAGAACTTCTCTTCTACTTCCCTTCCTGTAGGAGAGATTACCCTATTTTCAAGAAAGTTTCCTATTGTCTAGAAGTGAAGCTAACGGCTTGATGCTGAAGACGAAGCTCATTTGCCCTGAGCATCAAGCCCTTATCCTCGACTTTAGTAGATAACTTTAAACAACTTCATTGTAAGCATCCTTCCTCCTATGTAACAAACTGCAAAATACTACTAAATACACTGTAATCTAAATTCTGCCCGTTTTGAATGCTTCTTTTGAAATTACTTTTCGTTAGAAATTCCTTAAATAGCTAAGGCTATTCGCGAAATTTATAACTCAATTAATTTCAAAATA
>Ga0114957_1000316_pt1 | contig 65657 bp, 49 predicted proteins | sample BantaG_FD_87175 | JGI IMG/M metagenome (GOLD analysis project Ga0114957, IMG submission 87175) | Marine algal microbial communities from Bantry Bay, Ireland - BantryBay_4 metaG | ecosystem: Host-associated > Algae > Red algae > Unclassified | place: Bantry Bay, Ireland | collected 2014-11-21 | reverse complement strand
TGCACTTGATTCTTGCGCTTGCACTTTTTTATTGTGCAAAAGGCAAATTCAAAGCAACTCGCTCTTGAATGGAAGCGTGTACACTTTACTTATGGGGTGACTCATGTTTTTAGGGTCAAATTGTCGCGAATTGTCCAACAGGCAACGAGCCCTTATAATTGCTCGGGAATCTTTGTTAAATTGCGTTAAGTAATAGTAATCATCTTTATTATAAGAGACGGAACCAAATTATTTGGATTTTTTCGATTTTGTAATAATTTCCTAAACGATTGACCGATAGGGAATTAGTGTGGGAATTATTCAAAATCATCAAAAGGAAAAATCTAAATAATTCCGTCAAACTACTTAGCTCAAAATCATCTTTTTATTTAACACCAACCTATATCATGAAAAAAATTTTCACACTTTTCTTATTGATGCTTACGGCGTTTACTTATGCGCAAAGTCCGGAATTGCAGATGGAGCAATATGCCAGCGGATTTGACCGGCCTGTTGATATTGTAACGGCAGGTGACGACCGTCTTTTCATTGTAGAGCAAGGCGGAAAAATTAAAATCATTGATGGAATGGGAACGACCTTGTCCACACCTTTCCTGCAATTGTCTGTTAACTTTGGTAATAGTGAACAAGGTTTATTGGGTTTGACGTTTCATCCGAACTATGCGGACAATGGTTATTTCTATGTCAACTACACCAGTGGTAATGGTGACGGCTTTAGCAAAATTTCCCGCTTTACGGTGGATGCTGCTGACCCGAATTTGGCAGACCCAAACTCTGAAATGGAAATTCTAACCGTGACACAACCAGACTGGAATCACAATGCCGGAGATTTGGCTTTTGGGCCAGATGGATACCTCTACATTGGATTTGGTGATGGTGGAAGTGCGGGAGACCCCTGGGGAAATGGCCAGAATACAGAAACCTTTTTAGGTAAAATGCTTCGTATTGACGTGGACAATGGTACGCCTTATGCTGTACCTGCGAGCAACCCTTTTGTTGGTAACAGCGATGTGCTGGATGAGATATGGGCGATCGGAATGCGTAACCCCTGGAGAATATCTTTTGACCGAATCACGGGCGATCTTTGGATGGGTGATGTCGGACAAAATACACTGGAAGAAATTGATTTTGAACCAGCTGGTTCGCCAGGTGGCCTCAACTACGGCTGGAGATGCTACGAAGGAGAAGATACTTATGATACATCTGGTTGTGGACCGATTGGTGATTTTGCTTTTCCGGTAGCGAGCTATAAGGTGAACAACTTTTGTAACTCAGTGACGGGGGGCTATGTGTATCGAAATTGTGAATACCCGGACTTAACAGGACGCTACCTGTATGGCGATTACTGCCACGGTATTATCTGGTCGGTACATCCTGACGGAGCTGGTGGATGGATGACAGAAGAGCTGTTTGATAATGGCCAGTACGACATCAGTACTTTTGGAGAAGACATGGCGGGCAACCTTTATCTGGCGCGTTTGTCTGCCGGAGTTATTTATAAAGTGACCACTAACTTTTCAGCAGATAACCTGATCTCTTATGATGCTGGCAGTGATGTGCTGATGGCGACAGAAGGCTATGAAGGTTACCAATGGTACAGAGACGGTTCTCTCCTGGCGGGCGAGACCAATGCTACGCTGGCTGAGGTGTCTACAAGCATGCCGGGTGGAAGTTACACCTGCGAGATTACCTACAATGAAGGAACCTGTACCATGGTCTCCAACGCGGTGGATTTGCTAGGTGTGGGTACCGATATGATGGAGGGACTGACTGCTTTTAGTTTTAGTCCGAATCCCTTTGAGCGCGAATTGGTGCTGCAACTACAAGGAGCGGCAGCCTTCGACCTGGGGATTGAAGTGCTGGACCTGACGGGAAAGGTGTTGTATACCACTACCGTGCAGTTTGACAATGAGGCGAATGTGCAGATGGATCTGGCGGCTTTGGCGAGTGGTGTTTACTTTGTGCAGTTGACGAGTGGCACAGAGACGATGTCGCGCCGTGTGGTGAAACTTTGATGAATTATTGGAATGGGAGTTGGAATGTTTTGCGCGTTAGCGGGCATTCCAATTCCTGGGAGTGCACCGTTAAGTGTGTTTCAATGAAAATTAAAATGAAAAGTAAAATAAAAAACTCCCTTCTAACTCAAAAACAAGGAAGTATCTTATTTGTTGATCATCAGTTACTTATGGGGGCTACAAAACCGAGGGTCTTTTAATTTTTATTTTACTTTTCATTTTAATTGACTTCAATGGAAGACATAGTTTACAGAATAGCCCCCAATTCCCATTCCCATTCTACCGGGTCAAATCAACCACCTTCGCCTTCCCCACCGTTTTCATAAGAGACTTAATACTTCGCTGCATGCTTTGCTCATCCGGGTAGAGCTGGCTGTCTGCAATGATTTCTCCATTGCCGGCTGTTAGATGAAAATAATGCTGACCATTTCTTTTGCTGTGGGGCTGGAAACGGCTTTCCAGGGCTATATTTTTTTTGACGGAGGCGATGCCTCTTTGGGCGGATTGCTTGGCTTTGTAGCCTTGACTGATCATAATGGTTTGATGATTACCAGTAATAACGTTGAAAAAGTAGGACTGGTTTTTTTTGTTTTGGTAGATTTCGAAGGTCATACTAGATGGGGTTTGGTGATTGTGTTAAGAAGCGATTTTGTAGCTGGTATGAATAGGTAAATATAAAAATAAGTGGGGAAATTTTATGGATTTTTGTAAATATTTTGTTAATTCATGGTGAGAAAACAAAATACCCCATTACTATGAGAAACTTCACCTTCCTACTTGTGATACTATTGCTTGGTACCTATTTGCATGCGCAGACCGTAAGCTTAGAAGAGCTAAATGTTGCGAAAGCTAAAATTGAAAAAGGGAAAAATTTATTTCTTCAGTCTGCTTACGATGAGGTACTTCAGTTGTCAAACGAAGCTCATATTGTATTTTTAAAAGACTCCATGAAATATGATTCTTTATTAGCTGAGGTTTATTATCTCGAAGGAAGAGTGTGGATGCAAAAAGGGGAATTTAATAAGGCAGAAAAACTTGTCCAAAAAAGTTTGAATAAACGTAGACAAGCTTTTGGTTTGTATTCTGCTCCTGTAGTAAAGTCACTAGACGTGTTAGCTTCTCTAGCTTACTATAATTTCGAGTATGACAAAGCAGAATCATTGTATTTTGAAAGTTGGGAAGTATTGGACTCTATAGGAAATGAGAAAAATAAAAGTTGGATTTCTTTATTCATAAATTTAGGAGCACTTTATAGTGCCCAATGGGATTTTCAAAAGTCAAAATTATACCTCGAAAAGGCAATTGCATCAATAGGTGACATTTATGGAGAAGAAGCTCATTTGGATTTGTGCATTGCCCATATCAATTTAGCTGTAGCAAAGCAACATAACAGGGAGCACGAATCTGCGATAGAATCTTATCAAAAAGCCATAGAGGTATATGAAGCGCTTGGAACAAAAGTCTCACCTTATTATTTGGCTCATATTCAGTATTGTATAGGGGTTACGTATGCTGAATCAGGTAATCCGGGTTTGGCCATCGAATATTTAGAAGCTTCTTTGGCAACACTTGCTGCTTTGGGGGGAGATCATTATCATTTAAAACTTTTAATTCATAGAATTCTTGGCGACTGTACGATGGCGCTTTCGAAAGAAAACGAAGTCGCTTTAGCGCATTACAATAAATCTATTGAGCTCAATCATCTGATACCGATTCTAAGGATGAATGAATTTTTTACAGCACAATTTGGGGTCGCAAGAGTACATAAAGTTCAAAAGAACTATGCGGAAGGTTTAAAGGTTTTCGACGATTTATTTGAAAGAGTGGGCTATGTCGAAACAGATTACTCTTATGAGAAAGTTGGGATACCCACTAAGGTGTTAAACGAGGCCCTGGTCGAAAAAGTAATACTGCTGTTAGATAAATATGAAAGCGAAAAAAACGTCGAAGATCTATACGCTGCTAAAATTACGGCAAAGGCCGCTATTGATGTGGTGGACACCATGAAGCTAAATGTAAGAGAATCTGCGGCCAGACAAAACCTGGTCAGTATTTTATATCTAACGTATGAGAAAGCAATTGAGATTAGTTACCTGCTATATGAAATTGATCAGGATGAGGAGCATGTAAAAACGGCATTCATGTACTCTGAAATGAGTAAAAGCAATCAGCTGATGGAAGCTGTTTTGCAAACCAAGGCAGAAAAGTATGCCGGGATTCCCCAGGATTTATTAGAGGAGGAGCAAGCCTTGAAAATTGAAATCACGAAAAAGAAAAAACAAAAACACCAACTGGAGTCCAGTGGAGCTGAAGTTGATTCTGAAGAACTGACATTGGTCAATCATGCGTTTTTTGAACTAAAAAATCAACACGAGCAACTCATTCAAACGTTTGAAGAAAAATACCCCAAGTATCACAGTTTGAAATATGCTTCCAAAAATTCAGATCTAAAAGAAGTTCAAAAAAATAGCCTGACCGCCGATAACACCATCCTCGAATACTTCGCAGGAGATAATGCGGCTTATGTTTTTGTGATCAACAAAGATGCCGTGCACTTTCAAAAGCTGGACGAAGCCCTCGACTTCAAAGAAGAGATCAGCGGCTACTACAACAGCATGCGCAACTACCGAATCAGAAGCGAACATCGGGATTCCATGAATGAAGCCTATGTCGTTTCAGCGCATACCTTGTACCAGTTTTTGATAGAACCGATCGAAAGTCATTTGCGTAAAAATGTCACCGTGATTCCAGATGGCATGCTTAATTACCTCCCCTTCGCCGCCCTGCTAAAAACCTATCCGGAAAATGCCTGGGAATTTAAAACCCACGATTATCTGCTCGATCACTACAACTTCTCCTACAACTATTCCACCACACTAATGGAAGAAATGGAGGAAACCCAGCCCAACAGCGCGTCTAATAATCTGCTAGCCATCGCGCCCTCTTTTCAAAGTCCCTACCAAGGCAGCACCCTGCGCTCCGAAGCCCTCCTGCCACTCGATCACAACGAAAGCGAAATCGCCAGCATCCTAAAAATCTGCAAAGGCAAAAGCCTGATCAAGTCCGAAGCTAATAAAGAAAATTTTTTCAAAAACGCTTCTGATTATAAAGCCATCCACTTCGCTACCCACGGCGTGGCCAACGAAAAATCCGGTGCCTATTCCTACCTCGCCTTTACCACCGATGAGCAAACCGAAGGAGATGAAAATATCCTCTTCGGCGTAGACATCTACAACCTCGACCTTAATGCCGAGATGGTGGTACTAAGCGCTTGCGAAACAGCCGCTGGTGAGTTGAGGCGCGGCGAAGGGGTGATGAGTACGGCCCGTGCTTTTTCCTTTGCGGGTGCCCGCAATCTGATTACGACTTTGTGGAAAGTGAGTGATTCCAAAGCGACCGATTTAATGTCTCTGTACTATCAGGAATTGCAGTACGGCAAGAAAAAAGATTTGGCTTTACGGGAGGCGAAGCAGGCTTATGTGGCGAGTAATTCGCATCATTTGGCGCATCCGTTTTTCTGGGCTTCTTTTATTTCTATTGGTAGTCGGGAGGCGGTGGATTTGGATCGGCCGTTTCCTGTTTTGGGGGTTGTTGGTGGGGGATTGGTTTTTGTGATTGGGTTGTTGGGGTTTTGGGTTTGGCGGGGGAGGCAAGAGGCGGCGCGATTGGCAGATGAGGTTCGGAAGGCTCAGATGGAAATGGATCGTGCGGGTAGTGAGGAGTTGGTGGATGGGGAGTAGGCTAGACTGTCTGAATTGGGATTTATGGGGTTTTGGGATGGTGGGATTCTGGTTTTGTTTGCGGGGATTTTGAAGTTACTGCACTTGTTAGGTGTATTTTTTGTAAAAAAATAACAAAATAGTTTGATTACGATGAGTATGTGTCGTGATAAATGGCTACTTTTGTTAGTAAGTAACAAAAAAATACCTTATGATACTGGAATTTGCTATTCAAAACTTTAAATCTTTCAAGGAATTACAAGTCTTTTCATTAGAAGCATCAAATGAACAGGATGAGGACGATAATGTCAGTAGAGTCATAGAGACAAAGGGTGATTATCGTGTAGTCAAAACAAAAGCAATATATGGAGCGAATGGTTCGGGTAAGTCTAATTTAATTTTAGGTCTGGTAGCGATGTGGAAGATCCTAAATGAGAATTTAAAATATGATGAAGTTTTTCAGGAGTTTGTCTCACCATATCGATTGGATGCAGAGCTAAGAGAGCAGCCTTCTTATTTCCAAATTATTTTTGTACATGATGGTAATAAGTATAGATATGGCTTTGAGGTTGATAAAGAAAAAGTGCACCGGGAATGGCTTTATTTAAAAAGAAAACAAGAGGTGGTTTTGTTCGAAAGAGAAGGAGTAGAGCTTACGGACTTGAATGAGGCTACGTTTAAGGAAGGAAAAATGATAAAGCAAGGCCTTAAAATGTTTACTGAAAAAACATTAGTGATTTCAGTATTGGACCAATTAAGTTTTCCTATTTCATCTATTGTGAAGGAATGTATAAATGGCAAAATAATCATCAGCCCCAATTTGCCTGGTCGGCACAGGTTTAGTAATACCTGGTTTATGAAATCGATGCATTATTTTGAAGAGAATAAAACGTTCCGGGAATGGACAGTTAAGCTTCTTCATGAAATTGATGGGAGTATAATTGACTCTAAACTTCAAGAAGTTGTTTTGCCCAATGGTGAAATTGATAAAGTCCCCATTATTATTAGACAAATGAACAATACCAAAGTATCTTTTATGCTCGAAACAGAAGAAGCATCAGGGACAAAAAAAATATTTGATTATTCAAGCATTATTTATATGAGCATAACAGAAGGTAAAACACTCATAATAGATGAAATGGATGCCTTGTTTCATCCAAAATTAACAAGAACAATTATAGAACTATTTCAGTCTCCTGATGCACATAAGAATGCACAGTTAATATTTGCAACTCATGATACTAATTTGATGGATAGTGAATTATTGAGGAGAGACCAAATTACTTTTTTGGAAAAATCAGATCAAGGAGATAGTGAAATTTATGATCTTTCAGATATAAAGGGAGTTAGAGCGAATGATCTATTTGAAAAGAATTATTTGAAAGGAAACTATGGGGCGTTGCCTGTTTTATCTAGTCTTGAAAAAATATTGTTGGATGGGTAGAGGTGGAGGTAGACATAAAGGTGGTAAACAGAGAGATAGGCAAAGAGAACAAAGGCCTTCATTTCATGTTTTTTGTGAAGGACAAAATACTGAGCCTTTGTATTTTAAACAATTTCCAATTTCGAATATAGGACATTGTAAAGGCTATGCAGAGACGAAAATGAAATTGGTAAGTAGAGCAATAAAATATAAAGGAAAAAACAGAATTAATCAAAAATCGAAAGACCAGGTATGGGTTGTATTTGATTATGATTATGATGGCGAGTTGCAACCTAAGCAAAAGGAAGAATATAATAATGCAATAATTAAAGCTGAGAAAAACAATATAAATTGGGCTGTTTCAAATGACTCATTTGAATTATGGTATGTTCTTCATTTTCAACAATGCGAAGCTCAGGAATTACGTGCTTGGTATAACCAGAGATTAGGAACTTATATAGGTGAACCGTATGATAAAAATCGAAACATTGCCAAAAAAATGTATGATTTATTATTGCCGCATCAGGAGATTGCAATTGAAAGGGCGGGGGAGTTAAGAGAGCGGTATGACGATAGTGATCACGCTTATGCAGATAAGAATCCTTTTACTACGGTGCATGAATTGGTGTTGGAATTAAATAAGTATAAGAAGACTATAAGTTAGCATAGCTTCTTTTGTGTTCGGAGGATATGGTGCGAGCGGGTACTATAAACGAATTGATTGATATAGAATAATTTTTGCTCATAACAATTGTTAGCCATTTTTGTAGAACTATATACCATGGATTACAACTTCTAACTAAAGTCTCTTCTTTTCAAGAATTAAATGGACATCTAAGGATGTTGAATAAGTTGTCGGTTCCAGTTATATGGAATTTATTACCAGTTATAACAATTAATACCCCCTATAAACTTTTAGGGTAGATTTTTTGGAAAAAAATTGTATCTTATATAATAATAGACCTATTTTGTTATGGCCTATTAGTAATATCTTCAATTTTAATCCAATGAAACTATCTAAAAAGACAGTAAGCTCCCCATTTATTTTTTTAATATTAGCAGTGTTATTTTCTGGTGATCTACTAGCACAATCAAATTGTGCCAGTGATTCTGATGTCGTAAAATACAAAGGCAAGGTTGATGCTGGAGAAGATGTCCAAAGTTGTGCCTTGTGCCAAGCATTGGCAGTTTACATTTGCCGATCCTACGAGATTACTGATCCTTCTGCCTATGACGCTGTTGCCCAAAGAGCAAATATCACGAAAACAAGTCTTCAAGAACTTGGCGGGTTTTGTTGTCCAGATTTACTGAGTAAGCCATTAGGAAGCCGGCCTACTGGATCGGTTTCGGGAACTAGCTCAAATGAATATAATACACAAAACAATATTTTTTCTAGCGGTCCCAATGTATATCTAGAGACTCAAGAGCAAAGAGATCAATACAATGCCTTGGCACCAGTAGTAGAAGGAGTAGTTGGTATATTAGGAGCATTCGCTAGTGATAGAGAAGAAAGAAGACAAAGAGAGGCACAAGAAGCTGCAAATCGACGTGCAGCGGAGGCCGAAAAGAAAAGAATAGCAGAAAGGGAACGTCAAAGAAGAGAACAAATCCGAAAAGAGAACGAGGCCAGAAGTTCATTTTTAGCTTCATTAACAGATCAAAACATCCCCGTTCAAATAGAAGGGAATAATACTGAAGTATTTTGCTTTTTTGTAAATAAAGAATCTAACAGTGCGATTTCATTTTCATTATTTAGTCTTTATGCAAACGATTATAATAAAATACCCTACAAAGTGGATGTCGTAAAAGCTTATCAACAGCAAAGCGGAAAAACTAATTTTTATTTATATGGAACATTCAATTCGATTGAAGCAGCAAAATCTAAAATAAAAACATTAACTCAAAATGCTAACAACAGCTATATTGAGATATATCAAGATGTTATTTTCAAAATGGCACAAGAATTCAGTCAAAATAATCCCGCCCAGCAAACACCAAAATTTGACGCATGGGGAAATCAAATATCTCCCAAAACTCAGCCAGCTGCTAACAATACAACATCTAATCCAGCCACACCCAAATATGATGCCTGGGGAAATCTGATTAAGTCTACTCCACCCAAATCCAATGAATCATTTCAGCCAGTAGAAGCAAAACCAGGACCTCCTAATGGCCGTAGTGATCAAAATTCTAAAATAGAATATGACATTTGGGGTAACCCCATCAAAAAGGATAATTAAACAATCAACCTCATATAATCAATCTCATGAAACAATTCATTTTTCTATTTAGCTTTCTGCTATTAGGATCTACAACCCTATTATCACAAGACAATCAAGTGTTAGCTCAATCCGCTTATGGTAAAGCAGAAGCTGCATTTGGTAACGGTAATCATCAAGAGGCAGAAAAACAACTAAAGCAAGCGGTATCTTATTTAAATGGACAAACCAACCCGCAACTTCAATATCTATTTACAAAAATATACTTTGATAGAAAGGATTGGCTTTTGGCTAATAATGCTATGGAATCATATTTTGAACTTTCAAGTGAGGAGCATCAATATTATATCTCCATGGTAGATATGGCGACGACTATAAAGGAAAAGGCTAATCCAATTATAGAGGCAAAAAAACTAGAGCAAGAGCAAATAAGGTTAGTCGCAAAAGAAGTAGAATTTTTTAATGAACAAGCTCGTAAAGGTAAAGAGGGTCTCGAATATTATTTTGAAAATGGCAATTTCAAATTTTGGCAAAATAGTTCAAAAAACAACCCTTTGCCCATTGCAATTAAAAGAGCTAGGAAAGCATTAAAATTATATGAAGCAGAAGTTGACGCACACTCTTTAAATGAAAATAATGCATGTTCATTTGTCGAAAAATACGATAATAGGAATGATCCTATTCCATTATTTGAAATTAAAACTGATAGGAATGGAGAACTTTATTGGCGAGTACCGGATCAGCGAGAGAAAGATTTTAATATTGATACCCCTGATATATCGCAGCATTATATCAATGCTAAATCATTATGTCGTAATGATAAGCTAAACAAGCTGCATCTCAAAGATGGATATTTGATTGACCCCAGAGATAAGGAAAAATATAAAGTCAGGGTTTTAAGTGATGGAAAATATTGGATGATGGAAAATTTGAGATTTAAAATGCCTGGAAGATCATTCTTATTTGATGATAAAGAAAAATATTATGAGTATGGAATTATATATAAATCTTCAGACAGCCCTTGTCCTTCTGGCTGGAGATTGCCGTCTATTGAAGATGTTATTAAAACAATGCCTTCCAATAAGATTCTCAACAATTTATTAAGTGAAAAAACAGATAAACTTGAAGATTCAAGGACTTTCTATTGGGATATAAACAAGGATTTTAAAAGGATTGAGTTATTCTGCGCCAAATGGGAATTGAAACCATATATTATTGCTGGTATACAGACACTTAACATAATACACAATGAAGAGATTCATAAAAAACCAAAGAAAAAATTGATAGATATGAATGATTACTCTTCATTACACTTGCTCGGAGGGAATACTTTGGAGTTATATGCACTTCATATTGACCTTAAAAATAAGGTCAATGAAAATACCCTTTCTCCATGCAGATGTGTTCAAGAATAAAATAACCGCAGTGATCAAAACTCTAAAATAGAATATGACATTTGGGGTAACCCCATCAAAAAAGAAAATTAAACAATCAAGCTCATATAATCAATCTCATGAAACAATTCATTTTTCTATTTAGCTTTCTGTTGTTAGGATCTACAACCCTATTATCACAAGACAATCAAGTGTTAGCTCGATCCGCTTATGGTAAAGCAGAAGCTGCATTTGGTAACGGTAATTATCAAGAGGCAGAAAAACTACTAAAGCAAGCTGTATCTTATTTGAATGGGCAGACAAACCCGCAACTTCAATATCTATTTACAAAAATATACTTTGACAAGAAAGATTGGCTAAGTGCTAACAAGGCAATGGAATCTTATTTTGAACTTTCAAGTGAGGAGCATCAATATTATTTAGCCATGGTAGATATAGCGATGACTATAAAGGAAGAGGCTAATTCAATTATAGAAGCAAAAAAGAAAGAACAAGAACGAATCTTAATGGCAAAGGAGAAAGAACAAGAACTATTTGTAAAAGCAAAAGATGGAAACTCCGAAGCTCAAAAGAAACTAGGCGAAATGTATTTTTCTGGAGAAGGAGTTGAGCAAGACTACTCAGAGGCATTAAAGTGGTTTCAAAAGTCTGGAGATCAAAACGATAGTAATGTCCAGTTTCAATTGGGTAAAATCTATTATTCCAGAGAGGGAGCTAAGAAAGACTACTCCAAGGCATTGATGTGGTACCTGAAGGCCGCTGAGCAAGGGCATTGCGATGCTGCACACGCTGTTGCATCCCTTTATAAGGGTTGTAAGGGAGTGAAAAGAAATATAGAACTTTCAAAGAAATGGCATAAGAAGGGCCAAAATTGTAAATAACCTAACAAACGTTAAACTAAATTAAACCAACTAATATGAAAGACTTAAAAATTATCATGCTATTTGTTCTTACCCTTTTTACTCCCATTTTATTGCAAGCTCAGGATAATTTATTAGACTCTGAAAAAATAACACTAGAAACCGGGAAAAAGATTTTCGATAAGGAGGGGAACGAACGCCAGGTTCAGAATTCTCCGACCCTTAAAGGATACTCCATAAAGAAAGGTGAAAAATGGGTTAAACATGGTGTGTTTCTTAGGTATTACTCTAGTGGAAAGCTTCAATCGAAAACTACCTATTCCTATGGAATAAAAGAGGGGCAACACATTTCCTACTTTTCTAACGGGGAAAAGAAGTTTGAATACAATAATAAAAATGATAAACCTGATGGCACTCACCTCCAATACAATGATGAAGGAACTATTGTCAGGGAAATAGAATACAAGAATGGTGAAAAGAATGGGCCAGACACTTCTTATCACCGTAACGGTAAGGTAAAAGGTACTTGTACGAATGTAAATGATAAATGGCAAGGAGAATATATTGCTTATAATGATAAAGGGAAAAAATTATATAAATCTATTTATAAAAATGGGAAACAAGTAGGGAAATCGGAATACTACTAATTGAAAATCAGCATTAATAAATGCTGTGAATGAATCGAGTTTTATCGATTAGGGTACTTTCGTGGGGGGGGAGAATCTAATTAATTATTATTTTTTTAAACTAAAAATCATTTAAAATAATAATAATGACATCTTTCTTAGAAATCATTCTAGGAGTTTCTATTCTTCTTTTCAGCATAAATCTTATCCGCTGGCGCAAGATTTTCAGAAAAATAAAAAAAAGCAAAAGCTAGTTTGGACCTCCAAGCCAAATACAGCTTCTCCTAAGCTACTATCCATTATGTGGATAGTAGCTTTTTGCGTTATAAGCATAGCTGTGTCTTCAAACAAGTCTGTTGTTATTTGTAAAAGTATGCCGTCATGCCATCGGAAGGAACTCCTTCGGCAGATAAATATCTGGAGCAGAAACCCAAACTAGCATAGCTTCATAGGAGATTATGAATCAAATCAAAGCTAATCAGAAGCTTTTGCCTGGGATATAGGCATTTATTTTTTGTTATAAATTTAATGTTATTCTAACATTGGCACCTTCTTCGCTTATATAAAGGAATAACAACAAATTTGTAAAAAATTAAACAATTATGAAGTCTATCAATTTACTTCTTGCATTTTTATTCATTTCTTCTTTTTTAATTGCTCAAGACTGTGTCAATAATCCATCTGTACAGGCTGGTGATATTAATCCAGCACCTTTAACACCTGGTGTAATTGGGGATGCCTCTTTTACCTATTTTGAAAATTTAACGGATCATGAGGATTGGCAAGCGGCACCAGTTAAGATGACTGTTTGTTTGCTTAACATTGTACCTATGAGATAATACAAATTCGGTATCAGGTATCGCCGCTGCCTGGTTTGATTGGATTTATGATGCACCAAAAAAGGCAAAGAATTCTGCTCCCGCAATCGAACTTACTTCAATACTCGTACTCTGAGCCACCAAAAAGTAAGGCTATAGGATTAACCTGGCCATCTACCTGGGCTTGGGCAGAAAATTGAACACTGATGAACAAGCAAATTATAAGGATGATTTTTTTCATAATGCTAATTTGAAAAGATGAATGAAATTAAGTTGTTGTAAAATTCATTACAATTTTGATCTGCCAATATAAGCAACATTTAATAATATGGTCGATGTAAGACCCTCAGAAAAATAAAAAACAGTAGAAGCTAATTTGGGCCTTTGCCTTAGAGGCTTACATACCCGGGCTGTGCCTCCTCCTGCGACACGCGGGCGGGAGTCTCTTCTGATTCACGATAGAGCTTCCCGGTCCCTCATTCTAATCCACCTTCAAGCCCTTCTTAACCAAAGCCGTCCAAACACTCAGCCCCCCTGCATCATCATACCGAGTCCAAATAGGCCGCACCATCCCATCATAAGCAGAAATATTGTTATAATCTCCAAAGAAAACAGACTGACCTGGGCTTGGAAAAGAACTCTCTGAAATAATTTCACTCTTAAACGTCTTGCCGCCATCAGTAGAGTAGGCGAGGGTCACCTCATTCCTTCTGTCTGTCTGCATGGAACGATCGTAGTACACAATGTAGACAACACCCGTCTTAGCATCCACAGACATCCAAGGAAAAAACTGGTGGCTAGATGTACTATCCGTATTCACGCGAGTTGGAGCCGACCAGGTTTTTCCCTGATCTTTAGAGCGGGCAATAAAAATATCAGAATTGTCTTTGCCGTTTCTGGTGTCGGCCCAGTTGACGTAAATAGTACCGCGGTATTTGCTGTTGCTGTGATCCACGCCGGTTACCGGCATGCCATTGGTTCGGCCAATGCCGGGGATATCCATCGTCCAGCCGCCGGGTTGATTCACGACTACAATATCTTCTTCGAGCCAGGTATTACCGGCATCCATACTTCTGTCAAAATAAATTTTTTCATCGTAAGCCCAGGCGACGTATACTTCGCCGTTGGTACCAACGGAAGGAACAGCGCCCTCCACTGTGTCGTCATCATCCATGCAATTACCAGCGTACTGAGAAAGGCGGTAGCCTTTTGTCCAGGTATTGCCACCATCAGATGATTTGGAAAAAAGAATCAGTGATTTATCGTTTTTATCTTTTGAGCCGTATTTGTCAAACTGCGTCCAGGTGACATATAGCTCTCCATTTGTAGGGTTGATGGCGACCCATTCCTTGTCCTGTTGTTTGGGTGGGTTGGTGCCGATGGCTGCGCCGTCGTTCCAGGTAATGCCCCCGTCTGTTGATTTTTGTATGACAATACTTTCCAGAATTCGGCTGCTCGACCAGTTGGTGCCGTCCGGATCGCCGAGGTGTAAGTAATAAAAATTTCCTTTCTGGTCTGCCGAAATAACCGGATCACCGTAGACACCGTGTGAGGATTTCATCGTGCTGGTTTTCCAGGTGGCACCACCATCAAACGAGTAGTGGGCATAGTTGAGTACCGAACCGGCCACGATATTTTTAGGCTTAGCCGGATTGATGAAGATACTGGGTTCACAAGGACCGATCCGGCCACCATCACCTCCGTAAACGAGTACGTTGGTATTTTTTTTATCAAACGTATTAACCGTGAGTAAGCTTTTGCTTTTGCAGGAAAATAACAGTAGGACTGGTAATATTAACCAAATGTTCTTCATAAGGGCGTTCGTTTTTGTGCAGCGAATATAAGAAGAATTAAAACAGCGATTTATTGAGAAATATCGCCGCCCCGCAGGGGCGATTACAAACACACTAAGATTTCCTTTCTCTTATACCAGCCCCAGCGGGGCGATAATATTTTCAGCTATTTATTTATGCTATCATCATTCAGAAATTCAAATAAATATTCTGTTCTGTAAACGGTGGCAACCATTGAAGCACACATAATGGGATACTCGCTATTACTCCTCCTCTGCCTTCTTTTTCTTACTTCGCTTAGCATCCTTCAGCGCCTTAGTTATCATCCACTCCAAATGTCCATTGACCGATCTGAATTCATCAGCGGCCCACTTCTCCACGAGTTTCATGGTTTCTTCGTCTATCCGTAGTACAAATTTTTTTTTAGGCATAACGTTATGGAATTAGAATTAGAATGCGAATTAAAATATGAATACGAATTAGAAGCTATTCACGTTCCAATTCGCATTCGCATTCTAATTCTTAAGTGTGCAACGTACCCGTATTCAAAACAGGAGTAGCCTCCTTATCCGAACAAAGCACCACCATCAAATTACTTACCATCGAAGCCTTCTTGTCTTCATCCAACTCAATAATTTGTTTCTTCGACAAAAGTTCCAAAGCACTTTCCACCATTCCAACAGCACCTTCCACAATCTTAAACCGAGCAGCCACAATCGCCTCTGCCTGCTGACGCTTCAACATGGCACTCGCAATCTCCTGCGCATAAGCCAGGTAGCCAATACGTGCTTCCAACACTTCAATTCCCGCTATGGCTAAACGCTCATCCAACTCATGCTCCAGAGCCGTGTTGACTTCCGTCAAACCAGAACGCAAGGTGATCTCTTCCTGATTGTCATCAAAATTATCGTAGGAATACATACCGGCCAGTTTTCTAACGGCAGCATCAGTTTGTACCGTTACAAAACTTTCAAACTTGTCTACCTCAAAAGCGGCCTTAAACGTTTCCTGCACCCGCCAAACCAAAATCACAGAAATCATAATTGGATTACCATGCTTGTCATTCACCTTCAGTCGCTCACTATCGAAATTGCGGGCACGCAATGAAATCTTACGATTAGCATAAAACGGATTGGTCCAGTGAAATCCATTCTCTTTGGCAGTACCCACGTATTTCCCGAAAAAGGTAAACACCCGGGACTCATTTGGATGTATAATAAAAAATCCTTTCGAAGTAAAAATAAGGATAAGTACGATCCCTATTATAATCTGAGGTGTATTGGATTTTATGGCCGTATAGCCACCCATCCCAATCAGGGCCAATATGATAAGTATTACCAAATAGGCGCTTATCGTGAAACTCAACCTTTTTTCTTTATTTTCCATGACATTTTGTTTTTGATGTTAAAATGATATCATAAAAGTATCATATTAAGGTCAGATATCCAAATTTTATCGACAAACGAATGGCGTTTTATTGATTGAAAGACGATATAATCAGATGGGAATGTTTTGAGGGGCAAAATGATATTTTGAGTTACTGGTAATTTTTGTTTCAAACCAAATAATGATAGGAGGCACCTTTTTGACGAAAGTCACGTACTATAATGTGGCGATAAAGAAGGCTTAACCCTTCTATAACTTAATAAAGCTAGTTTTAGAGCATAAAAAGAGGTATTTTTGCGCCCTGAAATGACAACAAGAATGCGAATGCATTAAAACACATTTATATTATGTCTGAATTTAAAAACATTGCGATCATTGCGCACGTCGATCACGGTAAGACTACCCTGGTAGATAAAATCCTATATCAGTGCAAACTGTTTAGAGACAATGAAGAGAAATCCGAATTGATTCTTGACAACAATGATCTGGAACGGGAAAGAGGAATTACGATTCTTTCTAAAAACGTTTCTGTGCAGTACAAAGGAACCAAAATCAACATTATCGATACCCCTGGTCACGCCGATTTTGGTGGTGAGGTAGAGCGTGTATTGAATATGGCGGATGGGGTCCTTTTGCTGGTAGATGCTTTTGAAGGCCCGATGCCTCAAACGCGTTATGTACTCAGCAAGGCAATTGCCTTAGGTTTGAAGCCGATTGTTGTTATTAATAAGGTAGACAAAGAAAACTGTCGCCCTGACGAAGTGCAGGAAGCTGTTTTTGAATTGATGTTCAACCTGGATGCAACAGAAGAGCAGCTGGACTTTCCAACGGTATATGGTTCTGCTAAGAATGGCTGGATGAGTGAAGACTGGAAAAAGCCAACAACAGATGTAACCTATTTGCTTGATATGGTTTTGGAACACATTCCAGCATTCAAAACAGTGGAAGGTTCGCTTCAACTGCAAATTACATCGATTGATTTTTCCAACTACATTGGTCGTATCGCAGTAGGTCGTATTACCAGAGGGAGCATCAAGGTAGGGCAACCTATTTCGTTGGTGCAGAAAGATGGTGTAATCGCGAAGTCGCGGGTGAAAGACCTGTATTCGTTTAGTGGATTGGGTAAGGAGAAAGTAGACGAAATGTTCTGCGGAGATATTTGCGCATTGAGTGGTTTGGAATCTTTTGACATCGGTGATACGATTGCTGATTTTGAAAATCCGGAAGGCTTGACCCGAATTGAAATTGATGAGCCAACCATGAGTATGTTGTTTACCATCAACAACTCTCCTTTCTTTGGTAAGGAAGGAAAGTTTGTCACCTCTCGTCACTTGCGTGATCGTTTGTACAAAGAAACCGAGAAGAATCTGGCACTACGTGTCGACGAAACAGATTCTGCTGATTCCTATACCGTATTCGGACGTGGTGTTTTGCACTTATCTGTTTTGATTGAAACAATGCGTCGGGAAGGCTACGAATTACAGGTTGGAAAGCCAAGAGTCATCATCAAAGAAATTGATGGGGTGAAGTGTGAGCCAGTGGAGGAACTGAGCATCGATGTACCGGAAACATCTGCGGGTAAAGTAATTGAAGTGGTCAATCAGCGCAAAGGAGAGATGACTAAAATGGAGCCAAAGGGAGACCTGATGCACATTGAATTTCAAATACCTTCTCGTGGTATCATCGGTCTGAGAACGACCCTGTTGAACTTAACCGCTGGGGAAGCGATCGTATCGCACCGTTTCCTAAATTACGAACCCTGGAAAGGAGAAATACCTTCAAGAAATAAAGGCGTGCTTATCGTTCACGAAAACGGAACCACTATCCCGTTTGCACTAAACAAGTTACAAGACCGTGGTAAGTTCTTCCTGCCACCAGGAGAGCCTGTATATGAAGGCCAGATCGTAGGGGAGCACATTCGTGACAACGACCTAATGGTCAACGTTGTGAAAACTAAAAAAATGTCAAACATGCGTTCCTCAGGAGCGGATGATAAAGTAAAGATTGCTCCTCCGGTGCTTATGTCACTAGAGCAGGCGATGGAATATATCGACGATGATGAGTACGTGGAGTTGACGCCTGAGAGCATCCGCCTACGCAAAATCTATTTGAAAGAGCATGAGCGTAAGCGTTCTGCTAATGCGGCGCTTTAAGCTGTAGAATAGAAACTGTTATTAAAAATGGCCGTGCATGATTTGCGCGGCCATTTTTGTTTGCCTTACAGCTCAGCTCGGCAATCCCTCCGATTTGATAAATCAAAGGGAGTGCTTACCGATCTTTACGTCGCGAATCAATGGGCCTATACTCGCGTCAAAAAGATCGGTAAGCACTTTTTCGCGAAGCAAAAGGGATTGCCGAGCTGAGTCGCAAAAACCCAGCCTCTCTATTGCTCATCCAAAGCATAAAAATAAAGCTTGAAATATACAGCTCAGCTCGGCAATCCCTCCGATTTGATAAATCAAAGGGGAGTGCTTACCGATCTTTAATACGCCTCAGGTGTTAAATACAGCAATCAAAATAATTTCCAAACCACTTCCACGTTATAAAAACTACAGTACTCAGTTTTTTGTATCTTTAGTACTGTACCTCCATACCATAAACACAACGTTATGACAATACTCTCCGCCACTTTTCACTTGACGCACCATTGCAACTTACGATGCACTTACTGCTACACAGGCGAAAAACTTCCTTTGGCCATGAGCCATGAAACGATTGACCAATCCATTACATGCATAGAAAAAGAATTGTTGAAACTGGAGAGCACGCAGCTCCACATCACTTTTTTTGGTGGGGAGCCTTTAATTGAAAAAGAAAAAATCTTTTGCATCATAGAGGCTTTCGCCAAAAAAAAGGAAATAGAAGTTTCTTACCGGATGAGTACCAATGGCACTTTACTGACGGAGGCATTGATGCAAAAACTCTATGAAAAAAGGGTGTTTGTTTCGTTGAGTATTGATGGGCATCCCGATGTACACGATGCGCACCGACTAGACGCAGGAGGGAAGCCAACTTCGCATAAAGTAGAACAAGCGGCTAAAGTCATGTTGCACTATAACCCGGCAACCAATGTAACTTGTGTGTTGTCACCTGATACCGCTTCGCAACTATGTGAATCGGTTGATTATATTTTTAACTTAGGTTTTCGATATATCACAACGACGCTGGACTATTCAGCAGATTGGCAAATTGAACATTTTGCTGAACTCAAAAAATCTTACCAAAAACTTTCCAAATGGTACATCAAAAAAATGAAGGCAAACGAACGGTTTTACCTGAGCTTTTTTGATGAGCGAATTCGATCGCGTACCTACAAGCCGATAGAAGCACACGAAAGATGCCTCATCGGTACCAAACAATTTTCCATTGCACCCAACGGTGAGCTGTATCCTTGCATACAATTTGTGAGAACCAACTCGCTACCTGAATTTCTGATCGGGCATGTCAAGACTGGTTTCGATACAGCTTGTCAGCAACATTTAAACAGCCTTTCGGAAAAAGAAAAACCAGAATGCAGGGGATGCAAGTTGGAATCCCGCTGTTCGAAGTGGTGCTCCTGTATTAACTTTATGAGTACCGGGCGAATTGATCAGGCTTCTCCAATTGTTTGTTACAACGAAAAAATATTGATTGAAATCGTGGATAAAACGGCTGATAAACTTTGGAAGAGTAGGAGTAACCCTTTTATCCACAAGCATTATAACGAAGACTACAACGTTATTTCTCATTTTGAAGTTGTTTTAAAATAATACGTAACTGTTCAGTTACTTTACTATTAGCTGTTGGCTTTTAGCCGTTAGCTTCCCTCAAACGCATCCTGTTTCGCAATGGAGGGAAGCCAACAGCCAACAGCTAATAGCCAACAGCTGAATAATTAAAATAATACTCTGATCATGCAAAAGAAACCACTAAAAGTACAACCAGCGCGTCGAACTTATCAACCAAAATATCCTTCCTACGAAGATAAGAATCCACTATTGTATCCTGAAACCAGGCCTTATCCTTTTAGCCAGAAGTTTATCAAATGGGCCTCGACGGGAGGTCTGGCAAGTATCATGTTATTTAGTGGCAGCGAACTGATGGGGCAAAGTCAAGCCGATTCGCTGTACAATCCATTTCCATTGAAGAATGCGCAGGTTCCTTACATGCCCGTAAGTTTTGGAACGGGTATGCCAGAGCGGATTCGCTCCGAAGAAGCACTACAGGTTATTCGAAAAGCATTCGTAGAGTCTGGGGTCAAATTGGAAGAAAATGTGTGGATGGATGACAATGGAATTAGCATGTACTTAGATGGCTATAGTGATAAAGATAAAATCGGTTTCCTGTTTTTGGATCACAGCAAGATGGATGCTTCTTTTATTGATAAAAGAAGCGGATATTCGAAAAATAAACGACAACAAAAGAGGGCATTTAATTTAAATGTTGACTTGGAGCGTTATGAAAAAACGAGGAAAGATGAATTTCTACGTTTTGTAAAAGACAAAGGTAAATTTATCGATCAGTTAACTCGCTACAGTGTTAATAAGGTACGTGAAAAATTTGCAAACCATCTTTCAACACTGGAACCCATCAATGAAAGCGAGGCGTCTTTTAATGCTTTATACCTCCAACATGACCTTGACGTTAGTCACGAAGGTGCAGAACATAGATCAGAATTCATCAATGGAGTCACCCATTATATTGATGAGCGATTTGATGATTCAACAGAGAAGTTATTACTACTGCGCAATCGCAATCGCTTAATAAAGCAAAAACATTATTCCGATGAATTGTACTCCGTTGTAGTGGCCGAATTTGAAAAATTAAAAGCAGTAAATTCAGACAAAGCGTTTATAGAAAAATACCTGATGCTTCATCAGTTTCTGAATTACTTCAGTGATCAATATTCTTTAAGAAATGATGAAACCTATCAGGCACTAAAGCTGGAGATTATGCAATCCCATCCTTTGAAAAAGTGGTTTAAAAATACGGATAAACTTGAGGCATACAAAGACAAGAAATTCATTTCCTTATCTGAAGCAAAACGGCTGGATAAAAACAATAAAAAAGGAACGCAATTTATAGCTCCGATTAGCCCAAGAGATAACATTATGATTGTAGGAGACAGTAGGATTGTCTACAGTTCAGAAGAATTAATAAAAGAAGAAAGAGCACTACTGGAAGAATATAATCAAAAAAATGGAATGACCAAAGAAATTCAAGCAGAGAAAAGAGCAGAACTCCAAGCGATAAGTAGTCAATACACATGGAGTAAAATGAAAAAATTACCCCAAGCAGAAAAAGATTCACTGAGAAACCAACAAAGGGAAGAAACCGCAAAAATTAAGGCCAAATACAAGGCAATGGAAAAACTCACCGATAAGGAAATAGCAGTGTTTACTTCAAAATTTGAAGATATAAGAAATCGAAGAAAAGAGCAACAAAAAAACCACAGAGAAGAATTACGAATGAAAACCTTACAAAGACTGGAAAAGGAAGTCAAAGTTTATATTGAGTGGGCGCGGTCGCAGATGGGAGGGTAGATGAAGTGGCAATGGAAATTGCAATTGCAATCGCAATATTTTCCCTCAAACGCGTTTTAAAGACCGGTAAGCACTCCCTTTGGTTTACCAAATCGGAGTGATTGCTGAGCTGGGTTGTTATATTGAGCTTGATTTTTATTTCTCGGATAATGAAATAGAGCGGCTCATTTTCTGACACAGCTCAGCAATCCCTTTTGCTTCGCGAAAAAGTGCTTACCGGTCTTTTAGAACGCGTTACTCCCGAATCAAAAGATGAATCTCCGCACGACGCGCATTAGCCGGATCCGCAGAAGTAGTGTCAATACCCAAAGGCACCAAAATAATTCGCTTAGACTCAACACCCATATTAAGTAAAGCCTTCTTTACATTCGCAGCTCTATTTTGAGAGATGCGCTGGTTGACTTCAAAACTTCCAACATTACTTGCAAAGCCTTTGATCGTGATGTCAAGGAGTTCGTAGGTAGACAACCAATTGGCTATTTCCCGAACCTTGTTTTGCTCAGCAGGGTTGAGTTGGCTAGAGCCATTGGCGAAATAGATATTTTGTTGTCGGCGACTGGTGACAAGTTTTTCAAGTTCTTTCCTGGGAGCGGGAGTAATAACAGGAGCTGGCACTGGGGTAGGAGGAGGTGTATTAATGATAACAGGCGCAGGTTGATTGTTTTTCTGTGCTTTTAGTGCTGCTTCCAGCGCTATGATTTTAGTTTGTAATGCCGTAATATCTGTGCTACTCAAGGCATTGATTTTATCTTCAAGTGCTTTGAGTCTGGCTTCGTCGGGTGCATTGTTATTGGATGGAGCAGGTGCAGCTTCCAGTTGTTCAATTTTGAATTCCATTTCAGCAATGTCTTTGCTAAAAGCATCTAGATAAGCGGCATTGATGTAGGCAGTCGAGTCAACAGGACTGTTTGCGTCGGTTATCCTTTTTGAAGCATTGGCTTGGGACAAAAGCGCGAAGTTGCGTTGGTTTTTTTCCAAAACTTTGATCTGTAACTTAAGTTGATCCACCTCCTTATCGTTCAGTTCCAACTCTTTTACTTGTCGTTTTAGCCGACTTATTGCAGAGCTGGTGTTTTCCAAATCTTCGTCGCGTCTATTTCCTTTGTCTTTTATATTATCTATGTATCGTTCGGAGCGATCCTGACCAACAATAAGGGTGTTGTTCTGCTTACGCAAGGCAAGTAGCTCTTCCTCTAGTATGCGATTGCGCTCTTTTAGTTGGCTATCGTTGTAGTTATTATTGTTGGTGTTCTTTTGGAAAATAGTATCCTTAACCGTTGCAACTTGTTCTTGCCGGAGTTGAGCTTGAAGTTGATTCATTTCTTGTTCAAGCTTGGTTTTTACTTGTTCTAGTTCCTGGTTGTTGCGATCTGATTGCTGGTTGTTGCGATCTGATTGCTGCTGTTGTCGTGTCAGTTGTTGATATACTTTTTCCAACTCCTTAATTTTTGAAGCAGTTTGGTCCGTCGCCGCGTTTTGGTTTTGGCTTGCCTGCTGTTGATTCTGCTGTTGATTCTGCTGTTGCAGTCGTTGCTGGTAGTAAAAACGATTTCTTTTAGCCATTCTTTTTTTCTTGGCTTTTAGAATCGTTTCCATCAGGCTTTGATATTCAGCCGGTGTCATCTGAATTTTTGCGGTTTGCTGTGCCAGCAGATCATTCGTACTAAATATAAAAAGGCCTATGAGAAGGATTGATATGATTTTATTCATAAGGCTCGGTTTTAAAGCATTTTAAAAGATGAAGCGATTAAAAAATTGTTTCCCCTCTAGAGGTGGGTTGCAAAACAAGCCTCACCAATAGAAGAGAAACAATAATAGGGTTATTGCAAACGTAATTATTTATTCACTGTCTTTGTTTTTCTTTTTCTTTTTCTTGAAAAGTCTCCATCTCTTAACTTCTTTCTCTTCTTCTTCGACTCCTTCAGTGATGTTCAATCGCTTGTTGATGACCTCCATTTGCTTACTGTTTGCTTCCAGCTTTTCTTCCAGCTGATATAGCTTTTCCATTACTTTGGAGTCGACATCAGAAGTACCTTCTTCCTTCATTTCTTCAGTCATTTTTTCCATATCAGCACCTTCTTCATCTTTCAATGTTTGTAGTTCTCGTTCCAGTTGTTGAATTCTTGCTGCTTTGTCAGTAGCCTGAGGTTGAGGAGCAGGAGGTGGGTACTGCTGTCTATACTGCTGCCCGTACTGCTGTCCGTACTGCGGTTGAGGTGGATAATCAGGATACATTTGAGTAGGGTAGGAAGCAGATTCCACCCCTTCCAAAATTTCTTCAATTAAGTTTTCAAACTCAGCTGGAGACATTCTGATTTCACTGTTGGAAGGCGCAAACGTTACATTGTTTAAGCTCGGTGTAGATCCATTTACAGGTGCAGGAGCGTTTGGAGTGCCAGTTGGTGTCAGAGCGGTAGTTTCATCTGTGTAAATTGGTTCATCTACTTTTTTTAATTCTACTACAACTTTTTCAGCCTCTGCTTTTTTGCTTTTAATTAGTTTAGCTTTTTCCAGGTCATTGTTTTCGTAAGCAGTGATGAGGTCTTGTTCCAGCTTAATGATCTTTTGCTCGTAGTCTAATTTCAGCTTTTTAGCTCTGGCGTCATTCTCTGCTTTTTGAACATCTAGAGCGTCGGTTATTTGCTGGTTCATAATGGCTTCTGGAGATTTTCTCTTTTTACCAAAGTTCAATCGCACACCGGCACTATAAAACCAGGAAGTATATACTTCTTCCGGAGCAGATAAGTCGTCGATAGGAGCCTGAGAAGTAATGATTGCACGAGCGCTACCAAATATTTTAAAGTTTTTGGATATTGGAATGAGCAAGCCAGCACCACCCATGGCGAAAGGCGTGTCGTCTATGTTTGTTGCCGTTACAGTTATGCTATCACTTCCTATAAATTCGCGACCCTCGTAATCACTTTTTGTGTCAATCATACCTCCACCCAACATAATGAATGGAACCAGGCCGCCAGCAGTATTTAATTTCATTCTCATTTCACCACCCCACATAGCAAGGTCATCCCGTGTTGTCCAGGAGTTTTCCACTCCCTGCCAGTAAAATCCTCTTAAACCAACGTAAGGACCAAAGTCAAAACCTGCACTTGCACCAAGTATTCTGGTGTCGCGGTAAGATAATTCTTTATGAAAATTCATCTGACCAGCTACTACTTCAAGTCCAAGGTTGAGGCCACTTAAGCCTCCGTTGAAGGAATCGAAGTAAGCTTTGTCCAATTCGGACATGGTACCCGGCTTGCGCCCACCCAAATAAAATTGTAGTGCTGCACCAGCAGACCAGTTGTCGAGCGTTTCTCTTTGGAAAAAGTTGTCGGTTACGTTCAGATCGGTTTTGTCCTGAGCAGAAAGCAGGTTGAAACCCGAATTAAATCGGTAAGCATTATTTCTGGCTTCAAGTACTAACGTAAAACGGTCCGCAATACCAAGTGTAATACCTGCACCAGCGGTTAGATAAATCTGTTCGTTTTTGATGTCAGAACCATCTAGTTCCAATGACTGAACACCAGTTCCCAATAAGATAAAAGGAAGTAATTTACCACGGCTCAGGTTGGCTTTTATTTCACCACCATAGCGTGTCAGGGTTACGTCACTTGCCTTGAAAGCATCTGCATCATATCCTGGGATATCGAATCCGCTAAAGTCATTTTTTAAATTTAAGCTTTGCATGTATGATCCACGCAATTCGAAGAATTCTCCGAAGCCAAGTCCAAGTTTACCTCCTACTAGCGAGGAGTTTTCCAGGCCGGCTTTGTTGTTCCACCAAACATATTCTGCGGATGGAGCCAGTGTGTAACTAATGCCTGCAACCTGACCGTAACTAATGGAGCCAGATAATACAGCGAGAAGAAGAATTAATAATCGTTTGGTATTCATTTTTATTTTTGTTTAATAATAAAATACTGCACCTGATTGAATTGTATTTTTTGAGTTAATCGATATTGGGTCAAGTGCATTTTTTGAATTAATCACCTTAAAGACTGATAAATATTGCTTTGGTAACTGAAAATATTTGGAAAACTAATTTAGAGGTTTTTTGAGAAATTACTATCGTTTTTTTTATAAAAGTAACAGGCGCTTTTTTAATATAGTACATCGAATTTACACAGAAAATACGTGTTTTTTTAGTAGTTTAAATTTTATTTGCAGCTGTTTTAGTAGAAAAATAATTATTGATATGTGACTTTATTTTTTGTGTTCGTAGTTGGGCTAAGGAACGCGGCCTAAATAACGGTCCGGTTTCAGAGGAAACCATTTGTGACTTAGCTTTCTCGAAAAAACGTTGAAATAACTCGCTATTCCTGCATTTTTTCGATCATCTAAGTCAACTATTTCGATCTCAAAATATAAAGCAACTTAATACACAGCGTACTAAGAAAACGGTGTACTAAGTTAGCAATAATTCGATACCTGGGGTAGTTATTACTTCGAATATCTGCCGTCTATGCAGCCGTTGGCTGCATAGACGGCAGACGGAAGACCGATATACAGCACTCAGCTTGAACGGTTGGGGTGCTATATTTGTTCGGAACTTCGGTTTTAAAGCTGGTACTTTGCCAATCAAAGTTACAATGTAAATAAAACTTTCCCGGCTTACTTAGATAATACGCAACAGAAAGCCACGCCTGGCCGTTATCGAAAAAGTAATTCGATTAACTACGTTTTCAGTATCTTTGAATAGCAGGCGCTCACCATTTGCTCAATTACTGAAACAGTAAAATAAAACATGATTAATTATGAAATTAAACCACACCATAAGCAACCTCATTATTGCCTTATTTTTTGGCACAAGCTTTTTTCAACTCCAGGCACAAAACCTAATCAGTAGTGCATACCTTAGTAGTGTTTCTGAAGCGAATTTGGAAGCAGAGTATTTCTTTGATTTTTCGAGTGGGGTAGACCTCTATCGGGTTTTGTATACCACGCCGGATGTTTTAGGAGTTCTGGATACTGCTTCTGGTTTACTTGTGGTACCGGATGATCCAGGTTTTGCATACCCACTGTTGGTTTTTCAACATGGAACGGTTAATGATCGTTGGGATGTACCTTCGCAACTGGCCGGTGGCTATCAGCTGGCCACTGTTTTTGGAGGCCAGGGATATGCTACCGTCGCGCCAGATTATGTAGGCCTTGGAGAAGCACGTGGATTGCATCCGTATGTACATGCAGATACGGAAGCCTCTGCAGCAGTAGATTTTTTATACGCCGCCAAGCAGTTTGCAGATCAAAATAATTTTTTGCAATTGAATGATCAGGTCTTTGTAACAGGTTACTCGCAGGGAGGGCATGCTGCGCTGGCCGCTCACCGGGCTTTGGAGTTAGACTATTCAGCTGACTTTACAGTGACAGCTTCAGCGCCCATGTCGGGACCTTATAGTATTTCGAAAAAAATGATTGATTTTACGCTAGGTGACACGCCCTATGGTTTTGTTGCTTATATCGCCTGGACAGCTTTGTCGTACAACCTCGCTTATGGCAATCTCTTTTCAAACGTAGATGAATTTTTCAAACCCAACTATGCGACTTTCGTTGAGCAGTTTCGCGATGAAGTCATTACACTGGGACAATTAAATGCGGAACTGACCGCTGAGTTGATCAATGATGTGGGAGCCGTTACGCCAAAAGCTATGCTCCAGCCAGCTATCCTCGACGCCATTCTCAATGATCCCAGCCACCCGGTAAGTGTGGCACTTGCTGACAACGATTTGCACAATTGGGAACCACAGGCACCTACCCATCTTGTTTATTGCACAGCAGATGATCAGGTTTTTTACCAAAATGCTGTTTTTGCAGATTCTATCATGAATGCAAATGGGGCTCCGGATGTATCCGCTCATGATGTCAATCCCACTGCTGACCACGGAGGTTGCGTACAGCCAGCCATGATCCATACCATCTTATTTTTTAATGGACTGAAAGAAGTGACTGTGGCGACCCGCGAATTGACTGGTAGTCCGGACGATCCATTTTTAGTGGCGCCAAATCCGGTGCGGGATGAGTTGTTGATTCAGAAACTCACAGAGATTGGTACTTCATCTAATGTAGCTTTGTATGATGTGCATGGAAAGTTAGTTCGTCAGAGCAATTGGTCGAATTCGGATTTGCTGCGTTTGGATGTAAAGGATTTGAATGAAGGTTTGTACTTTTTGCTGATTGATGCGGATGATGGTGGGCGGTATAGTGTGAAGGTTTTGGTGGGAGAGCGATAAAATCACAATCGAAATTGCAATCGCAATCGCAATGATGGCAATCAAAGTTTTCCTGCTTTCGGGGGAGGGGATTTTAATTGCCATTCCAATTCCCATACTCACTCCGGCAACAAAATCTCACCCTGGTTCGTACCATCAATATCTACCAGGTAAAGATTATTGATAAAGAAATTGCAAAAAGAAAAAATGAAATACAATATAGTATTATTAATCGTTTGTTTAATTTGCTTTAACTCCAATGCCCAAAATGGCTTTGTCGATCATGCAATTATTGATCAGAGTAGTTCTGCAGATGGAGTTATCTCTGTATTTACTGTAGACTTAGACGGAGACGGAGACATGGATGTGCTATCTGCCTCCGAACTCGATAATAAAATAGCATGGCATGAAAACACGGATGGGCTAGGAAGTTTTGGTGATCAACAATATAGATACAGTAGATTTTTGTTTTGAGCCAAACCAAGTCGTGAATGATGTAAATATAGCATTGTTTCCTATTAATCAAGCCAGACCAGGTTTTGAAGCAAGCTATCAACTGGTTTACCACAATATAGGAACCACACCATTAAATGGCTCTGTGGAACTAAACTTTGATAATTCTAAGTTAGATTTCTTAAATGCAAGTGAAACGATAAGCTCACAAACCAGTAATGCTCTCTCATTTGACTACAATAACTTAAACCCATTCGAAACAAGAACAATCGATTTGACATTTAATGTTTTCGAACCTCCAGCAGTTCAAATAGGAGACTCATTAAGTTTCTCGGCAATAGTTAATCCAATAGTGGGAAACGTAAGGGTAGAAAATGTCTTAGATCCAAATCTGGATTGGACTAGCTTGCAACTAGAAAACAGCAGCGATTCTATACGAGTTGAAATTATGGGAGGAAGCGAAGTGTCCTTTATTTTTAACAATATAAACCTCCCCGATAGCACTACCAATGAACCAGCCTCTCACGGATTCATAGCCTACAAAATAAAACCAACGTCGAATGTTTCTCACGGCGATATCATTTCTAATCAAGCAAATATATTCTTCGATTTTAATGCTCCAATTGAAACCAACATTGTAAACACAGAAATTCCAATTCTTGCATCCACAGCTCAGCAATCCCTTTTGCTCCGCGAAAAAGTGCTTACCGATCTTCACAACGCTTTAAAAAAATCCGTCCTTATCCGTCTAATCCGCGAAAATCTGTGTCCCATCGTCCGCCGCCATAGGCTTTGGCCCGACGGAGGCCACGGTCGAGGGAAACATTCCCATTCCCATTCCAATTCCCATTCCAATTTTCAAAACCCCTGCAAAATCCCAGTCTCCAAAGCAGGCACCCCACGTTCCATCCAACCCGGCTTCTCCGCATCCTTCAAATAATGATCAAAAAACTGCTGCATCCGCCGATTAAAATCCAAACGATTCTGACGCTTCATCGGCCAATGCGGTTCCCCATTATAATTCAGCAACCAGGCAGGTTTGCCAAGCCGACGTAGCCCCACAAAAAATTCAATGCCCTGATACCAGGGCACCGCACCATCCTTGTCATTGTGCAAAATAAGCACCGGCGTTTCCACCTTATCCAAAAAGAACAGCGGCGAATTTTCCTTATACAATTCTGGCTTTTCCCAAATCGTAGCACCAATCCGACTCTGCGTATGCTCATACTGAAACATCCGACTCAGTCCTGATCCCCAGCGAATGCCACCATAGGCCGAAAACATATTCACCACCGGAGCGCCAGATTCCACACACTTAAACATATGGGTACGGGTAATAATATGCGCCACCTGATAACCGCCCCAGCTATGTCCCTGCAATCCAATTCGATCCTTATCTACAAAACCTTTTTTGATTAAATCTTTGGTGCCCGACACGACTGCATCATAAGCCGATTGTCCGGGATGCCCATCACTGTAGGGAACATCCGGATTGAAAATCAAATAACCCCGATTGGTATAAAACGAATAGTCAATGGTAGAACGATGTGGATAAGGCGCTCGATGACGATTTAAGCGATCCGAACTTCGCTCATAAAAGTTGACAATCATCGGATACTTTTTAGCCGGATCAAAACCCGCAGGCTTTGCGAGCATACCCGTATATTTCTTCCCTTTGGGACCTTTCCACCCGATCAGCTCAATGCTGCCCCATCCGTATTCACTTTGTTGAGGATTGGCCTTGCTGACTCTTTTTGCTCTTCTGAAATTGCCATTGAAATACCATAGGTCAGGAAAGGTTTCAAAATTTTCTCTGGTAAAAACCATTCGTTTTGAATCTCTTGCTTTCATAGGACTCCTTGTAAATTGCTTGTTTGACATCACCCTTTGTTTTACTTTATTTGATTTTAGGCTTAGTAAAGAATAGCCGGAGTCTTTGGTTTTTTGATCAAAAGCGTATAAGAGCAAGTCTTCTTTTTTAGGAATATGGCGGGCTTCCGGATCGAGTTTAATGTAGCGGTAGGAGATGTTGTCTTCTCGCCCATTAGTAAGTAATTTTGCCGGTTTTTTTCCGGAAGGATCCATTTCCCAAATATCATAGCGATCATAAATTAAAACAGAAGCATCGTTTTCCAGCCAACCTCCAATGCCGTAGCTGCCGGGTAGGGAAGGCGTGTCGTGCAACTCATTGTAAAAAGGAACCTGATGATTATTGGTTATTTTTTTGAGCTGATTTTCCTGAACAGAATAAGCATACCAGGCGGTGTCAGGATAGCTGTACCAATAGGCATACTTACCTTCCGGGGATAATCGTGGTGAACAACGTAGCTTCGAACCGATCTTTTTTGTTGTACCCTTTTTCATGTCTACTAAGAAGACATCTTTGTATGAAGGAAATCCTTCCCATGAAATGCTGGACAAATAAGGGTCGTCGTTGTAGCCCAAGGCGTAATTGGATTTGCCTTCATTACCGATTGTGATGTTTGGAATATCGGGCTGACTGAGCTGCGTAAATTGTCCGGATCGGGTATCCCAACTGACGATGTAAGATTTCTTTTTGTCTTTTTCCAGATCGACCTTTTGTTGCGTATGCAAGCGAGTGTCCGTATTAGACCAAACTTCTACCTGTACAATTTCTTCTTCGAGTAAAGTGGTGTCCTGCAAAATTGGCGGTGCTGCAATACCTAAGAACAACCGCTCCCCGTTTTCAGAAAAATAAGGTTGGTAATCCGCACTAACATTCCATTGGTCTGGCAAAAACGAATCACCCGGCGCAGCTAATAATCCAGCTTCTTTCGAACTTCCATCATAATAAAAAAGTTGGTAGGGACGAATCTGGTTTTTAGTAGTATCGAGATCGGCGATGAAGGCCATTTGTTTGCCGGACTTATCGATGGTCAGCTTTTTGTATTTACCTTTATGTAAAAAAATCTCTGTCAGTTTTTTTTGATTACAATCGTACTGATACACACCTTCCGCAAAATCAGCCTCATCGCCCGTACTGGTAAAAATAATCTTACCGCCTTCTTCCGAAAGTTTGTAATCCTTTACAAAAGGATAAACCGTTTCTTCACCAGTAGGTAAATGATGCATGACAAACTTAGTCCCGCTGTCTTTGGTTTCTTTTTTTATTTTAAAAATAGTAATGGTATCGGGTTTTATGGTACTACTGTCAATCTGTGGTTCTTGTTTTATCATCTCCATTTGGTAAGCCAGCCAGCCACTCCATTTTTGAGGAAACTCAAATGATTTGACATTGGGTATCCGAGTCAAGGAATTTTGCTGCAGGTCATAAATTAAAAGCGTATCTTTTGGAAGGTCTTTTTCCTTTACTTTTCTCCGTTTCATTGCCTTAATCGAATCTACAGCCGGCGCTATGAGGCAGCTAACAAAACGACTGTCTTCACTTATCCTGGATTGTTGGCCTCTTTCTATGCTAATCGTCGCTCCATTTTTAACCTGATATATTTTCATGCTACCGTCGCCGTCTTCCCGGTTTAGTTCATAAATGATCCATTCACCATCGTTTGAGATTTTAGGACTTTTGATGGTATTCCATTCCTGATAAACACTATGGTCCATCATTTTTTTCTGGAGATCTTGTGACGCAGCGGGTACATTTACCATACAGCAAATGAAAAGTAGGAGTAGTAAATTTTTCATTTTGGAAAGATAGGAAAAAGACGGGAGTTGGGAGGGAGAAGGCGGAAGAAAGGCCGAAGAAGGCTGGTCGATTGGCCTTTAATGCCAGTTTCTGTAAGTTTGACTTCCTCTGCTATAAGCGGCTTTTTTTAAACCTGTCGAGCCGCCAGGCAGGATGTAAAACCGCAAAATAGCTTGCACCGAGAACTCGGTATAAAACCGGTTTTACATTTTACAAACCCTCCTTCCATCAAAAACAAAAGCATCTCTCCTCCTCAACTACTCTTAGCCCGAGGTCTATCAGCCATATCATTAGGCGCTCTTTCACCTCGTATATTTTCTTGTAAGAAAAATTGCTGGCGTTTTTCTACCTGAGCAGTATTTTTTATGAAGTCGTGGAAATTGATTGGAATATAGGAGGTTCGTTCAGCCTTATCCTGTTGATCTTTTGAAATACCTTTGGAACGTTTAGCGAACTGTTTATTTTTGTATAATTCAGAATAATTGCGGTTGCGCAACTCCAGGTCAAGCAATTGGAAAGGAAGTATTTTCTGAAGCAGAGCAAGTTGGGCAAACAAGCTTTTTATGGTAGCAGTAGAGCAGGAGAAGTATAATTGAACGGTAATGGTTGAGATTTTCGTTTCATTAGGTAGTATACGAAAGTGGAGTTCCACTTGATGGGGGGACTCGGGCCTTTGGAAGTAATAGTTTCTAAAACTACGAGGGTTACTTCCTACTTGTTTAAAAATTATAAAGCCTGTTTCCTGGAGTAGTTGTTTGACCACCTGGCCATTTTCACAACGCTTTAGTTTTAAGTAAATCTGGTAAGAATTATTCATTTTTGGGGAGGATTAGTGTGCAAATCTAATGATCAATTTATAGTTAGTCATTTGCGTTCTTTTGGGTAAGATTCAGCTGGAGTATAAGGGACGAGATAATTCATTGGGCATGAAAAATAAATCCTTATATTCAACAATATAGGATTATTTTATAAATCTATGGTAATGATTAAACAACTTCTTTGTTAAACAACTAAAATTATGAGAAATATTTTGAAAATAAGCCTTTTGGTAGCTACGCTCTTTATTGGTTTTATAAGTGGTACCGCCTGAAGTGAAAAAGATTTATCTTCACCAGAAAATACTGTCACAAATCAACAAGAAAAAACGGTTACTGGTGACGCAGTGGAATCGGAGCCAACGAAAACAGCAATGCACTCCCCACTACTTATACTCCCCAACAACAGTAGCCGTAACATAAGTCAAGCCATTCGGGTAGCGATTAATCTCGCAAGAAGAGACCGGATGAGTCGGATCGCAAATCGTATAATTTCGGCCATTGTATTCATACTTTCTTTTCATCTCTTCGTCTATGATAACACCCAACGTCATATTGTTGTTGTAGTGGGTGATGGCAATCATGGGAAGGTCCAATAATTCTTTAACCAGGTAGTAGAGTAGGGCACAGCGGTCTTCATGATCGGAGAACTCCGTGTCAAAAACCTGCTCCGCATACATCGGTTTATCCGCATTGTAGACATCCCAGTCCCACTTATAGTTGAAGGCGCTGCGTGTAAAAGCAACTAAGACTTCCAGTGATTCTTTTTGCGACTTTCCTTTTATCATTTTCTTCAACTTAGGCAATAAGGAATTTGCCAGTGTTGCTGAAACAGGTGTTTCAACATAAGCCATATCGCTCAGCGTCAAGTAATCTTTCATGAGCATAAGTGCCGTTTGGTCAATTTTCAAACGCCACTTGATTTCCTCTTCCTTGTATTTCCAATTGACAGAAATTGGGCTGGGCGCTGCTTTAAATGTCGGTAATGTTTTTAGATTAAACGTAAAAGCTTTCCCTTTTGGATTCCCTTTGAACTTAGGTTTTTTCAATTCGTAGCCACGCGTATTTACACCCAAAATAACGGAACTTAAGTTGTAAAATTTCTGATCCTTTTCAGTGAAAGAACTCATTTTTATAGGATGGTCATCAGACGGTACAAAAAGGAAAATTTCGCTATTATCAATAAAGGTGACCCGAATATCATATCCGGATTCACAAAGAAAAAACCACCAGGCCAACGATTTAGCCATTTTCTTTTTACGATAAATTTTTTCAACGGTCGCCCGTACTAATTTGGCGTACAACCAATCATTCAAGTGAAGGCGCTCCCGTTCGGCGATTAACTGATCCAGCAGTTGTTTATGCGGTGCCGCTTTCATCGTTTCATGATATTTCTTCAGGCATTTATCACTGGCACACAATAGTTTCTTACTGACCATCATCTCCTTGTCATAAGTCATCGTGATGTTTTCTGAATAAAATTGTATGGTAACGGATTCGGATACATCAGATGCCGATGCTCCAAATACAAATAACAGGAATAATGGAAGTAGTTTAAACGATAATCTCATTTTAATCTGGTCTTTATTACACGGTGTATTTAATGAATAAAAGAATAGTAGCCCTTTGCTTAAAGCAATGAACCTAAGCGGAAATCTATAATTTGAGCGTTGTTTGCTTGTACGGGGAGTGGATATAGGAATGGAATACCAAAAAAAGTACCAGAAGGGGAGAGATGAGTTAAATTATCTATTTGAGGAGTCGGGAGTCGGGCAAGCGAACGTATGCTCCGCGTTATCCTGACTCCTGACTCCTCGCCCCTGACTCCTCTATTTCTTAGGGTGCACCAACTTCATCTCCTTTATCAAATGATCAGCACCAGCAAACTTGTCAATAATAAATAAAATATAGCGGGCATCTACCATAATGTTTCTACAGATGGATTTATCGTAATTGATATCGCTCATCGTGCCTTCCCAGACACGGTCGAAGTTGAGGCCAATCAGATTGCCGTGTGCATCAATGGCCGGACTGCCAGAGTTGCCGCCAGTCGTGTGGTTACTTCCGATGAAACAAACCGGCATCTTTCCATTGTCCGCATAGTCGCCATAATCTTTCTTTTCGTAAAGCTCCAGCAATTTGGCAGGAACGTCAAATTCATAATCATCTGGGACATATTTTTCAACAACACCTGAGAGGTAAGTCACCGGCAAATAACTGACGGCATCACGAGGTTGGTAGCCATTGATTTTCCCATAAGAAACGCGCATGGTCCCATTCGCATCCGGATAAAAACTGCGATCAGGAAAAAGTTCAATAATGGCTTTCATGTATTTGCGTTGCAGCTCGTTGATTTGATCTTGCAGTTCACTTAACTTTGGCGTGACTTGCTCCCCATATGCTTTATTAAGTGCTGTGTTTAATTTGATGATCGGATCGTCCGCTAATTTGGCAACAGCCTTGTCCGGTTCCTCACCGTACGTGACCATCAGCATGTCCTGACTGGTGAGAAGCGATTTTTCATAAAGCTTTGCAGCAAAATCATTATAGTCCTTTGCACCAATTGCTCCCATTTGGTCTTTCATGACACTTGCCATTTCATCAAACGGCATTTTCTCCACATACATCTGTATCAAATCAGCAAACACCTTCTGGTCAACAGATGGCTGATAATTTTTATAAAAGCCCTGAAGGAAACCATTTAGGCGACCTTTGAAACTTGTGTAAGCAGGTTCTCCGCTTTCTTTATACATGTCGATCAGTCGTTGGTGGTAACCGGCAACCTGCATGACCTCAATGTTGCGACCCGTGATTTCATTGTGATAATCGCGGGCAAGTGCATAGGATTCTCTTTCTTTGTACAGCTTTTCGAATTGATCCAGATAGGTAGAAGGTGCCATGTTCTCTTTGTAGCGTTTGTTCTTTTCAAATTCTTTTGCTTTTGCTAAATATTCTGCTTCGAAGCGTTTTTTGCGGCCAACCCCGTCTGTTGTTTCAAGACCTTGTTTTTCACCGATCCATTTTTTCCAGTAGTTGGCAATTCGCGCAAACTTAGAGGCGTATTGCAAACGCGTTGCCTCATCAGCTCGCATCGCTGCACCGACAATTTTAAGCGCATGGTCACGCACCTCAATTCGCGCAGGATTCAGGACATCCACAATTTGTTCCACTGCAAACGAAGGCAGGTATTGATCAGTACGACCCGGGAATCCAAAAACCATTGAGAAATCACCTTCCTCAATTCCGTCCAGCGAAATCGGAAGAAAATGCTTAGGAGTATAGGGTACATTGTCTTCAGCATAGTCAGCAGGCATGTTGTCTTTATTGGCATAAATTCTAAAGATGGAAAAGTCACCGGTGTGGCGTGGCCAAACCCAGTTGTCCGTATCCGAACCAAACTTTCCAATCGACTCAGGAGGTGTACCCACTAAGCGAACATCCGTGTAAGTCACCGTAACAAAAAGAAAGTATTGATTGCCTTTATAGAAAGGACGAATCATCACTTCCTGATGCGCTTCAACGTTAGTATGGCTTTTTACTGCTTCCAGATTAATGTCGATGGCAGCCTGACGTTCTTTTGGACTCATGTCATCTGTCACCCCTTTTAGTACGGCTTTCGTCACATCATCGATACGGGCAATTAAAGTGGCTGTTAGCCCGGGATTGGCCAGCTCTCCGCTCCTGTCTTTCGCCCAAAAACCATCTTTCAAATAATTTTTTTCAAGAGTGGAGTGCGACTGTATTTGGCTATAGCCACAGTGGTGATTGGTTAGTAAAAGTCCTTTAGCAGAAATGATTTCAGAAGTACAACCTCGGTTGAAATGCACGATGGCGTCCTTGAGGCTTCCTTTGTTGACACTGTAAATATCTTCAGCCGTCAATTTCATGCCCATGGTTTGCATATCGCCTTCGTTGAGTGCTTTTAGCAGTTGAGGCAGCCACATCCCTTCACCTGCAAAAACGGTGGAGGTGAATAAAAAAGCAAGGACAAATACAAGGCTTTTGAAAGGTAAATTCATTTTGTTTTTTTTAATTTATCAAGAATTAACTCGGAAAGCAGGGTGTCCGTTAGCGTCTGACATCTGCGAGGTTCCAAAAATAGGAAATTTTTTGGAAGTGGGGGGAAGCTTGAAGGGAAATGTAGCTGACAAATTTAGGCCGCTGTAGTTTGAGAGAAGTTTTGCCTGCTTGGGCCAATTCGCTGATTGTGTGAGTTAGCTTTACTCTTATTAGCGCTGTCAGGCGACCCTTCGTTCCTCGGGCGCCAGACAACACCTTCTAGTCCAATACTAAATAAACTTAAGTTGGAAAATTTGGTGTTATCTGGCGCCTGATAAGGTCGCCTGACAGCGCCAAGTTTATTTGCCGATCAAGGGGTATCAGGGGATTATACCTAGCGTAAATAATTTTGAATAATGAATTGCTGAATAATGAATTTTGATAGGCGCATACCTAAGAAACACGATCTAAGATAAACTCATTATTCAATATTCGTCGACTCAAAATTCAATATTTTTTTTGACTTTGAGTATCGATAACCGATCTGTTATGAACTATTTTCATTTTCATTTTCATTTTCATTTTCATTTTCATTTTCATTTTCATTTTCATTTTCATTTTCATTTTCATTCACCACCCTGCCGCGCAGTCTGCTCACCCATACCAATAATCTCAATCTCCACCCGTCGATTAATTTTACGCAATCGTTCACTCGAGTTATCATTGAGGGATTTTTCTGCCCCATAGCCAATGGTTTTGATGCGTTTAGATGTGATCTGTTTTTTACTGACAAGATAATCCTTGATAGCCGCCGCACGGTCTTCAGATAATTTTTTGAGTAATTTTTTATCGCCTTGATTGTCGGTGTGGCCCGAAATCAGTATGATGACCTCAGGGTATTTATCCAGGTAGTCTGCCAGTTGGTCAATCGCCGGATATGACTTGCTGTAAACCGTTGCAGTAGATTGCTGGAAATAAATATGATCTAACTTTAGTTTAGCGCCAACTGTTGGATCTATGTCAATTGGTTTACTGCTAACAACAGAACGGGGGTTCGTTTTTTGAGCGACCTCAGTTTTCAATGGTTCCAGGTAAAGTTTGACGGTTTTGACAAAATTAGTATGCACTTTCGGGCCAGTGACGACCACGGTGTAGTCTTCCTTAAAACCTTTTTTTCTGGCACTGATTTTTACTTTGGTATTCCAGGGCAGAAGTAGCGTGAATTTTCCATTGCGGGTACTGCTCACCACTGTGTTTCCGTTTTTATCACGAGAACTGATCAGGGCATCAATGGGACTTAGGTCAAAGTCATCGAAAATCTGACCTTGTACAAGTAGACCATCCGGTTTTTCCGGACTTATTTTTGTTCGAAAAATATCCCAGTTGCCCTCCCGGTTGGAGGAGAAGTAAAGGTGGCCGGTTCTTTGACAAAAATACGGATGACTTTCACTGGCATTAGAGTTGATGGGGCGGCGAAATTTTTGAGGTGCCGACCATTTGTCCCAGTCATTCCCCAGTCTTTTTTGAAAATAGATATCCGTCTTTCCATTTTGATTGCCACGATCAGAAGAAAAATACAAACGCTCCATGTCTGCAGCGAGATGCGGTGTGCTTTCTGCAAATGGTGTATTGATGCCACGTCCTAAGTTTTTTGGCTTTGACCAGCTACCGTTTGATTGCTTTTCGCAAATATATAAATCACTTTTCCCAACGGCATCTGGCCGCTCCAATGAAAAGATCATCACCTTGCCATCTGAACTAAATGTGAGGCCCGGATGCTCATCGGCAATATCTAAATGCTGGATGCCAAGTTCTGTCGGGACAGTCCAACTCCCATCTACATTTCTACTTGATTTGGAAAACTGGGTTTGCTTTTTACCTGTATCAACAAACTGGTTGAAGACAAGCACCTCATTGCTCGTTGGCAAAATGGCAGAGACGCTATTTGGTAAAGCGTTATTCAATGGCGCTCCGGGGTGTAAGATGATGTCGAAATCCTCATGGGCCGTCTGAGCCATCCAAATATCCTGATTGAGTGCTGATTTTGTTGGCCTCCCGATCTGTTTGCCAGCGAGCAGGCTATAGATTTTGCCGAGTTGATCCCGATACTTTTTTCCCGTAAGGGACTTAGAAATATCCTTACCACTGATTAAGAGACTGCGCTCAAACTCCGGGCTTTTTACTCGTGTAAAATAAAGCGTGAATCCATCGGACGAGAGACAGGGCGCCAGCTCATCATACTGAGAAGTATTGATGCGTTTGTGGAGCTTTTCCAATTGGGCACGTTGTCCGTAGATATTGCCAGAAATAAGCAGGCAAAGTATAAGTAATGTCGTATTGTTTAATGCTTTCATATTATGAAAGGTACCTATGCAAATCTCATTCCTAAGCGGAGCAAAATGGGCGAGAAAAGCTAAAAAAAGGGAAAATTGAGTAATGACGGAAGAGAGTAGAAAAAGAAATGGGTGTTCCGGTGCATGTTTTTGGGATAGTATAAAGGTAGGTTATTTGCCGATTACTGGCAATGTACTTAACTTATAAATAATTGTGTAATGTGTTTATGGCGGGATCATTGAGCCCCCGGCTTGTCCGTCGGGATCGGTGAGCCTGAGGGCGGAAGAATGAGCTTTTGAGTTGGAATCAGCATGCGCATAGTTGACTCGATCGTAAAGCTACCGGGTTAGAAGGAGCAGCGTATGTTTTTTACTCAAAAAGCTCCATGTCATGGAGATAAGAATACGATTGACGCGTTTCTCGTATCTGCCAATTTTAATGGGCTGGATTTACACATATTGCTGCAATCCGCCCATTAAAATTGGCGGATACATTTCGCGATTCTAAATTTTACATTTATTTTCGCATCATGGACATCAAACAAGAACTTCTGGCTGACCGCTCCAAAGAAAATATCAATCGCCTGGCCGATTACATCGGCAACGATAAAAAGCGCTGCGCCACACTTTGGAAGCTAATAAGATACGGAGAAGCCCCGTTACCACAGCGCGGTGCCTGGTTATTCGAAACCTGTGTTCCCAGGCATCCCGAAATAGCGCTACCATACCTGGATGAAATGTTCGACCACATACAGCAAGATGTACCAGATGGCGTTCGTCGAAGTTTTTCAAAAGTATTCTCAGTAGTAGAGGTGCCGGAAGAGTTGGCGGGAAAGCTATATGATTTGTGTGTGGACTGGATCATGCAAGAAAAAACGAGCATAGCGGTGAAAGTACATTGTATGTCTACCGCTGTAAAGATTGCCATGCCTTATCCTGAACTTCGGGAGGAGTTAACAATAGTGATTCGCGATCAGATGGCGTATACCGAATCGGGAGGGATTCGGAGTAGGGGGAAGCGTTTGTTGAGGACGCTTTCTACGCGTCTTAAAGATCGGTAAGCATTTTCGCGAGGCAAAGAAATTTTGCGGAGCCCACGATTGAGTGAAGCTTCCCAATTCCCTTACAATATTTTTAACAAGCTCATATTTCAAATTCACCTTTTTTTATTTGACCTTTACAGCATGAGACTATTTTTAATAGAAATCTTCCTAACATTTGCCTGTAATGTAGCCTTTGGTCAGACCGTCGATCAGGACATAGAACGGCTGAATGCCCAAATGAAAGAGCTGGAACTCCGGAAAATTCAAATTCTGGAAGAGCTGGAAACGTTAAAATTTAGACGAATCAACCGGGACCTAAAAGCGGTAGGTTTGCCTTCCAGTAATTACATTGAGCACTCCGCTATGATGCTCGAATACAGCGAAACCCATGAACAAGCGGCCTGGGTGGCACATATCATCACCTCCGATATCATCAACGGGTCGGCTACTCGTAGCAATGATTTTAGGCCCGACCCAAGAGTAACAAGCGGTACCGCAGTAGAAGCAGATTACTTTCTCAAATCTTTGCAAAAAGACAGTTCTTATACCTACGATGGTTTCGGCTACGACCGTGGACATTTGGCCCCTTCTGCTGATTTCAGATGGTCGGCAACTGCTTTGTCGGAATCGTATTATTATTCCAACATGTCGCCTCAACGGGCAAAATTTAATCGGGAAAAATGGGCAGAATTAGAGTCTATGCTGAGAGGTTATGTGTACGACCATCCGGGGGTGCAATTGATCGTTGTCACGGTTCCGGTTTTGAAAGAAGGTTTGCCCGTCATTGAAAGAAGTATCAACAAAATAAGCATCCCCGAACAATACGTAAAAGTTGCCATTGATCTCACCAATAAAAGAGGCATCGGTTTTGTCATGCCCAACCAAAAACTATCCTATCCGCTAGAAACTTTTGCTGTTGCAATCGATGAAGCTGAAGAACTGACCGGCTTCGATTTTTTTAATTTACTGGATGAAAAAACAGAAGAAATTCTGGAGAATAAAGTAGATAAAAAAGCTTGGTTTCCCGAAATTAAGAAAGGAGATGTAGCGCCTATTTATCCACCTTCCCTACCAGCCGCTCATTTCAATACGGTTCAATCCAAACGTTATGTTGCAAGAGGAAAAGTGATCACTGTTTGTGGCACTGTCGTAAGTACCCGGCTGAGCAAAAAGGGCAATCTGTGGATGAACATAGATAAGCAATTTCCAAATCAAATTTTCTCCGTCTACATCAAAAAAGAAGACCTGGTCAACTTTACCTTTGACCCCGCAAAAGAATTCCTGAATAAACAGGTTTGCTTTGATGGGAAAATACAAGATTTCAACGGAACTCCTACTATACAAATGGGGAAGGAAGGCGACTGTCGCTTTTTGTTTGAGGCTGTGAATAAGGCGAACTAAGCGCGTTCGTATTATCCATTAATCCGCGTCCACTAGGTACCTGAGCAGGAATGGTGTAAAATCGAATACGAATGTCCCACCTTTTTCGATCGTATCCGTATCCCCAACAAAAAAAAGATCACGACCGTGCTCCCACTCCACAAAAAAAGCCATAATTTTTCGTTACTTCGCCAAAGCAAATAAAACCGACTCCAAAACGTTAGACACCCTGTGATACAAATATTAATAGACTATCCCTTATTACTCCTTTTTACCGTAGCCTCCTTAGGCTATCTCGTGGGGAGTATCCAGGTGCGGGGCACCTCTTTAGGTGTAGCCGCCATCCTCTTCATCGGCTTGGCCATTGGAGCCATAGATCCGCGATTGCATTTACCTGAAATAATTTTGCAACTCGGTTTGTCCATCTTTGTTTATTCCATCGGTCTGTCATCCGGACCAGCCTTTTTTAGATCCTATCGCAAAAATGGCTTTCGCGAAATATTCTTCATTCTTTCTATGCTGATTTTATCGGGATTGATCGCCTGTCTCTTGTGGTTTTTGTTTGGTTTTTCGGCAGCGACCGTCACGGGGATTTATAGTGGAAGTACCACGAATACAGCAGCTTTGGCAGGAGTGATTGACTATATCAATAACACCTATCCTGAAAATCAGCAATTGGTACAGGATGCCGTTTTGGGCTATTCTTTCTCTTATCCGATGGGCGTGCTGGGCGGTATTATTGGAATCGTAGTGATGGAAAAAGTATTGAGGATTGATTATGACAAAGAGCAAAAAGAATTGCGCAAGGAATATCCTTCGGAAGGAAAACTGAGTAGCAGGAGCATTGAAATTACGAAGGCTGAGGTTTGTGGAATTGCACTAAGAGATTTGCTTAAAACCTATGAATGGGAAGTCGTCTTTGGTCGAATGTCAAGAAACGGAAATGTCGATTTGGTTAATTGGGATACCCGATTTGAGATGGGAGATATTGTAATGTTGGTGGGCAATCAGTCTGATCTTAATGAAGTGATAGCGGTTTTGGGTAAGCGTCTCAATTCATCCCTTGCTTATGATCGGGAGTTATTTGATGTGCGCCGAATTTTTGTTTCCAACCAGAAGGTGGTTGGTCGTACTATTGCCTCACTTGATTTGGATAAGGAATACAATGCGGTCATTACCCGCATTCGTCGTGGAGATGAAGAGATGATTGCAAAAGGAGACACCGTTCTGGAAACGGGTGACCGGATTCGTTTCATTGCACGACGAGAAGATTTGGAAGCTTTGTCTACCTATTTTGGTGACTCGTATACGGCTTCGAGTAAGGTCAATCTTTTTTCATTTGGTTTGGGTATTGGACTGGGTTTGATTTTGGGAACGATAGAAATTTCTTTTGGCAGCGATTTTAATTTCAAGTTAGGATATGCCGGAGGTCCTTTGATTGTTGGATTAATTTTGGGAACTCTACGCCGGACAGGCTCCATTGTCTGGACCTTACCTTATAGTGCCAATATAACCTTACAGCAAATTGGACTGATTTTATTGCTTGCCGCGATTGGTGTCTCCTCCGGCAATGCTTTGATAGACAGCCTCTCCTCTGCAGGTCTCCTGATTGTTTTTGCATCAGCCATCATCAGTTTATTGACGGCCTTTGCCATCTTGTTTATTGGCTATCGCTGGTTTAAGAAACCTTTTAGTGTGCTGGTAGGCATGGTGGCCAACCAACCTGCCATCTTAGATTTTGCGATGTCTCGTTCTAAAAACAGGATTCCGGTTTTTGGCTATGCCATGATGTTTCCGCTTGCGCTGATTTGTAAGATTTTGATTGCTCAGGTTTTGTTTTGGGTTTTGGGTGGCTGAAACAATCGCAATGGCCATGCCAATACTTAAGCGCTTTTTAGCTACAGCTAAACATACAACAACTTTTACGAGTAAAAAGTCGAGCTTTAATAGGTATTGGCACAGCTTTCGTATTACAAAATACTTATCAATACTGAAGCATCATTTTGCTTTTTTCAAACGTTCCTGCTTAGTTGAGTAGGGAGCTATAGTACTCAGACTTAATTTAACGATGTTTAATACATTGTAACCTAAATTCTGTCCGTTTTGAATGCTTCTTTTGAAATTACTTTTCGTTAGAAATTCCTTAAATAGCTAAGGCTATTCGCGAAATTTATAACTCAATTAATTCCAAAATAACCGATTCAAATTCGAACTAAACTTAAATTACAGTGTATTTAATACACGGTGTATTTAATAGCATCAATTTCTAAAAACAAAAAATTGAATTAAAAATGAAAAAATTATTAATCCTATTAGTATCTGCCAGTTTATTGCTTACAACTTCTTGTGGCGATGATGACAACAGCGAACCTGCTTTTGAATTTGATTGTACCTATCTCAAAGTGAAGGAGGGGTCAAAGCTTACTCAAAAATATGTGTCGGCTGGTTCTTCTACTGAAACAACGGTTACTTCAGAAGTAATCGATGAAACTGAAGTTGCCAATACACAAGTTGCTGTTTTTGAAAATGATGCTGGTCAGCAATCTTTCGTTACTTGTGATGGTGATAAGTTCATTGTTACAGCTGGCCAAACTACTACAGTTGATGGTACCACTACAGTTGAGAATATTTTATTGACCTTAGACCTGGGGCGTCCTGTTGGTGAGTCTTATGAAGCCGCTACCATCGTAAGTACTACAACAGTTCAGGGCTATATGTTTGAAACGGTTAACAGATACGAGGGGAAAGTGGTTGAGAAAGATCTTACAATGGAAGTAGAAGGCACAAGCTACACCGATGTTGTGAAATTTGAGTTAGAATCCTATACTTCTTCTTCCCTGGATCCGGGGGTCGAAACCTTTACGACTACAACGACTTATTACATGGCTCCTGAAGTTGCGACAATTATGACGGAGATTTATGATGAGACACAAGGTTTCGTTTCAACGACTATCACCTTGATAAGCTACGAATATTAATGAATTGATTCACTTCTGTAAAAGGACTGTATTTTATTTGTTTGAAAATGCCGCTTTGGGTTTGTGCCTGGAGGGGCATTTTTTAAATAAGAAAAATAACAAGAACGATGTAACGTTTCCAGTCATTACTCGACTATCCCATCGAAAACAACTAAATTTAACTATGGCTGATCCAAAGCAACAAGCATTTCTACAAGCATATCAAGCTTGCCATGCCCCCTTTGTCCGATATTGTTCGGCATTGGCCTATGGGAAGATGGATGCAGAAGACCTGGTGCAAGATGTTTTGCTCTCCGCTTACAAGCATTTCGAAAAGATTGAAAAAAAGGATCAGCTGCTACATTATTTGATCCGCTCAGCCCGCAACAGGTCCATCAGCAATTGGCGAAAGCAAAAATATAAAGCTGAACTCTTAGAACAACACACGGAACGCCTGATGGCACAAGACCTGTCGGCTGACGCCTTACTCGACATTCAATTACTTTATCGAACGCTGGATAAACTACCCGAGAAGCAACGCGATGCGGTGATCCTTTTTGAAATTAGCGGATTTAGTATGAAGGAGATTGCCGTCATTCAGGATAGTAATGAAGGGGCTGTTCGTACCATGGTGAGCCGTGGCCGACGACGACTGAAGGAATTGTTAGAGAATAATTCTGATTCGGTTAAGAATATTTTGGGGGTGCAGATGTGAAGGAATTGGAATCGGAATGTGAATGCGAATTTGAATGCCATTTTATACAGAAAATATACGATTGCGGAAATTCTAACGCTAACTCTAATTCGCATTTAGATTCTAATGCTATTTTTTTCTAAAGGATATTTAAAAAGAAGTAATAATGAAGCCGGACATAGATAAAAAATTTGATAGCCTTCGAAATGCTCCAACTGAACTCAGTAAGGAGCAGGTGGAGTCTATTATCAAAGGGCTTCCCCATTTGCCATCGACACCCGTAGATACGACGAACTGGACAAGTTGGTTTAGTTTAAATAATTTACTGATGGTTTCTTTTGCTGGTGCAGTGGCTGCCGGGATGTTGCTTTGGAATAAGAATACGGATCAATCGGATGTATTCATCTCCAACGAAGTGTCAACTCAAACGCCCTTCACACCCCTTGATAATGCACCAATCTCAACAGACGCAGTGCCTGAAAAAATGGAAGTTAGTACGCCGATTACAAAAACAGAAAAGGTATCTGATGAAACACTACTCGTAGCTAATACGGATTTGAAACCAACGTCTTCCAAGGTTGAGCTGAAACCCAATCCGCCCATAAAAGTGACTGAAAAACAAACGGTTAGCAAGCCCGTAACTAAAGCAGTTGATGACACTCCCGTCTCGTTGCCTAAACCAGAGAAAGCAGCAGCAACAGATTTAAAAACAGAAAACAATCCAACAATTGACCAGAAGATACCAGAAATTACGTTTAATAGAAACGGAACAAGCGTACCACAAAAAGCGATAGAAACGGATCCGAATGCAGTTCCCGATTTGACAAATGGAGAGATGCGTCGCCTGAAAAAAAGTTTATTTAAAAACTTGTTCGATGATGCATTGATTATCAACAGATGGAAAGAAGTACAGATAGAATTGCCAGGAAATGAAATAATTGTTAACGGGAAAGTGCTCGACAAACAGCTATTTAAGAAGTACAGTCTTCTTACGAAAAAAGTAGGTTGGGGCCCTGATCGAAAAATTAAATTTGACGATGAGTATATAAAGCTGGGTGATTTTACAGCAACAGGTTTTAAAGGTTCAGGATTTGGGATGTTTCGCTCAACACCTAAAAGGCATATGCCTGACGAAGGCGTCAACAGTGAAAATCTGGCAATCAATAGAAATAGAGCCATTAAAAAAGAGCAGCGGGAGTTGGATGCGTTTTCACAAACGCTACTGGATACATCAACCGGACGGAGAGGTCGTAAAAATATCCTAAGTGTCAACCTGAAAAAAGATAAATGCAAAAAATTGCACAAGGAATTGTACGGGCTTTTGCTGGAAGATGGCCTCTTAGAATCAAAGACCGATTTTGTGTTAATTGAGATTTCCAAAAAAAGCATTCACATCAATGTGATGGAACTAAACGAAGTTCTCTATGAAAAGTATTCAGAATTATTTGACAGCTATCATATAAGGCCTGGGCCCAGAAGGCAGGTTCGTATGAGTGTGCATACGATTCGTGTTGGCGACTTTTCTCGCGGTAGCTTTACTGGTACGTCGGTGACGTTCTAAGTTGCTGGATGCAAGATGCTGGATGTTACGCGAGCCGTAGCGATCGCGGAGATGCGTCTCAGCTCGGCAATCCCTTTTGCTGCGCGAAAAAGTGCCCCGATTCTCGGGACAGGCTTTGCCGATCTTTTATACACGCTACCTCAATCCCCTGATTCCGGAATAATAATACGAGGTAATTTCTCATACGCCTCCCTCTTTTCAGCATACTCCAATATCCCTAAAGGGTTAGAAATTTGTTTTTAAAAATTGATGTCAGGTCTGCTCGTTCTTAGGATGAGTGGACCTGTCTGTTTTAGCGTCTAAAAGATCGGTAGGCACTCCCTTTGGTTTACCAAATCGGAGGGATTGCCGAGCTGAGATGCAGTTTTAGCGTCTAAAAGATCGGTAAGCACTCCCTTTGGTTTACCAAATCGGAGGGATTGCCGAGCTGAGATGCAATAATCAGGGTAATATTCGGTGCTTTCATGTATTAAAGATGCAAAAACAAAGCGTACCGACTACCCTAAATAGGGTATTTTAAAGAAGCTCCTTAGGGAGCCTATTAAAAAGTTTAGACAGAATTAATAAAGGAATCCCAAAAAATCCCATCTTTACAGCATTGTATATGGAGGCACTTCTTTTTCTCGCCCTCCATCAAACTATCAATTGCAACATCTCTTCTAAAATACTTTGACTACTCATTCCACCTGAGAGTAGCCTTTTTCTGTTTTAAATGCGCTTTCTATTCTTAAGTGCCAGGCCATAGTTAATTTAAAGTTTAATCGCTCAGCCTTTTCAGTCTACTCTTCCTCATTTTTTGGCTCCAGCCAGGGAGGATGAAGTCAAAAACGAGTCGATTAGACTAAAAATTCTTGACCGATTAATGTAAAAATAATTATGTCCCAGCACTTAGCAAAACAAAAATTAATTAATCATGAGTAACAACCCTTTCGCCCGACACTTTTCTTCATGTAAAGCCATTATTGGATTTATATTGTTGAGCTTTTTTCCTTCTGACACCTTATTTGCATGTGATCTGAACATAACGACAACAGGTAACAGCATTACCGTCGACGACCTGGACGCACCGCACGTCATCTTTAAAGTATTTAATCCGAACTGGACCTTGAACTATGGTTGCACCGATAACTGTAATAACACGGTTAGTGATCTGTCAGAAGGTACTTATCACATCTCCATTCGACAGTACAACAGTAGCTGGCAACTCATTTGTGAGCAAACGGAGGATGTCGTAATAGATGGCACCGTTACACCACCTTCAAATAATGATTGTGATGTAACCTGGACCACGACCAACAGCAGCATCACCATCAATGGTTTGAATGCACCGCACGTGATTTTCAAATTGTTTAACCCAAGTTGGAGTATTAATACACAATGTTTCGACAACTGTAGCGATCCACTAACGATCACCGGATTGACCAATGGCGCAACTTACCATATCTCTTACAACCTTTACGATGCCAACTGGCAGGAAATCTGTGAAGAAACAGCAGATGTCGTCATCTCTGGAGGTAGCAACAATAATGGCCCTGATTTACGACTGTCTGATCTGCAAATAGATGACCCGGGTGCACCAGGGACGGTGATGAACTATACCCTTGATTTGAGAAATACCGGGAATGAAACCGCTAACGGTAGCTACGTTATTTCCGCTTACTTGTCGACTAATTCAAGCCTCGGTAATGCTGATATAGAAATCGGTGTGATCAACACGGGAAATACTGGTGTAGGAACGATCAACGACGTACAGGGTGCTGTTTCTATTCCTTCTGGTACAGCTGAAGGAACCTACTATTTGATTTTGGAAGCAGATAGCGGTAACAATATTACAGAAACCAATGAGTCCAATAATACCGTATCCCGCTCCTTTGAAATTGAGCGCAGCGGCAACAACAACGGAACGGTCTGTGGCTTTTTAAATAGTTACCCGGATAGCGATAATTTAAATGAACGACTTGCCAACGCTTCAGAAAGTGTGAATGCGTTCACTTTTGAATATACAACAGACTTGATCAATAGCCCATCAAATCAAACCTTGTTGCGCATTGGGAAATTTGGTGACGAAATAGAGTATATCAACCAGAGTGTATCTGATAATACCCCAGATATTTCGACAACCACTACCTCAGATTTTGATGTCGTAGTGACGCTGACAAATGCGAGTAACAATAATACTATTTGGGAAAATACTTATGAAGTAGATGCCTCAGGTACTATTCTGGCCATGTCAAATGTAGGTGCGATTAGATTAGGGGGACCCGATAATTTTAGTGGTTATCTTGTTTTTGGAACGATAGTCAAAGAGGATGGTAATGGAACTGAGTTTGAACTTTTTACGATTAAACTAAATTTTGGAGGGACTGAGCAAGATCAATTTTTTGAGCCAACTAACAACGCGACCAATTCGCTTTTCTCTTTTATATTTGACGATACGGGTAATACTTATGCTCGTCTTTTTGAAGGCAGTGAGGAAAATCTGGTGAAAATAAATAGCGCTGGTGAAATTGTTTGGAACGTAGGCTTGGCTGGTGATCTTCCTTCAACGGATGTCAACTGGATAAGCCTGAGTCCTGATGGAGCATACCTCTATGCAGCTATTTATGACAACCAGCGAGCTCGTGTACCTAAGTACAATACCAACACTGGCGTTCGGGAAGAAAATTATTTTGTTGGTGGTATTCTGTCTCCTAATGATGGATTTACCGTCAGTGAGAGGATTCGAAGAGTGTTACCAACAGCGGATGGAGGTGTAGTGGTGGGTTTCCCTTATCGGAATACTAATAATAATGAATATGGTTTTGAGTACGGAAAGATAGATGAAAATGGAAATGAAGTTTGGAGCAATACCATTCCATGGTCTTCCAATTCCGGAGGGATTGAATTGTATCCTGTTTTAGAAGCATTTGACGGAAGTTATCTCTTTATCGGTGAAGATGAAAGTAATGAAACGGCTGTCATGAAATTGACGCCAAGTGGTTCTCGTACACCTGATTGTTCTGATATTGATTCGAATGCCGGTAATTCTTGTGCTTTCTTAAAAGAAGATGCTCAATCCTATATTGATGGAACTCCAGGATTTGGATTATGTGTTGTTTCTGAAAGTGCAGGTGGTTATACATTTACCTGCGAAAGTGTTGGAAATGCAGGTGGAGCACTGCTAAGAAGAACAGTGGAATGGGGGATAGACAAAGCAGGAAACAATGCGTCTTTTGACGATTCATCTGACATTATTCCTGACGGAGAGGGAAATGAATTTAATACCGAGCTGTTGCCTAACGGAGATATAGAAGTTACTTACGAAACTAGTGGAGGATCTCAAATATGGTCAGATGTAACAAGTTTAAGCCCTGGTGGAGCTTTTGAAAATGTGGGCTTTGCAGCCATGAATGAAATAGAGGTCTACGATGGCTTTTTGGTAGTAGGTACGCTGGTGACAGAATCTGGGGGTAACAATCAATTTTGGCAGTTTACCATTAAACTCAACACGGCAGGAAGCATTACCAATGCTCAAATCGTAGGCAATGATAGTTTTGGAGGAAGCGATTTTTCCTTTAGCCTTTCCAATTCCTATACGACCAGTGATGGTTATGTTTTTGATATGTTCCAATCCAACCTTTTGTCGTTTATCAAATTTAGTAATGATGGCGATTTTGAATGGTTTCAACCTTTTGCATCGGACTTGCCTTCCAACAGATTTGAAGAAGTTGAAATTTCAGAGGATGAGAAATTTATTTATGCCGTTAACGTAAACAATCAGGTGATGTTTGTGGACAAAGTGGATACCGAGACTGGAGAAAAAGTTTATAAAGTTGCGCCTGCTCAGGCCTATGGAAATGATGGTGTTCTCCAGTTTGCAGAAGGGATTTTATTGACGGCTGATGGTGGCGTTGTTACTGGACACACTTACACCTTCGCTCCTGTTCCTGGAATTCCGGATGATGCTTTTGTATATGGTAAACTGGATGCAAATGGAAATCCTATTTGGACAGGGACTATCGAAGACGGTGATCTTTACCATCCTTTATTGGAAACGGAAGACGGTGGTTTCTTGTTTTTGGCTAACGATCGATCGAATAACCTCTTGTCCGCTTTGAAAATAACAGAGAATGGTTTACTAACACCAACCTGCGGTCCTACAGATCCGGGAGATGGTATGGATATTGCCTGCGACCTCAGCTATACAGTGAGTGGTGTTGACCTTGTGATTGAAGGCCCCGGTTTGAATGCACCACATGTAATTATCAAAGTGTTTAACTCCAGTTGGCAAACGGTTTACAGTTGCCAGGATGATTGCGGATCATCTATCGTGATTCCGAATGCTGGTTCTGGTGTCTACCACATTAATGTACAATTGTACAACAGTAGCTGGCAGAAAACGTGTCAAGCAGTAGAAGACATCAACCCAAGTACCAATCCACTGGAGGGGTCGCCGTCAGCTGACCTCCTCTTTTTCAATGCAATGAAAGATAAGCACGCTGCTGCTCTAAACTGGGTGGTTAACAATAGTTTCAAAACTGACTTCTTCATCATGGAGCATTCCGTAGATGGACAGCGTTTTGAAGTCATCGAACAAGTGGGCGTTTCCAGCGCAAGCGAGGCGGCACTAAATTATAAAACCAGGCATTTGAATCCTGCCACTGGTACGAATTACTACAGAACGATTCAGATATATAGGGACGGAAGCATACGGGAGTCAGCAACCCGCGTCCTTTACTTTGAGGAAGACATGACACAGATTAGCTTATTCCCGAATCCTGCTTCAGATGCTTTATATCTTAATGCAGTTGAGCATGCGGGTAACCCGGGGACTATCTTTATTTACAATCAGTTGGGTGTGCTGCTGCATCAAAAAGACTTTGATGCCTTGCCATCGGAAGCTATTTACATTGATGTAAGTGAACTGCGAAGTGGCATGTATCAGGTGGTGCTGGCATTAGAAGGCCGCCAGTTGATTGCTAAGAAGGTGGTGTTGGCTAAGAAGTGATGAATGTGAATGCCTGTTGGCGTAGATGGGACAGGGGTCTGACAGATTGAACAGATCGAACGGATTAACGCGGATTTGTTTTCGTAGGAGGTGTAAAAAAACACCGAGTGCGATAAAACAAAAAAATCCGTCCGTATCCGTTCGATCCGTTCAATCCATGTCCCATCAAAATTAGAAGACACCCTAAAAATCAAAATTCAAGTTAAAGAAATTAGGGACCTGAAAACCAGTAGCAATTCCCCAAGTCGAATTATTGCGGTCTTTTTCTGTAGATACCAAAAGATCATAACTGGCCTCCGTAGAAAGAGACAGACGGGCATTGATATTAAACTGAAGTCCACATACCGGACCACCACCGCCATAAACAGACCTTACTGGCTCATCAAGAAACGAGTTGTTGGTGTACGCAAAGCCGGTTTTGAAATCACCGCCATAATAGACTCTCCATCGTTTGGTAATATCAGTAAACCGCTCGCTACCAAATCGCAGGTTGACCGAGGCATTCAATCCGGAAGCAAAGTCACCTTTTTCATAGCGCATACTGCCTCCAAATCCAAAACGGAAATTGGAAACACCTTTTTGTTTTTTATAGATGAAAATGTAATCGCTGTTGAAAAGGGAAAAGGAAGAAGAGAAATTGATCAGCTGACTGATTAGCGCAGTTGAGTTGACGCCAATTTGTTTTTTGTACGCGGGTTTGCTGTCTTCATCATTTAGCATACCCTGACTGTAGGCGGTTAGGCAAAAGATAGATAAGCAGAAAAGGAGGGTGGTTTTTTTTAGAATTTTCATCACTAATTTTTAGAGTTTTTATTAAATTACAGTAGAGATTATTGCTGGAGATTTTGTATAGGAACCAAAAAGAGATTTTTAGATAAACCGAGGAACACCCGGAGCCTAATAGCCGTACAGGCTGGCCAAGTAGCTATTATGGCGAGGATGTGACGAAGGGTTAGCTGAAAAGATCATTTGGGCTCCATACTAATTCTCTAGTAATAATCTCTAGTGTATTAAATGTGATTGAAGTTTTGATTGAAAAACACAGTTTGCAGAACAGTCCCCATGTCAGGCGAAAAATTCCAATTCCCATTCAAACCCTCTTCCTCGCCACCACACCCACACACTTCCAGTCAACCGCATTGCCCCGCAAATCCAAAGGCTCCAAAACCTCCATCTCCTCTTCCCATTCTAAAATATCAAATCCAAGTTCCACCAACAATTGATAAATCTTAATCGGCGGATGATACAGTTCCCAAAGGTTACTTTTTTGAAAATTAAGCGGCGTCACAAAAATCATTTTTGCCCCCGGAGCAAGCACCCGATACATTTCCTGCAAGGCCTTTTTCGGATCGTCCAATCGGTCGAGTAGGAAACTATGCAATAATAAATCCTGAGAGTGATCAGCAAAAGGAAGTTCAGATGCTTTCGCTAAACCGAATTTCAAATTGTCGATTGGGGTAGCCTGAAGTTCCAAGATACCGGCATGCCCCTGCTTGCTAAAGTCGAGGTAGGTCGTGTGGCCCAGCACCCAATGTTCGTTGGCGCGTTTCAGCATCTGGTAACTGTAGTCGAGTCCCCAGCAGCTAGCCTTGGGATAGGACTGTGCAAGAGAGGCAATCCAACGACCGGTACTACAACCGATTTCCAGAATAGCGGGATTTTCCGTTTCTGGTAAATATGTTTTCGCAAAATCGAGAATGCCTTGCATCGGGTAGTGTCCCCAGATTTGATCAGCCAGGTGCAGTGCCGTTTGGCGCATAACCATAGTGTCAAATCGCTCGTATGGATCTTTCTGAGTTTCTACTTCTGATTTTTTATAGAAGCGTGGTATGGCCTTTCGGAAATTGATGGGCGTTTTCATTTGGCTAATATCGGGAAAGAATTGGAATTCCAAAAAGTGTATAGTAATTTAGACATTTATATTCAATATTCACAATAATTACATATAATTTTGTTTTAATTCATTATATTGAGCGGCCTCAAAATGCCAGGTAGTAATTATTTTTAAACTCAAAAATTACACTTGCATGTCCGCTGAACTCAAAAATAAACACTCCATTCTAATTTTACTTTTTCTGGTTTCATTTAGCTTTATCAGCTATGGCCAATCGGATCCTGTTCCCGATACCAAATGCCATACCGTAGCTTACAATCAACAGCTTCAGGAACAATACCCCGATGACATTCCTACACGGGCAGTTTTTGAATTGTATATGAAAACAGAAAGAGCTAAATTAAATGCTTCAGGTGCAAACCGAACGACAGATTTTACCATCCCTGTCATTTTTCATGTGATCCATAATGGAGAAGCGGAAGGGGCAACCCGTAACGTTTCTGCTACCTACGTTGATGCACAGCTTGAGCAGCTGAATATTGACTTCGCCAACCTGGCAGGCTCTTCTAATCCGGTTGCAGCAGATACGCAGATTGAATTTTGTGCAGCAGTTGTTGATGAGGACGGTAACGTACTTGCCGAGCCAGGTATCAACAGAAAGCATCGCAATGATTATGGCCTTACTGCTCCTTCCTGGAATACTGGTTATATTAATGGTACAATCAAGCCTGCTTCTCAGTGGGACCCTGAATTATATTGTAACATTTGGGTGCTCGATGTTTCTGGTGGAGTTTTGGGGTACGCCCAATTCCCGGATGCAGGCCCTAACGGTAATATTCCCGGTATGCCGACTGGAAGCGGAGGTTCCGCAAATGAAGATGGTGTAGTGATTCTACACAGCTCAGTTGGTTCAATGGCTGTTCCATTCGGAGGAGGTAATAGTGCTTATGACAACGGAAGAACACTTACACATGAAATCGGTCACTGGCTCGGGTTGCGTCATATATGGGGCGACGGTGGTTGTGGCGTAGATGACCATTGTAGTGATACTCCTGAGTCGGATGCTTCTAATTATGGTTGCCCAAATCATACCTCTTGCAGTTCGCCTGACATGGTAGAAAACTACATGGATTATACCAACGATGATTGTATGGACATCTTCACGGCTGATCAACGTGATCGCATGCAAATCATCATGGGTGACACGGGTAATCCCAGTCCCCGAAGAGCGATCTTAAATAACTCCACAGTATGTTCTTCCAGCCCGATGGTTAACTTCTCAACCACTTCCAATTCTCTGGCAGAAGGAACAAACTGTCCCAATCAAACCGTCGAGATAGAAGTAACTTTAACGCAGTCCATCAGCGATCCTGTAACGGTAACTTTTGAAGAAGATGCCGCCTCTACAGCGACATCTGGCGTGGATTTCAATCTACTAACCACTTCAATTACTTTTCCTGCTAATGCCACCGGATCTGAATTTATTTATGTAGATATAACACAAGATGCTGCTATAGAATCGTCTGAAAGTGCCATTATTAACATTGCTTCTGCAACCGGCGCGGATATTGGTTCCGGATCCACATATACTCTAGTAATCGGTGATGATGACATTGCACCCGGATCTACAGTAAGTTTCGATTACATCAATGAGAATTTCAACGGAACAGCTGCTGGATGGACGATGGCAGATGGAGGAAGTCCCGGTAACACCTGGTACTATACTTCTAACGGTTCTGACAATCTGGATGGTACTCAATTTGCATTTGTAGATAGTGATGCTGCCGGAAATGGTTCGACTAGTTATGAAGAATTGTTTTCTCCTGTTGTAAATACTTCTGGAGCAATTACACTAACATTAGATTTTGATCAGTATTTCCGAAAGTATACTATTGGATATTTAGAGTCTGTAAATGTAGATGTATACGATGGCACAACCTGGCAAAATGTTTATTCGCAATCCGGAACAGGTGGTAGTATCGGCGGATGGGGTTCTCCAAATCATCAAACTATTGATATCAGTGCTTACGCAAATAGTGCCATGCAACTGCGCTTTACCTATGATGCTGAATATGATTGGTACTGGGCATTGGATAATGTGGTAGTAAATGGTGACAACATTGTCAGCGTAGTCACTGATGTAAATGTAAGTAGCGGTTTTATGGAAGTTGATTTTGGTCCAAATGAAACAGTTCACTTTATTGATCAGGATAATGGTACCGTTATGATGAGTTTGGTCAATCAGAGTAGTCACGATTTTGGTTGTACCCAAGTTTCCGTTGACAATGCAGGTATTAGTTCGTATACTTCAGGCGCAGCAGAATCTCATGACATTACGGATAAAAACTTTATGGTAATTCCTGAATTTAATAATCCATCAGCACCTTACGATATTACATTGTTCTATACCCTCGCAGAAATAGATGGATGGATTGCTGATAACACGCAGGGAAGTTCTATTGCGGACTTAGTGATGGTAAAAGCACCCTCAAATGTGACCACAGCTACGTCCTTAGAAATAGCACCTACTACCGCTGTTGCTTACGAAAATGACTATCAGTTTACAGCTTCTTACAGTAGCGGATTCTCTGGTTTTGCACTTGGCGGACCCCCACTTCCACTTCCTGTAGAATTGATGAACTTCCATGTTTATTCCCGGACGCAGCAGATTGATTTACAGTGGCGTACGGCTTCGGAGTTGGACAACAGAGGATTCCATATTCTAAGAGGAACATCGGCTTCAGACTTGCAACGAATTGGTTTTGTATCCGGAGCAGGAGACAGTGAATTGATCAATAACTATACCTTCGAAGATAAAAATGTAGCAACAGGTGTCACCTACTATTATCAATTGGAGCAAGAGGATTTTGATGGACGTACGGATTTCAGCGACATCAAAACAGGCTACCTTATTGAAGATGACAAGTACGGATTCGACCTGTATCCGAATCCTGCAAGTGAGTTGCTGACCATTCAGTTAAACGAAGCTCAAAGTAGTGAGGTGCAAGTGATGGTTTATAATGTTTTAGGTAAACTGATTATGGAAACGAATGGTGAAGCAGGTGTTGATAAGTTAGAAATAAATATCGCTTCCTTACCAAAAGGAACCTATATTGTGTCTATGAATAATGGTTCAAAAAGTAATACACAATACTTTGTGAAAAGATAAAAAATTGCTCTAGGCAAATAGACAATTTGGCCCTTCTTTCCTTTGGAGAGAGGGGCTTTTTTTGAAAAATAGGGATGACGCTTTGATTCTCATTCCAATGAGTGTATCCTGTTAATCCCCACGTAAGAAGAGGTTACTTTACTGTTAGCTGTTGGCTTTTAGCTGTTAGCGTCCCTCCATCGCGAGCAAATCGCGTTAGAAGGAAGCCAACAGCCAACAGCTAAAAGCCAACAGCTGAATAGTTACTTTGTATTTTAACTTTAAACAACTTCTTTCATTAAAACCTAAATCCCCAACAATTTAAAAGCAAAATACTCCAACATTTTTTCCACTTCCTCAAAGTTTTCACCTTTCACTTTTACATCAGTAAGGCGCGGTAAATGTTGTGCAAAATAAATATGGTTATTTGCCATTTCGAAAAGATTGCTGGCGAGGGTATGCGGGTAAGGGAATTTTGGGTTAAGCTCAGAAATTACATCGGCTACCTTACTACATAGTTTTTTGTAGTTAAGAAAAAAACCTTCCGTATTTTCTTTGTCTACTTCTTTGGTGTGATAGGCTTTGGTTCCTTCTGCAATAATCAGGCGATGGAGGATGCTCTCATTGACATATTCAATGGAAGGATTGTCCTTGGAAGCGTAGACCAGCGTTTCTATAATTATCTTTAACCGGCGCTTTGGTTGTTCGATATTCATTGTATTGACGTCAATCAAATAGTTGACCCACTCCCAGTACCAAGACACCAGATAGATGAGCAAAAAATGCTTGTTCTCAAAATAACGGTACACGGATGCTTCCGTTGAATTCATCGCTTTGGCTAACTTTTTAAAGTTAAATGCCTCAAAGCCAATCTCATCTATCAGGATGATACTCTTCTTAATTATATTCTTACCCAAATTAGTTTCTTGCGGGTTTCTTAAGTACAGCTTCTCATTTAAACTGATGCTGATGCCTATTGCCATAAGATGTATTGGTTCGTTATTCGTTTATGAAATTTGATCTTGAGTGTACAATTACTCTAATTTACGCAAGTTAAACTTTTTTAGTAAAAGTTATATTATTTATTATGATAGTATTGCTGTTAGGGCTTATGTATAGAGATTTTGTATAGGAATCAAATTGGGCTTTTGAAAAAAACCGAGGAACGCCCGGAACCTAATAGCCTTAGTTATTAAGGGGAGCCTGTCCGGCGCCATACAAATGCTCTGTAGATAAACCCTATTGTAGGATAGAGTTTCTATATTTGTCCTGTGGAAAAGATGAAGGTGTACTAAGTACGAATCGCTGGTAACTTTATCAACAAAGATGTTTTGGGAAGTTTGGAATTTGCTTGTAAATTAGCGGGCTCAAAGGTGATAGTCATCGTGGGACCTACTTCTTGTGATGCCGTAAAAGGTGCCTGTGATCATGCCCAATTAGGAAACCTGACACCGCCGTTGGACAAAATGAGCTGTGATACCAAAATGTGGAGCTACGTTTGAGTGAACTTCCGTCTGCAAAAATATTACTAATTCTTTTATATCCCGTCCCGGTAGTATAGTGGGGTGCGGATATTTTTACCAAAGTGAAATGAATCAAAAAATAAAAAACTTAATCTGGATATTTATAGTAGCCCTATTGTCAAACTCTCTGCTTGCGCAACAGGATGCGTTTGGCAACTGGCTAATGTATTTCGGTACCAACCGAATCAGCGATGACTTTAGTGTCCACTCCGAAGTGCAATACCGTAACCATACACTCGCACCTGTCAACATCGAACAATTGCTGTTGCGAACAGGACTGAATTATCACTTAAGCAAAAATGCAATAATTACAGGTGGCTACGGGTACATCGCTTCGCACGTTTACGAAAGTGAACAGAAAGCTCCCGAGTCCAAAGAGCATCGGCTTTTTCAGCAATTGATTTTGCTCAATAAAGTAGGCAGACTCAAGTTTGAACACCGTTACCGACTGGAACAACGATGGGTGCGAGCAAATGAAGCCACAGATTACAGAAATCGAATTCGCTATCGCCTGATGGTTTTTTTACCCATTAATAAACCCGTCATTGAACCAGGAACTTTATTCCTTGGCGTTTACGACGAAGTATTTATGAATACAGAGAATGTGTTCTTTGACCGCAACCGATTGTACGCTGCCCTGGGCTATCAGTTTAATAAGCAACTACAGGCACAGTTGGGCTATTTGTATCAACGGGTGAATGATTTTGGAAAAAGTTATTTGCAGGTAGCAGTAGTGTTTAATACGGATTTTCGGAAAGAGGAATAAAAATAAAATGGTAACTGTTCAGTGACTTATATTGGTGCATTTGGGATGGGTGTTGGGTGTTGGGTGTTGGGTGTTGGGTGTTTTTTTACGAGCGCTTCGCCAGATCCTACGCCAGATCCTACGCCAGATCCTACGCCAGATCCTACGCCAGATCCTACGCCAGATCCTACGCCAGATCCTACGCTAAGGCTTCGGCTCCTGAGAAAGGCTTCGGCTCCTGAGAAAGGCTTCGGTGTACGCAGGCCTGAAAGGATGTTTCGACTTCACTTCGGCTTTGCTCAGTGGGGCCCGCTCAACACAAGTGTTAGTGCGCTTCTTTCGGTGAGCATGAATAGGCACACTACCTTTGCAGCAGATGAATAGTGCTAAACTGTTTAACTTCAGACTATAGCAGCTGTATCTGAATTCGATAGGGCTGTTATTTATTTTTTTATATTGGAGCCTCAACTTATTAATCTAAAGTAATGAAAAAAATCGACCTTCTGTTATTCGTTTTTATTTTTCTGTCCCTATCTGCTTGCAGACATGACCATGACCATGAACACGAACACGACCACGAACACGAAGAATGCGAGGAATGCGAAGAGCTACCCGCTTACAAAAACTACACCATCGACTTTTTCTCCACGCACAAAGATTATGTCGTAAAGCCCCATGTTTTTGAAACGGTAACCGAGCAAGTGCTGGTACGACCTGCCCATCTCGAAGGTGCCACTTTTGGAACGATTACGGAGCAGTACCTGACTAAAGAAAGTACCTTGCGGCATGTGATTTCGGAGAAGCATACGATTTACATTGTTGCTAATTCAGAAAAAGATAGTATTGCAAAAGTTGATTGTTATCACTTTTTTGCAGCAGCTGATTTTAGAGAAATTCAAGTACCCGCTGAATATGGAACACGGACTTTTTACGAAGTGGCTTCACAGGGCACAGGCGCAGAAGTTCCTGCAGAATATACGACGATTACCAAACAGATTTTGTTTTCTCCTTCTGAAATAGTACCTACTATAGAAGCGCAGGAGTATACTCGAATCGGGTTCCGGGTTTTGGAAAACCAAACTATTCAGGAATATTTGACGAACCAGTTTACATTGCATGATGTAGCGGATTGTGTGGATGGGAATGGGTATCGGGTGAATTGATGGAAAAGAAGTGTTGATAGTCCATAGTTTTCTTTTGCAGTTGCTCATTATTTCAGTCGAGCTGCCAAAACAAACTCCTGATTCCACAAATGGCATGTTCAGAACAAATACGAATTGAGCTAATCCATTTGTTAAATCGTTTTTGCCAGTTCTGCAATGGGTGGCCTCTTTTGGCTTTAAAAGGTTCTAAAAGATTTACGCCTGAAGGTTGATAGCGCCAATAAATTATCTCCATGAATAAGCATATTTTCAGTTTGCTTATCACCATATGATTTATCGGTATCTTCAATTAAGATTCGAGGCTCCAGTCTTGGCTCTTGTCCTTTTCCAACCCATGTCAGCTCTAATCGTTGTTTATTCTTTTTGCTCATGCTTTCTTTGGCATTCTTTCTAAATGGAATTGTCGTGACAGCATCACGACAATCATAGGTTAGTGATTTGAATTGCCTCTACAATGTGGAGACAATCGTTATTATTTTTTTTAGCCTGCTTCGTCCAACTTTATTTTTACAATAAACGCTCGCCCTACCGAGTAGTGAATGACCTCTTTTTTCTGTAGCCGTCCAATAATCATAGCAGGATGTGTTTGGAATTTTTCAGCGTAAACTACAATGTCATCCGTAGTCAGTCTGTTTTTCTTCATTACCTCAGTTTCTTGTTTTTCGGAGAATGTCCATGCGATTGCAAAAGCATCGGCTGCCGCTTCTTTCTCCGCATCAAACCCTTCATATTCTACATTTTCCAAAAATATATCTTTTCTACCATGCAACAAAATATGACCTAACTCATGGAAAAAGGAAAACCAGAAAACATCATTTCTTTTTTGTCTGCAAGACAACTGGATTAATGGAGTTGTATTGTTTTCAATCCATCTAGCTACTCCATTAATAGGAGCTTTCGGTAAACACGGTGTATAAACCAGCTTTAATCCCGCCCCTAAGCAAAGAGCTTGTGCTTGTTGGAAAAAATCGTCGGGCTGCTTTGCCATGATGGCTTTTAATTGGGGTAGCACGGCTCTTAATGCCTTCGCTGAATATTCGGGAGCTTCTATAGCTTGCGCCTGAATATCCCCTCTTCTCAGCCATGCGCTTAATGCGTGAGGTGTATTGGTATGTGCGAGGGAAATACGGAAGGAAGCTTTGAGTTCTGATTTCATGTAAAACTTTTCCCATGATATATGCGAAGAGAAGCTGAAATATTCCATTAGATGTTCCGCTTTTTCTTCTACCCGACTTGTTTTTGGCACCCACCCTTTTTTTGCCATATCAGCATAAGGAAATAGTCTTGCCCAATCTGTAGCCCCTTCGATTGTCTCTTGACGGTTGCTCCGAGCTACAAATTCGTCATAGTTGTATTGGCGTTTTAGCCAAAACTTTGCAGGAATATGTAGCACATTTTCAAATTGTACCGCCATATCTGGTGTAATAGCACTTTTACCATTCAATACCTCAGAAATGGTTTTTACTGGCTTATTACAGCGCACAGCAAACTCTTTGGGAGACATTTGTAGCTCTTCCAATTTTTCACGCAAACCTAGGCCAGGATGCGAGACAATTTGCGGATTATATTCATTTTTTACGGTCATAGCAGGTTCTCTTTTTAGTGGTAATCAGTGATTTCGTTTACTACCTTCTTCAAGGTTTTCTCGCTAAACGTTATATCCATTTATACAAATTTACAACTTATTTTTAACACAAAATGTTAAAAATTTCAAGTTAATTCAAATAAGTGACCATCTGATTGTAAACAATTCTGTGAGCTTTAGCAGCTGTTCCATGCGCTTTTCCACATTATCAATCCATTTTTCTTTTCGCGCGTCTACATCGTCCTGAGCTTGATATAGATTACGTCTGAGTTCATTTCGTCGCTTTTCAGCGTCCTTAATCTTCCTTTGTTCTGCGACTTTATCCTCTAAATTCAATATTTTTCTGGATTCTGTTTTTCGGTACTCAATATCCAGATTCTTCAGTTCGATTTCCAGACTATTCTTCACATCCTCTGCCCAATTGTCCAGTTTATTCATTTCATCATCAAAGAAAGTGGAGTTGCGCTCTACATTCTCTTTGAGAATATTTGATTTAAGTTGATTGATGTACTGAGCGAGTTGTTCACTATTTTCGGGATCAACAAAGCCGTTGAAGAGCAAATCGTTGACTACAAAAACAATCCGTTTAAGAATCCATATACCAATCCACGCGGATTCGATATTTCCAAGTACAAAAAATCCAAGATAAGTAAGGTCAATAAAAACAAGATAAAAGACTTATCTAAAGAACAATTGATCCAATTAAAGAACGTTCCTAATTTGACCAAATCGCAAGAGAAGTACTTGGCTATCTGGTGGTTTTCTTTCTACTGCTTTGGTGTGAACTTGATTGATATAGCTAAGCTTAGGTATAAGGATATTAAAAATGGCCGCTGGTATTATGATAGGTCAAAGACTGGCGTGAGTTTGAAAAAGGGTAAGCCACTATTGAAAGAGGCGTGTGATATTATTGAGAATTATGGTACTGGTGGTTCTGGGAATGATTATGTCTTTGATATTTTGATTGGACATGATGATAGTGAAAAAGACATCGCAGCGAGAGTACTAAGGTATGCAAAGTATATTCGGGATGCTGGGTTTTGGGTGTCTAAAAATAAGCTGAAATGGGATGGGTATTTTACGTTTTATTCGGCTCGTTATTCTAGTGCTACGCTTGCGTTAAATGAAGGTGCGGATAGGAATACGGTTAGTCATTTGTTGGATCATGAGAACTTTAGTACTATTGATAATTATGCGGGTAGGGCTGATGATGGGAAGGTTTTGGAGGTTATGGAGATATTGAGGTTGGGAGGAAAGGAGATTTAGTTTAGTAGTATTCTATTTTGAATTCTGTGATTATTGTAGTTTTATTATTGAATCTGAAAAAGTATTCCTTAACAAGATTGTTATGTTCATCTTTAAATCTAATTTTTTTACTCTCTTTTATCAGCTTGTTATTTTTGTCATATTCAAGAACTTTTGTAGAGTTCTCATCGGGATAGAAAAAAACTATTTTGCGTATGAAATCCTCGTTTCCGTCAAAGAATTTTTTGGTTATTATTCTTCCTTTTTCATCATAGGCATATAATGATTTATGCTCTATACTATCGGTACGCGAAATCGTTCTTCTTATCATTGCATTCTCTTCATAGTAATAGTTGTATGTCTTATCAATCTTTCCATATTTATCAAAATAAACTACTTCAATAGCTTCACCATCTTTGTTAGATTTTGTCAGAGTGTACTTTGCACTGTCTATCAGTTCTAACACTTCTAAGTCTTTATGATTGTATTGAAATAAGTATTTTTTACTTAAACCATTATCACTATTTTTAATTATTTTTGATGCTAAATTATTTTCTTTATCATAATTAAAGGTTATTTCGTTTTGAGAAGAATCCTTCAAATTAATAAACTCCTGCTCTAGTTTTCCGTCTTTCATATAATGATAAATGTATTTTGGAACTCCCGAGAAGCTCAATTCATTGTTTGCGGCTAATGTATCTAATTTATTTTCTGCATAAGAATACATAGTTATAGTCTTAGCTTCTCGTTTCAAACCTGCTTTTTCAACACTTGTTATACGTTTAATAGATTTTTTAGTTGTACAAGAAAGTAATCCAGCAAAACACATTATTAATACTAATTTATGTTTCATTTTTAGTTGTAGGATGTTAAAATTGGTATGCAATTGATAATGAAAACAAAGCAGCAGTTTTTGAAAACAAGGCCTTGTTTTCCTTCTGATTTATTGTGATAGAATCAACTATTTTTTTTTCATGGTCATATATTTTATATATACTCTTTCTGTATTGTAACAGCCCCTTAATTAATAAGACAAGATTACGAATAATTTTTTGTAATTATGTCAATGAAAATCACGAAAAAAGGCACCAAGAAGTTCACCAAAGCAGAAAAACTAGCGATCATACAGGAAGCTGGCGAAAAAGGCGTGAAGGTCACCTTAGCCAAGTATGATCTATATCCCGCCACTTATTACTACTGGAAGAAGAAGCTGCTAGTAGGTGGAGAAGCTGCACTGGATCATAAAACGATGAAGGATCAACAAGCAGAGATTAAGCGATTAGAGAAAGAAAATGCGGCGTTGAAAATCCTCTTAGGAGAGAAAGAGTTAGCAGGAAAGCTGAAGGATGAAATGCTTAAAAAAAAGTATCCGGAGTTGAGAAAAAACGCTAGTGCGTGACTACATGTCATTAGGTATGAAGCGAGATGACTGCTTGGAAATAACAGGTCTGACAAAGAACCAATTCTATTATGTTGAGAAAGGGACTAAACCAGGCAGAAGGCCATCAAACGTAACGTTGTGGCGTGATCCATCTACGCTGATAAAATACAAAGTAGACAATGCAGATGTTGTTCAAAAGATAGTAGACATCAAGCTTAATCCTGATCTAGCCAACTGGTACAGATTGATAACAGTAACGCTTCAAATTTTAGGCTACTACATCAACCACAAGAAGGTATATCGATTAATGTTTGAGTACCTTTTACTGGAACAACCAAGAAAAAAAACAGGACGTGAATTTGTAAAATACCGAAGAGTGGCACCACATAAACCACTGGAAGTCATAGAGATGGACATTAAGTATGTGTGGATTTATGGTAAACGAAAATACGCTTACATCCTTACGGTGATAGACACTTTTACAAGATACGTACTTCACTGGGATGTTGGATATACGATGAAAAGTGATCAGGTAAAAGCGGTATGGGAATTTATTATTACAACTTATTTACAAGCAGCGGGGATCTTAAAGCAAGGGCTAGATGTTGAAGTTAGGAATGATAATGGGAAGCAGTTTAATTCAAATTTAATTATCGATTTTTTCAAAGAGAATCATTTGAATCAAGTTTTTACGCACCCATATACACCAGAGGAAAATGGGCACATCGAGAGTTTTCATAATACACTGGGCAAGGCATTGAGTAAGGATCAATTTACGACACTGAAAGCGCTAGAGCAACGATTGAAAAAGTTCTACACTTGCTATAATAATGACCGAAGCCACGGAAGCATAAAAGGAATACCTCCAGCAAAATTTTGGGCTTTATACGAACTGAATAAAATAGAAGTAATACCTTTGGAAAAAAGGAGGATCAAGTTTGAGCTAAAAGTAGCTTATCAAGACATCCTCACAATCCCATCAATAGCCAGGTATGACTATCGGGCAATGTGAGTCAGAAGGGGAGACTCTCGCTTATTTTGAAAGCCCTCAATGGGCTGAAAAATAAAACAGTATTGGTAGGCCTACTCAATACAAAATCGACATCGGTATAATAGTCACCGTCGGTCGACTCTCGCAGAAACAAAGATAGGCCAATTGAATTTATTTT
>Ga0114957_1000315_pt1 | contig 65828 bp, 59 predicted proteins | sample BantaG_FD_87175 | JGI IMG/M metagenome (GOLD analysis project Ga0114957, IMG submission 87175) | Marine algal microbial communities from Bantry Bay, Ireland - BantryBay_4 metaG | ecosystem: Host-associated > Algae > Red algae > Unclassified | place: Bantry Bay, Ireland | collected 2014-11-21 | reverse complement strand
TTACTATCGCTACTGTTGGAACAACTGTATCTTTTTGTACTGACGCACTTGCTTGAACTGCACTATTTCCAAGAGCATCATCATGATCGGCTGTAATCGCTACCGCCCCATCACTTAAACTTGAGACATCTAAAGTCGCTGCCCATGCTCCTACTAAACATGTTGGTTGAGGTGATGGACTTAATCCGCTAACACTGACAACAACTTGCTCACCATTTTCACTACAAGTTCCACTTACTACGTAAATTGTTTCATTTAATAAACTAATAGGTAGAGCAGATAAAATCTCAAGAGATGGTAGTGCTGAATTCTTTGGTACTCCAATTGAATCCTGTTCCGCATCATCACCATCAACATCACTATGGTCTGCTGTTATAGTATAGTTACCGTCTGGCAAAGAGCTCACATCAAGCCCAGTCGCACTCCAAAGATGAGCAATACAAATAGGATTTGGAGAAACATTAATCCCCCCAATATTTATAAAAACCTCTAGCCCATTTTCCGAACATGTGCCATTTAAAGAATAATTTAATTCATTAACAGAAATGATTCCGGGTGCATTTTCAATACTAACAACAGGGTGAACATTTACAGGAGCACTATCTACACTTTCTCCATCATCTCCCTTAATTTTCCCATTGAATACAAAATCTAGACTTGAAATAACAAAAGGTCCCTCTTTGGCACTTGAACAATCTATTCGACCACTGACACAAGAACATGTTGCGACACTTGGACTCATTGCACTACTGGGAACCGTAGTGATAATAATTTCAGCATTATTTGCTTCACAACTTCCAAGGTTACTTGGCAGTACTTGGGCTGTAGCCGAAGCTGTTAAATTAACTTCACCGAATTTTAGTTTAGACGTAGTTTTGTACTCCGCAATAAAATGCGAGTTCTTTCCACAGGAAAGAAATATAAATACTAAGAATGTTAATTTAAAATAATTCATCAATTCCTGTTCACTAAGCTCTTTCTTTAATTTCGGTAATTATTTCCAATTTTTTTTCTTTGGGAATTCGTCTATATCAATTGTAAGATATATCCATGAGCAAAAGGAGTACGGGAAAAAAGTTATGCTAAAAAAATTCAATAAAAAAAAAGTAAAATTAATATTGCTTTGCTCAATTGTTACAATACTGCCAACCAAAGCCGTTAACTTCCAACAAACAGGGCGCAGTAGCTCTCTTACCTATGAAAAACTAGAGGACGCAAGAACATTTCATGGCCATGTCAAAAATGACCATGACTTCATTTTTTCACTAGGTGCCTCAACCGTCGACTCACCATTGGTCATCAAAAACACCAACAAAACTAGTCAACTACAGACTATCATCAATAGGATCAACACGATTCATCTCGGTCTCGCATTCTACCCCAAGGAGTGGCTTATGCTCGGACTTGAAGGTGGTTTTTCACAATTTAAAGACTTTAAAGGTGAAACAGACACTGGTTTTAATGATTTTCAGGTTAAATCAAAATTTAGATTAATTAATAAAGAAAGATTTGCTTTCTCTGTCATGCCCTTTATAGATATTCCTTCTAAGCAAGGTGACTACTCTATAAGTGGGCTTCCTAACTTCCCTAGAGTACAAGGCTTAAACTTTAGTGTACTAAGTGACCAAAAGTTCGGTTTCGGTTTTATGGGTATCGCTGAATACATTTTAAGCTGGGCACAAATAGTTCTAAATGTAGGGTATCGAGAAAATAGTGGTGCCTTGATTATAGATAATTCCAATTTCAATGCAATTGATTATAGAAAGCAGCTTATAACTGGTATTGGTGCCTACATACCCTTTAGTACCAAATGGGGTGTCAATGTCGAGTGGTTAAGGAAATGGACGACTCCGTTTTTCACTTCAGCCCAAGCACAAAATGAATTATTCATTGGAACTGCTGCTGGAGTCACCAACAATTTAAATGTATTTGCTGGTGCAGGTTTTGGAAACATGTTTAGCAGTAATGATGGAAATGACCTTCGATTAATTGCTGGAATTAAATTAAGAGGAAGATTTAGAACAAAAAAGAAAAATCCAATTAAACCTGTCTTTGTCTCAGATATTATTAAAAACAAACAATCTTCTCTCACATGCAGTGAGCTTGGTTTTTTTGGAAAAACTGATGTAGCTGTCATTCGATTCTCTAAAAATCAATACGAACTTGATCAAAATGATAAAAATGTTCAAGATATTTTCCATTATATTTCAAAAAATAAAAAATTTATTAAGACTATATATATTGAGGCTCATTCATCAAAAACTCCTCTGCTTGACCCTACTGCTTCCCTAAAAAGGAGTTACCAACATAACCTGATTCTATCCAGAAAGCGGCTTAACTCAATTCTAACTAGACTATCACTTTCAGGAATTCCAAATGAAAAAATTAATCCTAAAGCACTAGGACAAAAAAAAGCAGTAGATCAAAAATTTAACCTATCTGCACATAAAAAAAATCGAAGAGCTGAAATTTTAGTTGTGACAAATAAAGATTTTGAAAAGAACTGTAATGAAATCAATCGTTAACTAAAACACCTACACCATTAGGCATAATAGTAACTTTGACTTCAGGAAGAAATTTATCAAAGCCATTTTTGTTTGAAGCCATTGACCTATTAGTATCAAAAAATTCATTTCTTTTAACAAGAACGTAATTTTCTTTAAGAAGACTATCTTTCTCACGTACAAAACCAACTAATTGATCATTAGAGTATTCGGAGTGAAGACTTGGTATTTGTTCGCTTAACTTTAATCCTCTAGTTGCACAACTTGATAAAGCTAATAATAAAATTAACAATTTCATACCAGCTACCTCCTAAAACCCCTCTCGACATAGAGGCTAGTTATAGTATACTCCACTATAATGCTCAAAATTAATTTTTTGAAAAAAAAGGAATAAAGTGCCAATAGACCCTATAGAAACTGTCATTTTTGGCGTAGGCCACCTGGCAAAATTCATCCTACCCCTTTTTAATGAAAAAGAGGTATTCGGATTATCGAGAACTTTTTCTGTCGAAATCCCCAATAAGAGCAAATACCTCCTCGGAGAAGAAATTCCTCTAAACACACCAAGATCACCTAAAATTGTTATATGGAACACTCCCCCGAGGGAGGGCCTTCTTAGTTCCTTGAAGTTTGCCGACTTATATTTTGAAAAAGATGTCACCTTTATCTTTGTAAGCTCAACTTCAATGTATAAAAGTGGTCTAGTTAACGAAAACTCCCCACCCAACCCCTTGTCAAAAGTTTACCCTTATGAACAATTTGTTCAAAGCATAAAAAGACCCTTTATCATATTAAGACCAGCAGGGTTAATTGATGACAAAAGACATCCGTCTAAATTTTTTAAAAAGAATTTATTGCCCAACTCAGATCACGTCGTAAACTTAGTTCACTGTCATGACCTTGCTCGATTCATACACTTTATTAAAGATCACAAAGCCCCAAAGATTATTAACATTGTTTCTAATCAGCACCCAACAAAAAAAGAGTTTTACTCAGCAGCAAGGGCATCAAGAAACTTCCCCCCACTCAAGATGCAAAAGTCAGAGCAACCAGGGAAAGTTGTTTCAAATGAATTAAGCCTCAAACTCGGGTTTAAATACTTATATAATGACCTGTTTAAATTTATTGAGAATGCTTCTTAACCGAGCTATAAGCTAAGCGAATAACCAATAACCAAGCCCCCATCATCAAAGCATACCCCAACCATTTATATTCATTTAAGTAACTAGAGATAAATGAACTGCCATAATAAAAAAAGACAACAAGGCTTAAAACATAAAGCGGAAGGATATATGCATAGTGCTTGAAGTAAGATTTTAAATTAATGTCAAAAGAGCCTGTCACTAAAATGAAAACAGGTCTAAAAAAAGGACAAATTCTTAATGTTAAAGCTGTCCAAAAAGCAGAACCTTGGAGTCCTTTTTTTATAGAAAGCTGCCTTTCTTCTGAAACCTTTTTCAATACAAAGTCTTTCTTTAAAAGCTTGTGCCCAAAATTCTTACCAAGTAATAATATAACAGTATCAGCAATGCCAATTGCCACGACATAGAGAATAAACAAGATGTACAGTTCAAGACCTAGACTTTTATGGTTAATCACTAGGAGCGAAAAAAAAAAGTCATTATGATTCGGAATAAAACCAAGAGCTGTTCCACAAAAAATCCCAAACAAAGCTGGAATTAAAACCCAAAAGTCCAAATTACTTATTAATTCAAAATAACTATTCACTTATTCAATTTACTGTATTCTTTAAAGCAATGAAAGCAAGGGCTTAAACAGTAGAGTCTAATCTTGAGTTTAAAAGTCCTCAATTTGATTGGCCAAATTGTAATCATCAATAAAAGGGTTTCTATTTCCCTGATAATGCTCAATCAAGTCATTTCTCATTTTTTCAAACTTATCAGGTGGGTCTTGCATGTTCCACTTTTTAAGAAAGCTTTCCTCATAATAAGAAATTGGCTCATTATAGCGAATTGAATAATAGAACATGGCCCTTGCTACGTTCCCCTTAGATTTTGGAGGTGGTTCAAAGAAAGTGTCTTTTGATTTACGCCCCTTTAAAAGAGTTTTACCAAGCTGAGCTTCTGAGCACAGGAAATCAACAGTACGCTTGTCCTTATCAATTACGTCTCCAAATTTGAAACTACTTCTTCTTTCGTTCAAATGAGTATCACTGGGATAAAGGATGTGAAGGTCAGTTTCTCTTGTTTTAAACTCGCTTTTTCTATCTCTTTTATTAAAGCGCTTTTTTCTTGAAAAGAACTTACTTTTTGGCCAAACATGCTCTGTATTAATAATGGTGTGGTCGGGAACTTTACCCGCTCCTATTTTATATTTACTTGAAATATCTTTATTCGAGAACTTTTTTAGACAGTAAACATCCTCTATATAAGAATTTCTCCCCGATCCAGCCAAGTGAATTTTCCCCAGTAGTATTTTTCTCGCTTCTAAGTAACTATACCTTTTTTTGTGAAGCATTTTTTTATGTAATTTTTCCTTCAAGCTCCCTGTCACTTGACTTGTATCAGTCTTTTTTTCACTGCAAGAAAAAATTAATATTAATAAAAATAATTTTTTAATTTTCAATACTTCCTTTATTTAGCTTTATTTTAATTTTATAAGTATCCGTATCATTGGAATTTTCAAACTCAGAAATAGTTCCTGACCCAACGCTCAAGTTATAATTATATTTAGCGTCTAACTTTGGCTCAAACTTAACACTTCCATTTTCAAAATTTAGATCAACAGAGTTTGCGACTTCTTCAAACTGAAGAAAACCATTACTACCATGAATTTTAATTAGAACCGTTTCAGGAACCTCAATACGACATGAAGACCCTAGACCCTCTTCTAAGTTCAATGTGACCTCATCGCTCATATCACTAAAACTAGGCTCTTTAGAGGCGTTGCATTGGTAACTAAAATTTTGGGATACTGAGTTCGAAATAGTAAGCCTTGCGTTACTAAAGTTTATTTTCAAAACTTTCAGTTTTGACTCATCAACCTCAAATGAATTTTGATATTGTGATTGGTCACCCACTTTAATTTCATAGTGAGAAAAAACTTTTTCGAGACTATCAAAAACAACACTCCCACCCAAGAGAGTCACTTTATCATCTTTCATTTCAAACAAAGGAGTAAACCTTACATAGGCGGCCCCAAACAGCAGAAATAAAAAACAAAGAAATCCTAAGAAACAATAGACGAAAACTTTGCCAAAAGACCACTTACTTTTATCGTTTAAGACTTTTCTAAATTTATATCCATTCTTTTCACAATAGACAGATGCTCTCTTTTTCGGAAGCAATAGATGACCATGAATATCTTCAATATCTAAATCTGGATTTTGCTGCAATAAAAGCACCAATTCTTCTCTTGTTTCATTTAAGAAAGTGACTCTCTCAAGCCCTGGGATATTAAGCAAGTACCTATCTAGCTCATTTAAATATTCATCAAATAGGCTTTTATTATTCACCCTTGCTTAGGCCTAGTGAGGTGCCAGATATTCATCAGTAAAATAAAAGAATTTGTGATAATAATTGGCCAAGAAGTTGAGAGTAAAAAACCGTACACAACAAATGCGGCGCAGCCAACTGAGTTAATCATTCTCAATTTGGTGACATCTTTTAGTGAAAAAGAAATCATTAAAAGGATAGAGGCCAAATAACCAACGAGTTCAACATTATTAAAATTCATAGCATATATTAGAGATTTAATTTAAAACTTACAACCAATCTATCTGTAAAGCCCTGAAATAATTACTCGGCATATTTATCATCACTGTCTTGGTGTTTCTATATTCGCTATGCTATCAAAGCCAGGAGGTTTTATGCATAAATGGATATTTACACTTTTTCTTCTTAACTTTAGTTTTCAAGCACTATGTGAAGAGGTTTTCTGCCACTTTACAGTTTCAAATCAAGGGGTTGTCACAAATTCTCCTTGCCCTGACTTTCACCTTAAAGATGGCCAGATTTCGATTAACAAAGCCCGATGCCCTTCGGTTTTAACCAAATTTCAGATTAAAAATATCCAATTGAGCCAAATACTTGAAGAATCATGCTTAATTGGGACAAGAAATGCCCAGAGCTTTTTCGTTACCGACCAAAAGCCTAAACCTCAATTTTTCAACCTCTAAGCTTAAGCATGTTTTGACTAATGAAAGACATTTCGTTAACTTCAAACTCATGCAGCCGTAGCTTAGCTGGATAGAGCACCTGACTACGAATCAGGAGGTCGTACGTTCGAATCGTACCGGTTGCGCCATCTACTTATCGATCAATTATATAAATATCGAAAACCTCCCTCAAAAACTTTACACCTTTGAAATATTTACTCTCTACAGCTTAGAAACTTAGCCATTAAGCTACAATAAGGAGCTCTAGGAGATATTTTTTGAAAGCTTTCATTATCATGCTATTTTTCTTTCAGGCTTTACCGAGTATCGGTTCTATTGGGAAAACAAGGAAATTTAAAAAAGCCTGTGCTAAAGCGAAAGGTACATATCATAAAAAATTAAAATGTCACTGCCCACGAGGAGATGGTGTCTCTCTTCTCATTAACCCATTCGAGAGAACTTGTGCTAGAAAAAAAACATTCGGTTCTAAGCTTGATCCTCATAAATTGAAATGTACGCTTCCATCAGAATGGTTTTGCTCTAAAGACACAAACCCATCATTTACTGATATTTATAGAAAACAAAGAAAGGTCTTTAAAAATAAAAAGGACCAACTTTCTTTTGAAGTTAAGCAAAAAAAAGGTGAGGATAAATCGACTTATCAAGAAAGACTTGCGAAATCTATTTCCACAAGATTTTTCACTGAGCAGTCTTGGAACATACTGCAAAAAGTTTTTAAGAAAGTGCAATTTGATTTAGTTCACTACATCACTCATAAAACAAAACCAGGAGCTGTCGCTAACGACATGATCCTTGCTATCAAAAATGCTCAACTAAATTATGGCCTATCAAAACTAGATACTGAATTCAACTTTGAAAGCTATCAACTTATGGGGAATGTATACACTCAAGGTCACATTCTTCTTTCAAGTGATAAAAACCTTTTATATTTTATTTTTGCTCACGAACTCGCACACACAATAGATCCTTGTAGTATCGACCAGTACAATCAAATGTACACAGGAAATCCATTCCAGAGAGTTCTTCATTGCCTTCATCGCAAGGATACGACTCACGTAAAACGAGCCAGTACTCAATGTTTTAAAAGCTTTATTAGGAATAGGGAAGAGAAAGGAATCAAAGTTTCGGCATTTACAACAAGTGCACTTGAATCTTATGAAAAGGGTAGTGTTTGTGCAATGATAGGAATTCCGGACTTGAACCAGGGCGAAACTGGCTGTGACAATAATCAAATCAACGAAGTTTTTGCTGACTGGCTCGCAACAGAGGTTCTTTTTGAAAGTATCAACGCTCAAAATATTGAAAAAAATTTATCTTCGGCAGTTAGCTTTCTATGTCATACAAACTACACACTTGAAAACTTAAAGAGAGAGCTTCAATTCAGTCATTCTCAAGGGGCAACTCACTTGAATTTCCTAGACAGAATGAACTCGCTAATACTTAATCACCCAAAATACAGAGAGCACTTCCAGTGCTATGACTCAACAACACTAATAAAAGGTAAGATTCCTCGACTTCAAAGCATTGATGAAATCTTAGATTATGAAAAATACTCTAACTACTGTAACTAAGATGAAAAGAAAATTACTACTTATTACTCTTATTGCATTGATCTTTGCATTAAAAAATTACGAAATGAGTCGCAGTGTTATCATAAATGCTCCAATAGATGTAGTTTGGGAATATGCGAGTGACTCTTCGAAAGCAAAAGAATGGTCCGTTTTCTTCGATCATATCTCACCTTTGCCAGGAATAGAAGACGGTAAAGTTGGTTCTGTTCGGCGATGCTATCGTTTTCAAGATGAAACTGGTCCGACATGGGATGAAAAGATTATCAAAGTTACTCCACTAAAATTTCGAGAGCTCAGGACTTATCACTTAAAGAATTTTAAAGATACAAACTTTCACAAATCTGAGTTTAAAGTATACCAAAGGTATGAATCGATAAGTCCCCTAAAGTCGAGGCTAACTTTTTCTTCTAAAATGCTTAATCCTTTTAATTTAATCCTAGCAATCCAACTACTTCCGCTGGCCAGTGAAACATCAAGAATATTTCAAGCAAATCTTCAAAATATAAAAAGTGCAATTGAGGCAAGGTATAAAGGTGTTGAATACCACAGACCTCACCCGTTTGAGCCGTACAATCCTATCTCTGACATTTAAATTAAAATTGGCATTATTTCATTTTAATGCTAATAAAGTTTTAAACTTTCAAGGAGATATCGATGTCAAAATTTATTTTAAGTAGTTTATTATTAATGTTTACATTACCAGGCTTATCTCAAATGGCCGAGAAATCAATAACACAAAAAGCTGAAAGAGTTTCTTTGAAAATCAAAAGAGTACATGCTCAATTAGATCGAATGGATAAAGAAGATATTTCTATTTATCTTAGAAGAATAGAAAAAATCCTAAGCTTTTATGATACCGATATTGTCAGTCGAAACTTAATATGCGATTTCAATGGAGGAAACTTACTGATCGATTTAAATCAAAATGGTAAAGTTTTTTATGACTTCCAAAGCGCAAGCGACTGTAAAGAGGGTCTCGAAAGAGTTAACAGAAACCGTCCTTTTTGTGATTACCAAGGTGGTAACTTAGCTTTTAGTTCAAAAGCAAAGTTAATACATGACTTCAGCGATGCAAGTGAATGTAGGGAAGGAATAAATCGAATTGAGAAGAAACTAAACTTTTGTGACTACCAAGGTGGAAACCTTTTGATGGATCATACAGGCAAGCTGATATATGACTTCAGTAGTCGAAAAGATTGCTTTAATGCTTTAAAATAAAAAGTATTCGAAAAACTTAAACTTTAAATCATTCGAGGAAACTAAAATGAAAACTATCAATATTTTAGCCGCGCTACTTTTTACAAATACTCTATTTGCCAAGCACGTCGAGATTCTCACTTGCCACCTCACAGAACCTTTTATTACTTATAAATTTAATCCTGTAAAAAAAACTCTCACTCAGAGTTACTATGGCGGAGATGGACCTACAACCCAAACTCTCTCAGAAAATGCCTTCTTTCAATCCATGCAAGAAGAAGACAAAGATGGAGAGCTTCAATCTAAATATAGAGTTGTTGATCAAAAAACAGGTAAAGTTTTTATTAATTTAACCTTAGATAATAATGGTTCTGATGGTATGTCTGAATATGACTATCCCTACAGTGCTAAAATTGGACCTCACCATGGTGGCTGTGAGTCGAGTTCTGCTCCTGCCCGCAGAATATACCAGTCAGTCTATGGTCTAAAGAACAAATAAAAAAACCTCTTCACGTCAATGAAAGTACTGTAACATTTACAGTGCTTTCATATTCATATTTTACAGATTTACTTTTTCAATGTTATTTAAGTTAAAAACTTTGAGGTAAAAAATGAATAAACTATCTTTAATTTTATTATTAACTGGCTTACAAGCAATGTCGCAAGATCGATATGCAATTTGCCGAGGTGCTACCCAACTTGGGAATAAGGCCCCCGAAGTCTACACGATAGAAATATCTAGAGCACAAGACACTGAAGAATCAGTCCATTTAAATATTACTTGGAACAATGCAGATATGAGTGATCAATACATGACAACTGCAAGAATAAACAAGACGCATAATATTGATCGGATAGAATCAGAAATCATAATCAACAATACCAATGAAGACTTGAGTTTATTCTTAAGAGAGGAAACACTTAAGCTTAGGCCACAAAACTATGAGGGTATATTCTTTGCCAGTATCAGAGGCTTTCTTCGAATTAGTAGTTTTAATGGAGTTAAGCATATCCAAGTGTCTTGCGATCTATTCTAATCTCATCAATTACTTAGCTGAGGACTAAATTTAAGATCCTTTATAATTTGTCTTCACTATATACTTTTTCACAGTTTCTTATTTTAAGAGCTTGTGCCACCCTTTCATACTGCTAGACACTAATTCAACTCAAATCTTAAATATTGATGTGACTCGTAACCCTAAGTATTTTTTATTAAGAAGCGGTTGCAAATCGGTAACCTTGAATTTTTTTTGCCAATTTCATATTCTTGCTCAGAGAAGAAATAAATCTTGTTAGTATTTTCAAGACCCATATTTTGAAGGGATAATTTGAGAATATCTAAACTTCTATAAGTTGGTTTATAATGCCCTGACTTGTTGTTTACTGCTATTATTCTTCCATCAATGACAAAGAGCTCCCCGGCCGTCCTGACAGGCTCTCCACTTACGAAGGAAGAGTGGTGAAAAACATTTAAATCATCGCAATCACATATAAATATTCTACCATCTAGGCTGACCGTGAAAATACTATGAGGCCTTGATCTGTTTAAGTTTGTAGAGTACAACTTATCGTTAACATAGACCCTTCCTTTATAAACCTTTAATTCATATAGTAGAGCTTCGTCAGTCGTTAAGTACTTAACCTTATTTTTTTCACCTGAAACAATCATTTTGCTGAGGTTTAGAGCATCATAGACATGGTTTACCTTAGTCTGTTCTCCCAAAAATTTTGTTTTAAGTTTAAAAAACTCACTATTTTGTTCAATGTCTTGAGCACTTAATACCTGGCAAAGTAAAAAGAAGATAATCCAGTAAGTTTTTCCCATTAAATTCTTATCGGAAAACTGAGCTCAAAACAAAGAAAATTGGTAAAAAAAAAATAAAACCACTAACTGAAGAATGACCAAAACCCGTCCCTAGAGCGCTTATAGCCTGTCGATAGTCTCCTATCTCTTTTTGAGTTTCTTTACCTGGAGAGGCTATTAAGTTTAAAGACAAGAGTAATATAAGAAATTTCATTAAGAGGTCCTTTTAAAGAGTTTATACGAACTAAATAGAACTTAACTGACTAGCTTTCAATTTTTATTTAAACCTTGCATAGAAATGACAATACGCAAATATGAAGATGGTGCTTCTATCAATGCTATAGAGCAAACGAGGCATTAAGCTTAGCTTTCTTTTTTACTGAATTTTTTATGACTCCAAAACTTTACTTCAAACGATTTAGCTATTGGTTCTTCACTGTCTAATGAATAAGAAGATTCAAAAACCTCTTTAAAGAGGTTGTTTTTTTCTGGTTTATAGATATTTCGAAAGAAGTTTTTTAAGTATATGTCAGTTTCAATAGTTCCATTCCTATGAAATAACGACCAATCACTTAAATCCAAACTGTAGGCAGCTTTAATATGCTGTTCACGTTCTCTCGTAACCTCTAGAAAATATTCACGTTCCTTCTTTCTCCACTCTAGCGGCATCTCTATAATACTCATATAGAAATCTGCTACAACGTCATGGAGTATACCTAGTGGATTAGAGGGTTGTTCTACCTTCAAGAATTTCATTGCTTTTACTGCAATAAAATCAATGTTTTCGTGAAGTAGTTCACTAGCTATCCTTTTGAAAGTTTTATTGTCAATCCTCAATCCTCTAAGGATTTTAAACTCTTCTACTGTTTCTTCTTCTGAAGCCCAACCTATCATAATATTATGAGAAAATTCATGGGTCAGAATAAAAAGAAGATCATTTAAATTTGCTTTCCCCCACTGTTTGACAGTTTCTTCACACATGTAAATAATATTATTCTCCGCAGCAAAAAGCATGTTCGGGTCACATATACCAATCGCTTCTTCGGAAAGAACCATTGTTTGCTCTGAATTGAAAAGAGTATTAAGTTTAGCGAGATGATTATTTAATTTTTCTCTGATTTTGCGATACTTAAAAGTAGACAAAGTGGAGGTAATTGGCTTTTTTCTTACTTTAAAGGAACTAAGTCTAATGCAAGAATAAGCCTCAAAATGAAAAAATATTGTCAAAGTAATAAAGCATAGTTTAAGCATAATAACCCCACTTATTAATAGTATTGTTATCATTGTAACTCTGTTTAGATTCTAAATCTTAAAAGCTATATTTATTACAAATGACGCAAATCTTTGTTCACTTAATAAATATCTGTCGACAGGATGGATTATTGCCTTATTAGCGCTCTCGCAAGCATATTAGTAACTTCAAGTATTTATACCGATTATTTAAAAGTAGAGAATTCGAGCTACCTGAGAACTCATTATTTATTAGTTTAACTTTCTAAAACCTAATCATGTAAAATCATATAGCACGTTCTGATTAGTCGTTGTGAATAGGTAATTCGCATGTTAATTAGTCTTTATGCTTAAGAATAAGATATTTTTCAATTTCTGATATCATGGTTGTTTTTGGTTCAATAGAATTTTGTAAAGTGGCTATAGATACTTCTCTGATAAATACGGATCAAACGACTTTGCCGTCTTTCAGGAGACAATAATATTCTCTGTTATTGTTTTTTCAATTTATATGCTAATTCGTTTTTTGTTTTCAAAGTTTCTCTCATCTAACAAAAAAAATATTTAAAGATCAAAAGTAATAAATACACTCGTCTGAAACAAAGTAAGCGGCTTAAAAAGTTTGGAAAAGATTATCAATCTTACGTTGAGAGTTTAATTAAACTTATTGACGAGGGCAGGAAGCCAGAGTTAATAGCAAGAATCATCAAAAAAATTGTTAAAAAAGTTGAAGTTGCCGAGAAGTCAGTGAGAGTTCACTTTTATATTGGCGAAAATTGGTTAAATTAGGGGTTTGCAATTGCTGGCCTTTCTTTTGATCTAAAAATTTAGCCTGGATGGGAATTCGAATACTTTATCAAATGGCGGAGAACGAGGGATTCGAACCCCCGGAGCTTTGACACTCAACAGTTTTCAAAACTGCCGCCTTCGACCACTCGGCCAGTTCTCCGTTAAAAATATGATACCAATATAATTCTTGAGACTTAGTTGATCAAGACTTTTTAATGATTTCAACCCCTCTCATATAAGGAATTAAAACTTCAGGAACCTTGATACTTCCATCTTCTTGTTGATAATTCTCTAAAATGGCCACGAGTGTTCTCCCTACGGCCAAGCCCGAGCCATTTAAGGTATGAACAAACTCATTTTTCCCATCAGCCTTGTAACGAATCTTTGCTCTCCTCGCCTGAAAGTCCCAACAGTTTGAAATACTAGATATCTCTCTATATTTGTCTTGAGAGGGAATCCAAACTTCTAAATCAATAGTTTTTCGGGACCCAAAACCAATATCTCCCGTACAAAGACGCATTGCACGATAAGGTAGACCCAAGCCTTCGAGGATTTTTTTTGCGCTATCAATCATTTCTTCATGTGCAGCTTCAGATTTTTCCTTCGTTGTAATTTGAACCATTTCAACTTTATTAAACTGATGCATTCGAATTAATCCACGTGTATCCCTACCATATGAACCAGCTTCACTTCGAAAGCAAGGAGTATGCGCGACATACTTTAATGGCAATTCATTGATTGGAACTATTTCTTTTTTCTTAAGATTCGTAACTGGAACTTCTGCTGTTGGAATTAAGTACCAATCAGTATTTTCTAATTTAAAAAGATCTTCTCCAAACTTTGGTAACTGACCAGTTCCATACAAAGAGTCACTATTTACAATAAATGGTGGAATAATTTCTTCGTAATCACGATCGAGGTGAAAGTCAATCATGTAGTTTGCAATTGCTCTTTCTAAGCGTGCTAGCAAATGTTTATACACGACAAATCGTGCACCAGTTAGCTTGGCCGCCGTTTGAAAGTCTAGCATTCCTAGCTTTTCTCCTAAATCTACATGGTCTAAAACTTCAAAGCTAAAGGTAGGTACTTCTCCCCATGAGCTTAATTCAACATTTGATTCTTCATCACTACCTATTGGAGTGTCTTCATCTATTAAGTTAGGAATTTCAGAAAGCACACTGGTTAACTTTTCTTCAAAGCTTTTTAATTTCTCCTCATCACTTTGCATTGATGACTTAATATTATTTACATCCTCTTTAGCGCTCTGAGGATCTTCACCGGCTTTGATTAATTCACCAATTTTTTTTGATGCTTGATTTAACTGCGCTCTTTTGGCTTCAATATTTTTTAATAAATCTTTTCTGCTGGAATTAAATGATAAAACTTCATCTAGTTTAGATGTTTCAAAGCCTCTCATCTCAAGGTTTTTTTTCACTGCTTCAAAATTTTGTTCAATTTTTTTAATGTCAATCATAATTGTGCCTTTTCAACATCTGTTATAAATTTTTCAATCTCATCTTTTTCAATCGCACGTGGGTTTAAGTTTAAATAGGTTTGATAGTTTTGAGCCGCTTCTTGATAGTTACCCTTTAACTGATACGTTTCACCTATACGGTAATAGAGGTGATAATGATCTTCATCTAACTCTAATGCCCTACTAAAATGAGAAAGAGCCTCATCATAACGATTTCTTTTCAGATATACAAAACCTAGCTCTGTTAAAACATAAATATTTTCAGGAGCTATTCTCAAAGCTTTATTTAAATATCCCTCTGCGAGAATATACTTCTTTCTCTTAATCTCAACTCTAGCTGCCTGTAAATAACCGTAGTACAGGTGTGGGTTTAACTTAATTTCCGTTTTTGCCAAAGCTTCTGCTTCATCAAATTCATCTGCAATCAAAGCTAAACGTGATAATTCTGAATTCACCTGTGGAAAAGCTTTTACTCTTTTCTTAACCATCTCTAGTTGTCTTTCTGCGTTCTCATAGTCTTGTAGGTAAAAGTAATGCTGAGCGAGAAATATTCTCACATTATGATCAGATGGATTTAAAGTTAAATAACGGCTTCCATACTTTACAACAGAAGCATAGTCTTCACTTCTGGCCGCATAATCCATTAAAAAATAATAGAGATCTTTATCTGTTTTACTTCCAAGATTAAGTTTTTCTTCTAATAATTTAAAAGTTCCGATCTCACCCGTCTCATAATAAAAAACAGCTATTTGGTTTTTAATTCGGTTTTCGTCATGTTCATTGGGGTCAAGGTTTCTTAGATAAGCAGCTGCTGTTTTGAGTCCATTTTCATCAAAAAGAATTTTAGCAAACTGAATATGATAATTGGTAATTGAAGGATCAATTTCGAGTGCTTCGTTTATAGTAACCTTTGCCCTCACATAATCACCTAGTTCTCTGTAAACTTGAGACATCCTCCAGTAAGTTTTATCATGAAGAGGATTGATATCAATGACCTTTTTGAACCAAAATAAGGACCTAAGCTTTTCTCCTAGTTCATAATAGTACTCAGCAACAAGAGCGTTTAATTCAAAATCTGTTTTAAGTTTGGTTGGGTTTACTGTCCTTAGAAAATCGGCAACTACTTTCACCCTCTTTGATTTAATTAATGCCTGTAGCTCTAACTTATTTTTCTCATCGACATATAAAGGGCTTATCACTTTTTTTAATACCTTTTGAGCATCATCAAAGTAGCCTCGATTTATCTGCACTCTCGCCAACTGAAGTTTTGCTGGCATAAAGCTTGGATATAAATCAACTGCATGAATGGCACTAAAGAGTGCTTCGGTCCAATTTTTATTCTCGGAGAAATTCTTAGATCTTTGTAAATTTTCTAAAGCATTTGCCTTTTTTAATTCTTCTTCAACTTGGCTCGAATCTCCACTTATGCGAACTGCTCCCATCTTGGAGATAACATCAGGGTTCTTAACCAGAGAGTAAGATTTTTGAAAATAATCAAATGCTTTCTTACTGTTTTTTTTATTCACCTCAACACTACCCATCACTTCGTATGCCAGTGCTTTATATATAGGATGACGATAAAACTTTTTCTCTTTGGCTTCCTTAACAAGTGAAATTGCTAATTTATTCTTCTTTTTGAATGCATACATTTTAGCAAGATGAAACAAAGAGTCTAAGTCTTCAGGATATACCTTATGGGCCTCTCTTGCGACAATCAAAAAGTCTTCAAAGTTATTTTCAAACTTCAAATACTCTAAAAGTGCTCCATAAATATATTCAGATTTTTTTGACACATCTACTGCCTTCGCAATCGATAGCTTTATTTTATGAGTTTTCCCGGATTTTATTAACGATCGAATATATAGGCTCAGTGAGTATTGTGTATCTTTTTTATTAAGTCTTAAATATTTCTCATAAAAATAAATGACTGCGTTATACTTCTTTTGGTAAAAATATAACGAAAGCTTTGCCTCAAAAGACTGTTCGCTCATAAACCAATTCGACCTTCCCAAGAGTCGAAGTTGTTTACTGATCACTACTGATTCTATAATAGGGTTTTGGGAAAACCGTAAGAGCTTTCCATAAATATCTATGAGTTGTTCTCGTGCTTCTTTTGTTCCATAGAACCTTAGCGCTTCTTTTAATAAGTTACTCTTGCTTAAAAGTTCAAGATAACCCTCTTTTTTATTTTCTTGAACTCTGTCAAAAAGAGCCTCTGACTTATCTTTATTTTCAACAGTCACAATTGGATTTGTAATTTTAGGAAAGACAAATTCTGCCTCTTCCTCTACTTTTTTTTCACCAGTATCAAGTATAAACCAAAGTGCAACGAGAGTAACAAGGACACTCATAAACAATCTTTTGTTCATTGGATCTTTAATAGCTTTTTGAAACTCTGTTTGTTCTGCAAAAACTTTTTTTTCTTCAAGAACCTTTTCTGTTTCATCTGCTTCTTGAAGGGCTTTCTTGAATTCATCAAGGTCATAAAACTGGGTTTTGTCTTTACTTAAACGACCTCTTTCTAATTCATTAAGTGTATATTTTAAATCCTTCTCTCCCTTACTTCTAGCTTCTTTATAATCTTCATCTGTTTTTCGAGATAGAATTGTTTCTTTAAAATCATCAGGCTCAGCAATTTCTTCATTTTGCTGTCTCATTTTTTGGACAAAAACTTTTCGACTATCTTCTTTAGGTGCTTCAACTATTTCAACATCATCAAGTTTGAATCCTTCCTCAAGGTTCCCACTTTCCAACTCATCTGCACTAAACATCTCGTCCAATGCAAGCCAGCTTTTTTGTCCGATTTCACAACACTTGATATAAGCAGGGAAGAATCCATCTTGTATGAGCGCCAGAATTTCTCCACGCTTATAGGGCCCTTTAATTTCATCATTAAGTTTTACTTTGTATTTAGATTCCATTTACTTAGATATTTTACCTCATATCCAAGTAAATTCCATTGAATGGACAAATCAAGAGCTACTTAAATAGAGTAAGCTGAATAGATTCCGTTCCAGAAAATTCCTAATAAAATAAGCGGAGCAGTAACAGCAAGCACATAGACTGCACCCGATAAGTTAAAGCTTTCAAAAACAACTTTTCCATCAGAATCTTCCAGTGTAATAATCCTGACAAGCTTCATATAGTAATAAAGTGAAATAACTGAATTAATTGCAGCGATAATAGAAAGGGTGATAAGTCCTTTTCCAACTGCAACTGAAATCATATTGTACTTAGCAATAAACCCACCAAACGGAGGAAGTCCCGCGAGTGAAAATAAGACAATCACAAAGCACCCACCCAGAATTGGGTTGTTTTTCATTAAACCTCTGAAAAATATTCTTTCATCACTTCCATATTTATTAACGACAACACCTGTAATGTAGAATGCAGACAAAGTCATAAGCATATAAATTAATGAGTAATATAAGATTGCAGTTTGACCTTCATTGCTTAAAACAAGAACACCCATGAGAATCATTCCAACATGTCCGATCGAAGAAAATGCTAACATTCTTTTTACACTTTCTTGATTTAGGGCGGAAAGGTTTCCGACAAACATTGTAAGCGCAGCAACAATTTGAATTAAAGCCAACCAAGCCTGGGCAAGAGAAGTTCCTGAGTTGAAAAAAATCATTGTGATTCTTGTGACAATGGCAATTCCAGCAAGCTTAGGAATGATTGAAAAGAAAGCGGTTACAGGAACAGCTGATCCTTCGTAAACATCTGGTGACCACATATGAAAAGGAAAGCAGGCAATTTTGTAACCAACTCCAACAAAAAATAGTAAAAAAGATATTCCTGTTGCAACTGTACTTGTTGCACTTAAATCACTCATTGCTTCTACCATTGGTAAGAAGTGGATACTTCCTAATATTCCATAGAGATGACTCATTCCAAAAAGCATCACACCAGCAGTCACACCACCGTATAAAGCATACTTGATCCCTGCTTCACTTGAGTGTGCATCATCTTTTTTCATCGTAGTCATAACATAACTAAGAATGGAAAGAGTTTCGACACCAAGGTAAACAGTTAAAAGGTTGTTAGCGCTTACTAAAAGCATTCCTCCTACAAGGACACCTAGAGACATAATAAGAAACTCTGCTTTTAACCTTTCATGGATTTCTTTTGATTGTGCTGAGAGATAAAAGCAACCGGCGGTTCCTAGTAGCATCATCATTTTCATAATGTTTGTAAATTGATCAATGACAACCGCGCCAGCAAATAAGTTTTTCGCTTCTGTTCCAAGGTTCATAACTACGGCCATAAAGGCAGTAAAGATTCCAATAAGCCCAATTATGTAAGATAGCGATCGTCCTCTTTCATCATCTGAATAAAAACATTCAAAGCACAAAAGCACACACATTGTGACAATCACAATTATCTCTGGAAGATAAAAAGAAACGTTTGATAATAAATTTACTAACACTTTGTACCTCTTAGAATTTACCCATAAGCTCAACAAGGTTACCAACGCTTGCTTTCATAATATTTAGGACTGGTGAAGGATAAATACCGAATACAATAACGGCTGTACATAGTGGCAGCATGTATAGTATTTCTCGCATGTTCATATCACTATAACCTTTGATACTTTCATTCACTTCTCCAAAGAACATTCTTTTGTACATCCAAAGTAAATAAGCCGCTCCAATAAGAAGACCTAAAACTGCAAATACAGTGATTGTTGGAAACTTCCCAAATATACCTAAAAAGATAAGTGCTTCTGACCAAAATCCTGAAAGACCAGGTAGACCAAGTGAAGCGAACATTCCAATCGTGAAAATAACTGTATATGTTTTCATGTGACTAGCAATCCCGCCGTAACCTTTAGTTCCATCAGGTCTTACAATCCATCTATGATGAGATCTCTCATAGAGAATTCCAATTAAAAGGAACATCATTGCTGTACTAGTTCCGTGGTTAAACATTTGTAAAACAGCTCCATTCATTCCTTGTGTAGTCATTGCAGCAAGACCAAGCATGACAAAACCCATGTGCGAGACTGAAGAGTATGCAACTAGTTTTTTCACATCACTTTGGGCCATAGCACAAAAGGCTCCATATAAGATTGAAATAAGACCAAGGACTGCTATGACAGTTGAGTACTCAACCGAAGCCGCTGGAAAAATAGGAAATGCAATTCTTAAGAAACCATATGTTCCCATTTTCAAAAGGACGCCGGCTAAGATAACTGAAATTGCAGTAGGTGCTTGAACGTGAGCATGCGGAAGCCAAGTATGAAAAGGAAAAACCGGAACCTTAATAGCGAACCCTAAGAACATCGCCCAAAAGAAAACCCTCTCAAATGAGAAGTCATGGCCAAAAAGAGTGATTGTTTCATTCACAAAATGACCACCATGATGAGCAATAATATTGAATGAGTCTGGACCCATACCTGTTTTATAATAAAGAGCAATAATCCCCACTAACATGATAATCGAACCAAAGAAAGTGTAGAGGAAAAACTTAACTGCTGCGTATTCTCTGTTTTCTCCACCCCAAATTGCGATAAGAAAGAACATTGGTAGAAGCATAACTTCCCAGTAAACATAAAAAAGGAAAAAGTCTAAAGACATAAACACGCCATAAACCGAAGATTGCAACATTAGTAGTAGTGCAAAATATCCTTTAACATTTTTCTCCACAGTCCATGAACTGAAGATACAAATGCAAAATAATAATGAAGTCAGTAAAATCATTGGTAATGAAATACCATCAACACCCAAAGAGTAATTGATGTGAAACATTTCCACCCAAGGAACACTAAAAACTCCCTGCATTTCAGCGACGCTTTGATCAAAACTTAAGTATAAGAAAATACTAAAGATAAGAGTTACACCCGTGCTGGCAACAGCAGCATAGCGAACTAACTGATCTTTACCTTTTGGCATGAAAAGAATGGCGATTAGACCCAAGACCGGAGTCCATAAAATTAAATTTAACAAAGCACTCAAAACTAACTCTCCTTAAATACTGCCTATTCTAAAATCCGAAATATATTGAAGCTAGAACGATTCCAGCAACTAAAACAATTAAATAACGTTGAATGTAACCAGATTGTATTGCACGTAAACCGGTATTTAAAACTCTCGCCGTAAATCCAGTCCCATCAACACTTCTATCAACAACTTCTCTATCAATCCAATTACTGGCTTTATAAGTTACTCTCGCAACTTTTTCCCAACCATCAACTGCATAGCGATCAAAAACACCCATATCAAACCAGGCCAGTGCTTTATTGAACACTAGTAATCCTTTTTTGATAATGACATCAATATACAACCAGTCCATATAGTACTTGTTGTCTATTGCCCTTACCCAAGGAGCAAAAAATCTCTTCGGTTTTGCTGGGTCTATAAATTTAAATATATACATTAAGGCTGCAAGTAAAATAGAAAAGAACACAATCACAAAAGAAGCGAATGCTCCTTCAACATGGGCGTGATGAAGTTTTTCATGGTCATAGTTTGGCCCTGCATAACCAGATTGTATTAAATATTGAGAGGTTTCAAATTGTGAACGATCAACCTCGCCGCCACTTAACTCCAGTGGCTGTTTTTCATATGTTCTAAAACGATGCATTTCTTCTGTTGGAGAAGTCACTAAAACTTTAAACCATTCATACTTATTGCTAAAAACTTTTACAATTCCCTGACCTGTTAAAGATCCTGAAAAGAATATTCCAAAAGTAAAAACCGCAAGAATTAGCAAAGGTACATTTTGATTTATTTTAAGCTTTTCATCATGGCAGTGATCATAAACGTGCTTATCTTTAGGTTTTCCGTGAAAAGTTAAAAACATCATTCGACACATATAAAAAGGTGTTAAAAAAGCACCAATAAAACCGAGTATTGCTGGGATTGTATAAGTCGCACCTAAACCTGCGTGAAGTGCAACGTAGAGAGCATCACCTAAAATTCTATCTTTTGAAACAAATCCAGAGAAAAATGGAACTCCTGAAATCGCCAGGGTACAACACCACATCGCAATCCATGTGAATTTCAATTTATTTTTCAATCCACCCATTTTCGGCATCTCTTGAGTGTGTACACTATGAATAACTGAACCTGCTGCAAGAAACAAACATGCTTTAAATACTGCATGCGTAATCAAGTGCATAAAAGCTGCGTTATAAGAGCCAACCCCAATACCAAGAACCATATATCCAAGCTGAGATATTGTTGAATAAGCTAGCACTGCTTTTATATCCGTTTGGATAATGGCAATAGTCGCTGCTCCAAAAGCTGTTATCCCTCCAATATAAGCAACTAGAACATTAAGTTCTCCTAGTTGAATTAGCGGGTACATTCTTAATGAAAGATAAACACCAGCGGCAACCATAGTTGCAGCATGGATAAGTGCCGAACAAGGCGTAGGTCCCATCATTGCATCTGGCAGCCAAACCTGAAGTGGAAATTGAGCTGACTTTCCAATTGTTCCACAAAAAATGCAAAACCCAGCAAAAGTAGCAAGTGATATCCCTAAAACCATTTGACCTTGGAAAGCACCTTCTGAAATTGCTGCATATATATCTGTAAAATTAACACTTCCAACTGTATGCCAAATCGCAACTACTCCAAGTAAGAAGAATACATCTCCTACTCTTGTTGTCATAAAAGCTTTCATCGAAGCATTTCCAGCTTCTTCTTTTTCAAAGTAAAACCCAATGAGAGAATATGAGCAAAAGCCCATAAGTTCCCAGAAGATAAATATTGAAAGAAGGTTATCCGAAAGAACAAGGCCTAGCATTGCTGAGGTAAAGAGTGAAAGATAAAGAAAGAACCTTTCATAACGAACGTCACCCTTCATATACCAAGTTGAGAAAATATGAATAAGAGAAGCAACACCTGTCACCATCAACAACATAATCGCACTCATATTATCAATATAAATACCGAGGTTCATTTTAAATTCGTCCGCTCCATGACTTAAGTCAAAAAGAGTAAAGAATTTATGAATATAATAATCAGAGCTATAAACGCCCATAAAGTCGATAAAGATTCTAAAAGCAAAAAAGAAAGCAATTACAACACCTGCAACACTGACCTTATCAACAAGCTTTGGTGCTTTTTTAATTAAAATGCAATTTAAAGCGAAAGCAAGGAGTGGAGCAAGAAAAATGGGAGCAACGGTCAGTACTGAATAGTTCATACTTAATTCCTCAACTCAATCGCTTCATCGATGTGAATTGTTTCTTTTAATTGAAAGAACCTAATCACAATGGCCAATCCAACCGCAGCTTCTGCTGCAGCAACTACAATAATGAAGAGAGAGAAAATGTGTCCGTCCAAGTCGCCCGTCACATATTTTGAATATGCCACAAAGTTAAGAGCGGCAGAGTTTAAAATTAATTCAATTCCAAGAAGGATTGCAATGATGTTCTTTCGATAAATCATAATCGCAAGACCTGTTACAAAAAGAAAAGCTGAAATACTTAGGTATGCACTTAATGGCGCCATATTTAGTTTCCCCTTCCTTTTTTAGGACGTGCGATAATAGCTGCCCCGACAAGTGCCCCGAGCAAAAGTACTGAGGATAACTCAAAGGCAAGCTCGTGACTTGTAATAAGTAACTCTCCGATTTTTTCAACACTTGGTGAGTATGCACTCACTTCATCAAGCACTTTAACGGAGCTAAAAATTTTCATTAAAAGTAGGGCCTGGCTCAATAAAAAAACAAAGGCCACCAAGCTTGCCCAAATTAAGCTTTTCTTATTTCCCATCAAAGGAATCAGGTCTAAGATTTTTTGCCTCTTACTAACAAAGTCTTTTCCACCTGTAAGCATCATTGCAAAAAGCATGAGTATTACAATTCCACCAACGTAAACCATTATTTGAGTTACAGCGACAAAGTCAGCCCCGAGACTTAGGTAAAGACCAGCAATCCCAATAAGCGAACCAAGTAAAAAGATACAAGAATGAATAAGGTTTTTTGTCCAAAGCATCAGTACACTTGAACCGATAGTCAAAAGAGCTGATGTTAAAAATAAAATCCAATAATACATATTTTAAAATTTTCCTCTAATGCATCAATAAATCGTAAAATGATTTTCCGTTAAAGAGCACCATCCAAAATGCACAACCTATTAAATTAAAGATCGCAATTGGAGTTAAGTATTTCCAACAAATAGTCATAAGGTGATCCGCTCTTAACCTTGGAAATGTCCATCGAATCCAAATCACGACATAATAAAGGAAGAAGGTTTTCCCCATAAAAATAGCAAACTGAAGGGGCTGAGCACCTAGCGTTCCGTGAAGGAAGTGCCCTGGTAAATTATAACCACCAAGAAAAAGACTGACACTCACACCACTTACAACAAAGATTTCAATATACTCAGCTAGGGCAAAAAGTCCGAATCTAATTCCTGTATACTCTGTATGATAACCCGAAACAAGCTCTGACTCAGCCTCTGGCAAGTCAAATGGAGCTCTGTTTGTTTCTGCCAAGCCTGCAATAAACAAAACAAAGAAACCAATGAAGGTAAAAGGGTTGTGAAAGATGAACCAGTTATGAGGAAAACCTGATTGCATATTGATAACTTCAGTAAATGAAAGTGTTCCTGAAAGTAGTACAATAGACATTATAGAAATTGTAACTGGGATTTCGTAACTAATAATCTGGGCCGCCCCTCTCATTCCACCAAGAAGTGACCACTTTGAGTTTGAAGCATACCCGCCGAGGAAAATTCCAACCCCAACCAAAGAAGCAATTGCTATTAGGTAAAAAATCCCGATATCAAGGTTCGTAAGCTGAAGCCCTTCGCTAAAAGGAATCACTGCAAAAGTTGAAAAAACTCCGAAGATACATAAAAAAGGAGCTAAGTAGAAAAGAAATTTATCAGCACCACTTGGCATGATATCTTCCTTCGTCATCATCTTTATTCCGTCAGCAAGAAACTGCAAGATACCAAAAGGACCAACTCTATTTGGTCCGATTCGTGCTTGAATATCAGCAGAAATTTTTCTCTCTGCATAAGTACCAAGTCCACCTACTGTTGCCAGCAGCGCTGTAATTGCAACTGCACCAACAAGGAACATCATGATATAAAAAAGCATCGTGAGATCAAAACCGATAGCTGAGCTTCCCGAAGCAATTGCATTTTTTATAAAATCAAACTTAAGAAAAAATCCACCGATTGTATTTTCCATTACTCAGCATCCCGTATAGAAGTCTTCGTATAGCTTTTAACCCAATCCAGGTCACCTTTTTTCCAACAATAAGCAATTCCCGAAATGAGAATAAATACAAAGCTTAAAAATATAATCAAAACGTAACTTCCCAAACCAAGAGAAACCATTTTCTTGAAAATTACTGCAACCGGGAACATCAAAACTGACTCAACATCAAAAATAATAAAGATTAAACCGACAACATAAAACCGAACATTAAACATTGACCAAGCCGTACCGACAGGTTCCTCACCACACTCATAAGGCATATTTTTATTTTTATTAGGCTTGAATGGGCTTAAAAATTTTGCTGCAAGCAAAGCGCCGATAAATAAAAGAACAGCTATCCCCATCATAATGCTGATAGGCATAAACACTTCAAGTGCTTGGTTTGACATAGGCAAAAAAACTCCCTAAAAGTTTTAGACTTCAGTCCAAAGTTATCATGATAATGATTTAAGCTTGAAAATACACTAATCCTCCAAATTTGGCTAGAGAAGAGTAAGGTGATAATTTTTAGAAAATTATGAATATAAGTAACCAAAAAATATTTAATTGGCTAAATGAAGATGCTGGGAAAGTATTTTTATTTAACAATCAAAATTTAAACTCCTGGATTGCCCAGCACCACGAAGCACTTTCCCTAGATAAGAAAATATTATTTATATGCGAGGATACCCTTAGTGCTAAGTCTACTTTTGACTCACTCAATAGCCTTGAACTTGGTCAAAATCTTTTACTCATAGGCCCTGAATGTGAGCCATTTGACGAATACGTATATACTGAAAATAATTTAAATATTTTCTTAGAAGGCCTTCATCAAATACAAAACAACCTCATAAAATGCATTGTTACAGATTACAAAACAGCGATCCTTAAGCTTGCCCCGCAAGATTTTATTAAAACCCAAGGGCTCAAAATATCTGTTTATGACGAACTTCCCCCGAATCAGCTAAAGCAAAAACTCACTCAGATGGGTCTTAATCAAACTGAAGTTTCTCAGTCACCTGGGACATTTTCTTCACGTGGTGAAATTTTTGATATTTGCTTGAATGAAAATGCAAGCTTTCGACTTTTATATTTCGACGACCTAGTTGAACATATTTTTCCAATTAATCCTGAGACATATAAAGCAGATAGAGACTCTCCACTTGAAACCTTAACGGTACCACCGGTTTTTAAAACATTATTTCACCCTGACTTTTCTCAAAATTTAAGGCTTAACCTCGCAAAGCCTGCACCTAAGTTTAAAATAAAAAACGAAGTTCGAAATAAAATATTTGAAAATATTAATAACTCTGAAATATTTGATTCTTCTTTTCATTACACTCCTTTATTTTTTAATGAGCACTCTCATCTTTTCGATTATCTTGGCGATAACTCTATTGTTATTACGCAAAATTATAGCTCCTCGATTCAAAATCTCTCTATTTATAAAGATACCCTTGATGAAACTCTCGAGCTTAACAATGATGATGCTAACTCAAGAGTTCTCATCTCAAGTGTTGATCAAATATTTAACTTTGAATGCTTGAAACAAATACCTCAAAAACAAATCGACATCTCATCTCTTCAGCTTGAAAATTCCGAAAATCTTGATTTAACTCAAAGTATCAATAGTGATGAAAGTTCACTTTATGCTTTCTTTAAAGTTGCAGATAAAAAAGAACTTCTGAAAAAACTTTTTTCTTTTCTTCAAACACAAGTGAACACTTATAAAAAAGTACACTTTTTTTACGTTACAGATACCGACAAATTTAACCATTTCCTAGATATTTTTAAAATACCAAGATCTAAAGTTGTCATCACTCAATTTCCTCTAGAAAGCTCTTTTTTCAAGACAAGTGAGGAAGCTTTTTACCTTTCAGAGGAAGATCTTTTTGGTAAAAAGCCTCGAAAGAAAAGAAAAAGACAAAGTAAAAATATTTTCGCTGAACAAATCGCAACTCTAAAAGCGGGTGATTTTATTGTCCACAAAAAGTTTGGGATTGGGATTTTTTGCGGAATCGAGAACTTAGTAAGTGGTGGCCATGCAAATGACTACGTCGTCCTTGAATACAAAGACAAAGATAAAGTTTATGTTCCTGTTTATAACCTTGAACTTGTTCAAAAATATGCTGACTCAAATGCTGAATGCAAGGTTGCTGATTTAAAGAGTAAGTCCTTTGATAAATCTAAAGCCAAGGCTAGAAGTGCTGTAAAGCAATTAGCTTTTGATGTGATTCAACTCCAAGCAGAGCGTGCAGCATTCAAAGGGTTTAAATTCAACGAACCGGGAGAAGATTATCAAAAGTTCTCTGAGTCTTTTCCTTACCACCTAACTGAAGACCAGTTCAGCGCAGTGGAATCTGTTCTTGAAGATATGTGTTCTTATAAACCAATGGATCGTCTCATTTGTGGAGATGTTGGGTTTGGGAAAACAGAAGTTGCAATGAGAGCCGCTTTCAAGGCAGTTGAAGATGGAAAACAAGTAGCACTACTTGTTCCAACAACAATTCTTTCTCTTCAACACTACATGAACTTTAAAGAAAGATTTAAAGAATTTGCCATTAAAATTGATTATTTATCAAGGTTTCAAACGACCAAGAAAACTAATGAAATTTTCCAGTCTATTGAAGAAGGTAAGACTGATATTTTAATTGGAACTCATAAAATACTAAGCTCAAAAATTAATTTTTCAAACCTTGGACTTGTGATTATAGATGAAGAACATAGGTTTGGAGTTGGACAAAAAGAGAAGCTAAAACTACTTAAGAAAAATACAGATTTCCTGACCTTGACAGCAACGCCAATTCCTAGAACTTTGCAACTTTCGTTTTTGGGAATCAAGGACCTTTCACTGATTCAAACCCCTCCACCAAAGAGACAGTCTATCAGTTCATACATGGTCAGGGATAATGATAAAACGATAAAGAATGCTATCGAAAATGAACTCTCAAGAGATGGCCAAGTTTTTGTTATTCACAACAAAGTCCAAGACATTGAAATATTAGTCTCACGTATTAGACAGCTCGTTCCTCAAGCAAAAATCAATTTTGCTCACGGTCAAATGAACGAAAAAGAACTTGAGAAAAGAATTAATGATTTTTACCAAAATAAATTCAATGTTTTAATAGCGACAACGATTGTTGAATCCGGAATTGATATTCCAACGGCCAATACAATGATCATTAACAACTCGCATGCTTTTGGCCTGGCACAACTTCACCAACTAAGAGGTCGGATTGGCCGCTCATCCAGGAAAGCTTTTTGTTACTTTTTAATACCTTCCCATGGAAAACTTAGCGTGACCGCTACAAAAAGACTTGAGGCGCTTCAACGCTACAGCTCTATTGGAGCTGGCTTTGCCTTAGCAAGTTCAGACCTCGAGCTACGAGGAGCTGGGAATATTTTAGGAGGAGAACAATCTGGGCACATTCAAAGTATTGGCCTTGAGCTTTATATGGAAATGCTAAAAGAGGCTATTTCGGAAGTTAAAGGTGAGGAGAGCCTAAGCTTTGATGATCGCGCAGATATTCAAGTTTTCTTTCCTACTTTTATTCCGAAATCTTTTATTTCTGATCAAAATGTAAGACTCAAGTATTATAAAACGATCTCAAACTCAAGTGAGCTTGAGGAGCTCCACTCAATAAAAGAAGAGATTCAAGATATTTTTGGAAAGCTTCCTCAAGAAACTATCAATTTGATCGACCTTGTTGGAATGAAGGCCTTAATAAGTAAAACCCCTATTACATCACTGAGCATTGGCGAAAAGAAAATTATTATCAAGCTTGATCAACAGAAATTAGCTGCTAACGAATCGATGAGAAACCACCTTTTAGAAACAACTTTACATAAGACTGACCTCTTTAAAATAAAGCCAAACCAGTCGATTATATGCCATTACAAACAAGCAGACTCAAGTACTTCCTTAACGAACCTTCAGTCGATTCTTTCCCTGCTTTTTCTATGACGCAACTTTTCATATATAATTAAACTAGAGTTAATTTTTTTAAGGAAAAGAAAATGAAATATCTTATTATTTTAGTTATAAGTCTATCAGTTTTTGCGCAAGTCAAAGACCCTGTCGTTGCAGATGTAAATGGTATTAAAATCACTAAAAATGATCTTGAAACTGAATACAAACAAAGGCTTCTTTACCCAAGTCATAAAAAAATCACAATGGAATCTGTGTTGGAGACCATGATTGATAAAAAGCTTGGAGTATTAAAAGCTAAGTCTGAAAAACTCCAAGACCAAGACTTTATCAAAGATCGTTATAACGATATTTTACACAATGCTTTAATTTCAAGAGATCTTGAACCCCTTTATTCCAAAATCAAAGTTACCGACGCTGAGGTTAAAAAGTATTATCAAAACAATAAAGAATATAAGACAAGCCACATTCTTTATAGAGTCCGAGCCGTTCCTTCAAAAGAAGAGATTGAAAAAGCATTGAAAATAATGTCGCAAATAGCTAAAGAATTAAAAAAAGAACCAGCTAAATTTGAAGAGCTTGCGAAGAAACATTCGCAAATATCTACAGGTCAAAGTGGGGGAAACATTGGTTACTTGCCACCAACTTCAATGTCACCTGAGTACTACGAAGCAATAAAAGGAAAAGAGGTTGGGTATATTACTGATATTACAAGAACCCAGTTTGGTTTTCACATTATCAAGATCACAGGAATTAAAGAATTTAAAGACATTGATAAAAAACTTTACAAAAAAATCATATTTGACATGAAGCGCGATCAAATACTTGCAGATTATTATGCAAGACTCAGGAAGAGTGCTAAAGTCAAGGTCTATAAAAATAGACTTTGATTTTAAATATGATAAATAAATTATTAATACTTTTCCTTATTAGCTACTCTTACGCATCCCAGGCAAAACTCCTTGATAGGATTTATGCTGAGGTTGGTGATAATGTCATCACAAAACAAGAAGTAGATAGAATTAAATCTAATATTCCAGCTAGAAGAATGATTGCTCCTTTGATTTATCAAAAAGGTGCTTATAGCGACAAAGAAATTGTTGATATTTTAGTTCAAAATAAATTAATAGCAGCAAAGCTTACAGAGATTGGAATTGATATTTCAGACTCGATGGTAGAAGAGCGAGTAAAGGGAATTGAGAAAGCTCAAGGAGTGAATAGATCTTTTCTAGTGAACTTCTTAAGATCTAAAAATCTTAGCTACGATGAATACTTTTCACTAATAAAGCAAATGATGCAACTAACTTACTTCAACTCTCGAATTATTGCGCCACTCGTTTCTATTAACAATGAAGAAGTTAAAACTGCTGCAAAGAAAAGAAAGTCTAAAATAAAAAGAGGAATGATATATTCAGTTATCAACTATGCTTTTCCAGCTTCTGTACTTAATCAATACTCAGATGCACAAGTGAAAAATATTCTTCTACAATATCAAACAGACCCCGCAACTTTGCCTAGTGCATTTGCTGGAATGCAAGCAAATCAAATTGAACTTAAAAGTAGAACTCTTTCAAAAGAAATTTATAAAATTATAAGCCAAACTAAATCTAACAGTTTTTCAAAACCAAAAGTTCTTAATGGAAACACAATTGTCTTTTTCGTAAAAAGTAAAAGAGGCGATGTTGTTAATGCTCCCCAAGTTAATAATGATCAGGTCAAACAAGAGATAATTGCTAAAAAATCGACTGAAGCAATTAAGCGCTGGGTTGATGCTGAAAAACTTAATAAACACATTAAAACTCTTATTTAATAATGATCTATGTTACTCAAGGCCATGAAGAGTCTATTGGTCTAGAAGTTTTTCTTAAATCTATTTCCCACTTAAATCAAAGAGACGCCTCTAAGATAAATTTAATCTGCAACGAAAAAACTCTTCTGGAAAATCTCACCTTTTTAAAATCAGACTTTGATGTTAAAAATGAATCGCTCCATATTTTTGGCAAGAAAATTTCACTTACTTTCTTTGAAAACAAGGAACCTCAATCAACAACTTCTTTAAAAATTGCACTTAAGAAGACGAAGCAAACAGATATTTTATTTACTCTCCCTACTTCAAAGGATCAGTTAGTTTTTGATACGAAGATAGTTGCAGGCCATACTGAATTTTTTAGAAAACATTTCAAAACTCAAGAAATTGCCATGATATTTGAATCTCCAAAAAGGAGAACACTTCTTGTGACTGATCATATTCCTCTTCAAAGTGTATCAAAAGAAATAACCTCAAAAATTATTTTCGAAAAAGTGAGCAATGCCATTAACTCCAAACTCAAAACAAAAAGCTATTACTTTGCAGGGATTAATCCTCATGCTGGAGAAAACGGAATCCTTGGTCACGAGGATGAAGTTATTACACAAGGGATAGAAAAACTCAATCAGAGTTTCAACTGTAACTTTAGCGGACCTTATTCCGGCGACACGTTGCATACTCTTGAAAATAAAGACGCTACTTTTGTGTATATGTACCACGATCAAGGGCTCGCTCCTTTTAAGTTAGAAAACCAATTTATAGGTGCAAATATATCTCTTGGCCTTCCATTTATTCGAGTTAGCCCTGATCATGGGACTGCATTTAATTTATATTCTAAAAATAGTGCTAATTATTTTGGGACACTTTATTCGTTAAAGCTTGCCCTTGCTTACTATAGAAAATGACGAGTTTTTTTTCTAAACTAAAGTAAAAGTGAATATTACCTCCTCTTTGATCTCCTTCATCAAAGGAAGTAAAATAGATAAATGGAAATATCATTTGTAGATAATAAAAAAGATTTAAACCAATGGGCAAAAAAACTAGATATTAGCAAAGAGGCCATCGAGGTTTATGCAGACAGTGATGTTATCGACCTTCATGTTGATTCTTTTATCTGGAAAAGAATTCTCAATTATGACTTATTCAAGCGCCACGAAAACAAGTTCTACTTTCCGCCATTTTTAAATCACCTTGATTTCCCCAGAGCACTTGAAGCTGGACTCACTGGTGCGATGTGGTCAATTACAACAAATCCGCTTAAGTCAGATAAGTCGCGACAAAAATCATTCCTTCAAAATTTTAAAAAAATACACTCCCTTTTTGAAAGTACTGACAACAAGTTTAAGGTCGTGAGAAATATAAAGGATTATCAAAAGAACAAAGAAGAAAATCGCCATAGCGTCTTTCTCTCCATTCAAGGCGGAAATAGCCTCGGAGATGACTTTAATGTCCTTGATCTCATAGATGATTCTCTTATTAGGGTCACTCTTTTGCACTTCACTAAATCTTCCTTTGGGTTCAGTAGTGTTCCTAAAAAAGGAGAAACAGGACTTACAACAAAAGGTCTCGAATTTGTTGAGAAGCTCAATTCAAAAAAAATATTTGTTGATCTTGCTCACATAAGCGAAAAAGGTTTTTTTGATGCTTTAGAAGTTCACTCCAAAAGTTTGCCTCCAATTGTCACACACACAGGAGTTAAAGACTTATGTTCACACTGGCGCAACCTGACAAACAAACAGATCAAAATGATTTCTGATCGAGGTGGTGTCATAGGTGTAATGTTTCAAAAGTATTTTCTAGACGATAATAAAAGTGGAAGAACGATTGAAAGAGTCGTTGATCACATTGAACATATTATTAATATTGGAGGAGAGGACTGTCCTGCAATTGGTAGTGACTTCGACGGAATGATCATGCCTCCTAAAGGCCTCGAGTCTTGTCTTGATTTACCTAAGCTCTCTCAAGAAATGCTAAATAGAAAATGGAGCCATACAAGAATTCAAAAAGTGCTAGGGAAAAACTTTTTAAATTCTTTTTCTCAGCTAAGGCCTTAAACTAAAAATGAGTAAAGCTTTCTTTGCCTTTTTTAAAATCGCTCTGAGTTTGAAGTCCATCCAGTTTTTCTATATATCTATTTTTAAACTTTCCATTGGGATCTAGTTTATTTCTAAGCTCTGTATATTTTCCCCAGTTCTCGTACTTGCCTGTTGGGTTTGTATAAAATAGTTTACCCCAATGTGGACGACCTCCAAGCTCAATAAGTTTTTTCTCCAATGGTTTAAAGAATTTCTCTGAGTTTTTAAACTTATGATACGAACCAACACCAAACCAGCAAGTGTCTCTTCCAACACCTGGGCTAATGAGACTCCCACGATCTCCCCGAACAAACCTCACTTGGCACGGAAGGTTAACGTAAAACCTATCTTCTTTTGGTTTATCTTGAAGCTCAAATGTTATCTCTTTGAAAGCCTCGATCGCTTTACGTGTATTTTCAATAGGGATTGCATACTCCATCAAGTACGCAGGGGCTGTTCGCGCCATAGTCATGATGTGATCACATCTTCCAATATCATGATTATCTTTTACACTTTTAAGAAACATTTTTGATGCTTCAGGAATAAGGTGTGGAAACTTTGATCCAATACCTAAGATAAAGTTTGCTAAGTCATTTTCAAGAAAATTTTCTCTGAATTTTCTTTTTCTATCAAAGCGAGCACTACCAAGCTTGTGAGTTTTTACTCTCTCAAAAGTAATGCATTGGTTTGTATAAGGAGAATAAGCGAACTCATAATGATCGTTTACTTCTAAATGTTTGGGATCAAGCGCATCTTCTAAATCTCTCGTTTTTCCATGGTGCTCAATATTATGAATAGGCATAACTTTAAAAGTGATTGCAACAACATAGCCTAAAGCACCAAGCCCAACTCTAAATGCACTTAAAAGCTCCCTGTCACCTGGATTATCTTGGTGTAAACGAGTCAAGTTGCCATCAGCAGTCATCACTGTCATCCCGACCATGCATGCTTCATCTGAACAAGATCCCCACTGCATACCAGTACCATGTGTACCTGTACTCGTAAGACCTGCTAAAGATTGATAAAAAGTATCTCCCGTACTAGAGAGTGCGTATCCAAGAGTTGCAAGTTCGTTACTAAATTGCTTGAGCTTCATTCCGGCCCAAACTCTTACCTCTTCTTTTTGTCTGTCTAAATTTATAATTCCACTCAAGAGGTCAGTATTAACTAAAGACTGCCCAGTTGGAACGATTCCAGAAATACTATGTGAAGAACCCACAAACCTCATTGTGTCTGTATTTACGATAATGGATCTCAGCTCTCTTAAACCCTTAGGTTTCAATATCTCTTTAGGCTTCGCAGAGACCTGCATTGACCAGTTACGCCAAGCACCCTTTTTATAAAAGCCATAACTGTCAGATTCTTTTTCTGCAATTCCCTCGATAACTCCAGACTGAGCTTCTTTGGCGATAAGTGCAGTAGTTGTCGCGACCTTTGCTGATTTTTTAAAAAATTCTCTTCGGTTAATATCAACCATAATCATCTCCGGCTAAGTTTAATCTGGGCGCAATATAACACGCTTTCTAACAAGAAAATTTACAAATGTTAATTTCTGAGGTTTTTATATTCACAAAAATGTTATTATGCTAACTTACTGTTATTCTAAGCTAACATGAGGCATATTTAATAATTGTAAACACTCGAAACTTATCTGATGAAGAACATAAAAATAAAAAATGCACGGTCAAACAATCTGAAGAATCTCACTCTCGAAATTCCAAGAAATAAACTAGTCGTCATTACAGGGCCCTCTGGGTGTGGTAAATCCTCCCTTGCTTTTGATACCATCTATAAAGAAGGTCAGCGTAGATTTTTGGAATCCTTAAGTAGCTTTGGACGAACTTTTCTTCAATCCATCGAAAGGCCTTTAGTTGATTCAATTGAAGGCCTATCCCCAACAGTTGCTATTGACCAAAAAACTACAGGCACGAACCCTCGATCTACAGTAGGTACTATTACCGAAGTGTATAATTACTTAAGAATGCTTTATTCTCATATTGCTATTGCTCATAGTCCTGTCACAAAAAAGCCAATTCATCCGCAAAATAAAGATAATATAATTAAGGATTTAGTAAAATCTAAAAAAGGGACTAGACTTGTTATTCTCTCACCTATACTTAGTCACAAAAAAGGGGAGCACCGTGACGTTCTCACTCGCTATGAAAACCTTGGATTTACTAAGATTCGAGTGAATGGTGAAATTCAATTTATTGATGAACCACTTAAAGTGAATATTAAAAAATTCAACAACGTTGACCTTGTTATCGACCGAATTATAGTCAAAGAAGACTCGGCCCAAAGAATAGAAGAGTCTCTTTTAAAAGCATTTGAGTTTACAAAAGACACTGCGATTGTTCTTAAAGATGAAAAAGAAATTTTTTACAGTTTGAAATATTATTGTACTCATTCACAAAAAAGTTATCCGGCACTCGATGAATCACTTTTTTCATTCAACTCACCACTAGGTTTTTGTCCCAGTTGCCAAGGGATTGGTTACAAAGAATTTGTAACTGAAGAAAGTGTTTTTTTTGATAAATCAACCTCTATACTCGACGGACCACTAGGTCCTCTTTTAGCAAAAGAAAAAAACATTAAAGAAGTTGTTGAAAAAGTTTATGGAAAACATTCCATTGAAACGGCTTTAGACAAGCTACCTAAGGCCTTATACCGTGAACTTGTCAACGGTAGTAAAAACTTTAAAGGACTCATTTCCTTTCTCAATGTTTACCTTGAACTAAAAAGTGATAAAGTTGTTCAAGCGAATTTTTCACATATTATTAGTAAAGTCACCTGCTCTGAATGCCACGGATACAGGCTCAACGCTTATGCTTTAAGTGCTTTGATTGGGAATGACTCCATTGGTGAAGTTTCCCATATGCCTATTGAAGAGTTTCAAAAATGGGTAGCACAAACTGAAAAGAAGTATAAAAAACATCCTGTTGCCAAAAAGCTTTTAAAAGAAATTTCAGAACGAACTCAATTCCTTGTACACGTAGGCCTTGATTATCTTTCCCTCTCTCGAACAGCCAATTCTCTTTCGGGTGGAGAATATCAACGGATTAGACTTTCTTCTCAGCTTGGATCTTTAATGAGTGGAATTGTCTATATCCTAGATGAACCAAGTATAGGTCTCCATCAGCGTGATAACATGAAGTTGATTGAAACTTTATTGGAACTTAAAAATAGAGATAATTGTGTAATTGTCGTTGAACATGATGAAGAGACCATGAGAAATGCTGACCATATAATTGATATTGGTCCTGGGTCTGGACGCGAAGGCGGCGAAATTGTAGTTCAGGGAAAATTTAATCAGATAGTTAAGAGTAATAAATCAATTACAGCAAAGTACTTATCTGGAAAAGAAAAAATTCCAGAATTTAAAAAAAGAGATCAAAAAAAATTTATAGAACTTTTAGGAGCAAGTGAGCATAACCTTAAAAACGTTGATTCTAAGTTTCCTTTAGGGAACTTTATCTGCCTTACAGGTGTTAGTGGATCTGGGAAATCAACTTTAATCCATCGTGTTTTACTTCCGGCCCTCAGAGCTAGTCTTTCAAAACGCTATCCGGTTCTTAAAAATTTTAAAAAGATTAAGGGTGTTGAGCATATACACGACTTGATTTCAATTGATCAGAAACCCATAGGGAGAACTCCGAAGTCGATTCCATTAACTTACACAGGAATCTTTTCAAGAATCAGAGATATTTTTGCCGCTACAAACGAAGCTAAGCTTGCCGGTCTTAAAGCTGGAGACTTTAGCTTCAACGTTAAGTCTGGTCAGTGTAAAAGTTGTGAAGGTAATGGAAAAATTAAGTATGAAATGCCCTTCTTAAGTGATGTTTATAATGTTTGCCCAAAGTGTCTTGGCAAGCGTTACAAACCCGAAGTGCTTGAAATTACTTACAAAGGTTTAAATATTCATGATATTTTGAACCTTACAGTGAGTGAAGGGCTCGACTTTTTCTCCCATCATAAAAAAATATCATTTACACTTCAAACTCTCTCAGATGTCGGCCTTGGCTATCTCAAACTTGGCCAGTCTTCTCCAACTTTAAGTGGTGGTGAGGCCCAAAGAGTTAAGCTTTCAAGAGAACTCTCAAAGATTAAAAAAGGTCACTGCTTCTATGTCCTAGACGAACCCACAACAGGGCTACATTTTCACGATATTGTCTTACTACTTAAATCAATCAATAGACTTATTGATGCTGGAAATACAGTTCTCGTTATTGAGCATAACCTAGATGTAGTAAAATCAGCAGACTACATCATTGATCTTGGTCCAGGTGGAGGAAAATATGGAGGTGAAGTTGTTGTTCAAGGCAAGCCTGATATGGTATTAAAATGTAAGAACTCCTTTACTGGAAAATATTTAAAAAAGCATCTCAAAGGCGATAAAAAATGAAATATTTAATTCTTTTATTCACAATTTTCTCACAAGCTTCTTTTGCTAACAAAGGTCTGGAAGTAGCAAAAAAACTTGATAGTGCTAATAGCGGATTTGTTGGTGAAACTTCGAAAATGCTTATGACTCTCATCAATGCGAGGGGAGACAAGGTGACGCGAGAGCTCACTAGCAAGATTATGGAGATGAAGAAAGACGGGGATAAATCTCTAAGTATCTTCCATAAACCCAAAGACGTTGCTGGAACTAAAATGCTTACTTGGACTTATAAGTCTAAAGATGATGATCAGTGGCTCTTCCTCCCATCACTAAAAAAAGTTAAGAGAATTAGATCAAATAGTAAGTCCGCTTCTTTTATGGGAAGTGAGTTTTCTTATGAAGATCTTGGAAGCCAAGAGATTGAAAAATATACTTACAAGTTTATTAGTGAAACCCCAAAGCAATCAGTGATTGAAAGAATCCCTGTGAATAAAAGTGGTTACTCAAAACAGATTGTTACAATCTTGAAAGACAAAAACGTTACTGCAGAAGTTAAATACTACAACAAGAGAAATGAGCTTTTAAAAACTGCTAAGTTTTCAGACTTTAAAGAATACGATGTGAATGGTAAGAAATTTTTTCGAGCAAATAAAATCCACATGACTAATCACTTAACAAAAAAACAATCTGTTTTAGATTGGAGCGACAGAAAGCTTGGTGTAAAACTTAAAGATAACGAATTTAAAAAAGAAGGATTGAGTGAAATATTCTAGAGTATTAATTCTTCTTTTTTCTTTTAACTGCTTTGCCCTGACAAAATTTTCATTAGAAGTTGATTTTGAAAATCGATTTTTTCTCGATGACTCAAATCCGCAGACATACTCTACAAACCATTCTCTCAGCCTAAACCCTGATTTCAAATTCAAGGAAGGCTTGTTTAAAATGAGATTAAAAGGTCTTGCTCGAGTTGATGCTAGAGATAACTCAAAAAACTTCATCTACCCAGAAGACCTTTGGCTTTCACTTGATAGTGGTGAACATATTTTTAAACTTGGATACCAAACAGTTAATTGGTCTTCTACAGAAGCCTTTCATCCAAGTGATGTTATAAACTCTCGAAATCAAGATTCAAACGTAAGAAATCCCGGAAAGATTGGAGAGCTTATGGCCTCCTACAAATTTCTTTTTGGAAACAGTAGTTTATTTGCTTACTTTTCTCCTTTAGTTAGAGACCCTATTTTTCCCAGCTCTACTAATCAATTTGGATTTGGCTCTCAACTTAATGACCCTTTCTATATTAACAATGACAATGTTTTGACTGATGATAAAGCGATCCCTCAATTTGGCTTTAAGTTTAACACTCAATTGTCTGGCGTTGACCTTTCTTTTCAGTATTTAAGTATTGTTGATAGATCTCAGCCTATTATTCTTCCTGTTTGCGGAATTGTCGGTTGTACCGAGTTCGACCTTATCCTTCCTTATGTTCAACAATTAGGTTTTACAACTCAACTACCTTTAAGTGAGTTTGTTTTAAAGTCTGAGTTTATTTATAAAATCTATGATGAGAAATTCATAAATGATGATTTATTTGATCAATACATAGCTCCTGTCTTTCTTACAAAACGTTTGGTTCAAAACCATGGTCAGTTGGCTTTAGGACTCGAAAGAACTTCGAGTTTTAGTACAGGCTCTGAGCTCACTGTTTTAATTGAGTTTCAAAGAATGCTTGGCTTAAACGATACGCTTATTTACGATGCGAGTCTCTTTCAAAATGATGGATTTTTAGGTTTTAGATATGCACTCAATAATGAAAACTCTTCAGAAGTATTCTTGAGTTCTATTTTTGATCTCGATCACTTCAAACAATTTATAATACAAGCAAGCTATTCTCAAAGGTTTCTAGATTCATGGAAACTTGAAACCGGCCTTCAAATGGTGGCCTCTGAGCAAATCGATGATTACCTTGGAGTAGAAGCGATTGACGGTAGTGATCATTTTTATCTTTCATTTAAAAAATATTTCTAAGGAAGAAACCTATGTTTGATTCAACAAAGCTCGTTCAGAAGTTTTCGCACTTCCTAGTCAATAATCCTATTAAGCTCCTATTAGCTTCTCTTGTTTTATGCGCTGGTTTAGGCTTAGGTCTTCAAAAAATGAAAGCCGACTTCACCTATAGAATATGGTTTAGGACAACTGACCCTTTAATTAAAACATTTGATGAGTTTGAGGAGACCTTTGGCAACGATGATACAATTGTCGTCTTAATGCATTCACCTAAGGGTATCTTTAACCCACAAGCGATCAAGCTTATTCAGGAAGTTACAGAGAAGTTGTGGACTATTCAAGATGTTATGAGAGTTGACTCTCTCACCAATTACCAATGGACTCATGCTATCGATGACGACATTTTAGTGGAAGACTTTATTGGAAGTAATTTAAACCAGAGGTTTCTAAATCGTAGAAAGAAAATTGCCCAAGCTCACGAAGTTATCCCTGATTACCTTATAAATAAAGATGCCAACGTCTCAATGATTTATGCAAAAGTTAAACCTTTTCCTGGTGGAGCTCCCAATGATAAGCGATTAATAGATGATACTAGAAAACTTATCTCTTCCTTAGATAAGCCAGAGGGATATCGATTTTTTATCAATGGTGGTAATGCTATCACCAATACTTTCTCCGAAGTCTCTGCTCAAGATTCAAAAGTAATGATTCCCCTTGTCCTAGGGTTAATTACTCTTTTTCTTATTTTCTTTTTTCGTAGTTTTACAGGAGTTTTAATTCCTTTTGTCATCATTATCACTACAATGATCACAACTTTTGGGGTCTCAGGTTTTGCTAATATTTCATTTAATAATATTATTTTTATGGTCCCTTTTGTTATTATCGCAATTTCAATAGCAGATACCGTTCACATACTTGTGACTTACTTTCAATTTAGAAGGGAAGGTTATGATAAAGTAGAGGGAACGCGTTTAAGTTTTGAAAAAAATATCATGCCCACATTTCTTACAAGCTTAAGCACTGCAGTTGGTTTCTTCAGTTTTGCTTATGCTGATCTTATTCCTCTCGCTAACTTTGGACGTTTAGCTGGTATTGGAACACTTTTCGCCTGGCTACTTACAATAATGATCATAGCCCCTTTGCTTTCTATCATTCCTGTTAAGGTTAAAAAGATTCAAGAGAAAAAAAAGGAAAACTCTTTTTACTTAGGAGTATTTAATTTCACAGCAAAATACCGCCGAATGGTTTTTTTGGGTTTTCTCATTTTATTTTCAATCGGGACATATATTGGGTTTCAAAATGAAGTGAATTCAAATCCTTATGCTTACTTTTCAAAAAGAGTTCCCTTGAGAATTGCCAATGACTTCGGTCTTGAAATGATCGGAGGAGTTAATGGACCAGAGATAGTTGTCGACAGTGGAGAGGTTGACGGTATAAAAACAAAAGACTTTTTAAATCGTCTCGAAAAGTTTCATGGTTGGCTTGAGTCTCAGACCTATGTAAATAGAGCGGTTTCAATTATTGATATTATTAAATCTATGAATCGATCTTTTAACTCTGAAAGGCAATCATTTTATAAAATCCCACAAAACGATAAGTCCATTGCTGAGCTTCTTTTTCTTTATACAATGAGTCTGCCTCAAGGAATGGATCTAAATGATCGAATAAGTTTAGATAACAGCAAAACAAGACTTTCAGTATTGTGGTCTTCTCAAGACTCAAAGAGTTCGCTCAAGCATATAGAGACTTTCAAATCTAAAGCACAAGAGTTTGGTTTAAATATTCAAGTCACTGGCAAGATCCCCATTTATCAGGGCATGAATGATTTAGTTGTAGATACTTTCTTTAGTTCGATTGCATTTGCTATCATTGGTATTTCCATTCTTCTCATTATCGCTTTTGGATCTTTTAAGGTTGGATTGGCCTCCATGTTGCCCAATATTCTTCCCTTGGGCCTTGGTGCCGGACTCATGACAATTCTTTCCAAGCCTATAGATATTGGATCTGCTTTAGTTACTTCTGTATGCCTTGGAATTGTTGTTGATGATACAATTCACTTTTTAGCAAACTATAATAAATATATTAATGAAGGTATGAGCCCACTTGATGCTGTAAAGAAAGTCACGCTTTATACAGGTCCTGCTCTTTTTACAACTTCGATTATTCTCATGGTTGGGTTTGGAATTCTTTCGTTCTCAAGCTTTATCCCAAATGTAAATTTTGGAATTCTAACTATGTTTATAATTGGGATTGCTTTAATTGTTGATCTAACTTTTTTACCGGCGATGCTTACACTTAGAGATAGTACTAAAGAAAAATAAAAGGGAGCTCATTTTTTCAAATGGCTCCCTTAGTTAATTAAATTCCTACGAAAATAACAACGAAAGCAAGAATTACAAGTGCTTCCATAAGTGCAAGAGAGATAATAAGTGGCGTCTGAATTTTATCGGCCGCTGATGGGTTTCTTGCGATACCATCAAGAGCAGCTGCTGCTGCTTTACCTTGAGCTGTTGCTGCACCAATAACAGCAATTGCGATACCAAGGCCTTTAGCAAATGCAACATAAGCCATATCTGAAACTCCAGATGTAACTTCTGCGCTTTGTGCTAAAGCAGGGAATGCAAGAGCAAGTAGTGGTAATAGATAAGCTAATTTTTTCATTTTTTCTCCTTGTAGATGAAAATTATTTTTGCAACCTCAGTGATGATCATCATGAGCGTGAATCTCTGTCGCTAAAGCTACGTATACTAAACTTAAAATTGTAAAAACAAAGGCCTGCATAAAGCAGACAAATAGTCCCAAGCACCAAAATGGAATAGGAACAATCCAAGGAACAAGGTCTGAGAATGCTCCAAGAACAATGTGATCTCCCATCATATTTCCGCGCAGCCTTAATGCTAGAGAAATTGGACGAACTGTGATTGAAACCATTTCAATAATAAAAATAAGTGGAGCGAGCCACCAAATCGGTCCCATAAAATGTTTTACATAATCCTTAATTCCCTGAGCTTTAATCCCTTTTAAATTAAAATAAGCAAAAGAAAAAAGTCCGAGGGCCAAGGCCGTATTAAAGTTTTCTGTTGGCGGTAAAAATCCAGGGATAAGGCCAATTATGTTTGAAAGGAAAATAAATAAAAATAAAAAAGCAGCAAAAGGGAAGTAGTCTTTAACTCTATCTTTTCCAAGCATCGCTTTAGATAAAGAGTAAATTCCTTCTCCAAAAGTTTCAATTAAATTTCGAAAACTAATTCCTTTATCCGGTACAGCTAAAACAGCCTCTTCTTTTGAACCTGTTGTGGCCCTATAACCAAGACCTAGAGCAATTAGGACTAAAGACATAAGAATAAATGTATAAATATGCTCACGTGCATGATCACCAGTTGCTATTCTTATGAAAGTGAAAGCCCCATCGGCAGCGAATAAAGAAATTGGGAATAAACCCAAGAATACTAGTTTAAGTTTAGACATAATGAATAAATCCTAAATGTTAAATTTTGATATTTTTATCAAGAAAAATCGAATCTGTATATCATTGAAATCATAATTAAATGCAAGAAGAATGCGGCTACAAAAAAAAGTGAATAATTACGCTCTATCTGAGTTAAATAGAACATAGAGCCGCTAATTGTGAGGAACTTGCCCATTGCAAATAGCCCTACCAGCTTCATATCTTCGCTTCCTGGCTTTCTTTGAAAAAGAGATCGCAAAGTCTTAACTAAAAGAAATATGTTTAAAAAAGAAAGTATGGCCAAAATAATAAGTGTTTTCAGGTTGAAAGAGTTTTCCATCCTTAGTGAAAGATACATAAGTACGGCAGTGCCTGATATTACAATTAAACTATTTTTTTTTATATCCATGTTTAATAACCACATAGCTAAAGGAAGCGATAATTAATATAAAAAACGAAACTGAGAATTTAGTTTCTAGAATTTTATTTTCATCCAAGTAAATAACGAGATAGGACACTCCTACAATAAAATAAGGGAATCCAACCGCAAGCCCAAATATTCCAAGGGCTTTAGATAAGTTAGAATATTTCATTCCACTTATCTTCTTTAAAACCTACTGTTTTTTTGTCTTTAGAATAAACAAAGGGTCTTTTCACTAAGTTTCCATTGCTCGATAGGAGTTCTATGGCCTGGCTTTCACTCATTGTTGGTAATTTATCTTTTAAGCTCATACTTCGGTAATCTTGACCTGAAGTATTAAAGAGTTTTTTTAGCTCTCCAAGCTCTTTTAACATCGCTTTAAGCTCTGTCTTAGATGGTGGAGTCTCTCTAATAGCGATTTCCTTATATTCAATACTTTTACTTTCTAAAAATTTCAATGCTTTACGGCATGTTCCACAGTTTTTATAGCTATATAGTTTAATCATAGATTGAGAATGGTTTATTTTTGAAAAAATTACAAGGTTCTTTTTACTTTTAAAGTGCTTGTTGTAGATCTTGTTTTAACAAACTCACAAACGGAGAATTTTGAATGAAAGTTTTATTTTTACTTATTTTGGCAACACTTGTTTCGTGTAACGCAAAGCTGCTAAACTCTGAAACACAAAAATCATTAGGTAAAGCGTCAGCTGAACCTGAAACTAAGATAATTTCTGAAACACCGCCGCCTGCTGATCCGGCAACAGGAACACCTTCTGAGAAAAATGCAGAAACATCTTTAGAGGATGCATCTACAACACAGACACCTTCAGAAGAAAAAGAAGATTCTGCAAAAAATTTAACATTAATCGAAGAGTTAACAGAAGTTGTTAGAGATAATGAAGATAAAAACTTATGTCTGACCTACGATATTAAAAGCTTTCAAGATAGTCAGGGAAATACTCTTTACTGTAACAAAGAAAGCGATTGCTCAGTAGAAATTGAATTTGTTAACAATTTTGAAGATAAGATGACAGCTTTTAAGAACTATCAAATTATTCAAAGTATTAATGAAAGGAACCAAAGTATTCTTGACTCGCACTCAGATACAGAAGTAATTTCATTTTATACATCTGGAGATAGTGAAGAAAATGCTAAATTACAGCTATTTTTACAAGAAGCTTTGAAAGTTGAAGCTGATTTAAAAAGTATTATTGACTATAAACCTGAGTAATTACTGATATTTAAGGGTGTAGATTTTAAAATGATTATATATTTTACACCCTGAAAAACCTATCTCTATTTCAACCTTACGACCATATTACTTGTACAATTATATCTATGGTTACTAAGATTCTATTTCTACTTTTTTTTCCTCTTCTTAATGTTTTATCCAGTTCTCTTGATGAGTGCCCTGAATTTAATTTGAAAAATAAAGGTGAGTCAATGGAGCATGTTCCTGTAAAAGAACAAGCTTATGGCACCTGTTATGGCTATTCGGCATCAATGGCGATAGACGCTTATATCTATTCTAGTGGTTTTTCAGACTATACTTATAAGTCTGATCCAATTTACCTTTCTGCTCTTTATACAATGTATCATGAAAACTATAGAGGTCTTCTTGAAAAATCATTCCTTCCTTATGATGATGAAACTAATGACCTAACGATTGTTGGAGGTCTTGGTTACCAAACATTTAATCAAGCAATTAAAGAAAGTGTTTGCATGGATAATCAGGAGAAATCTTCTATTTTTGTCCGCTTATCTAATGATACGAAAGAAAGAATTAAGCTTTTCTTTAAATTTTATAATCAAATGCACTTTAGAACCGAACTGGAAAATACAGCTTACATGAAACAAGATAACACTTACGTATCTAAAACTCTTATCATTCCTGAAAAATCTGAAAAGCAAGAAGAAGAAGAACTTATTCAATTAGCAAAAGAACTAGTCGACAACATTATCCCCCAGCTTTCAGATTCTGATTATAAAAAAATTGGAATATTTCTCCAATCCAGCTACCATTCAGATATTCCATCACTTGATTTCTTAATAGCACTCAGCTCATCTGGTTGCAAAAAAGTAGATATTTCAAATGCTCAAGTTGATGGATTTTTACGTTATAGTGAAAAAGAGATATATCGTAAAAATATTTCGCAATACTTAACGCAAACCCAAAAAAAACAACCTCTTTTAATTTCATACTGCCACACTGCCCTGCAGACTGATCAAAACGGGATTAACAAAAGCCTAAAAGAGATTGATTCTGAGTGTTGTGGAGCTCATGCATCTCTTATTATAGGGGCCAGAAAAAAAGATAATAAGTGCCAGTATCTCATTAGAGATAATTCAACTTGCGACAGATCAAAAATTGGTGAATGCGATGAGGATACAATTGATAGTTGGGTAGATGCTAATAAAGTTCTAGATCAGACCTATCGAATATTTTATTTAAAATAATTTTTCTTACTATGCTTCTCAGTGTTGAAGTATTTAACACCCTGGAAAACCTATCACTCTTCAAACATTGCGACCATATTACTTGTAAAATTAATCTATGGTTTCTAAGATTATATTCTTGCTTATTTTCCCTTTTATTAATGCTTTATCAAGCCCACTTGAAGACTACCCTGAATTTAATTTAAAAAATAAAGGTGAATCAATGGAGCACGTTCCATTAAAAGAACAAATTTACGGCACTTGTTATGCCTATTCGGCTTCGATGGCGATAGATGCTTATATCTATTCAAATGGTTTCTCAGACTACTCTTACAAATCTGATCCTATTTATCTTGCAGCTATTTTTACTAAGTTTGGTGAAAATAAAAATAGCCTATCTCGACACCCAGAACTTCCTTATGATCAAATTAGTAACGACTTATCTATTTCTAAAGGACATGTGTATGAAGTTTTTAAGTATGCAAAAAGAAATGTTGTTTGTATGGATAACCAAGAAAGTTCTTCTATTTTTGTTCGACTATCTGATGATATTAAAGAAAAAGTACAATTCTTTTTCGATTTCTATAACAAAGTACATCCACTTAATGAAGTGAAAATTGATCAAATGAGACAAGATAATACTTATGTATCTAAAGTTCTGATAGCTCCTAACACTCCAAATAATGAGAGTGAGAAGGAAGTAATTCATTTAGCGAAAGAGTTGGTCAACGATATTATCCCTGAACTTTCAAATGCTGATTATAAGAAAATTGGAAAGTTTCTTCAATCAGACTATATTTCAAAGTCCCCTATTAATTTTCTAATAGAGTTAAGTTCATCTGGTTGTAAAAGCGTAGATATTTCAAACGCTCGCATTAGTGATTCTTCATTCTATACTGGGTACAAAACTTATCTTAAGAAAGTATCTAAGTATTTTTCTCAAACTCAAAATAAGCAACCACTAGTAATTACATATTGCAGCAGTGCTCTTGTCTCAGGAAAAAATGGATTTAATAAACGATTGAATGGCACAAACACTGATTGTGGTGGACATGCATCCCTGATAATTGGGGCCAGAATAAAAGATAATAAATATCAGTATCTCATTAGGGATAATTATAGGTGTGAAAGATCAAAGATAGGTGAGTGTGATAAAGAGAACGTTGATAGCTGGGTAGATGCTAAAAAAGTTTTAGATCACACTTATCGAATAAATTACTTAAAGTAGCTTATTTATTCTTCAACTTCTTCACTAGATTCATCTTCTAAAATTTTCTCAACAGCAACAACTTCTTCATCATCTTTAACTTTCATCACTCGAACACCTTGAGTGTTTCTTCCCACAACAGAAATTTCATTCACACTTGTTCGGATAACCTGACCTTGATCAGAGATAATAATTAAGTCATCGGAGTTAGTTACGGCCTTAACTTGAATAATCTCACCATTTTTCTCGGTAAGCTTCATCGCGATAACACCTTTTCCACCTCTTGATTGAGTTTTATAATCACTTGCTGGAGTTCTTTTTCCAAATCCTTTAGAAGTTACGCTTAATATATCGTAATCCACATCATCATTTTTAAGACAAATCATTCCAATAAGGCTTTCACTTTCGCTTAGATTAATTCCCTTAACCCCTTGGCTTACTCTTCCCATCGATCGACATTGTGACTCTTCAAATCTAATAGCTTTTCCAGAAGTAGAAGTAAGAATTATATTATCGTTTGTTTCGACAACTCTTACACTTACAACTTCATCGCCTTCATTAATTTTAATGGCTTTCTTACCATTTTGATTAATTCTTTCGTACTCTTCCAAGCTAGTTTTCTTAACGAGACCTCGCTTAGTTGCAATCACAAGATATTTATCTTTGATTTCTTTAGGTGTTGAGATAATCTCTTTAACTTTCTCACCTTGCGGAAGTTGAACTAGGTTTACAATGTTTCGGCCCTTAGCAGTTCTGCTTGCTTCAGGAACCTGATAAACTTTAAGACTTAAAACCGTTCCCTTATCTGTAAAGAACATGATCCTGTCGTGAGTTTCAGCAGTAAATATATTTGTATAAAAATCATCATCTGCACCACTAGCACCCTTAACACCTTTTCCACCTCTTTTTTGAGACTTATAAGTATCAAGAGTCATTCTTTTTACATAACCTTTGTGAGTTGTGGTTACGTAAACTTCTTCATTTTTAATTAGATCTTCATGATTGATCTCATCTTCCATTGCTACAATTTGAGTTTTTCGTTCATCACCATAGTTTTCTAAAACTTCTTCAAATTCTGATCTAATAATTTTTTTCACTAGATTTTCATCAGAAAGAATTTCAACCAGACGCTTAATTTCGGCCATAATTTTTTTATAGTCTTCTAAAATTTTATCTCGCTCAAGACCTGTTAGGCGTTGAAGCTTCATATCTAAAATTGCTTGTGCTTGGATTCTAGATAATGAATACCCACTCATTAACTTAGTTCGCGCCTCATCTGGACCTTTTGATTTTTTAATCATCTCAACGATTGCATCAATATTTTCAACAGCAACTTTCAAGCCTTCCAGGATATGCGCTCTATCTCGAGCTTTCTTTAACTCAAATTTAGTTCTTCTAACAATGACTTCTTTTCTGTGATCAACAAAACACTGAAGTTGCTCTTTAAGGTTCATAACCTTTGGCTGGCCATTATGAATTGAAAGAAAAATAATACCGAAACTTACCTGGAGCTGAGTTTGTTTAAATAATCTATTTAAAACAATTGAAGCCATTGCATTTTTTTTAACTTCAACAACAATTCTAATTCCAAGCCTGTTTGACTCATCCCAAATATTAGAAATTCCATCAAGCTCTTTTTGATTAACAAGATAAGCAATTTTTTCAATTAATCGAGCTTTGTTAACTTGATAAGGAAGTTCTGTCACAATGATTCTTTCTCGATCATTTTTCCCAAAAACTTCAATTTCAGCTTTTGCTCTAATTTGAATAACACCCTTTCCTGTATAAAGTGCTTTTTTAATTCCAACAGTTCCATATATAAAACCAGCAGTTGGAAAATCTGGACCAGGAATAATATCAACTAACTCATCCATCGAAACTTCAGGGTTATCAACAAGAGCAAGGAGACCTCGCATAACTTCACTCAAGTTGTGTGGTGGAATATTTGTGGCCATCCCAACAGCAATCCCTGTTGAGCCATTAATTAAAAGGTTTGGAACTTTAGTAGGTAAAACAATTGGCTCTTTTAATGAATCATCATAATTTGGCTGCCAATCAACAGTATCTTTATCAATATCTTTTAAAAGCTCTTCTGCCATTTTTTGCATACGAATTTCCGTATACCTCATTGCCGCAGCGTTATCACCATCAATAGAGCCAAAGTTTCCTTGGCCATCAACAATTTGGTAACGCATAGAAAAGTCTTGAGCAAGACGAACAATAGAATTGTAAACAGCTGAATCCCCATGTGGATGGTACTTACCAATAACATCACCAACAACACGTGCAGACTTTAAAAAAGGTCTGTTGTGATAGTTATTTAGCATGTGCATTGCATAAAGAATTCTTCTGTGAACAGGCTTAAGTCCATCACGAACATCTGGCAACGCTCTCCCAACGATGACTGACATCGCGTAGTCTAGATAGCAACTTTTCATTTCATCTCTTATAGCGAGATGTTGGATGTTTCCGTCATTATTATCGTTTGTATTATCAGTGCTCATATTAATTTCCTAATTTTTTAAACGTCGAGATTTCTTACATCGAGAGCATTTTTTTCAACGAACTCTCTTCTTGGCTCAACTTGATCTCCCATTAAAATAGAAAATAGTTGATCCGCTTCTAATGAATCATCGATAGTAACTTGTAATAAAGTTCTATGTTCAGGATTCATTGTTGTTTCCCAAAGCTGTTCAGGATTCATCTCTCCAAGACCCTTATAACGCTGAATATAAGCACCCTGTTTTCCATTATTCATAACATAAGGAGCAAATTCCTTTAAACCCTCAACTGTTTGAATTTCTTCTTTATCGTTTTTCTTAATTATGAAGTCTTTATTTAAGTAAGATTTTATTCCATCATAGTAATTTTTAAGATCTAGGAACTCACCGGATTCAAGAAAGTTTTTAGTTATATGAAATTTTTTGTTTCTCAAGTTTGAATAAAAATTCACTAAAACTTTATAAGTAGAAAATTCTTTATCCTCAATTATTTTAAATTCATATCGGATACTATCTTCTTTATTACCTTCTCTTGAGTTTAGTTCATTTATTAATGTACTAAAAAAAGTATTAACTTTGCTTTCATCATCCATATCAGCTGAAGAAAAACTTTCATTTTCAACAATTTTTTTCAGTAACTCGGTATCATAAAATCGGCTATAATATTTTATCGTCGAATCATAATTTCTATTTTTCTTTAAAAGTTTTTCAATCTCTTCTGGAAATAATTCTTTTCCATCAATTGAAACATTAAGTTTTGAAAGTGATGAAGTAATTAACTGCTTATCCAGTTCTCTTTCATCCTTAATATAAGTTTCACTCTTACCTTTTTTAATTTTAAACAAGGGAGGTTGAGCAATATACAGATGCCCTTTTTCAATAATCTCTGGAAATTGACGATAAAATAAAGTTAAGAGCAAAGTTCTAATGTGAGATCCATCAACATCAGCATCGGTCATAATAACTATTTTATGATATCTCAGTTTTGAAATATCAAAATTATCTTTTCCTATTCCAGTTCCCATGGCTTGAATAAGCATTTTAATTTCTTCATTCTTTAGGACTTTGTCATACCTTGCTTTTTCAACGTTAAGAATTTTACCCTTAAGAGGTAAAACTGCTTGGTATTTTCTATCTCTACCTTGTTTTGCTGAACCACCCGCAGAATCACCCTCGACAATATAAATTTCACAAAGTTCAGGGTTTTTTTCCTGACAATCTGCCATTTTTCCTGGAAGGCCTGTGATATCAAGTGCTGTTTTTCTTCTGGTAAGCTCTCTTGCTTTTTTTGCAGCTTCTCTCGCAGCTGCTGCATCAATAGATTTCCTCACAATTGTTTTACCAATTGAAGGGTTTTCTTCTAAATATGATTTTAACTTTTCTCCGATCAGAGAATTTACAATTCCTTCAACTTCAGAGTTTCCAAGTTTTGATTTTGTTTGACCTTCAAATTGTGGATTAGAAAGTTTTACTGATATAACGGCTGTTAAACCTTCTCTCATATCATCACCAGTTAGTGATAATTTGCCTTTAATTAAATTGGTACCCTTTGCGTAATTATTTAAAACTCTCGTTAAAGCAGTTTTAAATCCTGAGATATGAGTTCCACCTTCTGGTGTTGCAATATTATTTGCATAAGAAGTAAGTGTCTCCGAATAACTATCTGTCCATTGCATCGCAATTTCTATTTCGTAATCATCTCTACTATCAATAAAATAAACTGGCTTTGTATGAATAGATTTTTTAGTTCTGTTTAAGTAAGTTACAAATTCAGAGATTCCACCTTCATAATGAAAAACTTCACTTTTTTCATCACGCTCATCTTTTAGTGAAATTTTTAATCCACGATTTAAAAATGCCATCTCTCTAAATCTGTTTGCAAGAGTGTCAAAACTAAACTCATGAACTTCAAAAATTGTATTATCTGGCTTAAAGGTTACTTTTGTTCCCGTAACGTCTTCGCCACATTCACCAACAATTTTTAAAGGTTCCTTAGCTTTTCCTTTTTCAAAATTTAAATGGTGAACTTTAGAGTTCTTTTTTATTTCAACTTTAACCCAATGAGAAAGTGCATTTACAACTGCAGCACCAACACCGTGAAGACCACCAGAAACTTTATAAGCTCCATCGTCTTCATTAAACTTTCCACCGGCATGGAGTTTTGTATAAACAAGTTCTGCCGCAGAAACGCCTTCACCCTCATGCATACCAACGGGAATTCCCCGTCCATCATCTTCAACACTTACTGAGTTATCTAAATGAATATGTACTTTTATTTCAGAACAGTAACCTGCTAGTGCTTCATCTACTGAGTTATCTACAATTTCATAAACACAGTGGTGCAGTCCTCGAACAGTTGTATCTCCGATGTACATACCGGGTCTTTTTCGAACCGCTTCTAAACCTTCTAAGACTTTAATCTTATCAGCAGTGTATTCTGAGTTAACTTTAGAAATACTCGTTGTTGATTCTGTCATAATTTCTTCTTGATTTTGGCCCATCTATCGCTCCGAAATGCTTCCTGCTACGACGTTAAACTTTTTTGACTCTCTGAAATTCTCAAGGTCTTCACCGAAAGAATCATTGGCCGTGGATATAAAAACCTGTAACAACTTTTTATCAAGATAGTTTAGTAAATTTTTCCAACAACGGCTATCTAATTCGCCTGAAATATCGTCTAAAAGTATGATTGGTGGTATTTTTAGTTCATTTTCGAGGTACTCTACGTATGCAAACAATAAGCTCAAATAGCTCACTTTTTGCTGACCAACTGAGCCATAAGTTTCTGCGGGTTTTTCGTCGATAAAAATCAAATAATCGTCTAAATGTAGACCTTTTTTAGTACCTTTTCTTATAAGATCTTTCTCTACTCTCCCTTGATAGTAATTATATATCTCTTCTTCACTATCCATATTTTTAAATTCAGATTCATACTCCAAGTTTATTTTTAATGGTTCGTTAAATATCTCGTTAAAAATTCGTTCGATAATAGTATTAATTTTTTTACAAAAATTTTCTCGTGCTCTTAATAAAACCAAACCTTCCTTTGCTAAAATTTCATCTAGTGCCAATATTTGTCTTAAAAGATTTTCTCTTGGTCCTTGGTATTTTGTAATCAGAGAATTTCTCATCCTTAAAGTTTTCTCAAATATTTTGAGAGATTTCCCATAATTCTCATCAAAGGTTGTGATTAAGTGATTTAAGAGATTTCTTCTGTAGCTACTTTGATGGTGATAAAGAAAACTATCGTGCGGGTTAATTGAAACTATATATGCCTTAGACAGTTTATTAGTTTTTTTCTTATTAACGTAAATAAGTGAATCTTCTTTCGATACTTTGAAAGCATGATTTATTTCTTTATCATCACATTGAAAATCTGACTTAATAATAAAATGATCTATTTCTGATTTTATTATCTGTTCTTTATTAACATTTTTTCTAAATGATTTCTTAAAAGCTGAATAAAATATTGCTTCTAAAAGATTTGTTTTCCCATTTCCATTTTTTCCAAACAAGCAGTTTATATTTTTTGAAAAAGTGAGATCGCAATTTTTTATATTTCTGTAATTTTCTAGATAGATACTTTTGAGATAAAACTCATTCATATTCTAAGCGGCATGACTATACCTAGAAAGTTCGAATCATTACTAGGTTTAATAACAAGTGGACTTCTTGAATTATTCATTTCAAAAATAATTGAATCATTATCGATAACTGAAAGAGTATCAAGAAGATAACTTGCGTTAAGACTCATTGAGATCTCATCGCCTTTATAGTTTGACTCTATCTGCTCCTGACCTTCTCCGTAGACCTCATTATTTGCTTTAAGCTCTATCAGGTTTTCTTTAAAAAATAACTTTATTCCATTGGTGGTTTCATTGGATAAAATTTTAACTCTTTTTATCGCAGAGATTAATTCGTCACGATTAAGTGTCACTGAACTTTTTGATTTATTTGGAATGACAGATGAGTACTTAGGATATTCTCTTGAGATTAATCTTATAGAAATATAATATTCGTTTTCAAGAGTTGCCATTAGAAATGCTTTGCTAAAACTTAATTTAATTTTTTTATCAGCATTTATTTCTGCCATTCTTCGAAGTTCGTTGACACCTTTTCTTGGAATAATTACACCATCTACTAATTCATTTGATTCAAGTTTTAAATTTCTATCAAGCATGGCAAGTCTATGGCCATCAATTGCTACTGCTCTTAATTGGCCTTCATAGTTTTGAAGATAGATTCCATTAAGAAACATTCTAGTTTCGTCAGTGGACATTGCGAAAGATGTTTTTAAAATAATTTCTTTCAAATCATCTGATTCGAGAGTAATTGTATTTTCTTCATTGTGCTCAAAACTAATTTCAGGATAATCTTTTGAAGGAATCATCAAAAGTGAATATTTAATATTCTTAGCATTTAGTTTTATAAGTTTATTATCTTGATCAATTTCAAATTTTAATTCCAAGTCTGGAAGTTCTCTTAAAATATCAAATATATTTTTAGTATTTAAACAAAACTCTCCAGAGTCTCCATGAGTATTACAATCCAAAATAACTTTAGATGAAATATCTAGATCAGTTGAAAATATTTCTAACTGATTTCCAGAAAATTTAAACAAGCTGTTTGAAAGTATTGGTCTTGTCCCTTTTTTTGAAACAATTCCTATGAGCTTTGCTACAGCATTTTTTAATTGGGTAGAATTTATATTTAACTTATTCATGTTCTCTTTCTTATATAATTATACTTATATTAATATATAGTTATTATTACCTTGGAAAGTGTTAATAATTTTAAAAGTTAAGTTATTTTCACTACTTAATTAAATTAAATACAATCCCTTCATTTATAACTTTTGACTCTGAATTTATACAACTTCGTATATCACATGTATTGCTTTTAATTTTCTCCCTCGAAAAAATAGTTTTAAGTCAGTTTTAAAGATAAATATTATTACATTAATAAAGTGACTGTTTTTTCAGTGATTTTTCTTAATTTATTCACATCTTTTTAAGAACGTGGATAACTTTAACTTATTTTTTAGCTAAAACTTATTAAGAGTGGCGGTAAATGTGAATAAAGATCAGTATTTATTAACTAATTTTTATATTCTAAATATAATTTTATTAATACTACTTTTAGTTTTAGGTTTTAGAGTGTAATCAGTTTTTCTTTGATGTATGTACGTACTTCTCGTTTAGTCATTAGAATATATACATATAGACTAGCTACTTGGATACAGTAGCTTCGCCTGCAGTGGTATTAAAATTTAGTGTATTTATATTTTTTGAAAATTCGATCTAAACCTTAACTGTCTTGAGAATGACATATTGTTGAAAAATCCCAAAAATAGTTGAAACAAAAATATAGAGGTTTAAACCACTTGGGAGATCTTTCATGATGAAACCAAATATTAGTGGTAAAAACATCATCACTTTTTGTTGTGTAGGATCAGCTGCCGTTGAAGGCATAATTTTTTGTTGTAGAAACATTCCTATTGATACAAGTACAGGAAGTACGTAATAAGGATCTTTTACACTGAGATCATGAATCCATCCAATAAAAGGAGCTCCCATTAATTCTACGGCCCCATATAAGACTTTATAGAAAGCGAAAAATATTGGCATTTGAAGAAGCAGTGGAAAGCAACCGCTCATTGGGTTGGCTCCAGTTTTCTTAAAAAGTGCCATTGATTCTTGCTGCATTTTCTGTGGGTTATCTTTGTACTTTTCGCGAAGCTTTGTGAGTTCTGGTTGGATTTTCTGCATTTTCTTCATACTTTTTGAAGAAATAAATTGAAGAGGAGAAGTAATCAGTCTAATGAAAAGAGTAAGTAAGATGATGGCCCAACCGTAATTAGGTACAATGCTATAGCAATATTGAAGTCCTCTTAAAATTGGTATTGCTAGAAAAGAAAACCACCCTAGGTCAACGGCCATATGGAGGTTGTCCCCCATCTTTACAAGAGAGTCGTATGTTTTCTTTATAAAGAAAAAGTTTATACTGTTTTGGATAGGTAAAGTTGTTTTAATTGAATCACTATTTATCGTGATATTAAAGACACTATCTTTAGTTGAGTCTGGGAAGCTAAAGCCACTTAAATGATATTTATAATCAAATCCACTCCACTGAACTCTTCCAAGGTCTTTGACTGTTTCCATTTTAGGTTCAACCGTAGTTTCAACAAGGCTATCTTTAAAGTAAACATATTTTGAAAATTGATGCCCATCAGCTTTAAGAGCCGTTCCGTAAGAGTAAGTTACAATGCCTTTTATCTCATTGCTGATATTGCTAAAAGCAAAACTTAACTTTCCATTCTCGTCTAAGCTTATATTGGCTGTTATTTCACTATTTTGAAATAATAGTGAATTGAGCCCTGTTTCTTTTACATTGAAACTAAGCTGTTGTTCACCAGAATCTTTAGTAAAGTTTATCTGTGAAATTTTGTTTTCGTTCTTAAAAAGTGACTTAGTACTAATTTTTTCAAACTGAGAACTAATTATTTCTAATTTCTCTGAAAGAGTAACAGTGCTTATTTTATTAGAGAGAGTAAACTCAGAATCGCCTTTAGTTGTGACATCATCAATGAGTACCTTGGGTGCTTGCTGAGCTAGAGTCGTTTTTGTTATAGATTCTTGCTCTTTTTTTGCTATTTCGGCTTTAGGCTTTGCAAAAAAGAACTGCCAAGAAAAAAGGATTGCTCCTGATAATATAACTGCTACGAGGAACCTGTTTTGTTCTTCTTTCATTCGCCCACTCCACTTAACTTTTTTTCAAAATTTTTAATAAATAGCTCTTTGTTCTTGAGAAAACTTTTAGAATTAATGGTGTTAAAATTAATCGCTACAAGAATATCCTTAGAAGAGTTTTTAGCAGAGTTTTTTCTGTAAATCTCTTTGATTATTCTTTTGATTTTATTTCTCGCTACAGCGTTTCCATACTTCTTGGAAACACTTACTCCTAGGCGAGATAATTCACGATTATTTTCTTTGTAATAAATTCTAAAAAATTTATCCGAAGAAGCTTTCGCACCAGAGCGTAAGTTCAAAAAATCAGATTTCTTTTTTAGCCTTGAATTCGCTTGAAATTTATTATTTTTTTCCAACGGATACTGTTAACTTTTTTCTGCCTTTTCTTCTTCTAGCATTAATAATTTTAGTTCCAGTAGCTGTAGACATTCTTTTTAAAAAACCGTGAGTTCTAAGTCTCTTAGCTCTCTTTGGTTGATAAGTTCTTTTCATGATATTTACCTTTGTAAAAAACCTTTTTTATTCAGTCGCTGAAGTTAGCAAATATTAGTTTTCGAGTCAATCATTAGGCCGTAGATTGTACGACCCAAGCATAAGTTTTTAAGAGGTGTGAATTATGATTGATTCTTTTCCCCTAGACTCTTTTCTTAAGAAAAGTACTCTAGAGTCTTCTCCAGTGAGTAACGTTGTTAATGACTCTATAGCGTCTAAACCTAATGAATCACCTAGTAATTTCAGTAAATTAGAGCTTGATGAAATCTCTAAAAGTATATTAAAGCAAATTAAGTCACTTATTCCACTTGAAAAGTATAATGCATTTTTTGCAACAACCTTTTACTTAAAAGATGTCGACTCATCTAACTTTTATTTTGATGTAAGCTCAGGGTTTATCAAAAAAATGGTTACTGAGTATTATACAGAGACAGTTATAGCTTCAGTTAGGGCCACAATGGGTCAAGCCTACGGTGTTGTTCTCAGTGTTAATGGAGATGTTAGTGAACAAGAAGTAAAAGACGATAATTATAATATAAAGAAAGCTTATAATGTGAAGGATACTAGCTTTACTATCAATGATTTCAAAATCTTAGATCATGACTTGGCGCACAAGGTTGATAATGTAAAAATTGAGAGAATGGTTAAGAAGCACACTTCTAGCATTGCTCTAGATAAGAGAAAGCTTTTTTCAAACTTTATTGTTGGTCCTTCAAATAATCTTGCACATGCAAGTGCAGTGGCCGTTGCAAAGAGTCCAGGAGAGGTTTACCCAGCGATCTACTTCCATGGAAACTCAGGACTTGGTAAAACTCACCTTTTACATGCGGTTGGTAACTTAATTAACGAGCACTCTCCTAATAAGACAATTCACATAACTACTGCAAATGATTTTACCAACGACATGGTTGAGGCAATTAAGGCCAAAGATATGGGTACTTTTAGAAGGAAGTACACTGTAGAGATTGATGTTTTAATGATTGATGATGTTCATGAGTTAAAAAACAGACCAAGTACTCAAAATGAGTTCTTCCATATATTCAATGAGTTAGTTAGAAAGAAGAAGCAATTACTTTTTACTTCAGACAAAGACCCTAGAGAAATCAATGGTTTAGAAGATAGAATCAGAACAAGACTAAGCTCGGCATTAGTCGTTGAAATTCAACAACCAGACCTTGAAACAAGAATTGCTATTTTGAGACGTAAAGCTCTTGAAGAAAATATTTATCTCCCTGATGATGTTGTTAATTTAATTGCTAGTTGTATCAAGAGTAATATTCGTGAACTTGAAGGTTCACTGATTAAACTTGGTGCTTACTCCTCTGTTTTTAATGTAGATATCGACATTGATACGGCCAAGGAGCAGTTAAACTTAAATCCTGCTGATCAGCTTAAAACTATTAATATGGAAACAATTACTAAAACTGTTTCTGGTTATTTCAGAATACCAGTACCAGATATCAGGTCTAAAGCAAGAAACAGAGATATTACGAATGCTAGACACATAGCCATGTATTTTTCTTATAAAATTGGACAATCTACTCTTACACAAATTGGCGATTACTTTGGTAAGCGTGACCACACTTCGGTTATGCACGGAGTGAATAAAGTTAAAAATTTAGTTAAGAATGATAATGATTTTGCTCATCGAATTTTTGAAATTGAATCTCAACTTTAGTTCATAAACTTTTTACTTTGATTGATTTATCACAAAGGCTGTTCTAATAAGTTTAGATGCTTTCTGATCTTAACTTTAATGATTCTATTATTAGTTGCTCTAGCGCCAATGTTTCTTGTGCGATATCCCTAATACGTATAAGCACTGTTAAAGACATTTCTTTTTTTTCTTGCTTTAGATCAAAGTCAGCTAGTTTCGAAGCGAGAAAAGCATATTTAGTTGATCTATTAGACTCGAACTCTGAAATATTAGATGAGTGTGTTCTTACATACTTTAAGGCCCCTCATTCATTTACAGGGCAAAACTTATTGGAACTTTCTGTCCACGGTAACCCTTTAAATGTAGAGAGAATTATTAAGTTTTTTATTAATGATTTTAACTTCAGGGCCGCAGCCCCAGGAGAGTTTACTTATCGAGCCTTACAAAATGACAAACTAAGTGTTTCACAAGTTGAAGGCCTTGATGTGCTGCTTAATTCAAAGTCTAACTTCACTTTTAGTTCTGGGCTGAATTTATTGAAGGGAACTTTAAACGAAGACTTTTTAAAACTTGAAGAAAGTTTTTCTAAATTAAAGAGTTCAGTTGAGATGAATATTGATTTCGCTGAAGATATTGGTGAAAAAAGGTCTCAAGATATATTCTTAGAGTGCTTTAGAGATTTCAAAGGTCATATTAAGATTCTAGAGAAAAGAGTTCCCAGCAATTCACAAGTACTCATGCCACGTATTACCTTATTTGGGCCTCCAAACTCAGGAAAATCTACACTTTTTAATCAACTAGTCGGGCATGATCGCTCAATTGTTTCTAGCAATGAAGGAACTACAAGAGATTATGTATCTGAGGAAATTCTTATCAAAGGAAGTACTTTTAACCTTACAGATACGGCTGGCGTTAGAGAGTCAGATAATGAAGTAGAGTCTATTGGAATAGGTAAAAGTTTGGATTTAGTCCGTGATTCATTTTTTAAAATCCTAGTAATTGCGCCATCTGAAGTCTCTAATCTACATTTTTTCAAGTATCAGTCCTTTGACTTGTTAGTTATTTCAAATACTTATAATACTGGTCCTATGGGGGCAAAAGAAAGTGGTCCTATGGGGGCAAGCTTGAGCAAGGCCTTTGGTCCCATAGGGGCAAAACTAGAAGAACTTGAAATAAATATCGAAAATGGTCCTATAGGGGCAAACTTTTTAACGCAAGATATTTCAGAAATTGTATTAGAATTGGCCTATTTTAAGTTCAGTACTATTTTTAAAAATAGACCAATAATAGTACCAAGGTATAAAGATTCAATTAACCAAGTATCTGAAATTATTGAGGAAATAAATGTTTTTATTACTGATAATTTTGACATTGGTGTATTAGATCACTATTTACTAAGAGTATCCTCTCATGTTAATGAACTTATTAGTGGTAAGAATAAAGACGAAGTTCTCAATAATATCTTTGATAATTTCTGTATAGGAAAATAGGATGTTCCACGTGGAACAAGTTCATAATGAAAAATAGAGTTTACGACATTATTGTTATGGGGGGCGGTCATGCAGGCCTAGAGGCTGCTCACTTTGGATCGTTGTTTAAACTAGATGTGGCCATAGTAACGTTGAAAAACGTTCCTTTAGCTTCGGCTCCTTGCAACCCATCAATTGGTGGCGTTGGTAAAGGTCAGGTTGTGAAGGAGATCGATTCTCTTGGTGGGATAATGGGCGTTCTTGCTGACAAATCTGGTATTCAATACAGAACATTGAACGATAGCAAGGGTTACGCTGTGCAATCAACGAGAGTACAGATTGATAAAGATCATTACTCTATGGAAGCAGAGTCTTATGTATCTAGTAATGAGTTTATATCACTTATAAGAGATAAAGTTGTAGGTGTATCTAAGGAGCAAGAACTATACAAGGTTTCTTGCGATGATGGTGTTTATTATTCAAGAAAGCTAATAGTAACTGTAGGAACATTCTTGAATGGGAAGTTGCACCTGGGAAGTAGTGTTACTAGTGGTGGCAGAATGAATACAAACCCTTCTTCTGGATTTAATTCAATCTTTAAAGATATAAAGACTAATGTTGCAAGATTTAAAACCGGAACTCCGCCAAGGATCCGTAAAGAGGGTATCTGTTTTGATAAAATGCAAGAACAGGCCTCTGACCCTAATACATTAAACTTTCACATATTCTCCGAAGGCTCTCCAAGGCAAATGGAACAAAAAAGCTGCTACCTAACATATACAAATGAAGAAACAGTAGAGATCATAAAAGAAAATAAAGAACTATCTCCTATGTATAACGGGCAAATAGACAGTGTTGGTGCTAGGTATTGTCCAAGTATTGAAGATAAAGTGTATAGATATCCGGAAAAATCAGTGCACCACATTTTTGTGGAACCAGAAGGTTTAGATTTAGACACCTACTACCCTAGTGGAATTTCAAGTTCCTTACCTGAAAATGTGCAACAAAGCTTTATTCAAACCGTTAAAGGGTTAGAAAGTGCTAAGATTAAGCATTTTGGATATGCTGTAGAGTATGATGTCTTAGATACTTGTGACTTAAATCTTTGTTTGGAGCACAATTCTAGTGATGGTTTATACTTTGCTGGACAAGTAAACGGAACATCAGGATACGAAGAAGCTGCTGGACAAGGTTTAATTGCTGGAATCAACGCTTCTTTATCTATTGTTGGGAAAAAACCCTTTATTTTAAACAGATTTGACTCATATATTGGCGTTATGGTCGAAGATTTGGTTTCTAATACTCGGGATGAACCTTATAGGCTGTTTACTGCAAGGGCAGAAAATAGATTAAACCTCAGAGAAGATAATAGTTTTGTTCGAATGAGGAAGTATAGACTCCATCTCGATCTGAATAGTGACTTTGACAAAAAAATTAAGTCTCTAATCGACCAAAAAAACTTTCTAGAGCAATTTATTGATGATTTCATCATTAATTCAGATATTATGAGTAAAATTCAGAGTTTATCAAAAAGACCTGAACTTTTGGGGAGAAAGCTTAGTATCAAGGCTGCATTAAACTTATCATTTATAGATCCAGTTATAACCTTAATTGAAATCTTAGCACTTTTTGACTTTAACTTTCCGCTTTCGGTGATCAGAAACGTTGCTATTAGCGCTAAATATGAGAAATACATAGATAAATCAAAAATTGAGGTTACAAAAATGGCCTTGAAAGATGAAAAGAAAATAAGTTACGAGCGATTGCTTGAATCCGAGAACATTTCTTTTGAATGCAAACAAAGAATATCAAAAATCAAACCAGAAACTTATGGCCAACTTAAAAGAATGAATGGAATTAGAAAAGTTACATTGGCAATTGTATCAAGTGGCAAATACTAGATGAATGGCCACGAGTTTTGTTCAAAATACTTAGAATTAATAAATAATGAGTACTCTGGGATCAACCTTACCAGGATTACGAATATAGATGAGTTCAAAGTTAAACAGTATGAAGACTCTATTGTCCCCTTTGAGGAAAGTAGTGAGCTTATAGCTGATGCTAATAGGGTTATAGACCTGGGATTTGGTGGAGGATTTCCAATTCTCCCTTTAGCAACAATATATAGAGAAAAGAATTTTATTGGTGTTGAGGCACGGCTTAAGAAGGTTAAGGTTGTTGGTGAAATATCAAATAGGCTCGGTATAGACAATGTTTCCTTTGTCCATTCACGCTTTGAAGAATTCGCATTTAGCGATGGTGACTTAATTTTATCTAAAGCAATGGCAAGTGCTTATAAAATTTTATTAGGCATTGATACTCAGAAGTCAGTTAAAGTTGCATTGTATAAAGGTCCCAAGTTTGATAGTAATGAAGAGGAAGATGTCAAAAAATTGCATAAGGATTGGCAGTTTTTATTAAGAAAAAGTTATAAGCTAAGCGATGGAAGCATGAGAAACTTTGTCGTATATGAAAATGTTCTACGTGGAACAAACTAACAAAAACAAGTAAAATCAGGTGTTTAGGGTATGGCAAAAGTAATTGCAGTAACAAATCAAAAGGGTGGAGTTGGTAAAACAACAACCTCGATCAACTTAGCGGCTTGTTTAGCAGCAGCTGAGAGGAAAACTCTAATAATTGACTTAGATCCTCAGGGAAACGCCAGCGCAGGCTTAGGCCTTGAGAAGGAAACATACGTTCAAGCAAATATTTACCAAGTTATAATTGGTGAAAAAAAGATGAGTGAATCTATATACACAACAGAGCTGGCAATGCTTGATATCTGCCCATCTGATAACAACCTAATTGGTGCTGAGATTGAACTTGTAAGCGCAATTGCAAGAGAGTCAAAACTTAAAAATGCGATCGCAGAGATATCAACTGAGTATGAATTCGTTATTATAGACTGCCCGCCATCCTTAGGCCTTCTGACGGTCAATGCGCTTAACTCTTGTGATAGTTACCTTGTTCCTCTGCAAACGGAATACTTTGCAATGGAAGGGCTTTCACAGCTTATAAGCACGGTTAACCTTGTAAAGAACTCGCTTAACCCAAGAATAGAGCTTGAGGGAATTTTACTCACCATGTTTGATGCAAGGACTAGTCTATCTAGACAAGTTGCCAATGAAATAAATAATCATTTTGGAGAAAGTGTTTTTCAAAGCATTATTCCTCGAAATGTAAAACTATCTGAATCTCCAAGCTTTGGTAAGCCTATTATTCTCTATGATATTAACTCTAGAGGAAGCTTAGCTTACCTATCATTAACTAAAGAAGTTTTGGAAAAAAATTCGAAAACAAAAGTAGGCCAAGATGATCTTCTTGGTAGTATTGGAACGATTTAAATAACTGTAAAAAATAAATAATTGGAGAATTATATTATGACGAAAAAGTCTGTGCTAGGTAAGGGAATTGGAGCTTTGTTGAATACGAGCATTGCAACGCCTAGAAACTTTGAAGTAAAAGAGCAAGCACCTCAAAAAGTGGTAGAAAAAAAGGTTGAATTAAAAGACACCTACGGATCAGTTATCATGGTGAGTATCGATCAGATCATCCCTAATGAAGACCAACCAAGAAGGGTTTTTAAGCTAGAGGAACTTGAGGACTTATCAAACTCTATAAAGCTTAATGGAATTATACAGCCAATAACAGTGACAAAATCACAAGATTCTAAAAAGTTTGAAATCATTGCAGGAGAGAGAAGATATAGAGCAGCAAAACTTGCTGGGTTGAAAGAAGTTCCAGTTATTAATAAAAGAGTAACTAAAAAAGAAAAGTTGGCTTTTGCAATTATTGAAAATGTTCAAAGATCTGATTTGAACTGTGTAGAAGAGGGTTTAGCTTATTTTAAGTTAATGGATGAGTTCAGCTTAACTCAAGACGAAGTAGCAAAGAGAGTTGGTAAAAATAGGTCAACAGTAGCTAACTTTCTAAGAATATTAAGGCTTCCTAAAGAAGTGATAATGTATCTTCAAAAAGAACAACTAAGCTTTGGGCATGCAAAAGTTTTAGCGTCGATCCAAGATGATAATAAAGTTATTAAAGTTGCTAAGCTAGCGGTTGAGGAAGGATTCTCTGTTAAACAATTAACGTTTGCGTTAAAAAGCAAAGAAGCAGATGCCCCTAAGAAAAAGAAGAAAAGCTCTTCTAGCAATGAAGGCTATAGTTTACTTCAAGAGAAATTGGAGAGAACAACTGGCTATCAGTTCAATATAAAATCGAACAAGAAAAACGTTGGGAAAATTGAAATTAAATTCAATTCTCTTGAAGAGTTTAATAATATCTATAAGTACTTATTGGACTAATCAACTTGACGAAATCCTCTTTTAAAATTATTTATGGTAGTTAAAAATATCATAGGAAAAAAATGGAAAAAATTCTTAATAGCTTGGGCATTAATTACACTATAATTTATCAATTCGTAATTGTTGTTATCATCTACAATATTGCAAAAAAAGTTTTTTTTAATCCTCTGCAAAGAGTCTTAGAATTACGCATTGATAAGACTGATAACGCCGAAGACTTGGCCAAAGAATACAACGAAAAGTTTGAAGACTTAAAAAAAGAATATGATTTTAAACTGGGGAAGGTTTATAAGGAAGTTCAATCAAGCAAGACTCTAGAAAAACAATCAATTGAAAAAAACATAGATAAAAAAGTGAAAGAAGTTGAGCAAGAAATTAATGCAGAGTTTGAAAAGCAAAGAGATGCTGCAATCAGCGAAGTTAATTCAAAAAGAAGTGCAATTCTTTCTCAATCAAGTGACTTGGCGGACATGCTAGTTGAAAAGGTTGTTCACTGATGAAGATTAGATTATATGATTTAATATTATTTCTTTTACCAATAAGTAGTTTTGCAAGTGCAAAGTCAACAAGAGACCCAATGACTCTTTTTTGGGGAGGAGTTCTCAATCTATCTATTGTTGTCGGGTTTTTTATTTGGAAAGGTGTTCCAGCTTTAAAAGAATACTTCAATGAAAAGCATGATGATATTGCTGCTAAATCCAAAAAAGCACAAGCCAATAAATTTGAAGCTCAAATGCTTTTAGAAAAACAGGAAAAGAAAAATAGTTCACTTGATCAAGAAATTGAGGGGATTAAGAAAAGTGCTCAAGATGAAGTTGCTGCATTTCAAAAGCACAAGGAAGAAGAAAGCGAGTCACAGATCAATAACTTAAGAAATGATATTGTAGCGAAAGTTGAAGTGGCGAAAAACGAAGTCGTTAACAATATTAATAAAGATCTCATTAACGAAATTCTCTCAAAAGCAAAAGTGAAGGTTGGTGGGAACTTGGAACTTAAAGAAAAAATCATAAAGCAAATTACGAGAGGTCTAGAGTGAAAGAGCAGGAGATTTCAAAAGTATATGCAGAGTCGATAAATCAAATCGCAAGCGAAAAGTCTGTGGATGTTGTTTCTGAAATAGCAAAAGTGGCAGACCTTTTAAATAAATCAAACCAGCTAGAGCAATTATTATTTTTAGATACTTTTGAAAGTGAAGATAAGGTTAGCGTATTTAATGAACTAGCTGAAAAAGTTAATTTACATCCACTTGTCTCTAACTTCATGGTTTATCTTATAGAAGAGAAAAGAGTAAATCTTTTTAATCAAATTTATAAAGAAATTGTTTCAATTGATGATAGAGAGAAAGGTTTTCTTTCTGGAGTAATTGAGGGAAGCCAAGGTCAGGTAGATGAAAATTTTAAAAATAAAATAGGAGCTTACTTAAATAAGCGACTAGGAAAACAAGTTAACTTTTCTTATGAAAAAAATGAGAAAGTTACTGCGGGCTATAGGGTAAAAGTGGATGATCTTTTACTTGATGCAAGTTTAGAGAGTCAGTTAGAGCAATTTAAAAAAACAATAATGATATAAAGGTAAGGACGTAAGTTAATGAGTACAACAATTAGACCTGAAGAAATTACAGACATTATTAAAAAAAGAATTCAAAATTTTGAAACAAAACTTGAAGTAAATGAAATCGGAACAGTTTTAGCTGTTGGTGATGGTGTTGCAAGAGTTTTTGGTTTGAAAAATGTTTTGGCCGGAGAGCTTGTTGAGTTTGAAGATGGTTCAAAAGGAATGGTTTTAAACCTTGAGAATAATAACGTTGGGATTGCAGTACTTGGTGATGACAAGGGGATTTCAGAGGGATCACAAGTAAAAAGAACTGAAGAGATCGTGCAAGTTCCTGTTGGTGACGGACTTCTTGGAAGAGTTGTTGACGCCCTTGGAAACCCAATAGATGGGAAGGGCCCAATTAAAGCAACTGAATATAGAAAAATTGAAACAAAAGCTCCTGGGATTATCGCAAGAAAATCTGTTCACGAGCCTCTACAAACAGGGATCAAAGCAATTGATGCTATGATTCCGATTGGACGTGGG
>Ga0114957_1000312_pt1 | contig 66137 bp, 49 predicted proteins | sample BantaG_FD_87175 | JGI IMG/M metagenome (GOLD analysis project Ga0114957, IMG submission 87175) | Marine algal microbial communities from Bantry Bay, Ireland - BantryBay_4 metaG | ecosystem: Host-associated > Algae > Red algae > Unclassified | place: Bantry Bay, Ireland | collected 2014-11-21 | reverse complement strand
CCTAATGGTACATATTCATCTATCACTAGAGATGCAATTATACCTAATGTAACTTCTGATGATAACGGTAACTACTTCTTAGTAGTGACAGGCCCTAATGGATGTGATTCTGAAGTATTTGAAATATTAGTTGAGGTAGTTGATGCACCAGTAACCCCAGTGATTACTGTAGATGAGGATATGATTTGCGAAGGGGAAACAATCAGAATTGAGAGTACTCCTTATAATCAGGCAGGTGTCATGTATGTATGGGATGTTCCAGGTATTGGAGACACCATTACTAATGTGCCAACTTTGATAATAGATCCTGCAACAGCAGCAGACGCTGGTTCTTACTCATTGACTGTGGATGTTTCAGGATGTGTATCTAATCCTTCAGGAACTATAATAGTAGACGTTACGCCAAAACCAGTAACTCCAGTTATTGTTGGCCCAGCATTGATTTGTGAAGGTGAGGATGTTGTACTTACGATCGTAAATCCTGACCCTAATGCAGATTACCAATGGACTGGCCCAGCTAATTTTAACGGAACGACACTGCCTGTTACCATCTTTGATGTAGCTAGCGCTAATCAAGGTGAGTACAGAGTAGTATGTACTTTGAACGGATGTGAATCTGATATATCTGAACCATTTATTTTAGATGTACAGGATACTCCGATTACACCTTCTATTACTCACGATGGTCCGATTTGCTTGGATAGTCCTGGAGAAGAGTTGACGCTATCAGTAGTTGCTGGTACTCAACAATCAGGCGTAACTTATGAATGGTTTGATAATTTGAATGGAGGTAATTTAGTAGGATCAACAGGATTAACACCGTTCTTGACAATAACTGATTTCAGTGATTACACAGGAAATGGAGATAGCTTTATTGTGAACTTTACAGCTGTAGCAACACTGAATGGTTGTACTTCTGAAGTTTCAATAGCTGCCACAGTAGAATTCAATACAATACCTGCTGAAGTTGCTTTTGCTGGTGATGATCAGAATGTATGTAATCAAGGATCGATTTTCTTAAATGCTACTGATCCTAGTGTTGGTGACGGTATGTGGACACAAGTTGGTGGATCTCCTGCGAATATCATTAATCCTAATGACGCGAATACAGCTGTTTCTGGATTGGTAGAAGATAGTTATATCTTTAGATGGACGCTCTCAAATGGTGGATGTGAAGATTACTCTTTTGACGATGTGATTATTGTAATCAACTCTGAAAATCAAATTGCTGACGCTGGTGGTCCATATGAAGCTTGTAACGTAACAGAATTCCTGTTAAACGCGGTTCCAGCAATAACAGGTAATACTGGAACCTGGACTCAACCAACGGCTCAAGAAGCTGCAGGTATCACAATTGTAGATGCAAATGATCCAAATACGCTTGTAACTGGCTTAGAGGCAGGTAATACGTATACTTTCACTTGGAGCCTAGGTAACCAAGGTTGTGGACCAAACTTCGATAGTGACGTCGCGCAATTAGTTGTAGCCCTTGCAGCATCAAATGCTTTTGCTGGAAACGATTTCCAAGATTGTGGAAATAATGTGATGTTGAATGCTAATGAGCCAGATGAGTGCTCTGGTAGATGGACTTCAATATTACCAGTAGGAAGTACGATAGTATTTGATGATCCAAATGATCCGAATACGACATTAACGAATGTACCTGCGGGTCTTAATACACTAGTTTGGACACTAGACTGTAATGAATGTGGAATTACTTCAGATACTGTGATTCTAGATTTTGAGCCATTGGCTGGAGTAGTTGATGACAATGTACTAATTTCATTTGGTCAATCTGCTGAATTTGATGTTACAACAAATGATGATTTACCAGCTGGTTTCACATTAAATGTGATTGATGGTCCAGCAAACGGTGTTTTGACTGACTTAGGAAATGGTATGTTCACATATCAAGCAACAGATTTCACAGATGATCAATTTACTTACGAAATATGTAGCGCGATTTGCCCTGATGTTTGTGCCTTAGGAATTGTCACGCTAAGAGTAGGTGCAGATGATATGTGTGTACCTCCGACAATATTCACACCAAACGGGGACAATTATAACGACGAATTTATTGTGTCCTGCTTGTTCGAATTGTCTAAATACCCAGACAACAAAGTAACTATTTACAACCAATGGGGTGATCAAGTATTTATCGCTCAACCTTACCTGAATGACTGGGAAGGAACATATAACGGTGAGGATCTTCCAGTAGGTACATATTTCTATGTGATTGACTTAGGAGATGGAACTGAACCTCTTACTGGATTCTTAGTACTAGAACGATAATGATATAAATAATGAAGCAAGGGTTTGCTCCCTTGCTTCATTTTGTTTTCTCAACAGAAAATTTTAAGGAATGAAAAAGATTTTATTTTCTCTAGTGTGCGCTTTCGGATTTTTGACGCTTGCTGCACAGCAAGAGCATCAGTATACCCAATGGATGCACTCTAAACTGACTATCAATCCGGCTTATGCTGGTGCGAACTTTTCACCTTGTCTTACTGGTCTATATCGAAATCAGTGGATAGGATTTAATAAGTCTCCGGAAACTCAACAGCTATCTTATGATATGTCTTTGAGTAACGATAGAGTTGGTATTGGAGCGAATCTATATAGAAATGCTGTTGGTATTTCAGAGTATATTACGTTTGACGGTATTTATGCATATCGTTTCCCAGTTGGTAATGGCTTCTTAGGTGTTGGTGTTCAAGCATCAGTCAGGAATCTCTCTATGGACTTTGGAGACGAAGATCTTGTCAGCACTCAAGATTTAGGCCAAGATGTAGCAATTCCAGCTGGTACTCAACTGAGTAAGTTTGTTCCTGATTTTGGATTGGGTATTTATTATAATACTTCTAAATTTTATTTTGGCGCTTCAATGCCAAGATTATTGAATAATGAAATCGATCTACAAGACCCAGATGGTGAAATTGGAAGAGAAGTGGCACATGGTTATGTTATGGCTGGATATAAGATTAGAATGACTGAAAAATTAGAATTGTTACCACAAGCACTGGTCAAATATGCGAATAACTCGCCACTAGATATTGACCTTAATGCTAGTTTATTGATTCAAGACAAGTATACTTTAGGTGCTACTTATCGCTTTGGAGGTGATGATGAAAGCTTTGGTGAATCGATAGATGTCCTTTTAGGAGCGCAATTTACAAGTAATATTTTCGCTGGACTTTCTTGGGATTTCACTTTGTCAGAGATTAGAAATAATACTGACGGTACCTTAGAGATTGCTCTTAGATATTGCTTTGAAGGAAATGAGGGGGAAGAATTTGCTAATCCTAGATTCTTCTAAGATCTTCATTCTATTCCGTAGACCACGCATTAATATTATCAATTTATGAAATTCTTAAATAGACTATTTGCTGTATTTATTTTCACTAGTATTACCATAGTTGCGGTAAATGCTCAGGGTGGCGATTTAACTCAGATCAAGATTAAGAATTGTACTGAGATCAATACAGAACACATAGAATTTTCTCCATCGTTTTATCAAAATGGTATTATTTATATTACTGCACCTACAGATGCTGGACCAAAAGACGATAATACTGGAGAAACGTTTTTTGAACTATACTTTTCTGAAGCTGACGGCGAGGGTATGCCTACAGAACCTGAGGATTTTTCATTTCAAATGAATACTCGTGTACACGAAGGGCCAGCAACATTCAATCGTACCTTCGATGAAATGTACTTCTCAAGAAATAATCTCAAGAAAAATTCTACCAAGGCGGATGAGTCTGGTAAGGTAAGAATGCAGGTATTTAAATCAAAGAAGACATTTTTTGATTGGGAAGTACCTACTAAACTTCCATTCTCAGATAAAGAATATGATGTTATGCATCCTACTTTATCTCCAGGGGGTAATAAAATGTATTTTACTTCTAATATGCCAGGATCATTGGGTGGAACCGATATTTGGTTTGTAAAAAAGGTTGGTGACGATTGGGGTACTCCAGTGAATATGGGTCCCGAAATCAATACCGATAAGAATGATGCATTCCCATTTATTCATGAGAGCGGCACACTATTTTTCGCTTCAAAGGGCCATACGGGAATGGGTGGATATGACATTTTTCGAGTTAATGTAAACGGAAGTAAAACTATGGGCCAAGTGGAAAATCTAGGCCAACCTATCAATAGTCCAGATGATGATCTAGGTTTGATCTTGAATGCTGAAGGTAATAGAGGCTATTTCACTTCTGCACGGCCTGGCGGTGCTGGCAAAGATGATATCTACATGTTTGACGGGTTCATTGCTGCACCAAAGATGTTGAGTTCCATAGTCAGAGTATATGACGCCGAAACAAAAGATAGAATTGAAGGTGCTGAGGTTAGAGTATTCGAAAGAACTGGCGAAGGACTAGTGTCAGGAGGCGAACTTTATGATGTGGTAGTATTACCAGAAAGAGGTGGCAGTAAAGACCTTGTCTTAAAACTAGTGCGTAAAAATGCAGATAGTCTTGGTGAGCCTGACCTGATTACCAATGGTGAAGGGGAGTCTGAATATACTATGCAATCAGGAAGAAACTATATCTTTTTTGTCACCAAAGATGGTTATACAAGTAATGAAATGACTTATTCGACCGTAGGTAAAGAAGGAGAGATTGTAGTAGAAGTTCCTCTGTCAAAAGAGAGATGCGCTGATATCACTGGACAGGTTAAGAATGCTATTACAGGCGCAGGTATACCAAATGCTGTCGTAAGAACTTCTAGCAGTTGTGGTGGAAAAGAAGAATTTATTCAGACAGATGCAAATGGCAATTTCTCTGCTTGTATGAAGCCTAACTGCTCTTATACTTTCATCGGCGAAAAGAGCGGGTTTAACTCTGGTACATCTATATTGAATGTTAATCCTGGTGATAAAGGCTTGAATACAATAATCAATCTTAGCCCGGTTGCCCCTTCTGTAGCATCAAACCCATTCCCAGTTGGTACTGTGATTGTGTTTGACAAAATTTATTATGATTTTAATAAGTCTGCTATACGCACAGGTGCGGCTAGGGAATTGGATGAAGCGGTTCGAATTATGAAATCCTATCCTTCTATCAATATTGAGTTAAGTTCACATACAGATTCCAGAGGTGGAAACGCTTACAATCAAAAACTCTCAAATGCTAGAGCAGAATCTGCAAAGCGATATATGGTTGCTAGAGGTGTAGCACCGAGTCGAATTGTTACCTTAGGTATGGGTGAAAATCAGCTTCGTAATGGCTGTACAGATGGGGTAAATTGTTCAGAGGAAGAACACCAGTATAATAGAAGAACTGAGTTTAAAGTCATAAGTATTCAGGAAAACGTTCGAGTAGAGTATGGAGACAGAGGCCCAGAAGTCATTGATAGAATGAAGAGTAAAAAGAAAAATTAAGATTTAAGAAATTTTAAATAGGAAAGGACACTTAGTATTAGCTGAGTGTCCTTTTTTACTTTGGGGGCCATCCAGTCCTTGTAAAGTACTGGACCGAGCTCTCCACTCGTACATCTCGTACCTCGATGACCCGCTTCGATCTCTTGTCCTTTCGGGCTCTGCCCGACTTGCTCACCTATCGGTTTCGCGGTATGTATTATTGTTTTACATATAGAGACAAAACTGTCCTTATTTATTAAATCTACATTAAGGACTTAATTTTTAGGAATTTTTCCTATTACAGTTAATTGGACTAGTGCTGTGCAGTAGTCCCGATCGAAACGGAGTGGAGCATCGGGAGACTCAAAGGCCTGCCCGACTACCTTCAGACGGGCAAACGAAGAGACCGAACAGACTTGTGAGCTACGGAACATAACGACCTCGACATTTTTCTTGGCGAGGAAGACCCCCAAATAGAAAAAATAAGGAAATTGAAACGGCTCTGTTGAGGTAAATTAGAGCTGAGAACCGTTTTCTTATTAATTTCCTATTCAATTAATTAGCTTTGTAAAAAAAATATGAAGATCAGGTTCTGTGGTGCCGCAAGAGAAGTGACAGGAAGTTGCCATCTAATACAGTTAGATAATGGATATAATATATTGCTGGATTGTGGCTTATTTCAAGGTAGGCATAAGGAAATGGATGATATAAATACTAAGTGGTATTTTAATCCAGAAGACATAGATTGTTTGATTCTATCTCATTCTCATATTGATCACTCTGGAAGAATCCCTAAGCTTGTTAGAGATGGTTTTAAAGGCAGCATCTTTTCTACGCATGCTACCAGAAGTCTTTGCTCAGTTATGCTTTTAGATAGCGCAAAAATCCAAGAGCGTGAGGCTGAGTACGCTAATAAACTTTTGCAAAAGAGAAAGAAGAATATAAAATCTGAAGATTTTGCAGAGCCTCTTTATACGACCGAGGACGTTAGTCCTGCCATGGAGCGATTTGTTTCCTACAGTTATGAAAGATGGTTTAAAGTATCAGATGATATAGAGGTCTTGTTTAGAGATGCAGGTCATATACTGGGTAGTGCCAGTGTTACCATAAGATGTAAGGACAATGGAAAGACTGTGACAGTTGGTTTCACTGGAGATATAGGTCGTCCAAATAGACCAATACTTAGAGACCCAAAGCCAATGCCTGTAGTAGACTATATGATATGTGAGTCCACATATGGAGGTAAAGACCATTTAGGAAGACCAGCTGAACGGGAGAAGCTCTTAGAAATAATCAAGACCGCTTGTCTAGAGAAAAAAGGAAAGCTAATCATTCCTGCATTTAGTGTGGGTCGTACGCAAGAGATCGTTTACATGATGGATCAGATGGAGACAGAAGGAATATTGCCGCAAATCCCAGTTTACGTAGATAGTCCTTTAGCTATTAACGCGACCCAAGTTTTTGCTGGGCATCCAGAATGCTATGATGATGAGATGTATGAATACCTACTGACTGATGATAATCCATTTGGTTTTGCCGATCTCAAATACATTAGGAAAGTAGAAGAGTCTAAAAAATTGAATACGATGAACGATCCCTGCATAATTGTCAGTTCCTCTGGTATGATGAATGCAGGAAGGGTTAAACACCATTTATATAACAATATCGAAGACCCGAAAAACACCTTACTTATAGTAGGATATTGCTCCCCTCAAACACCAGGAGGTCAACTTCGGGCAGGAAAAAAAGAGATTAAGCTGTTTGGCCAAGAAATGTCAGTTAATATAGATGTTAAATCTATGGATAGCTTTTCTGCACATGCAGACAGAAGTGAAATATTAGATTTTCTAGATAATCAAAAATCAAGCTTGAACAAGTTATTCCTAGTACACGGCAACTATGAAGTACAGCAAGAATTTAAATATCTTCTTTATCAGCATGACTTTAAAGACGTACAAATTCCTAACTTAGGTAATGAAATTACCCTAAATGCTTAATTTAGGTCAATTATCCATAAATGTTAGAATTTTAGATTGTTTTAAGCCCGTTATTAACACAGGACAAGCCTTACAAACGTTCAATAAATATGAAAATTTTACTCCGAAAGAGCCTACCTTTATTTTGTTTGATAAGCATTGTTTTTGCTTGTACTGATCTAGAGCAGCTAGAACTAGGTGAATACACCTCAGAATATGCGTTGCCACTGTTTAATTCCGATATATCACTCCAAGATATTATCTCTAATAGAGTCGAAAATACAAGCCTAACGGTTGATACTGATGGTCAATTGACTTTGAACTATAAAGGAGCGCTCCTCACCAGAAGTGCGAGTGATATATTCAATTTTACAGCTGCTTTTTTACCTATTGAAGTAACAGATACGGTATTTCATATTAGTAATCAAGATTTTGAAATACCTGGTAGTATTGATATTGACTTCTTAAATTTGAAACAGGGACAATTGACAATTCAATATGAATCTGATATTCCCGATGACCTTGTTGTTAATGTCACGATTCCACAATTTATCAAAGATGGTGTATCATATACAAAGTCTTTTAGCTCTGCATACGGCGGATCTTTACCAATACAAGGAGGAATTATAGGAGATAACTTAGCAGGCTATCAGATTGATGGAGGAGGCGATACTCTAATTACGGTTCTTTATGATGCGATTTTATCTGACGGCACAAAAGTAGTCCTACCATCTTTCATTATGGTACTCACTAATTTAGAATATGATTATGCAGAAGGATTTTTAGGCAATGACATTTATGATATCGGAAGAGACACTATTGAGATAGACTTTTTTGAAAATTGGGAGCAAGGGATTGTAAATTTTGAAGACCCTAAATTTAAACTTACTGCTTTAAATTCATTTGGTTTTCCCTTGGATGCAAATTTTCTCAGTATAGATGTTATAGGAATCCAAGATGAACGTCTGAGTCTAGAATCTACCTCCATCGATGAAGGTGTTGCAGTTGGCTTCCCAAGTCTTTCGCAAGTAGGAGAGACCATAGTAACTAATTTTGAATTCACCAAAGAGAACAGCAATATTAGAGAGGTACTAGGGGTAGGGCCTGCTGCCGTAGAGTATGAATTAGACGGAGAACCTAACCCAGATTTAGAGCCAGATAGTAGAGGATTTATGACGGATAGCAGCACCATTGAAGTGCAAATGGATGTAGAACTTCCACTTAATGGATATACATTTGGTTTTGCATTGAGAGATACTTTTGATATTGACTTGTCTAGTTACGATAATGTCAATAAAGCAGAATTTAAATTAGTAACTGAAAATGCAATTCCCTTAGGTTTAGATTTAGAGATTTCCTTTACAGATGAAAATTTTAATGTTTTGGATATCCTGAATACACAAGATGATAATAACTATATCTCTGCTGCACCTGTCGATTCTGATGGAAACGTTAATGGGATTTCTGAAAAAATAATTATTGATAGTTTCGATACTGATCGATTCTCGAAAATAAGATCTGCTAAAAAGATTTTAATTCGAACTTCATTTAACACAACCAATTCTTCCATTCCACAACTTGTAAAGTTTAATGCAGAGCAAAGTATTAAATCTCGAATGGGACTTAAAGTGGAATTAGCAAATTAATATTAGAATGAAACAAGTTTGCAAATATGTATCCACTATTTTCATGGTGGTCATTTTTTGTGTAATTGGAAAAGCACAAACAGATTTTGGATCTTATTTCTTAGAAGGCACATGGGCAGGAAGAGAATTGAATGCCTCAGACTCGTTAAGAGGTAAAGTTGAAATTTATCTACCAGGCATCTACTTCGAAAGTCATCATAGTAATGAGATATCCTTAAAAGATATTTTTAGACAAAACGGTCAAGGTAGTACGGTCAACATCTCTAACATCATCAACAAATTTGATGACGTCAATACTCTAGAGAATAATTTCAAATTGAATACTATTGGAGTAGGCTTAAAAGTCAAGAATTTTGATATTGATATTAGGCATAACGTTAGGTTCAAGGCCCGCTTAGATTATCCAAAAGAACTTGTTAAACTAATTTTTGAAGGGAATAGTCAATACATTGGTGAAACAGTAGATTTTGGATCATCCGTAGATTTTTTCTCTTACCATGAATATGGTGTTGGAGCTTCGCGAAAATTTGGACCGCTCAGCCTTGGTGCTCGGGTTAAATATTTAAGTGGGATAGGTCTCATAAAAACAAATGGGACTGATGCTTCTTTGTTTACTGATGATGATGTGTATCAGTTGACTTTAGATACGGACTACACCATACTTACTTCAAATAGTTTAGATATTGATGGACTAAGTGATTTTACTTTTCAGGGTGATTTAGCAAACAATTTTTTTTCATCTAATACGGGCTGGGCCTTTGATTTAGCAGCATCTTTTCAAGTCTCGGATGCACTAAAATTTTCTGCTAGTTTAGTGGATATCGGATTTATAGTTTGGAATGATGACACCTCTGGCTTTACTAGCCAAGGATCATACACTTATGAAGGATTTGACTTAGACGACTTTTTACTTAATGACGATGTTGAATTTGATGTGAAACTAGATACACTAGAAGATATTTTCGAATTTGAGGAATCATCAGCACAAGTTAATACTGATTTAGGGACGAAATTGTACTTTGCTGGTCAGTATCAGTTGAATGAAAAAATTCAAGTAGGTGCATTATTAGTGATGAATAATACTGCCTTTGAAGGGAACGCTTTTGGTCTTAATGTACAGTATAGTCTAGGTAAGAGTTCGCTTATAGGTTTGAATTATAGCCACAGAAAAGACAGTTTTAGTAATTTAGGGATCCAATTTCTTGCCAGTGTCGGACCTGTTGTTATATTTGGTAACACGGACAACATTTTTTCTGTAGTTTCAAATGATAATTTCAGATTTAATGGAAGATTAGGTCTTGGTCTTTCTTTTTAATTTACCAAATTCAAAAAAATTAACACATGATTAGAACTTTACTTTTGACAATACTAAGCATATACTCTTTTCACATGTTTGGTCAATTAGATCTGGTTTGTGAAGGGGACAGATTGGTTGAACCTATTTTCAGTGAAGTTCAGATCACAGAGTCAGTTATGTTTGGTGTGGGGACGAACGTGTTGAACCAAGAGTACGATTTGTTGATGGATATATATGAACCAGTAGGAGATGACTTGACAAATAGACCAGTAGTTGTGATGGCTCACGGAGGCAGCTTTGTTGCAGGAGATAGAAAGAATCCAGTGATGGTTAACACTTGCACGGAGTTGGCTAAAAGAGGTTATGTAGCAGCTTCTATTGAATATACGCTTTGGCCTTTAATTGCTTATGGATTTCAATTGCCAGATTCTACAGACCTAATTAATGTCATCGCCTTAGCATCTGGAGATTTAAAAACTGCAATTCGCTTTTTTAACGAAGATGGTCTGAATGATAATACTTATGGCGTCAATCCTGGACTTATTTCAGCAGGGGGTTATTCAGCTGGAGCCATCTTAGCTTGTCATCAAGGGATGTTAGACGTAGATGATGAACTAACGGAGTTTGTACAGACGGCTTTCGATGAAGTCGGTGGCATAGAAGATCTTGGTACTAATTTGGAGTTTAGTGATGATATTATATCAGTGTTTAATATTTCTGGCTCAGTGTATGATGTTGATTTTATAGATGCTAATAGTAGTCCGATATACAGTGCGCATGGAGAAATAGATGGGACAGTGCCATATATGTTCGGCCTTACTGGAAGTATTATGACTTCAAATGGATCCTTCAATATCAATCAACGATATCAAAGTGAAGGTTTGGAAAGCCAACTCTTTACTTTTGAGGGAGGAGGACATACAGACATCTTTTCGGATGCTGTATATGCTGACGACTTATTGACGATGTACAATAATTTTTTCACCTGGAATAAAGAACAAATTTGTAGTGTGATCGCAAGTAATGAGTACCTCGAAATAGCTAGCGTTAATATTTATCCAAATCCAACGGATGGGATAGTAAATTTTCAGTTGGGGCGAGATCTAAATACGGCCTATCAAGTAGAGGTATATAATCAATTGGGTCAATTATTTTATACGAGCCAAACATTTCATGAAGCGGATAAGCAACTTGACTTGTCTCATTTAGAAGATGGGTTATATCTGGTAAAAATAAATTTTGAAGAGAACTATCAACCTTTGACAAAGCGTATCGTCATGTCAAATAAGTAATCAAATAATTCTACGAATAGAGGAAGAGGAATCCAGTATAAAACTGGGTTCCTCTTTTTTATTCACCTTTAGTTCTACCAGATTTATTCCTGGTGTTTTTCCTATTTCTATACTTCCTAAATCAGCATCCATGCCAAGCGCCTCTGCACCGTTGATGGTAGCCCACTTTAATAGCGTTGGGAAGCCTACATGAGACTGATACCGATGGATTGTTTTCATTTCTTCCCATATTGACAATTGCCAGTTGGATGTTAGACTATCCGTACCTATGGTTAGCCTAGCATAAGAATCTATAAAATACTGATAGTTTGGTAATCTATTTTCGATATATAAATTAGCGTTTGGACAAGTCGCCCAAAACACCTTGTCACTCCAAATATTTGCAGCCTCAATGTCTTCTTTGGTTGTGAGTGTATTATGCACGAAAAGCGTTCTTTGCTTGGGGTCCATGTGGGCCAAGGCATAGTGTATGCTAGGTTTGCCATTCGCTTTGAAAGCGGTGAGTGGAATATTGAATCCCTTGTAGAAATCCTGAAATTGACCACCTCCAGTCATAAAAAGCTCATTCTCTGGAGGTGTTTCTTGATTATGGATACTTACTGTCACGGCTTCCTTGTTCACCTCATTTATCCTGTTGAATAGTGAAGGTGAAACAGTGTACGGCGCATGAGGCACACAGCTAACTTTATTGTTTCCACTCCGAGCTTGGTCTAAATAAACTTGATGATATTTGTGGAATTCATTCTCTGCCCAATCATCTTGTAGGAAGTCAAACATCTCAACAAAGGTGTAGTAGGCAATCTTACTCTTCTGTTTCTGTTCCTTCGTATCTGCCTTATTGGAGATGTCACCTACGGCCACTATACCATTCTTGTACATATATTCATCTCCTTCTTTTATCGCCTGCAGAATCTCCTCCTGCGGCATATCTCTAAAGGAGACTACATTGCTTATAAAAGATATCAATCCTGTACCTGTAGCCAACTTACCTTTCATATGGGAAAGTTCTAAGTGACAGTGGGTATTGACTAAGCCAGGAACGATAGATCCTTTTAGTTTTTCTACTTGGCCAGCGTCAAAGTTAGAAGCGGCTTGGATATCAATGATCTTGCCTTGCTGATCTAAAACGATAGCTGTGTCAGTCAGTACTTCTCCCTTTCCTGTGTGGATATAGTCCGCACTAAGTATTCTCATCTTGGGTATTACATTTTAAATTCTTGTACTAATAATCCGTTCTTCATTCTTGGTTCAAACCAAGTAGATTTAGGAGGCATGATTTGGTCTTGATCTGCCACTTCAATAAGGTCAGCTATATCTACTGGATGGAGTACGAAGCCTATCCCGTTTTCAAGCTTTTTACATTGATTCTTGAAAGTAAGCATAGGCTTTACACCTTCTAGATATTTGATTCGAGTATCCGTTCTGATGTCTTCAATCTTCAAGATTTCAGCCATGATATATTTATTCATGAGATTGGCATCTAGTAGGATATTGGAGCGGGAATTTAGGTACTTTTTTTTCCATTTTACAGTATACCATTCTTTTTCTAAGTACATGGTCATCTCAAATTTTGCGGATGGACTCATATACTTTTGGAGTGGTATTATATCACAATATTTAGATAATTCAACAGTAAATCGAACTGGAGAAATCTGGTCCAAAAGGTTTATTATTCTATTGAAATCATAAATCTTCAATTGGTTGGAAGGGAAGAAGCTTGTCATCAAATATTCATAAGGATTGATTGATTCACCTTCATAATTTTTTGACATAAGCGCTGTTGAAGAGCAGCGGTGATGCCCATCTGCTATATATGCTTCTTTAATGTGCTTCTTAAAAAGCTTGCATATATTCTCAACCTTCTCGGCATCGGTGACAGACCAAATTTTGTGTAATTCTGTGTCGCTAAACTTAACCTCATAAGTCCTTTTTTTAGTAGCAATGATTTCTTGAATCCAATCATTAATCTTCTTTACTGCCTTATGAAAAACAAGCACAGGCTTCACGCCAGCTCCCCGACTAAGAATCAGATCTATTTGCTGTTGTTCTTTTGCACTGATGGTATTCTCATGCTTTTTTATACGGTGCGAAGTAAATTCATCAATGTGCGCACAGGTCACTAAACCTTCATGTTTTTCGCCTTCTCGTATTATCTGGATGACATAGATTGCTTCCTTTGCTGCCTTGCGGAAGAAATTACCTTTTTTATAATTTGGATATTTTTCTCTTACAGAAGAGAAAAATGTCTTGGGAGAAGACACTAATTTCATGTTCGGCAGGACAGCTCTGAATGGACGTATAAGCATTAATAATTATATTAAAGTGTAAGTTTGATATTCCTCGAAAAATACACACTAATCTATAGAATGTGAAAGAAAAACGAATCCCATTTACATTCCACAATGTAAATGGGATTCGGAAAGAAAATTCTTGAATATAGTAATAGTAGGTAATCGTCTATTTGATCAGACCCATAAAAGTCCCAAATAACCAATTAGAATCTGAAGTGGCAATTCTCTCGAGGAGTACATCCGTTTTACTAGAGAATAATTTTATTTCATTTATCATTTTGACAAATTCTGCAGATTCCTTATCCTCCGCTTTTACAGAAGAGAGTTCATCTAATACTTTGGTCAATGGCTCTAGCTCTTTCTTTTTTCTTTGATGGATGATTTGCTTCACGATCTCTAACATATCTTTCTCCGCTTTGAAAAACTCTTTCCGCTCACCTGCTTTATGCTCTTTGTACACTAAGCCCCAATCTATCAATGCGCGAAGGTTCATATTCGCATTACCCATTGAAATCTGCAATTCATCACGTATCTCCTCGGCACTGAGTTCATCTGGGGCAATAAGCAGCAAGGCGTGTATCTGTGCCATAGTTCTATTGATACCCCAATTGGATCCTAGTGTTCCCATAGATTGAATAAACTTATCTTTACCTTCTGGGTAAGTCATACTATTGTGTTGTTTAGATCAAGTTCTATACTTTCAAAAATGGTGTCTTTACCAATTCCCCTTTTAGATGCTTTTTCCCTGTATTGATTCGTATTTGATTATTCACCTTGGCATGTGCAGTATCAACGTAGCCCATACCGATAGGGATACCGAGACTAGGTGACATAGTACCAGAAGTCACTTCTCCGATCTTATTTCCTTTTGTGTCTTCTATAGCATATCCAGTACGTGGTACTCTTCTATCTTCGATGATGAAAGCCATCAGTTTTTTAGAGACGCCTTCTTCTTTGTGCTTAGCAAAGATTTCGCTAGAATTAAATTCACCTTTTTTAAACTTTGTAATCCAGCTCAATCCAGCCTCGATAGGAGAAGTAGTCTCATCAATATCATTGCCGTATAGACAATATCCCATCTCCAATCTCAGTGTATCTCTAGCGCCTAGACCACAAGGGGTCAGGTCAAAATTCTTACCTAATTTCATCATGTCATCCCACAGTGTTGGTAACTGATCGGAATTGACATAAATTTCAAATCCGCCAGATCCGGTGTAGCCTGTGGCAGAAATAATCACATTGCCCATACCTGCAAAATCCCCTTTCACAAAATTGTAGTACTTGATCTTGGATAATTCAATATCTGTCATTTCTTGCAAAAACGCAGTCGCTTTTGGACCTTGCACTGCAAGCAAACCCGTACGCTGTGAAATATTGAGGATGTGAATATCGTGGTTGTTTTGTTCCGATACCCAAGCCCAATTCTTTTCTATATTTCCAGCATTGACCACCATCATATAGGCTCTTTCGCCGGCGGAACAATTTTCTTCTGAAAGTCTATATATTAATAAATCATCCATGATCCCACCAGTCATATTGGGCATACATGAATATTGGATTTCTCCAATTTCCAATTTAGATACATCGTTAGTTGTAATTTTCTGTAAAAACGACAGAGCATCTTTTCCTCTCACAATGAACTGACCCATGTGCGAGACATCAAAAACACCTACCCCTTCTCTAACCGCCTTATGCTCTTCCTTGATACTGGTATATGATATAGGCATATTATACCCTGAGAATGAAGCCATCTTAGCTCCTAATTCTATGTGTCTACTTGTTATTGGGGTTTCTTTGATAGTCTGTGAATCTGCGCTCATTGTCAATTTAGTATTTTAATTGTTTCTATGATATCTCCAACCTCTATAGTTTGCACTACCTCAAGGCCTTGGCTTACTTTCCCAAAGATAGTATACTTTCCGTCTAAATGGGGTGTCGGAGCATGTGTAATAAACCATTGTGTCCCCTCTGTATGTAATCCTGCGGATGCCATACCTACAAATCCAGCGTCATTGTAGTATTTGTTACTCAATTCACTGCGGATCGAATAATCCAGTCCACCATATCCATCGCCACGACTGCATCCAGCTTGGATAACAAAGTTAGGAACTACCCGATGAAAAGACTTACCATTATAATAGCCATCTTCCACTAACTTTATAAAATTGACCACACTACCAGGAGCATCAAAAGGATACAGATCTAAAACGATGTCTCCCTTTTTGGTTTCTATTCTAGCTTGCGGAGTCGCAGGTAGTCTTCCATAAATATCCCAATCTATAGGGTGGTTGTATTCAGGTTTTGGGCGTTCTATCTCAGTATCATCAAAAACAGCGATGGCATCTTCTAAAGCATAGTAGGTTTCCAATTCTTGCGGCAGTTTCAGTTTTCTCTTGGCAACATGCAAGAAACTACTGTTGTCATACTCATCCTTATATAGTAAAGTGCTATCGGCAAGCACTCCAGCTACCACAGCCATCATTGCTGGATCATCGCCATTGATCACTGAAGCAAAATATTGGCTCAGCTCTCTTTTAACTTGCTTTCTGCCAAGACCAAAATTTTTGTCAAAGTCTTTATCAGCCGCGATGATACCTAATGCCTCCATAGAAGCAGTACGCAAGACAGGCTCTTTATTTGTAAATCCATTTTTATATATAAATTTATAATTCCATCCGTATTCTCCGAGTGCTTTTAATGCGTATGCTCTTTCGTAAACATTACGGGTCGTATCTCTGAAAATATAGCGCAGTTCATTATTGACTTGCATATTGGGTCCTTCATAGATCGGAGAAATATTTTTATTCGCTGCTCTGAGTAGTATCCCTTTTACAGTAGTGTGTAGACTATCTCTGGACATACGCAGGTATACCGAGCCATCTTGTCCCTCTCCATTAGTCAAGAAATATTCAGCGGCAGTCTGCGCTAGCTGTGTTTGCTTTGAGCGCAACGCTTTGAATGCTACAGACTGAACTTGAGCATATGGATAGTATTTTAATCCTCTAATGATATTACATTTGACCAATTCGTTCTGTTCTCTATCATATAGATCCATCAACTCTTGCATCGCTTGAGGCGACTTAGATTTACCTAGCGCGACTGCTAGACCTGCTCGGACAGCACTAGATTCACAATTGTTTATGCGTCTAATGAGTGCTTGAATATTTTCCTGAGATAAATTGCCATACTTAGCCCTAGCCAGATAATTGGCAGCGTACGTCATCACACTTTCTGGGATTTTGGCATTGTCTACAAAGTCAACCATGAGCTGTAATCCTAGTTTATTGGTCATGCCCCTAGTGCCAAATCTGTAGATACCTCTTGCCTGACCCAGCAATAATAAGGTATCCCTAAGATCATAAGATTTAATCTTGCTGAGAAAATCAAGTGCCTTATCAGTTCCGCATTTTCCAACCGCTTCCAAAATGGTACTGTTGGATCGTTGCCATTGCATCAGAGAATCTGTCCTCTCAAAATAATTGAACAGTAGCGCTTCCCCACTAGGATGCCCAATCTGACCTATCGCATAAGCCGCAGCTACACGCACATCTTGGTTATTATCTTGGAGCAGTGGATATATCTTTTCGAGCGCATTACTATCTTGAATAGAGGCAAAAGCCATAGCCGATGCATATCGATAAGTAGGATCAGGGTGCTCAAAGTAGGAATACAAACTATCCAGCGTAGCCTTATCCTGAAAATCATATATTTTTTGCAAAGTTTGATCAGAAATGTCCATCGTCACCTCCGTGATAACTTCCTCTTGCACAGGAACACAGGAGTAGATTAGGAGGCCAAAGACCAATACTAAATACGTAGACAAATATTTATCCATAAAAGGGATTTGTGGACAGCAAATATAAGAATTTATTGGGTGTTGGCGATCCACCCTAAGGGTAATATGCTAGATAAAGAGAAGTCATCTGCACTCAAATTGCGGATGGTTTTTGATATTGTGTGCTGGATTTTGATTAGTCACTTTGAGTATCAATCCTCCAAGGCGGATTTAGTCTATTCTCACCACCATAAAATAATATCAATTGGTTTCCATCAAGATCCTTCAGTCTCGCTTCTCGCCACAACCATCTTTGATCAGTTGGTCCCAATTCAAATTCAATTCCTTTCGCTTTTAAGTCTGCAACTTTTTCGTTTAGATTTTTACATTCAAAGTAGACATATATCCCTTCTCCTTTTTGGAAGTCATTCCTTTGATGTAGTGAAAATGTAGATTCACCATCTGGGCATTCAAATCGAGCATAATGTGGCAGGGATTTGACGATCAGTTTTAAACCGAGCGTTTCATAAAAGGGAATTGATTTTTCTAGATCAACAGAAGGAACAGTTACTTGATTTAAATTCATTTTTAGTTTTTACAGCTAAATACAAAAGAGAATTTTCTATTTCCACCAACACAAAATAAATCTATAATTTAGTCAAGGTCCTCTGTGTCAGGGATCGGTAATGCGACGACGATAGGAGTCGGTCACGCCTTTTTTCAAGGCGGGACGGGAGCGAATGCGCACCATGATAGAGCCCGACCCCTGCTCGTCTATGCTGTCCGCTGATAAGCGGATCGCATAGACGAGCAGGGGAGACACCCAAATTATTATTACTTAAAAACTAAGCTGCGTTCTCTCTTGCCTTACGCGCTGCAATAAACGAGCGCACAAACATCACCATCGCCAACACCCCCGTGATCACAGGCAAGATACCTCGAACCAGTGTCATACCACCTGCAGAGATCGCTTTTGGCAGACGCATTCCGCCCATCGCCAACAGCACGATCAATGTCAAAAGGACAGCGACATGTGCGATGACTTTATTTTCCTTACGCACACCTGGCGTGCACAATAATAAAACCACTCCAAAGCCCACGGGTATAAATGCCGTCGGTGAACTGGTCTCAAAATATCCCCACAGTCCCATGGCGATCAGTACTATACTATTCAGAAGATTGGCGCTTGCAGCAGTCATAAGTGAAGAATTGTGAATTGTGAATGAAAAAATATTAAGTGAAAATAGGAATTGTAAATGATAATTTGAACCTTTTTGTAAAATAGTGAATAACGAAATGTGGAATATTGCTAGTTGAGGCGTCTATTATTAAAGGACAGAAATGCAAAATATAAAGAGAGTTAATCCGATACGTGATAAAAGCTATGATTTCGCACTAAGAGTTATTAACTTGTATAAGTATCTAAAGAGTAAAAGTGAGTATGTGATGAGCAAACAACTATTGCGCTGCGGTACATCAATTGGGGCGCTTGTTCGAGAAGCAGAACATGCAGAAAGCAAAGCTGACTTTATCCATAAAATGGCAATCGCCCAAAAAGAAGCAAATGAAACTGACTATTGAATAGAGCTATTATTTCGGTCAGAATACCTTGGATAAAGTACAGTATGATTCCGTGTCAAATAATATAGATGAAATCCAGAGATTACTGGCCTCGATTATCATTACTTCAAAAAAGAACAGGAAGTAAGACAGTATTTATGGTAAGAATCGCTCTAGCGTTCACCATTTACCATTAATTTAAAGGTGGCGTTCAGCATGATAGGAAGAACGAACTAAGGGGCCACTTTCCACAAAATTAAACCCCTTTTCCAAACCCATCTCTCGATACGCCGCAAACTGATCCGGATGCACAAAAGAGTCCACCGCCAAATGCATTTTCGTCGGCTGCAAATACTGACCGATCGTCAACACATCGCAACCATGCTCAATCAAATCATCCATCACCTTTTCCTCTTGATCTGGCGTCTCACCGAGACCAACCATGATGCCCGTCTTCGTTCGATGACCGTGCTTTTTGATCCGCTTGATCTGCTCTAGCGAGCGCTTATATTTTGCTTGCGGACGTACCTTGCGATACAGTGCCTCGACTGTTTCCATATTATGTGACACCACCTCTTGACCACCCGCGATCATCCGCTCGAGTGCCTCCCAATTTGCCTTCACATCAGGGATCAAAGTCTCGATGGTTGTATTTGGAGATTCCTCCTTGACCGCCACCACCGTCTGATACCAAATCTCTGCACCACGATCCTTCAGCTCATCGCGATTGACCGATGTGATCACCGCGTGCTTCACCTCCATGAGTCGAATCGCCTCCGCCACACGACGCGGCTCATCCTCATCATACTCTGGTGGCCGCCCCGTCTTCACAGCACAAAAACTGCACGAACGCGTACACGTATTCCCGAGGATCATAAACGTCGCCGTCCCTGCGCCCCAGCATTCCCCCATATTGGGGCAGTTACCGCTCTGACAAATCGTATGTAAATTGTATTCATCCACCAGTTTACGCACCTTCTTAAACTCCGGCCCAATAGGTAGTTTCACCCGCAGCCACGATGGTTTTCGTGTCCGAGGCTCCTTATTATTCTGTATGATGGGTAATTCCTGCATGTATTCTCGTAATTATCTACTGCAAAGATAACAGTTTTTCGGCTAAGAGGTTGTATATATTATAGGTGTTGGGGCCATGCCGATCCCGATGGATGGCACAAGAAAAAGCGCCACCCATCGAGACGGCACCAGGCTCTACGTTATATACCCATGGCTGCTCGCGCTCTGAGACGTTGCAGTGCAGCGTCTCTATACCCAACCCGCCCGCATGGGTATGTCACTGCGATCCTTTGTCCTGCTTCCTTTGGTCGACGGGCTTCGCTGTACGCTACGCCTTTTTTAAGGGACTAGGGTCTAGGAACTAGGGTACTAGCAAAATGTGAATGCCTAAAATAGGTTGACAACCTCTGGTCTAAATCTAAAGAACACGCATGGTAGAGACGTGCCTCATCGTCTCCACGCGTGCGAGGTCTAAAATTTATCAATTTTACTCACGCATTTATTCTTTCCCCAAACCAATAATAACACGCTTGGTTTGCATGTTATATAATCCCATACAAATTACTATCCCTAGATATATTAATTCACTACTATAGTTCTATATTTATTACGCAATGAAAGAAATACTAGACAGCGATTTAGAAGCCATACCAAGCAATAAATATTCAAGAAAAGCCTGCTGGTTTTTTATCGCTAATCTTGTTTGTGTGCTGACTATTTTAATAGTTGGATTTTTCTTTACAGGTACAATTAGTGGAGATTCTTTTAATACCCTCTACCAATTATCAATGGTCGTAATATTAATCTTTATCGCCCTTGGGTTACTAGGTTTCAGATGCGCTATGCTAAGTTTTACAAAAAAAGAAAAATGGACCTACATAAAAATTGTGGGTGTGGTAGGAAATCTTCTGTTTTTTATACTGATCATTTTACTCTTTGCCGCCAATCTAAATGATGTGCTGAAAGGTATATAAAAAGTTTATTAATATGACTATCTTTTTAGTAGCTAATTAAACGGACCTGTTTTTTTCTAAGGTACCTTGCACTATCGAGAGCAGCTAAGGTATTTTTAGCTGGTTTCGCCAGCGTAAGAGCAGAGCCTTTATTTAGCCTTACTATCCAAACAAACCAGCCAGCACCAAATGCAAATCAAACAACTTCACGATCGCAAATATCACTACCACCACCAATAGCCGATACACCCAGACATTCAACTGCGGATAAGTCGATGCATACTTAGCCGTAAAATAAGCCCCCGTCATTTGACCAATTGCAATCAAACCACCCGCCTTCCAATTGACCAGACCATTATATTGAAAGATAGCTAAGACAAAAATGGTATAGCAAGCGACTACAAAAACCTTGACCGCATTACCCTCGACCAGATCAAATTTAGCCAGCAAGACCATAGAGGCCAAAAAGAAAATGCCCATCCCCATCTGAATAAAACCGCCATAAAAACCTAAAGCCAAATAGACAGGGATAACCCAGATTAAACTATGCTTTGCTTCTATATCAGTCATACGAAGCCAGCGCTTTGGCTTGATCAAAATCACAAAAAGTAAAGCGATCATCAGATACCGAAACACATTTTTGAATTCTTCATTACTCACCGAGACCGCAACCCAGACTCCAAACAATGCACCGATGACAGAGGGGATAACGAATTTCAAACTTCGTTTCAAAGGAAGTTTGCCTCCCTTATGAAAAGCAAAGCTACTGCTCCAACTTTGCGTCAATACGCCGATCCGATTACTACCATTTGCGATATTGGGCGGGAGCCCAAGTACTTCAGTAAGAATAGTCAAAGTGATGGCAGAACCATTACCCGCTAGGGTGTTGACAATCCCTGCAGCAATACCACCTACAATAGCTATGATATATTGATAAGGTTCCACTATTCTTTGATGGATTCACAAAGCTCAATGAGCACACCATTGGCAGACTTTGGATGTATAAAGGCCACCATCTTATTGTCTGCACCACGCTTCGGTTCCTCACTCAACAGTCTAAAACCATCATCCTTGAGTCGTTTCATCTCAGCCTTAATATCATCCACTTCAAATGCAATATGATGCACCCCTTCACCACGCTTCTCAATATACTTCGCGATCGGACTATCTTCCTTAGTCGCTTTCAGTAGTTCTATCTTATTTGGACCTACTTGAAAGAAAGACGTCATGACCCCTTCGCGTTCCACTTCCTCTTGCTTATATGGTTGCTCCCCTAAGAGGCGTGCATATAATTCATTAGCGCTTTCGAGATCTTTCACTGCAATTCCTATGTGTTCTATTTTTTTCATGTCGTATTTTCTAGCCCTAAAATTAAGCTAATTTTTTAGAAATTGATTTGTCGATTTCTGATGTTTAATTTCGCTTTCGTATATTTAGAAAAAATTAGAGTAAAACTTTTGAAATCCACCTTAATTATTATTCTGGTATTGGTGTTCTGCTATGGAGCCTTCAGAGCCAACTTTTTCATCAATGTTAGAATATTGAAAAAGGCAGGTTTTTTCAGACTTTTGAACAGAAATCTACTTTCGCTCTTGGTATGTCTTTCTTAAAGGAGCATAAAAAAAGGTTCCGCCAATTTAGTTATATATTCAATCCGCACCCTGTGGATATCATAATGAAGGACAAATCAAAGGCCATTGAGATCTACGGTGAAATTCTTGATACCGAAGACAATAAATTTTATGCTAAATTGGTAAAGAATTTTGGTTTGGTATCAGGCGGTAAATTCAACCCTACAAATATTAATGAAGATTGGAAAACAAAAGAAGGACCTATTGTATTGACTTATGATATTAATGGACAAGAGGTGAAAATGCATCCTCAATTAACACAAGGAAGTTGGCTTGATTACAAAATTTTGAACCATCTTCTTAAAGAGCTCGAAGATCGAGGGATAATCCTGAAAACTGCACCAAAACTTGGGAGTGTTAATCTCAGATTAAGCAAAGAAGAAGAGCAACTTCTAAAAGACAAATTTGGTTGGGAGTTTACTATTAAAAACAGAGACTAATGAGTTTTCGCAAAATAATGGATACTATATGGGGTTCCTCAACCCGGTATTATTTACAATTCGTTGTATTAGGTTTACTTATTTTTGGATATCGAATCTTGCCATTTAGTGAAAATACTTGTCTAGTTATCGGGTTGTCTATTGCAGTTGTAATGATCTCCTTTAATTTTTATTTTTTAAAAACAATAGGTCGAGGACATCAAGATTTAGTGAGAATATATAAGCAAGTAATAGCAAAAGAGAATCATAAAAAAGCTTGGCTTATGTTATTGCTATTTTTTTTAATTTTTACATTGATTCATATATGTACTAACTATGATGAGTATAGAGGGGTAGCATTTGCCATGCTGATTGTTGTAATCTTTTTTTTTGGAATTTTATATTTTTTGACTACCTCTTCTGAATCTACTCTTGGTGTTAATAATAACTTCGTGCGCTTAGTCGTAACTAAGTCCAAATTAGTAGTGTATTCCTCCAGCTACAAAATATTCAAATTCGACAGATCCACTCTTAAGTATTATTTTACAGAGGCAGATGAACTGAGGCTATTAGGTAAAGGGCAATATCAACACAAAGAATTAATAGTGAATTTAAATCAACTACCTAAAAATGATAAGGAGGAATTACAGTCTCTCTTAGGAGAACGATCTGAAAATCTAAATAGAGACTGATGAGTTTTCGCAGCAACATGGATAGTTTATGGATTTCATACACAAACAAGAACACCAGCTTGTTTCTTATTGTCCTAACCCAATTTATCATTCTGATTGTAGAAAGATATTTTCAAATAGACCCTTTTACATTCTTAACCATTGCTTTAATATTATTAGCTGTTTGTTATAAATTTTTCTATGCCCTATTTTACAATAGCTTAGGAAGGGGCTACGAAAATTTGATCAAAGTATATAAACCGAATTGGATGGGGAAAGAGAGAAGAAAAACCATCATAAATTATACCTTATTTACAATTGGTCTTTTCGTATCATATTATTATTTTTCGATTATACAAAACTTTAGGTTTGCTGGACCTGTATTTTTCTTTTTAGCTTTTATTGTTTGGGTATTTTTTAAATTGTATGAAAGAGTATACCTACAAAAAATAACTGAAATAAAATTGTCGAAAAATTACTTTTCGGCTATAGTTCTGACTAATTCACAATTTATTTTCTATTCGAAAGAAAGTGGAGTATTAAAATTTTGATAGATCCGCACTTGAATGCACTTTTTTAAATGGGGAAGAATTAATTCTCGTTGATAAAAGTAGTAATGCTTCAAAGACTATAGTGGTAAACATAATGCACTTACCCAAAGATGAAAAGTAAGAATTGCAATCTTATCTAGAAGGTGAAAATGAGAATCAAGAAAGAAATTATGCACCGAAACCAACAACAGATGATAGCAAACCATTTGTACTTCTAATTCTGATTTTTATTACTATACTAGGTATTGTTTGCTTGTGTTGGTATTCGGAAAAATCTCAAGTTATTGACGTAGCTATGATTTTTATAATGAGTGCCGTCTTTATACTGGTTCTTTTCTTCTCATTATCTTATCCTAAATTTAGTTATGAGAATCACCTATTACGACTTCTAATAACAGAGTCTAAGTTCATTTTATATTCGCATGGTGATAGAATGTCAATATTTGATAGATCGATCTTTAGATATGATTTTATCGGCGAGAATGAACTTGTTCTTCTTGAGGAGGAAGAAGATCCGCAGAAAGTTGTAACTGTAAATCTGTGGCAATTATCTGAAGACGAAAAACAGGAATTAAAATCAATATTAGAGGATAATTCTATGGTGTTAGAAACTAATTCTATCCCTAAAAAATTCATAACTCATAATTCATAACCCATAATTCGAAAAGCTTTTAGAGTATAAAAGTCGAAGACTTTTTCTTCTAAAAACTTTTCGTCCTTCCGCCATCCACCGTGATATTCGTTCCCGTTATATAACTCGCCGCTGGACTAGACAGAAAAGCAACTGCCGCAGCAATCTCCGAAGGCTCAGCAAATCTGCCCATTGGTACGCCTACCTGCATCTTTTGGATGACATCATCTTCCGTCTTCCCGTTTTGGGCACTGTCAGTAATTATCTCTTGGAGTCTATCTGTACTCGTAAAACCAGGGAGTACATTATTTACTGTGATTCCATATTTACCAACCTCATTTGCCAGAGTTTTGGACCAATTTCCCACCGCACCACGAATTGTATTGGATACCCCTAAATTAGAGATCGGTTCTCTGATAGAGGTCGAGACGATGTTGACGATACGTCCAAATTCATGTTTCTTCATGCTGGGCAATACGCACTTCATTAAGAACTGATTAGCAATCAAGTGCTGTTGAAAAGCCTTGAGAAAAGCATCCTCTGTAGCTACTTGTACCTCTCCTGAAGGCGGACCGCCCGTATTATTGATCAAGATGTGAAAAGCTCTATCATTGCATAACGCTTTGAGTTTCTTTTTATAATCTTCAAAGTCGTTTAGATCAGCTACCTGGATGGAGTGTATCTGTCCTTTACTTTTATCGAGACCTTCCCTCACTTTTTTAAGCTCGGCTTCCGTTCTGGATAAAAGGGTAACATTAGCACCTAACAGGGCTAATTCTATGGCGGTAGCCTTGCCGATTCCACGGCTAGAGCCGCATACTAATGCATTTTTACCTGATAGATCGAGATTCATATTATTTTATTACTAATTTTGGCAATAGGGTGCCTCTAAGTTAGTTTAAAAAATATAGGATCGCTGGTAAAATTATGAATAAATTTTATTAGGATACATATCTAAACTTAGCAGAGCACGTTGAATAAAATTCATGGGAAAGATTTATTTCGCTTCAGATTTTCACTTGGGTATAGATGTAAAATATACCAGCCGCGAACGAGAGCAACAATTGGTGCGCTGGTTTGATCAGATCAAGGATGATGCAGAAGAGATTTATTTGGTTGGAGATCTTTTTGATTTTTGGTTTGAGTACAAGCAAGCTGTCCCAAAAGGCTATGTACGATTCTTAGGCAAATTGGCCGAATTAAGAGATTTAGGAATCAAGATATTTATCTTTACGGGCAATCATGACATGTGGATATTTGATTACTTCGAAAAAGAATTTGATATCCCTACTTATCGAGAGCCTATCTCGAAGACTATCAAAGGCAAGAAATTTTATATCGGGCATGGTGATGGTTTGGGCCCGGGAGATCACAGTTATAAGTTGCTAAAGAAAGTATTTGCCAATAGATTGTGTCAATGGTCTTTTGCACGTCTACACCCAAATTTTGGCATCGGCTTAGCAAACTATCTTTCTAAAAAAAGTAGAAGCTCAAAAACTGAAGTGGTGCAATTCTATGGTGAAAAAGAATGGTTAGCTATTTACGCAAATGAAGTGAATAGAAAAGAGGCACATGATTACTTCATCTTTGGACACAGACATCTGCCCATAGATTATAAATTAGAGAATAATAATGCTCGGTACATCAATTTGGGAGATTGGATGAATTATAACTCCTACGCTGTTTTTGATGGCAAGGAAATGAATTTAGAATTTTTCGAAAATCCTAAAGGGAAAATTTACTCATGAGATTACTCATTTATATAGCAACTGTACTCATTCTTTTTGGCTGCAAGTCTTTGGTACCTGCAGGTGGAACTGAGGATTCAAGCGAAACACAATTCTATGTAGATGAGCTAGCTTTCGGCTACACCATCTCTCCAAATAATACCATAACGAAATATGATCGGGATGGCAAAAAGTTGTTTGAGTATTCAGACAATACTTTAGGCCCGATCACCAATTTTGACGTAAGTAATCCACTCCAGCTATTAGCATTTTATGAGCGTTTCCAAGCAATAAAAATTTTTGATCGGACGATGAATCTGACCAATCAAATTGATGTAAACAAACTCAATTTATTTGAGATACACGCAGTTGGATCTTCCAATGATAATAATATCTGGTTGTTTGATGAGCTCAACCAAGAGTTACTAAAGATAGACAAACAGGGTAAGATACAAGGACGAAACAATGATCTCCGTCTTCGCTTAGAAAAAAACTCAACCCCTCATTATATCGTAGAGTATCAAAATAAGGTGTATATGTTTGATGGAGAACATGGGATTTTGATCTTCAATAATTTTGGAGAGTACATCACACAAAGAGCTTTCATAGCACCTTTAGATTTTAGATATTTGCTCGGCAGTTTATTTTATAATGTGGATAACGAATTGATTTCCTATTCACTACAAGATGGGAGCAAAAAAAATATATCTCTACCTTCCAATACTGCTAGTAGCACTAACCAATATATACTAAAGGATAAAATGATTTACTTGGAAGAGGGTAAGATCAAAATGAAGCAATTATAAATAAATTGATAAGCACTAGTATCACAAACGAAAATAAAAATAGCAACAGGTGGAACCTAGTGCTAAAGATTCTCATTGCAGGCTTACTTTGCTACGTGATTTATCGCCAGATATTCTCTAGAGAAGATGCAGGGCAGCTGTTTATGAATTTCAAACTACAATTACAAAATGGAGAAATAGCTTATTTATTGTTGGCTTTCATTTTGATGCCGATCAACTGGCTTTTGGAGTCAAAAAAATGGCAATTGCTGAGTGCAACCTTCGAAAGACAATCCTTAATTGAGAGTGTGAAGACAGTATTGGGTGGGGTTGTCTGCTCCTTGTTTAGCCCAGCTAGAATAGGGGAGTATGGAGGTAGGGTACTGTTTGTAAAGGCAGAAAACAATTGGAAAGCAGTTACAGCTACTATGGTGGGAAGTTTGAGCCAATTGGTTATTGTATTATCAGTTGGGAGTTTAGGCTTAATTACTTGGCTAGGCGCTTATGCGGTATCTAATCGATATGCTTTGTTAGGCCTTATTTTATTGTGGATATTTGTTACCTTGATCGGGATGGCTATATATTTCCACGTAGATATATTTATCAAAATCCTAAGACGAGTTAAATTTATTAACAAATTCGATCGCGTATTCGAAGGGCTTTCTGTCTTGAAGGAATACAATCAAGCCCACTTGAGGAAAACGCTATTTTATTCTTTCGTACGGTATTCTATTTATTCGGTTCAATACTGGCTATTATTGCTCTTTTTTGGGATAAATATTGGGTTTTTATCTGCCGTCAGTGGAATATCGACCATATTCTTCATACAGACTGGTGTACCATTACCGCCGATTTGGGACTTATTTGCACGAGGGGAGGTCGCTATCCAAGTTTGGGGTAGTTTTGGAGCTAATGAACTAAGTGTCCTCGCAGCTACGTTCACTTTATGGGTGATAAATTTAATCCTGCCTTCATTACTTGGTTTAATATTTATCGTCAAAGTAAATATTATCAAATCTATCGGTTATGATCAAAAGGAGAATACGGCAGACCATACTTAGCATCTTATTTTTTTGTGCAACGAGCTTACTCGTTTTTGGCAATACTATGCCAATAGATACCAGTAAGTTAGAGCCCTGCTCTATGCAAAACAATGTCTTTCAAGATGGAGAGCGAGCAGTCTATACTTTATACTATAAAATGGGTCCGATGTGGATAGGAGCGGGAACGGTTACTTTCAATGTTGAAGAACGAGAGGATGACTTCAAGATCAGTGCAGTTGGAACTACATATTCAGGATATGAATGGGTATTTAAAATTGAAGATACTTTCGAATCTCATATCAGCAAAGAAACATTATTACCTCATACAGCCATTAGAGATTTAGAGGAAGGAAATTATATCCTTTGGGATAAAATCAATTTTGATCAAGAAGCTAATGTGGCGCAATATCACCGAGGTAAGAACCCAGATAATACAACTATGAAAGAGTATGATCTAGAAGGATGCATGCATGACGTTTTGAGTATTGTATATTACACCAGAAATATTGACTTCACAGAATTTCAAAAAGGGGATTCATTCCCTGTTAGCGTTTGGCTTGATAAGCATACTTACAATCTAGATGTTAAGTATGACGGTGAACAAGAAAATGTCAAAGTAAAAGGACTAGGAAGATTTAATGTGATCAAGTTTTCACCACAGTTAGTTGGTGGCGAAGTATTTGAAGAAGATGGGGTCATGGAAATCTTTGCTTCTAATGACGAGAATAAACTACCTCTCATGATCAATTCTCCATTAAAGGTGGGCTCTGTCAGGGCTGTATTGACGGAATACAATGGGCTCAAGTACGACATGGCCGCTCAAATAAAGTAAGACACTAAAATTATAAAAGAATGAAAAAACTCATCTGGCCTATCTTGTTATTGCTTGCTTTTTTAGCTGGTATTTGGGTTTATCATTCCTTTACTAATCAAACTGTAGAAACTAACTCTACTGACGTCACCGTGCTTTACGAAGAGATCAAAACAGTATGCAAACTAATCGCCGTAGAAGCCACCTATTCTGAGCGATTTGATAGCCTTAGTGAGAAGTCCATTCCTATATTTTACCCATTGCCTTACAGATACAAGCTCTCAAAAGGGGCTACTATATTTGTGACTGGAAAGATGATGGTTGGTTTCGATATGTCTAAGATGAGCATTAATATGGACTCAGAGACCAAGACCGTCACCCTAAGCAATGAGCCAGAGCCAGAAATTCTTGCCATTGACCATGATATAAAATATGAAGATATCGATGATTCTTGGTTTAATTCTTTTACAGCGGATGATTTCACGTCCCTCAACAAGGCAGCCAAAGAAGCGGTTCGAAAAAGGGGCGTCAGCGATGATATTATCCAAAAAGCCAGAGATGATGGCAACCAGATGATCCAAATCATCAAGTTATTGGCTGAAAATGCGGGCTGGACGGTAAAAGTAGAATCACCTCAGCCTAAGCAAATGTTAAATTAGGCCTTCCTAGGTTACTCAATCTTTAGGAAAAAGGCTATTTTGGTGCTTTGTGCTTTAATAAAAACCTAAAATCTACATTTAATGGCCAATCAACCTAGTGATTCAGTTTTGAATCAGCAAACCCTATTTGGACACCCCGTTGGTTTATATGTATTGTTTTTCACAGAAATGTGGGAGCGATTTAGCTACTATGGTATGAGAGCCATTTTAGTACTTTATATAACTAGTAAGGCAATAGGAGAGAATCCAGGTATGGGTTGGACTGATCTAGAAGCTTTGAAGTTATATGGTTGGTATACTATGCTAGTATATGTGGCATCTATTCCTGGGGGGCTAATTGCAGACTTTATTACGGGGCAAAAAAAGGCGGTGTTAATAGGCGGATTGATTTTAGTGGCAGGTCACACAGTTCTTGCTATCCAGCAAGATTGGGCATTTTTTACAGGATTGGGTCTCATAGTTCTTGGTGTTGGTATGTTAAAGCCTAATATTTCAACTATGGTTGGTGGGCTATATGAACAAGGTGATGAAAGAAGAGATAAAGGTTTTACTATTTTCTACATTGGGATCAATGTAGGTGCTTTCCTCTCAAGTTTAATAGTAGGTTATGTAGGAGAAAATATAGGATGGCACTATGGCTTTGGTCTGGCGGGAATAGGCATGGCTCTGGGTATGGCTGTTTATCTCTATGGACAAAAATATCTTGTTGGAGTTGGAGACTATATTGGCAAAGCAGACAATCCTGATAAAGAGGCTATGAATAAACCCTTGACAAAAATCGAGAAAGATAGAATGCTAGTCATGTTTCTTTCCTTCATTTTAATTATAGTTTTCTGGGGTGCATTTGAGCAAGCTGGTGGATTGATGAATCTTTATGCGGATCAAAAAACAGATAGAATGCTAGGTAGCTTTTTAGTACCTGCTTCTTGGTTCCAATCAGTCAATGCTTTCTTCATTATTACATTGGGTACGGCAGTTGCTGGATTCTGGTACAAATGGAAGCTCAGTGGTAAGGAAGGATCTTCTTTATTCAAAATGGCTATTGGTATCATTATTATGGGTCTTGGTTTCTTATTTATGAGATTCGCCTCTCAACAATATGAAGCGACGGGTTCATCAGCTATGTACTGGTTAGTACTAGCTTATCTTTTTCATACTATTGGCGAATTATGTGCATCTCCAGTTGCATTATCATTTATTACAAAACTAGCTCCAGTAAAATACGCTTCATTTATGATGGGAGCATATTTTGCTGCAACTGGTTTAGGAAATAAACTGGCAGGTCTTATTGGAGAATCGGCAGCGGGTGCTGGTGAAACTGCAACTTTTACAGGGGTAGCAATTTTTACCGTTCTATTTGGACTCATAGTATTAGCACTTCTTAAGCCACTGAAAAGATTGACCCATGGTGCTGAAGATTTACAAATCGATAATTCACACTGACCTAACTTATTAGAATAAAAATCAAAGCAAATCTTACAATATGAGTACTGAAAATAATGACATTTTTAAATCCACGGTATTAGGACATCCATCTGGATTGTTTGTGTTATTCTTCACCGAAATGTGGGAACGTTTCTCCTACTATGGTATGAGAGGAATTTTAGTATTGTTCCTGATGAGTTCGATCGGAATTGGAGGATGGGACTGGACGAGTTCTCAAGCGCTAGCGCTATATGGTACTTATACGGCTATGGTTTACTTAACACCGATATTGGGTGGTTATCTAGCTGATAATCATATTGGTTATCGAAAAGCGGTTATCTGGGGTGCCTTGATTATGACCCTCGGACATGCTTCGATGGCCATAGAGTTTGCACATATGTTCTTATATATAGGTATTGGACTCTTGATCATCGGTAATGGTTTGTTCAAGCCGAATATGACCTCTATCATCTCGCATATGTACAAGGATACGCCTGAGAAGAAGGATGGTGCTTATACTATCTTCTACATGGGTGTAAACGCAGGTGCCTTTTTGGGGATTTTACTCTGTGGGTATATTGGTGAAAAAGTATCTTGGAGTTATGGATTCGGGTTGGCTGGTATTTTTATGCTACTAGGCGCATTACAGTTCTATTTAGCGCAAGGGATATTTGGAGATATTGGTAAAGAGCCAGATCCAAAACAAGATAAAGAAACAGTGCTGGAGTTTGCGGAAGATAGATTGAATCCATTTACCCAATTAGATAAGATTATAATTGGAATATCTGCATTCATTGGATTGACTTGGATTATCAATGATCCTTTATCTGCTATTGCAGGAGTGAATTTCTTGAAGTTTGGAGGTGCAGATATCTCAAACTATTATATCCTGATCGGTGTATTCTTATTTCTATTTTTGTTGGTGTCTAGAATTATCAGGTACCCAGCACAGACGAGAGATAGGATGGTTGCGATAGTTATTTTTGCTGTTATGACAGTTTGCTTTTGGGCGTGTTTTGAGCAAGCTGGTGGATCAATGACTATTTTTGCAAATCAATATACTGGAAGAGTGATGTCCGGTAGCTGGGCTACTATATTTACTGTTGTGAATATTTTGATAACTGTTGTACCAGTGGGGATTATCACTTGGGTATTGATCAAGTTATTTGGACAAACATTCAACAAATACAAATTCTCAAATTTAGTCCTAGGAACAAGTTTCGTCATCATCTGGGCTTTAATATTTTGGATGATCAATAGAAATTTAAGCTCAAATGCTTTGGTAGTAAACTATCCAACCATCGAAAAAGTAGTTGATGGAGAGACAGTAGTTACTAACGTCACAGAGACAATGAACATCACTGCTGCAGATAAAATTGTTAATAAAACAACGAAGGTTATCGAACCTGGTGACATCAAAGTTGGAGATAAACTCAACCTGATAGAAGTCAGAGGAAAATTGATCTATCTGAATCCTCAAAAATCTGAAGCCGCTAGATTAGCTACTAAAAAAGCAGGTAAAGAAACACCAATCATAACTGCCACAGTAGAATCCATTATTGAAAATGAAGTAGAGATTGCAGCCACCTGGTTTGGTATCTTAAACTCTCTGTTCATCATCATGTTCGCCCCACTGTTTTCTAAGTGGTGGGAAAGTAAATACAATCCAAGTGCCGCTTCAAAATATGGTCTAGGATTGATCTTACTTGGTATTGGTTTTAGTGCCTTAGCTTTTGGGTCAATGTCTATCCCATCAGGAGCAGAAGTAGCAACAGTGAGTATCATCTGGTTGATATTAGCATACTTGTTCCATACGCTTGGGGAGCTATGCTTATCACCAGTAGCATTATCTTACATTAGTAAGTTGGTACCAGGTAGAATGATTGCTTTGATGTTCGGTGTTTGGTATATCGCCATTGCAATCGGTAATAAGTTTGCGGGTCTTATGGGTGGAAGGATCGAAGAAATTACGAGTGAATATTCATTGACTACATTCTTTTTGATCTTTACTATAGTGCCGATAGCACTTGGAGTTTTAGGGATATTATTGAATCCATTAGTCAAAAAACTCATGCACGGAGTCAGATAATTTTTTTAAACGGAATCAAAAAGAAAAAGGGTCTTGCGAGCAATCGCAAGACCCTTTTTTATACCTATAACAACGGTTTGTAAAAACGATTTACATTTGTGTGTGTATGTAAACCTATCACCTATTGTACCTTAAAAATTGCACATCGCAAATTCCCAATTGTACATTAGGGGTGTTCAGAAAAATAATTTTCCAGTTTTATTCAGGATTATTTGTCAAACTTAACTTTGTATTAGATAATAACTCTATTTGTGTTAGATTTTTGTCCAGCTAAAAGAAATATCATTCTTATAGCAAGATTCAACTTAGGAGAAGACACCCAGTATTGAAGGGTTTAGTGGAGGAATGCTAAAAAAAAGAGTGCTTTGTTTTACTGTTTGAGCTTAATCGGTGCAAGGGCGAGGCGATAAAATTACGCTATTGCAGACTGTTCAATTGAAAGATAGCGTAGAGCGAGTTTAAAACAAAGTGCCTTTTTTTAGCATGAGGGAGCGTTAAGAACGCTTCACAACTGGGCAGTTTTTGTTTCTTTTTGCTGACAAAAAGAAAGTGAAAGAGAAGCGACCCATATCTATACTTGAGAAGTCCCTGCGCTCAGGATTTTAAAAATCAAATATCAAATTCTTCTTCATAGCACGCGGATAGCTAGAGTTTACTAAATAAAGTGCAATTAAATTTTTTCTGAACACCCCTAATTGCACATTAAAAATTAATTTTCGCGACGTGCCGCAGGTACCAAAGCCCGTCGCCCAGCGGGCGCAAAGACAAGTGGTAGAAGCGACATCCCTTTGTTTCGCCTTGCGAAAAAAGGGATACAGCGGATGACGCCCCGCCTGTCAACGCTGTCGCTTGACAGTCGGACAGGGTGCCCGTCACGATAGGATGCTTTTTGTTTCGCCTCCTGTCGGGATCGGGATGGCCCCAACTCATATAAATTCATCCTTAAGAAAACCGACATTTTAAAGCAGAAATAGTATAAATCTAAATTCATAAAAAAACGCCCAATCCAAAAATGAATTGAGCGTTTGTATATTTTATGAATGATACCTTTTGACCTATCGAAGTTTGACCCAGCGATCATTGATATTATTGCAACTGCCATACGGATCTGCAAACTCGATGTAAGTAGATTCTATCTTCTCCTCCACCCAATTGTTGATAAAGGTATTCTTCTTAGACTCTAAGGCAGCTTTTTGAATACGACTATAGTCTTGAGCAAGATCGGCCTTGTGTGGCTTAGTCCTTGACTTGAGTAAAATCAGTCGGAACATAGACTCGCCACTTGGAGATTTAAAAGCCAAAGGCTCTGTCATCTGATTTACCTCTAGCGTGTCAATCGCAAAATAAATATCTGGCTCTAGATCACCTATTTCGAAAAAGCCATTACCAGTCTGAGGATTGACCATCACACCATCGTTGTTATAACTCTGCACACTATCGTCGCCAAAGCGCTTAACGGCTCTACTAAAAGTTGTACTATCTATAGACACCTCACGACGAATATCTGTCAATTCTTGTCTAGCCAACTCTAGATCAGCCTCCGTTATTACTGGCTTGATAAGTATGTGACGCACCTTCACAGTATTTCCTCTACGTTCGATCAATTGAAGAATGTGAAAACCAAACTGAGTCTCTACCAACTCAGAGATTTCCCCCTTTTCTAAAGTATATGCGGAAGCTTCAAATTCAGGAACAAAAGTATTACGCTTAGCCCATCCTAGATCACCACCTAATTTGGCAGATCCTAAATCTTCAGAATATTGACTAGCCAACTCTGCAAAATCTTCCCCACCTTCAACGATTCGGTCTCTGATCTCTTGGGCTTTATTCATTGCTATCATACGCTCCTCATCATTGACCTTAGGTTTGAATATCAGCTCTCCCAGCTCTACCTCAGAGTTAAAATATGGCAAACTATCCTTAGGGATCATGCTGAAAAAATCCTTGACCTCCGCTGGTGTAATCTTCACATCACCCAATATGGTAGCTTGCATGCGCTCTGTAGTAATCTGAGAACGTAGATCTTGGCGAAATTCCTCTTTGACCTCATTGACACTCTTGCCGTAGTAAGCCTCAAACTGAGTGACGTCTCCTTGCATATAGCCTAAGATACGATCGATCCGTGCATTGAGCTGAGTTTCGATCTCTTCATCAGCCACTACTATAGAATCTAACTTTGCCTGATTGAGGATTAGCTTTTGTGAAAGCAGCTGATCTATGATCTGGCATTTCGCTTCCGCTGGAAGATTACCCTGCTGCTCACTGACTAGAGAGTACTGCTCTTCGACTTCAGATAGTAAAACGATCTCTTCGCCAACTTGAGCTATAATGTCGTCGATCATTTCGCGCTGACCAAACACCAACATGGGCAAACTGAATAATAAAATACTGAAAATTAATCTCATTGAGTAAATACTTTTACGTTTTTGATTTTCTTATCGTACAAATTTTCCCGATGCTCCTCGAGTAAATGCGACTTTCGACGCTGCAAAATGACTTGTCGTGCTTTCTTTTCTATGTAATCAATCGGTGGAGCTTCGTTCTTAGGTATGATTTCAAGTGGGCGAAGATAATACTTGTATCTGTCATCTTTACGCTTTATAAAATTTCCTACCTGTGAAAAGGTGCTATTTGGGAATAAATTAGTTGGTAGGTGACCTTTTATTTTATCTAATTCATGCCATTCGTCATCATTTAGGTAAAAAACCTCCGCATAGGTATTGCAATATTCGATGAGATTGACCTTATCGTCCATGTCTTCACTGTCAATCCACTTGTCTACCATATCTATTTCAACTGCATCGATGGGAATCTTCATGAATTTGACTCTGAGGAGTGGACTTTCTAGCTGATAGTTATCCTTATTGTCATCATAAAAGCGCCGAATTTCCTCTTGAGAGATCATGGAATCCAACTCTGACTGTATGATGACCTGCTCATAATTATGCAGGATCAAGGTAGATCTATACTCTTGGACTAGTTTATCAATATTGATATTCTTGGATATTTTTTGCTCCGCTTCATGCATGAGCACTGCGTCACGAAGCCAGTTTTCGATGTAGGCATTGTAGACCATGACACTATCCTCGGGTTTATATGCCTCGGGGAGGATATCCGCCAAGTCGGAAGCGTAGAGTTGTTTGTTGTAGACTTTGGCTAGTAGTTGTTTTTTTTCGCCTTCTTGTTGATTAGGTACTTGGGTGCAGGCAAAGCAAAGGGTAGCCCAACAAAGGCATACCCATACTTCTTTGTAGTTATACCGAAGGATCATTTGATCAGTTTATCTAAAGTCTCTTGGTTGACGACTACTTTGTAAGAAGACTTTAATTCTTCCAACCATTTTTTCTCTAAATAATCCTGATATTCCGCTACCGCATATCCACGAGCCTCACTCAAAGACTTACCCGTAGAAGGGAGAATTTTCTCAATCTTGATGAAGTTGAGTGAGTTATTATTAGAGTTGATTTCTACTGGAGATAGCGAACCTTCTTTCCACTTCATAGCATCAACTACCTTGTTTTTGCCACTTTCAAAAGTCTCTCTACGGACGGTAAGAGGCTTGTTCGTGTCAGAATTGTATTTTTTTAGAACCTCAGAAGTAGATTTTTTGGCTGCCATTTTTCGGATGGCCTTTATCTTATCATTATCGTCTGCCTTCAGGGTGTAGAAGGATACCTCAGCTCTTTGCTTCCACTGAAATTTATCTGACTTTCTAATCTTTTCATAGTACTGCGCTAATCCAACAGAATCTTGAGATGCTCTATCCCAAATTTCTGTTTTAGTCGCCTCAAAAAGTAAAATTCCCTCCTCATATTCGTTCATTAGGTATTTGAATTCAGGAAACTTTTTTTCCAGCTGTTTCTCTTCATATTCCAAAGTTTTTGATCTTACAAACTCCTCATATAAGGTGTTGAAAGTCGAGGCTACATCACCGCTTCTGCCTATACGTTGGCGTTTACGACTAGACTGCTCTAAAAATGCCTCTAGCTCAGATTGAATATAGCTTTCATCTCCAAGTGTAAAGATGACCTTATTCGATGGATTAGGGTTCGCCTTCCATTTGTAGGTGGTAAATTCATCATTTAGGCTACTGCGCAATTGATTGACAACCTTATCATATTGTTTGAAGTTGTTTATCTTTTGGATACGCTTGATCATGGCATCCTGAGCGATCTGATATCTACCATCTTTTTTGATTTTATTTTGGAGTTTTCCTCGTTCCTCATCATAAGATTTCAAAGGGTATTTTTTGATTCTTTTGATTATGTGCCATCCAGCTTTAGATTTAAAAGGTTTGGAGTAGCCACCATCCTCAGTTACACTAAAGGCAGCTTCTTCAAATACAGGATCAAATCTTCCAATTCCAAACTTTCCTACAGATCCACCACTATTACGTGTAGTATTGTCTTCCGATTTCATCACTAGCGAATCCCAACTTACGCCTGCTTCTAATTCAGCATAGATTTCGTTGATTATTTTCTCGGACTTGCGAGGTTGCTTGAGCTCAGGCATATTTGGATTGGTACTCCTGATCAAAATGTGTGCAACTTCTATTTCCCCTCTAGCAGGACGTTTACCATTACTCTTTATGATATGGTATCCTATTTTAGTTCGCACTGGTCTAGAATAACCACCGACGTTTGTGTTATAGGCAGCATTCTCTAAGGTGTAAAATCCGTTGGGTAGTAGAGCAGTAACGAAGCCTAGATTTCCTTTGGTTTTTAAAGAAGATACATCTTCAGATAAGGATAACAGTTCTTCAAATTTCTTACCGTTCTCCAGCTGATTATAGAAGCCCCTTATTTTTTCAAACTTGGCCAAAGTGTCTTGAGGACTTGCATCATTTGGCAACTTTACCATGATATGGCTGATATTGACATCCAGTTTTTTTCTTTCGTAGGCTTCCTTTATCAATCTCTCAGTTACTTCTTTGTCGATCAGATATGAATTGGCCAATTGCTTGCGGTAGCCATCTAATTCTTTTTGTAGTGCCTTTATGGTGTCTAGCTCGATGTCTTTAGCACGTTGTACTTTAAGTTTAAATTTTTTGTACAATTCCAGATATTCTTCCACCGAATCTTTGGAGTAGTTAGCATTATCCTGATTCGTCTTTTCGTATATGTATTTAAACTCACCGACATATACTGGCGTGTCTTCTACAGTAAATAATACGTCAGCATCTGATTGCGCAAATACTGCAACTGAAGCAAATAGAAGGATAATGAGTGTTATATGTTTCATCTTTGTTTAATATATGTTTAGGTCAAAATTCGGTCTATATTATGAAAAATTCAGACCTCAAAAATAACAATTTTATTCTTGGTAATATACTCGTTTTATTCTTTCAGATATACTAGTGTATACCTCATACGGGATTGTGTCTAGTGTTTTGCATAAATTAGAGACAGAGTACGATTTTCCAAATATGATGACCTCGTCATTGACTTTCACATTCGGTATTTTACTTATATCTATCATACACATATCCATGCAAATATTACCAATAGTAGGGGCTAGTTTTCCATCGATCCATACCTTAAAGCGACCGTTTCCAGCTTTTCGAAGTAAGCCATCAGCGTAACCTACATTAATGATAGCAATGACCTTTGGACTTTTCGCATGCCCTCTTCGATTATACCCTACCGTTTCGCCTGGGGATAGATGCTTGATTTGTGATACACTTGCTTTGAATGTCAATACCTCTCTGAGCATCGTACCCGTTGACGCAGTAGGGTCTATGCCATACAATCCCATGCCCAAACGAACCATGTCATACTGGTATTGTGGAAACCGGATTATTCCTGAAGTGTTCAGTACATGCTTATCAGGCTGGATTTGGAGTTTCATACTGATATGTCTATACGCCTTGTTGAAGCGCTTGATCTGTTCTTTGCTAAACTTGTCCTCCGTCACCAGATCACTAGCCGCTAGATGGGTCATGATACTCTCCACTTTCACCTTCCCTTTGGCTTGTTGTAGTAGATTTAGAAGAGATTTCCAATCTTGCTCCACAAAACCTAACCTATTCATTCCAGTTTCTATTTTTAGATGGACTTTGATACTTTGCCCCTTTTGTAGAAAGTCGATGAGCGATGACAATTGTTCGATCGAGTAGATCTCAGGCTCTAGCTGATGCTCTAGCAATGCGCCAAAAGAAGATATTGGGCAATTTAGTACCAAGATTGGTTTTCTGATTCCTTTTTTGCGTAAGGTGATGCCCTCATCTGGATAGGCTACACCAAAATAATCGACCTCTGTCTTTTCGAGCAGATTAGCCGTTTGTACAGAGCCCGATCCGTAGCCGGACGCCTTGATCATGGTCAATAATTTGACTCCTTTTTTCAGTTTGCTTTTAAAGAATTTGGCATTATGTAGTATGGCATTTAGATCGACTTGGAGGACAGCGGCATGTTGGCGTTCTACCAATCTATCTATGATTTGTTCAAATCTAAATCGACGTGCACCCTTTACAAGAATGATTTCATTGATATGATTTTCACTACTGTGGTGCTGTAAAAATGCTTCTGTATTTTGATAGAAAGTTCTCTGTATGACAGCACTTAAATATGTGTCCAATACCACGACTTCTTTTCCTATCCCGATGATCTTATCAATCCTATATTGGTTCAGTAATTCAGCTATTTGCTTATACAGTTTTTGTGAACCCTTGCCCGTTTGTAAAAAGTCCGAAAGAATCACCGTTTTACGTTTACCCAGCCTTTGTCTATCCTGAAAGTTAAGTCCTGCATGGAGCGATTCTATATCCGCAGTATAAGCATCATTGATGAGTGTGCATTGGTTTTCTCCAGCGAGCATCTGCAGCCTCATGTCGACACTATACAGTTGATTCAGTCCTGTTTGAATTTGTGCTGTCGATAATTCCAAATATAAAGCAGTAGTGATGCAATGCATTATATTCTCAAGAGAAGCATCATCGCTGAATGCAACGCTAAATTCATAGGATAAATCATGATGCGTCAATCTGATTATCGTCTCTTGCTCTCCTAAGTCAAATTGTACGTTTTGGATGAATCCCCGCTTTTTTACCGTCCAATTAAGTTGAGTAATTTTGCTAGGTAGATTCACTTTTTTTACCCACTTTTGATCACTGCAGTAGATCAATTTTTTTGCATGTTTAAATAGGGCAAGCTTTTCTTTCGCCTTTACCTCTCTGTTATCAAATCCTTCATCATGAGCAGAGCCAATATTAGTCAAGATGCCGATGTCTGGCAAGATTATTTTTTGCAGCTTAGACATTTCGCGGGTAGTGGAGATTCCAGCTTCGAGGATAGCATACTTGTCACTCGATTGGATTTGAAAAATCGACAGTGGCACGCCTATTTGTGAGTTATACGACTTTGGACTTTTTGCGATATTACCGAGCGGCCGCAGCATGATCGATAGCCATTCCTTTACGATCGTTTTGCCATTGCTACCTGTGATGCCGATCACTTTCGCGGACAAAGTACCTCGATAGTATGTTGCCAATTTTTGTAAAGCTTGTCGCACATTTTTCACCACTAGGAAATTAGCCTTTACATATTTTCCAAGAGTCGGTTTCTTACGTACCACAAAGTTTCGCACTCCTTTTTTATACAGTTCAGCTATGAATTCATGCCCATCCACCTGCGCCCCTTTCAGTGCAAAAAACAAGGTTTGCTTGGCAACCACGATTTGCCGGCTGTCGATGCCCACGTGCTTCACCGTATCGAGATGCCCCGATTCCGTTAGCCCTAAAACTTGTTCAATTTCTCTAATGGATAATTTCATGTATTTTTTTAATGACTATTTGGGCGTGCCTCTGACTTCCATTTCATTACAGTCAGAGTCGGGCTCTTTCGGGGTCCGCTTCGCTCCCGTCCTACGGCCCGCGAAAAAAACGGGACTTGGACAGCCAGCTATCGCTGTCTCCCTGTCGATCCCTCACGCAAAAAAGATATTTACACGCTTCCGCAAAATTACGAAAATATGAATAAAGGATATTGATAGCTCGCTCCGCTAATAGTGAAAAAAATTGATGCTTAGTCGAGGAATGTATTCTCGGTTCGATATGCCTGTTATGTAATTTTTCGGACTATTAGAAAACTTCCAATCGCATAAGCACTTGAATAATAAATCACCTAGCCCTTAGCCCTTAGCCCTTAGCCACTATGCACCTAGTAATTAGCACCTAGTACCTAGTACTTAGTACACTAGCACCTAGCCACTAGCACTTAGCCCCTAGCCCCTAGCCCCTAGCCCCTAGCCCCTTTTTCTCACTTCAAATCAAACCCAATATCTTTCCGATAATGCTTTTTGTCAAATTGTACTAGTTCTGCGTTTTTGTAGGAGGAAGCCAGCGCCTGCTCCATGGTGGATGCCAAACTGGTCAAGGCTAATACTCTACCGCCGCTGGTTACGATCTCACCCGTCTCATTTTCTTGGGCACCGGCAAAGAAAGGTAGCGTGCCTTCAATTTTGCTGGTATCGGAGATTATTTTCCCTTTTTCGTAGGCTTCTGGGTAGCCACCAGATACCATCATGACGGTGGTAGCGAATTCTGGGTGAAAATCAATTTGTTGTGTGGATAAACTACCATCAAATAAAGAATCCAAAACAGGAACTAAATCAGATTTTAATCTAGGGATGACGACCTCGGTTTCGGGGTCACCCATGCGGCAATTGTACTCTATGACAAAAGGATCATCACCTACACGGATGAGACCAAAAAAGACAAAGCCCTTATAGTCTAGGTTTTCTTTATGGATACCAGCAATGGTAGGAGCGACTACTCGGTCGATGACTTTTTGCATAAGGGTATCATCTACGAAAGGGACTGGTGAGATAGCACCCATACCTCCTGTATTGAGTCCTTTATCTCCCTCTCCAATTCTTTTATAATCCTTTGCCACAGGAAGTAGTTTATAATCTTTACCATCAGTAATGGCGAATACAGAAAACTCGATCCCATCTAGAAATTCTTCGATGATGATTTTTTCACTGGCTGTACCAAATTTTCCTTGAAGCATAGCGGTGAATTCTGCTTGCGCAGTGGAGGAGTCTTCTACTATAACGACACCTTTGCCAGCGGCAATACCATCTGCCTTAAGAACAATGGGTCCATCAATCGTTGCTATAAAATCTAATCCTTCTTGCAAAGATGAGGCGTTAAATTCTCTGTAGCCTGCAGTAGGAATATTATGTCTGGACATAAATTCTTTCGCATAGGCTTTGCTGCCTTCTAGTTGTGCTGCTTCTGCATTCGGTCCGACTACCTTGATATTCGTCTGTTCTTTGAAGTGGTCCTGTATGCCTAGGACAAGTGGCTCTTCGGGACCAACTACCATCAAGTCTATCTGCTCCTGCTTACAAAATGATTCTACTGATGGAAAATCATTGATGTCCAGGCCTACATTGGTGCCGCACTGCTTGGTACCGGCGTTGCCAGGTGCGATGAAAAGCTTTGTGCAATGTTCACTTTGGGCCATTTTCCAAGCTAGTGCATGTTCTCTTCCGCCAGAACCTAATAGTAGAATTTTCATATTTCCAGATTTTGCGCAAAGATAGTCTAATAGATTACGATTTTGAAATGGTTCGAAAAATCTATGTGAGTTCTAATTTTGATCCTCAAATGTAGATTTTAATAGAATTTAGAAGTGATTCTTGTTTTCAATTTGTCACGATTTTTAAAGAAAAATCACGCCAAATTGGATCTTGCTGTACGGCTAACCTTGGGTGGCAATCCAAGGCTATAATCATGTCACCACTCTGTGGTTACCTTACTTAAGTGCTGAAAGCACGACAGATTATAGGATAGGACGTCAGTCCTATTTTTAGAAACGTTTTTTGATTTAAGTGCTGAAGGCACGACAGACAACCTATCATGATTGCATATCGTGACGTTATATCTTTCATCTCTCTTGGAAAAGTGAGGTATTGAAAATATTAGAGATTATTAGTAAAATAGACTTGGTTTTATAGATAGTACCTAAATTCTGCCGCCCCTTGAAAAGAATACGGAGCAGACTTTTCAGGATTTTATAGCTCATGCCTATAATTCGATATGTAATATTTGATACCGTGGACTGAAGCAGTTTTAATTGGTATAGGTTTAATATTAAAACTAGAACATAAGATTCCTAATTTATGCGTTGTGAACTATGTCCCTTTAATCCGGGAATACATTCAAAACGAAATTATGAAGATTATCTACCGTCATGTTTTATTCAGTTTAATACTTTGCTTGATTATTTGTAATACCATGAACTGCCTTTGTCCGCCTTCGAGATATCATTCTGTTAATATTCAGACAAAAGTTAAGCAGGATACTTTTCCTGATTCTAGCCCTTTTGAAGTCCTTACGAGAGAACAATTGGCTAGAGTACTTTCTAAAAAACAACAGTCTATGTTTCCTACTCAAAAATCAGGTCGAGCACAATTGAAAATACAAGGTGGAGGCGAAACTCAGGAGTTTGAAGTGTATGCGGATGAATACGATGTAGATCGCCACTTCTTTCTATCTCATTATAATAGAAATCAGTTTGAGGGTGCATTAACACATTTGCCTCGAATCCATGGTCTATTTCGTATCACTAGGATGCAGGTCTGGGTAGCGAACGATAGTATTGATAATAAAGGTGTAGTAAGAGATATCATAGCTTTGTCTGATCTTGGAGAAGGCGAAAGTATAGTGCTCCACAACCCAGAAAAGATAAAGACACCAGTGGTCCCCTTTGCACCTGATTTAAATGGAAAAGCTCTGCCAGAGAATAGGGCTAATAATCTGTATGACAGACTAATGGATATAGATTCCGCAAGAGGATTGAATGATTCAACAGCAGCATTAGGAGGAGATTTGTTCCAAATGACTCAAACAAAAGACTTCGAAAAAGTAAATGCTAGATTATTAGATCGATCAGAGTATTCTTACCATCCTGAGTTAGGATTTTTATCTGTAAAAATAAATATAAGACCTGATCAGGTATTAGGTGTTTCTTACCAATACACATATAAAGGTGAAGTGTATACTGTAGGGGAATTGACAAAGTATTTTCCGCCAAGAACTGATGCACAGGAAGTGCTTTTTGTAAAGTTGTTGAAGAGTTCTGAGCAGCGTGCAGATTTACCAATTTGGGACTTGATGATGAAAAATATCTATGGCATTGGTGCATATCAGGTGGGGCGAGAGGATTTTAAGTTGGATGTATTTTATGATGACCTAGATGAAGGGAATAAGCGATTTTTGACTGAAACTAATCTATCTAGTGAGCCATTGATCCAAGTGTTCAATCTAGATAACTTAAACCACCAAGGCGATCCTCTGAAGGATGGGGTTTTCGATTTTATACCTGGTCTGACGATCAATACCCAGACAGGTCGAGTCATGTTTCCAGTATTGGAGCCCTTTGGTTCTTCTCTTGCCATGCAGATAAGTGATCCAGCTCTGCGAGAAAAGTTTGTGTATCAAGAACTTTATGATTCGACGATAACTCAGGAAAGTAAATTTGCGAAATTGAATCGATTTAAAATCGCTGGTTCATTTAAGACTTCAGTTTCTTCTATGATATCCCTTGGCGCATTTAATATCCTAGAAGGCTCAATAAAGGTATCTGCCAGAAGGAGAGAACTTGTAGAAGGAAAGGAATATGTGATAGATTACAATATCGGTAGAATAAAAATACTTAATGAAGCCATATTTCTCTCGGGTACTCCAATAAATATATCCATTAACGATGAGGCATTTGAAAAGGAATGAGTGGCTCTCAATATTAACTAAACGTCTGATAGCGAGCAATATCATTTGGACAAGAGGTAGGAGTCAGGCGACCAGGAGGGAGCAGTCACATATGCGGGCTGTTTAGTGGGGGAGATATATGGGACCGGAGCAACGCGGAGTGACGGATGACTCGGTACCGATAGCAGAGCCCTTGAAGCAGTGTATCGGTATGGCCCCAAAGCCTTCTTTCAACACCTATTCCTAGATTCATAACACACTAATTACGTAGTTGTATTTTTATACTTTTCTTAGGTAAGGATATTTTGTATTTTCGCAGCCAAATAAGGCGAAACAATGATCAGTTTTATCAAAGGTCCGATAGTGACCAAAACTCCGACAGCAGTCGAAATAGAGGCAGGTGGCTTGGGATACGACATCAACATCTCACTCCATACGTATACACAAATAGAATCCCTGAAGGAGGTGAAATTGCATACTTATCTGCATGTTACTGAAACCAGTCAGACCCTGTATGGTTTTTATGAGCAGGTCGAAAGATTCATGTTTAAGCATCTGATATCAGTGAGTGGAGTGGGGCCGAATACAGCCCGTGTGGTGCTGTCCTCAATGACGGCAGAAGAGACGAGAATGGCCATCATCAGCAATAATGTGGCGGCTTTTAAGAAAGTAAAGGGGATAGGTCCGAAATCTGCTCAACGTATCATATTAGACCTGAAGGACAAACTAATAAAAGATGCTGGACAAAATCCTGGATCTACCGTGCTTGTAAACAATACATTGCAAGATGAGGCGTTATCTGCTCTGTTAGCTTTAGGATTTAATAAAGCCAAGGCAACGAAGGTATTGCAGGGTGTACTCAGCAAATCTGATGCAGATGCTCCTGTCGAACAACTCATCAAAGGTGCTTTGAAGCAATTAACCTGAGTTATTACCTCATTTTCTGTGATTTTTAAAGGGCTCTGCCAATAACTATCTTCTATATTAGGCGTAGAACATCAAAGTCACTTTTGCTGCTTAACAAGCAAAAAGAGGTTAAAGTACGAACTGTAGATAAGTGATTGAATATAATCACGTTGAAGTAGTGGCAATATTAATTTTAATAATTTTTATACAGTAAGTTTTAGCAAAATTATAAGGGATTATCCCTTTCGACATTTTATGAAAGATATTTACGCTCTCCAAGTCTCCATATTTCTCTGTTTCTTGTCAGGGAACATACTTTATGCGACTGATTTTAACCATCTACCTGAAGATCCTTACTTCGACGCAAGCTTAGTCACAGTACAAGATACATTTCCGTTAAGCGATAGGTATGAAAATTCTGTGTTTGACGATAATTACAATCCGTTTGATCTCAAGGATCCCTCTTCCATAGAAAAGACTGTGGAATACGATCCTGAGTCTGGTCAATATATCATCTACGAGAAAATAGGAGAAGAGAACTACCGACCACCAACTTACATGACCTTTGATGAATACATGGAATATACCGAGAAGCAGCAACAGGAGAGCTACTTCGGTAAATTGTCTGGGGTGAGTACTGGTAGAGCAGGTGTAGAAGCAACGGATCCAATCGCGAAATTAGATATTGAAGATAGCCTCATAGATCGACTTTTTGGTGGAACTGGGGTAACCATAAAACCACAAGGTAATATCAACTTGACTTTTGGTGTAGATCGCCAAAAGGTAGATAACCCATCCATTCCACTTAACCTTCGTTCGAACGCTGGTTTTGATTTTGATATGGCAATTCAGATGAGTGTGCAAGGTAAGATCGGAGAAAAGCTGAATCTGAATACAAATTATAATACTCAGGCCACGTTTGATTTTGATAATCAACTGAAGCTGTCTTACGATAGCGATGCTTTTAGTGAAGACGAAATCATCAAACGTATAGAAGCTGGTAATGTGAGTTTGCCTTTGAGAACTAATTTGATCGAAGGTTCGCAGTCGCTCTTTGGAATCTTGACAGAATTACAATTTGGTAAGTTATGGATAACAGCGGTGGCTTCTCAGCAAAATTCAAGTAGAGAGCAGCTTCAGATAGAAGGCGGAGCGGAGTTTCAAGAGTTTGAAGTGTTCGCTGATCAATACGATGAAAATCGTCACTTCTTTCTTTCTCAGTACAATAGAAATCAGTTTGAAGGATCTTTTGATAATCTACCGCGGATCAATAGTCTGTTTCGGATCACTAGAATGGAGGTTTGGGTAACTAATGATAGAAATGCAACTGAGGGTGGAGTCAGAGATATCGTAGCACTCGCCGATCTAGGAGAGGGTGATAGTGATGATCTACATAGTCCACAAACGATTAGGACACCGATGGTGCCTTTCGCGAGAGATCTGAATGGAGAGCCACTACCTGCGAATGAGTCCAATGATTTGTATAATAGGCTATTGGCCTCTTCTACGGCTAGAGCATTGAATAATTCTGTAGCAACTTTACAAAGTGGCGCATTCCAACTAACGCAGGCAAAGGATTTTGAAAAAGTGAGAGCTAGATTGTTGAATCCTTCAGAATATTCTTATAACGCAGAATTAGGGTTTGTATCCGTAAATGTAAATTTGAGACCTGATCAGGTATTAGGTGTATCATACCAATATACATATAAGGGTGAAGTAAATACCGTGGGTGAATTGACGAATGATGTTCCGCTTGGGTCCGATACACTTGGGGTGCTCTTTGTGAAGTTACTGAAGAGTTCTACTCAGCGTGTAGATCTTCCGAGTTGGGATTTGATGATGAAAAACATCTATGGTATAGGTGCATTTCAGGTGGGACAAGAGGATTTTAAGTTGGATGTCTTTTATGATGATCCAGGAGAAGGTGATAAGCGATTTTTGCCAGAAGGTGAATTGTCTGGTACACCATTGATACGAGTATTTAATCTAGATAACTTAAACGCACAAGGCGATCCACTGCCTAATGGGGTCTTTGATTTCGTATCTGGACTGACAATCAATACACAAACAGGTAGGGTGATGTTCCCAGTGTTAGAGCCTTTTGGTTCTTCTCTAGCTGCCCAGATACCAGAGCCAGAGTTGCGAGCAAAATATGTGTATCAACAACTCTACGATTCGACTATCACACAAGCCAGAGAATTCGCTGAATTTAATCGATTTAAAATAGCGGGTTCTTATAAGTCTTCGGTGTCTTCAGAGATATCGCTTGGAGCCTTCAATTTGCCGCAGGGATCGGTAATTGTAACGGCAGGGGGTAGAGAATTAGTAGAAAATGTAGACTATGAAGTAGATTATAATATCGGTAGAATAAAAATATTGAATGATGCCATATTGAACTCAGGAACTCCAGTAAATGTCTCTTTTGAGAATAACTCCTTATTTGGGTTCCAGAATAAAACGATGCTAGGCCTGAGGGCCGATTATCGGTTTAGTGAAGAGCTTAGTATAGGAGGTACCTATATGCATCTTTTTGAGCGACCATTCACTCAAAAGGTAAACATAGGAGATGACCCGATTAATAATCGAATTTTCGGACTGGACATTAGTTTGGATAAGGATGCACCATGGTTAACCAAGTTTGTAGACGGGATACCGCTAATAGATACCAAAGAGCCTTCGCGAATCAATTTTGTAGCCGAAGGAGCCTACCTTAAACCAGGTCACTCGAAGGCGATCAATCTAGGAAGTCAAGAGGGGGAGACTGCAGAAGAAAAAGAAGACCGTCAAGGAGGTTCGGTGTACTTGGATGATTTTGAGGGAAGTGTCAGTTCCTTTGATTTGAGACAGCCTACCAATCAGTGGTTTATAGCCTCTGTGCCTCAGGACGATGCCAATAATAATAATGATAACAGGTTTCCAGAGTCGAATGAATTTGGGAATACTTTGTCAGGGGTGAATAGAGGCTTGATCAACTGGTATAGACTAGATCCATCAGTGCAATGTACCGATGCAATAGGACCAGCCGCTTATTGTACAACTGTAAGTTTGAGTGAAATATTCCCTAACCGACAGATTGCTCCAAACCAAAATAGCTTGGCGCAGACTTTCAATTTGAGCTATTATCCTAATCAAAGAGGTCCATATAACTTTGACGTTCCTGGTGGAACAGATTTTTCTGCAGGATTATCACCACAAGGAACATTACTCCAGCCAGATACCAGATGGGGAGGGATAATGCGTGCTTTAAATCAGAATAATTTTGAGGCGGCTAATATTGAATATTTAGAATTTTGGGTGATGAACCCTTTTATTCCTCAAGAAGGAGGCGCGGTAGCTGATGATGGTAAGATGTTTATAGATCTTGGAAATATTTCTGAAGATATACTGAGAGATTCAAGATTATCTTTTGAGAATGGATTACCTACTTCACAGCAGGAGCAGGCGTCAGAAGTAGATAATACGCCTTGGGGTGTAGTGCCCAGAGAACCAATAGTAGTGAATGCATTTGCAAATAATCCTGATAGTAGGGTAGAGCAAGATATAGGTTTGGATGGTCTGAATGATGCTCGCGAGCGTACCAAATATGCTGGCTACCTTAATCAAATATCGAGTGTTAATAATTTTGCTGAAATCAATGCTGATCCTGCAAACGATAATTTTCTATTTATAGATGATCAATCATTGATAGATAGAGAACCTAGTGAGGGGTTATTGGTGCGATATTCAAAATTTAATAACCAAGAGGGTAACTCACCTGTCAACAGTAATCAAAGCACTGCTGCTACCGGGAATCGATTGGCTGCCAGTACTAATTTACCAGATTCAGAAGATTTGAATGGTGATAATACTTTGAATGAAACGGAATCCTACTTTCAATATGAGATCCCAATAGTGAACGATGGCAATAATGAAGTCGCTATGAATAGATTCATTGCCGATGTAAGAGATGGAAATAACGGTAGAAAGTGGTATAGGTATCTGATTCCATTAAACGAATTTGATAATAGGATAGGAGGTATTCAAAACTTTAGATCTATCAGATTTATGCGTATGTATCTTAAAGATTTTCAGTCTACGGTTCATATGCGATTCGCAAGATTGGAGCTGGTAAGAAATCAATGGAGAAGGTACCAAAGAAATTTAGATTTGCCAGGCGTAGGTATACCTCCAGGTACAGAGAATTTCACTCAGTTCGCAGTTAACTCTGTAAATATTGAGGAAAACTCTGAGAAGCAGCCATTCAATTATGTCATACCAAGAGGGATACAAAGAGAGCAGGCCCTAGGTGCTTTTCCGAATCTATTGCAGAATGAGCAATCTCTATCTTTAAATGTGTGTAACCTAAATGATGGAGATGCCCGGGCAATCTATAAGAATATAAATTTTGACATGCGTCTTTTTGAAAAGCTGAAGATGTTTGTTCACGCAGAAGTACCAGCAGGAGAAGCGGAGCAGGATCTTACTTTCTTTATGCGTCTTGGATCCGACTACGAAGAAAACTATTATGAATATGAGATACCGCTTTCATATTCGGACTTGTCTGCGATTCCAGATAATCCTAATACAGACCAATACATAGCTGAGGTTTGGAAAGAAGAGAATGAATTAAATTTTGAACTTTCCATATTTAAAGATTTGAAAGTTGCTCGAAATGCTCAAGCAGGATCAATTACTGATATTTTTCAACTCGATGACCCTAACAATTCTGAGCGAAAGATAAGAGTAAAAGGAAATCCAAACTTAGGTCTAGTAAAAGGTATGATGTTGGGTGTGAGAAATACAAAAGATAATGGTGCACCTTCTTGTGCTGAAATTTGGGTAAACGAGCTTAGAGTAAATGGATTGGATGAGCGTGCAGGTGGAGCGGCAGTCGCTAGATTAGATATGCAGTTAGCAGATTTTGGTAACGTCAGTGTCGCATCAGAGTATCGATCAAACGGCTGGAGAAGGTTAGAAGAAAAGTTGGCTCAAACTCAAAGAGAGGAGGTTATTTCTTTTGATGCCACGACTAGTCTAGAATTAAGTAAATTCTTCCCAGAAGATTGGGGCTTGAGAATACCATTTTATGCTTCTATTTCGGAAACAAGAAAAAATCCCGAGTTTGATCCTTATGACTTAGATATTCCGCTGAAAGAAAAATTGGCTAGGACAAGTGGCAATGAACGGGATAGTATAAGACAACAAGCCCAGGATGTATCTTCTATCAGATCGTATAACTTTACTAATGTCAGAAAAGAAAAGACGAGTGAAGGGGCTCCTAAGCCTTGGGATATTTCCAACTTTGCTTTCACTTATGCCAAGACAAGTACAGAGAAGTCAAATCCATTAATCGAAGAAGATCAGATTGACCAACACAGAGGGGCCGTGAACTATAATTATAGTATGAAGCCACTATATATTTCACCCTTCAAGAAGCTTATCAAGGGTGAAAAATTGAGTAAAAATTTGGCTCTTATCAAAAATGCGAATATTAATATCCTTCCTAATACATTCTCCTTCAATACAAGTGTGGATAGGACTTTCGCAAAAACGAAGTATAGATTTGCAGGAGATGTACCTTCCTTGAACACATTTTACGATAAGCGGTTTACCTGGGATAGAAATTATAGCCTTCAGTGGAATATTACCAAAGCACTAAATTTTAGCTTTAATGCCAACAACCTAGCTGTCATAGATGAGCTTAGTCAGTTTGATGCCAATGGACAGCTTCGACCTGAAGCTGAATTGCGAGATTTTATTGTTGATGGTCTCAGAGACTTGGGTAGAAATAAAAGCTATGGCCATACGGCTAACGTTAGCTATACATTACCATTTAAGCAGATACCATTGATAGATTGGATAAATGCTAGAGTGCAATACTCGGCCTCGTATGGGTGGGATGCTGCCGCGCTCAATGTCACGGAGCTGGGTAATATTATTCAGAATACGCAGAACAGGCAGGGGTCCCTTGATTTTAATTTTGATGTATTGTATAATAAGTCAAAGTACTTAAAAAAAATCAATAGTGGTAAGAAGCAAAATGCGCGATCAACAAGAGGAAGTTCAAGATTGCAAAGCTCTTCCAAGGATAAAGATGCGGATAAGCAAACGGACAAGAAAAAGACAAGCAAAAAAACAGAAAGACAGCCTTCTGGTGTCGAGAGGGCTCTGATTAGACCTTTGTTGATGGTCAGAAAGGCTAAGGTTAATTACCAAGAAAATTTCGGGACTGTCTTGCCAGGTTATTTACCAGGGACTAGATTTTTTGGATTAGAAGAAGGGTTTGGAGCACCAGGAATAGATTTTGTAGCAGGGATTCAACCAGATCGAGCATGGATAGATGACGCTGGGGCTCAGGGCTGGATTACAGGCAATTGTTTGCAGAATGATGAAATCACTCAAAGTTACACCCAAACTGCAACTGCAAATCTTACTATAGAACCGTTCAAGAATTTTAGAATAGAGTTGGAGGCAACTAGAAATCTAACTAGAAACAATTCTGAATTATTCTTACAAAATGATGATACAGGTCAATTTGAGCATCTGACTCCAAGAGAGAATGGGTCATTTAGTACTTCTTATTTTGCTGTCCAAACACTATTCACTCCTGATAGTGATCTAAGTGATCTCTTTGATACTTTTAGGATGAACAGAGCGATTATTTCTCAGCGACTTGGTACTGGCACACACCTTGAAGAGGGCTCTGCTTTCACGGATGGTTATGGACAAGAAAGCGTAGATGTTTTAATTCCAGCATTCTTAGCGGCATATACGAATGATGATCCAAATGCCGTACCTGTAGGATTTGAAAATCAGTTGGATATACTTCCAAAATTAAATTGGAGAGTGAATTATCGAGGCTTACAAGATTTACCTGGGATGGAAAATATATTTAAGAATTTCACAGTGAGTCATGCCTATAGAAGTACCCTGACCATAAATTCCTTCAACACCGATTTAGATTATAATAATGACAATCCTTTTGAACGAAATGGGATAACGCAAAATTTTTACTCTAGATTTGAGATCCCTGCCATGAGTATAACGGAACAATTTTCGCCATTGATAGGTGTGGATATGCAGTTTGAAAATGAACTTAGTCTACGAATAGATTATAATAAGGCTAGGGACTTGAGGTTAAGTATTGCAGATTTTCAATTAAGTGAGACGCGTACAACGGACATTACGGTAGGTGTTTCATACATAGCTAAAGATGTTATCATTGGATTTTTGAAAGGTGGGGCGAAAAAGAGTAAAGGTAAAAAGTCTTCTAAGAAAGACGATAAACCAAAACCTAATGCCAGTCCACTTGGGTCTGGAGGTCTAGGATTATCTGGTGGAAATGAAGCTAGTGATCTTACCTTCGAATTTGATTTTTCTTATAGAGATGATATCACTGGGAATCACAGATTTGATACAGGAAATTTCTTAGTTACCAGAGGTCTGCGATCAGTGAGATTGTCGCCATCTGTTGATTATGATATCAATGACAACTTAAATCTAAGACTCTTCTTTGATCACAGCTTTACGAATCCTAAGATTAGTTCTTCCTTCCCGATTACAAGCTCTCAAGGTGGTTTGCAGCTACAGTTTACGCTCAACTAATGCGACTCCTTGATAAGAGAAAAGGCTATGGACCATATTGTCCATAGCCTTTTTTTCTTTGTACCTTGTTTCTTATGAAAAGTATATTCGCTTTTGTTTTTTTGGCCTTAATTCAGTACTCCATATCTGCTCAGATATCTGTAGCAGATGAGCCCCTACATCACGTCATATATGAGGATTCACTAGTTCGAGTTTTAGAGATCATTGCCGCGCCAGGGGATACCGCTCAGATGCATCAGCATGATTACAATTACTGCTATATAGCGGTGAAGGGGGGTAAACTGTGGCTTGAGGATCAAGGTCAAGAAAGCAGGATAGTATCCTTACCAGATCACTATTGTGGTGGAAAATCTGATCTAGAAAATAATCCTTTTGTACATCGATTTGCCAATGTAGATACCACCGATATTCGCTTTTTTACCGTTGAACACAAAAGCGGTTTTGCTTCTGCAAAGCGCAGTGTAGATAGGCTTGATCATGTCATACTAGAAAACGATTTATTTATGGTACGCAAGATAGAGATTGCGTCTTTGTCTAGCCTTAGATTTATTCATGAAAGGAGGTGCTTTTTGCTAAACCTAAGTGCAGATCCAATGTTGTTTTTAGGTGATCGCTCTGTTCCATACTGGGTGCATCAAAAAGCAGATGAAAAACTATTACTTTCAAATTTAAGCGAACAAGCTATTTTAATGGCTGTGATTGAGATTTATTGATAGACTAGTGAGTACATTTGCGCAGACTACATAAAAACACTCAGGTAAATAATGGATTCCATAACACAGATAGTTTTAGGGGCGGCAGTTGGTGAAGTTGCTATGGGACGTAAGCTTGGAAACCGAGCCATGGTTTGGGGAGCCATAGCTGGCACGATTCCAGATCTTGATGTATTGGCCAATTTTGTTGTAGATGATATTGCAGCATTAGCGTTTCATAGAGCTATATCTCATTCCTTCTTTTTTGCTTTCACGGCGCCAGCGTTGCTTGCCTATTTCACAGCTCGATTTTACAAATCAGGAGCCTATCAAAATAAAATTTACAAATGGGTTGTCGCTAGTATTTGGGTATTGCTAGTAGGAGTCGTACTACTGGGTATCAATTATATCCCTTACAATAAGGTCGGCAGTGTCAACCCTTGGTTATTTTCTGCAAGTGCCATTGGCATTGCTGGATTGGTTTATCTGCTTTTAAAAAAATATGTCCTGGCACAGTTAGAAGAGGTCGATCTAACTTGGAGAGAGTGGTATTGGTTATTTTTCTGGTCCATATTCACGCATCCGCTTTTAGATTCTTGCACCACCTATGGTACTCAACTCTTTCAGCCTTTTTCTGATTATCGAGTTGCCCTTAATAATGTTTCGGTAGCTGATCCATTTTACACAGTGCCCTTCTTGATCTGCTTGCTAGTTGCTAGATTTTTGACACGAGGATCAAAGGCAAGAAAATGGGTGAATTGGGCTGGGATTATCATCAGCAGTGCTTATTTATTATGGACTGTTTATAATAAGTTTAAAGTAAATGCGGTCTTCGAAAAATCATTGAAAAAACAAGGCTTGGTTTATTCTCGATATACTACCTCGCCTACCATTTTAAATAATTTTCTGTGGACTTGTACCGCCGAAGGTGATACTAAATTTTACCAAGGATTCTATTCTATTTTTGATGAGAAGCCAGAGGTTGAAGAGTTTAATATTATCCCTAAGAACCACGCCTTAGTGAAGGATTATCAAAACGATGAAGACTTTAAGACTTTAAGATGGTTTTCGAAAGATTACTACGCTATTATACGTCGCAGGGATGGTGAGCTACAGTATAACGACCTTCGATTTGGCATTGCCAATATTGAAGCTAAAGGAGATGAAAGTGATTATATTTTTGGTTTCATTCTCACCGAAGATGACGATGGTAATTTGCATGTGGAGGAAGATCGCTCTGCGCGAGAACAAGACATGACGGGCAGATTCACTGATTTAATAAATCGTATACTCGGTGACTGAACAGTTGCAAACTTGCAGCAGCAAGCCTAATCTTTATATGATGGCCTAAGCTATCGGGATTTCAACCCAGAGACTAATCATGGGTATTTAAAATTCATGTATAATTTTATAATTCAATTGGCTCCTGATCTGGGGCCATCCACTAGTCTAAAAAACCTGTCTGCGAAGAAGCAAACAGGTTTTTTAGTCTGTGGTCAGGCTCTCTGCTATATCTCGATAAAAAATCGAGATGCCGCTGCCGATCCTTTGTCCATAAGGGCTATAGCTATACGCATCGCCCAAAAAATTATTTATCTACTTAGTAGCAAAGTTTATTGAATCACTATTTTCTTGCTCAATTGTACGTGAGTCTTTTGATCTACAGCATTAAGTATGTACATACCTGCTGGCAAGTGCCCCAAGTTATTTTGAAACTCAGCAATGTCAGTTTGTAGCATTAACATTTGACCGTGCATAGTATAAAGCCCAACACTAAAGTTACTTCCAGAAATAGAATTGATATTTAAGTCTTTATCTGCTATGTTAAAATTGACATTAAATATTTCAGACGCTAAAAGCAAATTTGTAGCATAGGACGTGCCATCAAGATTACAGTCATAATTACTAAAGTCGAAGGGTACTAAACCATCAGGTGTCAAATCTTTTCCATCGAAACCAATGTAGTCTTTACTGTATCTTTCTGATCGAAATAAATAGTTGACATTGGGCACGGTATATTCCCATACCAGGTTTCCTGTAGAATCAATTTCTAGTAGTCGTCCATTTACGCCTTCTGTTATGTAGATGTTTCCATTAGGTAGATACTGTGCACCAGATGTATATGAAGAATAAAAATCAGTGCCTGTATGGACTTTGCTAAATTCGATGGGAGCTATTATTGGAAGGAAAGCACTATCTTTTTCTAAAAGGTAATTCCCTTCTTCAGTCAAAGGAGTTTTGATAATCGGAACTGTCGAATATCTACCATTCCCATCAACTACTGGTCTAAAGAGACCATTGTTATAGCAGATGATATGTCCTTTAAGCTCTCCTTCAGTAATCCAATTTGGATTATGTTGATAATAAAGAATTCGATCTTCTGGGGTGCCCCTTCCATAGTTTTGAGGATTACCCCATCTGTACAAAATATCTCCTCCCTTGCCATATTTTCCTCCTGTATCACCAGCGGCTTCTTCAGTAGTGGTTGAATGATCTATAATAACGATTTCACTCATTTTACGAACACTTAACACTATTTGATCTAAGGTAGGATTGTAGTCCATTCCATTTATCATAAATGACTCTCTAAAGTCCCAATCTAATTGCGAAATCGCATCCATATTCAAAAGCTGAGGGTTTTCAGAAAGAATACCGTAGTTAGCTATACTGGAATCTCTTTGCTGGATGACATGGTCACTGATATTCCACTCCCATAGAATTTCTCCAGTCTCTCTATCTAACTCTACCACGACATCTACCTCTGTTGGATCCGAGAATGAGCGGTCATATCCGATGTCATCAAATTCACTAGGAAGAAAATCTTTACGTCCTACACATAGATAGTTGCCATTGGGTAATACCTCAACTTCATATTTTAGTCGAAGGTCACTTCTACCGTGTATTACTTCGTTAATTATATTATTATCCCAGTCCATCTCAATCACACCAGTACTGATCACCGTGATTAAATTGCCATTGATTAAAATTTTCGGATGATAAATCCCGAATCCAATGAACCACTCATTTACAAGACCCCCACAATTGTCGACTAAGTGGGCTGTATTCCCATCCCCAAATAGGGTATACCCATCATATGATTCAGGTGTATTGAGGCTAATGCCACTAAACTGAGTAAAGGCAGTATGGAAACTAAGTATTGAAAATATTACTATAAGAATGGTAGCTCTTTTTTTCATTGCGATTAGTATTTAATTCTCTAAAAATAGCTAAAAGAAACAAATTCAAAATATAATTTCTTGTTAAATTAAATAAATTGTGGAATTTGGTAGGCTTCTTTGCTATCTTAACGGATATTACTGACTTATATTCGAACTATTACGATAACTACTACTATGTTTAAGACGTGTCTAAACCTAGCTTATTGTAAGCCACTATTTCGGAATGGTTGTTTTACAAAATATTAAAAGAGCCAGCTTTGAATAAAACTATATTTTTCATATTTCTTTTATTTTATAGTGTTCTAGGTTTTGGACAAACTTTTCAAGACTGCATCTCTATTGATTTTGAAACAATTCTGAGCACAGCTTCTGAAGAGGGGCTAATTATTAGTGATCAATTTCAAGATACTTTTGGATTATCATTTTCATTAGAGACGGGTGGGTTTCCCGTCTTGGCAGAAGTAGGCGGAACTTTGACGGCTTTTGGGAGTACTTATGGTTCTGATACCCCAGCTCCTGGACAAGGAATTGGTGCTTTCTTTCTTACAGATGACGGCGTGTTGCAGGGGCTAAATGCACCGCCAATTGTTTTAGACTTTACGGTTCCAGTAGATAGTTTTAGTGGATGTATATTAGATATGGATTTTGGAGAGATATTTATTATCCATGCTAAAGATATCAATGAGGAAATTATTTTAATTGATACTGTGTTTTCATCTGACCCTGGAACTGGAGATGGTATCTCGACGTGTTGGGGGTTTAATCTTGAAGGTTGTGAGGGCTCTGTGTATTCCATCCGTTTTGAAGGTCAGCGCACTCAGTCTGGAGCTTTTGGAATGGGGATAGACAATCTAGTATTCTGCCAGTCCGGTATAGATATCGCAAACGCTGTTACATTTGAAAGCGATCCTGTAGGATGCGACGGCTCCTTAGGATCTATTACTATTAATAATACTAGCAATGAGAATTTCCTATATTCGATTGATGGTATCAACTTTCAGGAAAGTCCAATTTTCGAAAATTTAGAATCAGGATTTTATTCGATTACAGTACAAGACGTGGATGGTTGTGCTGCAGATATTGATAATCTTTTAGTTCAAGGAGAGGTATACAATAGTTTTACCGAAGTCATTCCTGCCGATGCAAGATGTGGCGCAGGTAACGGATTCATTCAGGTGATAGTAAATGAAGAGGAAGGTGTTACATTTTCGATTGATGGTGATTTTTATCAAAGTACTCCCGTATTCGAAAATTTAGAACCAGGTCCTTATACCATTTATTTAATTGATTCCCTTGGCTGCGAATCTCAACAACCAATATTAATTGGAAATGAAGATGTGGTTATATCGGATGTAATGGAAACGGATACCAAATGTAATATAATCAATGGAGGTATAGAGATTGTTCCTTCTAATGCCTCTGGTTTATTATATTCAATTGATGGTATCAATTTTCAAGAAAGTCCAATTTTTACAGATTTACCAGCAGGGGATTACAACGTTCAGATTACAGATAATGGTGCTTGCTCAGATACACAGCCCGCGACCATCCTTCCAAGTGAAGAAATCGAAGTAGTCGCTGAAGTAGATGCAGATTGGTGCAATGACAACAGTGGTACCATAGCGCTAGTAGCGAGCGGCGGCTCTGGCAATTACATCTATAGTATTAATAATGGTACCCCACAACTCACATCAACCTATACAGGATTAGCTAGTGACACCTATATGGCAAACGTAGAAGACGATGATGGCTGTTTAGCACAAGTAGAATTAAGAATAGATTCTGGCGAGCCTATCATCTTAAATGATCTTAATGCTGATGGCCCTGATTGTGAAAACCTACTAGGATCTATTGAATTAAATACCGAAGGTGGCAATGGCTTTATTTCCTATTCTTTAAATGGCGAGCTCGTAAGTGGCAATCCATATTTTTACGATCTTGATGTTGGAGATTATTCTATCGTCGCTGTCGATGAAAAAGGCTGTCAAGATTCCTTACAAGCTAGATTTGAATATCCAGCATGCCCCATCTATATACCCAATGCATTTTCACCTCAAGCAGACGGTACCAATGATCGTTTTCAAGTCTTTACCAACGGCGTCTACGATGTCGATGTATTAGAGTTCAGTATTTTCGATCGCTGGGGTAACCATCTCTGGCAAGGTGCTAACTATACACTCCACACTGCCCAAGTCTCCGATTGGTGGGATGGGTCCTTTAGAAGCGAGCCATGTAATTCAGGCGTGTTTGTTTACATGCTCAAAGTCCGTCATCGCAATGGATTGGAAGAGTTGTATTCGGGGGATTTTACTTTGCTACGTTGACAGAGCGCGAAAGATAGCAGTCGGGCTTTCATCTCACAAATTTCATAACCTCTATAAAATTCTAATTATGGTATATGTAATATGATGTACCATGTAATAGAGCACAACCTGTGCTGAGCCTTTTAGCGGTCAGGATGGGAAACTAAACACGATCACATAATTAATTGATATGTAGGTACTTATGTTTATTTTGTCTTTTGTGCAACTCCTTGTAAAATATTTTGTGTACCATAAGGGTTTGAATAGAGGTAGATTATCTAATTTAGGAGATATAACAGCAATAAATATGTGTTAAATTCATCGTAAAAATGCTTTAGATGGGTTAATATTTGTTCTATATTACAACAGGTATCTATATTCTGCGTAAAATTTTAAAAACTAATCATTCTATACAGTGAATGCCTTAATCGGAAATAATAAAATCAGCAACAACTTAAATAGGGATTTACATGTCTATAGACATGCAGATAGTGTGATTAAGTTGACTAATGGTTCTCATGAAATTTACAGAGCTATAAAGTTGATTTTTAACCAAACTTTAAGTTATATACTCTTTTTCCCGTTTTCAATTGTCCTAAGAGCCCTGCTTTCTTATCTCAAGTTTTTGATTAAAAAAGATGTTAAAAATTATGCAATAATTTTTGATGATTCAATACAGTCATTTGAGAATTTGAGGGCTAGACATGCAAGACTTTGTAAGATTTTAAAAGATGTTGATAAGGTTATGGAAATGTCTAAAGATAGTAATATTCCACTTGTAATTAAATTTGCGTTATCTCCCTTATTTGATATTTATTTTATTTTGAAAGATTGGAGTATGCAATTTCAAATGAAGCTTGATCAAATTGATCAAGATAACACCTCTTTAAATTCAAGAAATTTTAAAGCCATCCCCGAAAATCAATTGTGGGAATCTAGAAATCAAAATTACTCGTACAGATTCTAACCTAGTGTTCAATTCAAAGTATGATTTCAGTTTTTTAATGAATAGAGCAGGTGATGAATCTGTCTGTTATGAAACTGAAGCTGTATATACTTTCACAACAAAGAATAAACAAAAATATATAGTGCTTTGTCAACTCCATGAAAATTCATTTTATGCAGTAAAGTTCTATTTGAAAAATCATTCAGACTCTGATAATAAGTACAATATTTTAACAAACACTGGGGAGGCACCTAGGATATTTAATACTATTTTAGACATTATGCAATTCTTATATGTCAAAAACCCTTATTCAAGTTTTGGAGTAATTGGGGCTAGTTTGTTAACAGAAAAAAGTAAAATTAACTCAAAACGATTTCAAATTTACAGCAAAATTTTTGCGGCTTTTTTCTCGCCATTACATTTTGCGCACTATACTTGTGTTAATTCAAGTTCATATCTATTAATAAATAGATTAAACTCTACTGAAGGTTTGAAGGAGAAAGTTGAAAAAGAAATATTAAGTTGTTATGCAGGTATTTTTAGATTTGAATAGACCCTTAAAAGCTTTGATATCCTACCATCAACTCTATCGATAGTGGCCTCAGCCCTGGACTCACCACCACATCCATCGATATTGCAGAAATACCATACACTCCACATAAAGTTATGACAACCTTTTAAAACCGTCCACACTAGCGTATAATTATGATCTCATCAATCACTAGATTCCTAATGTACAAATCAGGTCAACTCATAAAAGCAAAAGTAAATAGATTTACCTCTCATTGATCACTATGGTATCATTCTGGTAGATCGAGGTGAAAATTATGTACTACACAATTCTCCATTTGTGTCTAGCGTAATCGAACCCTTAGATAAGTTTCTTTCGACCAGGACAAAAATCGAGGTGAAGGATACTGATCTGATTTTTGAAAGTAACCAATTCATAATTGAGAGATTTAAGATGGAGTGCAAAAAGCAATACAAACTTTTCAATTATAATTGTGAACACTTTATGAGATTCTTGTTGGACCCGCTTAAAAATCTGAACGGGTGCAGACCTTGATCTAAATTTTTTTTTGTATGCCATTTATACCTCTATAAACACAAAAAGCCCAGTCTTTCGACCGAGCTTTTTTGCGGTCCAGATGATGACCGAGCGATTTTTTGACGGTAGTCAAAAATGAATGTCCAATGGACATTCAAGTGCAGGGAGCCGCGGTAGCGGGTGGGTTGGCAAAACGCGACTATCCTAAAATGCCTAAAATTCTTGATAAATGGAAGATGTATTATGATGTACCTAAAACACAAAAAGCCCAGTCTTTCGACTGAGCCTTTTTGCGGTCCGGATGATGACCGAGCGATTTTTTGACGGTAGTCAAAAATGAATGTCCAATGGACATTCAAGTGTAGGGAACCGCGATAGCGAGCGGGCTAGCAACCCGTGACTATCCTAAAATGCCCAAAATTCTTGATAAATGGAAGATGTATTATGATGTACCTAAAACACAAAAAGCCCAGTCTTTCGACTGAGCCTTTTTGCGGTCCGGACGGGACTCGAACCCGCGACCCCCTGCGTGACAGGCAGGTATTCTAACCAACTGAACTACCGAACCAGTAATTCTTTTTATATTATTTCGTAAGGTATTCTAATTCCGCACTAGCTGCGGAAAACTACCGAACCAAATATCTTGTAGTTACTAATTATTCTTCTTTAAATACTCAGACTTCTCTAAGCGGAACGCAAAGATAATATTCCCTGACTATATCCGCAAGATTGTACCCATAAAAGGTAAAAAAAGTTGCAAATTGCTGCATCGTAACCTGGAGATCACTTATATTTGTTTACCACCTTTGAACCAAATTTAACGATAAAGCAGTCATATTCAATTATATAGACTGCCAAAAACAACCTTATGGTATTCCTTGACTTTGAAAAACCTCTCGAAAGTCTTTTCGAAAAACTCGAAAAAATAAAACATGTTGGCGAAGATGGCGATATAGACGTCTCCGAAATGGTCAAAGAAATTGAGACCAAAATAAAAAACACGCAAAAAACCATCTATGAAAACCTCACAGGATGGCAAAAAGTACAACTTTCTAGACATCCAGTAAGACCCTATTCGCTCTATTATATACAGCAGATGTCAAAATCATTTATTGAGCTGCATGGCGATCGTACATTTAAGGACGACAAAGCCATCGTAGGAGGTCTAGCTAATATAGATGGCCAGTCCGTAGTCATCATTGGGCACCAAAAAGGAGTAAATACCAAGATGCGCCAATTCCGAAATTTCGGAATGGCCAATCCTGAGGGCTATCGCAAAGCATTGCGCTTGATGAAATTGGCGGAGCGATTCAACATACCTGTAGTTTCTTTGATTGATACACCAGGTGCATATCCCGGTATAGAAGCGGAAGAGCGAGGCCAGGCAGAAGCGATTGCTAGGAACTTATTTGAAATGGCGCAGCTCACTGTACCGATATTATGCTATGTGATAGGAGAGGGGGCATCTGGAGGAGCAATCGGCATCGGACTTGGGGATCGCATTTATATGCTAGAAAATACTTGGTACTCTGTGATCTCTCCCGAATCTTGTTCTTCTATATTATGGAGGACCTGGGATTACAAAGAGCAAGCAGCAGAAAATTTAAAATTGACCGCAGACCACATGCATTCATTTGGCATCGTGGACGGTATTGTCAAAGAACCATTAGGTGGAGCACATACGGAGCCCGAGGCAATGGCCAAAATGTTAAAAAAGCATATCAAAAAGGAACTAGCTGAACTACGTGATATGACTCCGCAAAAAAGAATTGATAAGCGAATCAAAAAATATTCTAAAATTGGTCAATTTGATCGTGTAAAAACGAATGTTACACAATCATAATTTACTGTCGATTACACAATGGGGATCATTGAAAATATAAAAAAGTCGTTGTATGCTAGGGCACTCGCAAATAAGGTAAGTCTGTTTAAGCAGAAGCGACGTTTTCAAGGTTGGGATACAGTAGAGGTGTACAATATCCTTTTTGAAGAAAATGGTTTTTTTCCAGTGGATGATGTGCTGAAACTCACCGAAAAATTGCGGAGCAAAGGTAAACAAGTTCACCTGTTATGCTATCTAGGCGGATCCACCAAAACAGGATTACCTTATAAGACATTTAATAACAAAGACATCTCCTTTAACCTTGTACCTAAGTCAAACTTGGTTGAGGAGTTTGCAGCTAAGAAGGTTAACATTTTTTACAATTTAATTCCCATACAAAAGGAGATTTCAGAATACATATCTTTGACCTGCAATGCCGATTTCAAAATAGGTCTATACGATGAAAACAAGTCTGGATTAGACTTGATGATTAATCTCAAAGAACCTAACTTAAATGAATTCATCAAGACGGTAGAAAATGTCTTAAATAACACTTATTCATGATTGACCCTTATTCTTTTAGTGGATGCGGAGTAGCAGCTATTACGCCTTTAAAAAACAACGAAATAGATTACAACGCACTTACAGCAATATTAGAACATCTACTAGCTGGAGGCGTCGATTATATTGTGGCATTAGGGACAACTGGTGAGGCGGTCACCCTATCAAATCAAGAATGCAACGAGGTATTACAGCATATCATTAAAGTAGTTGCTGGCAGATGTCCAATCGTCGCGGGTATGTTTGGAGCCAACAATACAGCAGCACTTTGCGAAAAAATAAAATCATTTGACTTCAAGGGAGTAGCTGCGATATTGTCAAGTAGTCCAGCGTACGTAAAGCCGACACAGGAGGGTATATTCCAGCACTATGCTACTATCGAAAAGGTAAGTCCCGTACCGATCATGATCTATAATGTGCCTAGCCGCACAGCTTCCAATATCAATGCTCAGACTTTGATTAAGTTAGCAAAGCACAGTCGTAAATTTATTGCGGTCAAAGATGCCTCAGGTGATATGGATCAGGCGATGTATCTCATTAAGAATAAGCCAGATCACTTTTTGGCTTTGTCTGGTGACGATCCATCCTGTTTTCATTTTTTGACTTCAGGAGGAGACGGCGTAGTGAGCGTGATCGCCAATGCATATCCAGAAGCATGGTCTAGCATGGTGCAGTATATCGCCGATGGCAAGATCGAAGCTGCAAAGAATATCAACCATCTATTGAACCCTATTCACAAGTGGTTATACGTCGAGGGCAATCCTACGGGTATCAAGGCTGCCATGGAGCACCTTTCATTTTGCGATCGCGGACTACGTTTGCCTTTGCTACCGCAGACAAATAAGAATTACACACAGCTCAAAATTGCTATGGATGTAGCAGCTCTTCAGATAAATAAAATTTCAGTTTAAGATAAAAGATATATTTTGGGGCCATACCGATCCCGACTGGAGGCGCAAGAAAAAGCGCCACCTATCGATACGGCACCACGCTGTCCGTTCCTACTACTATATCCGATTATCATCGTCTACAGTAGTACCACTACCATCGTTTGTCCTTGCGCACTCCGTGCCCAGAGCTTTGTCGCCTCCGGCGAGTCGCGAAAATCAGATGCACATAGAATTAAAAAAGGTCAATCCTAAAGGGGTTTAATATAATAGTTCAGTGCGGCGTCCTGTGGATTAATTCCGCCAAATCCAATTTGGCGAGAGTTTTCTCTAGAAACCGTGAAGAATTGCCACTAAGAATTACCGTGTTTTCGGCAGCTTAGTATCTAAAATGATCTTCTAGATTACAAATTTTTCCTTTTTCAAAACCTTCCACCGACCCTTAGATGTTTATATCCGTATAATAATATGAATAATTAGAAAGATAAAAATATGTCTACTGAAACTCAATTGCCCAAAACCGCCTACCAAGACTACTTCGATAAAGCAGTAGACTACGATACCTACCGAGAAAACTTTCAAGCCGAAATGGCACAAGAGGAGCAAGGTGAATACGGAGAATACCTTCCACAAAATTGGAGTAGGCAATCCAGACTTGATAGAAAACTAAAATTGGATGAAACATTATTGGAGTCTATCAATAATCTAGATAAATCTCTAAACTGGTTGGTGATCACAGAACATTGGTGTGGAGATGCCTCTCAGATCAATCCTGTAATTAATAAAGTAGCAGAATTGAGTAAAGGACAAATTGACCTTCGTTTTATTTATCGTGACGAAAATGAAGAATTGATGAATGCACATCTCACCGATGGTAGAAGT
>Ga0114957_1000304_pt1 | contig 67812 bp, 57 predicted proteins | sample BantaG_FD_87175 | JGI IMG/M metagenome (GOLD analysis project Ga0114957, IMG submission 87175) | Marine algal microbial communities from Bantry Bay, Ireland - BantryBay_4 metaG | ecosystem: Host-associated > Algae > Red algae > Unclassified | place: Bantry Bay, Ireland | collected 2014-11-21 | reverse complement strand
TATATTCAATCCCAGGTAGTAGCTGATATACAATATGAAAAAAATTGTTTGGGAGAACCTACTAGCTTCCGTGTGAACCACCAAAAAATCAACTCTATTTTATGGAATTTTGGGGACATAGCATCCGGTAACGAAAATACCTCTGAAGAACTGTCTCCATTTCATATATATTCTAATACAGGAAGCTATACCGTAACGGCCAACGTACTTTTCGAAAATGGGCTTAGAACACAGTTAACAAAAGAGATAGAGCTGGTTATCCCGCCAGAGGCGAATACACCCAATAATATAAATTTGTGTTATACGGATATTGCCAATGTTGAAATTTTATTAAATGAAAAGACCTCCGCTATATTGAATGGGCTTGACCCCGATGTATTTTTGGTTTCGTACCACAGAACGCTTGCGGATGCTGATACGAATTCCAATGCCCTAAGTTTTCTTTTTAGACCCTCAGAAGAGAACGAAACCATTTATGCCCGTTTGTTTAATGCAGAGACAGAAAATTGTTATGATACCACTTCATTTGATATCATTTTGGAAAAAGTAGATGATGTTGCCATTGCCGATATTATCTACCGATGTCAAAACGGTGCTGTTGAGGTAAATGCCTATCAAATGGCAGCGGTTTCTTATCTATGGTCCACTAACGAAACTTCTTCACTCGTAACACTCACGGAATTGGGAGATTATTCTGTGGATATTTTTTTTACTAGCGGGTGTAAACTCACCAAAAAATTCGAAGTTGTTAATCAACCAGCTTGGGAAATAACCAGCATTGAGACCGATGCAGAAAAGGTGGAAATTTTTGTCTCAGAAGATGAGGGTTTAGAGCTTCTTTTCTCGTTGGATGGAAATATATTCCAGGAATCAAATGTATTTAGAGACTTGTCGCCTGGAATTTATACAGTGTACGTTGGTGATAAGAATAGATGTACAGTTCTCACCAAACAGTTTTCCATTTTTGGCCTGCCTAAATTCTTTACTCCCAATAACGATGGAGTAAATGATATATGGGATATTAGCTCTTTGTCTTTTGCACCAAATTCACAGGTGTACGTTTTTGATAGGTTTGGGGTTTTAATATTGCAATTAAATCCGAGCCTTACCGACGGATGGGACGGTACGGTCAATGGCAGACCTATTTCTCCTTCGGACTATTGGTACAAAATAGTTATGGAAAATTCAAAAGACTACTTCGGTCATTTTTCTTTGAAAAGATAGTCCGTGAGATTGCAAAACCGGATGGTACATCTATGATTTAATACCTTTTAGACCTAACAAAATGCTTCAAGACGAAAGTGGAAGCCAGTATTTTCGTTCTATAAATAACGCTATAGGCCTTCCTCAAGTTAATGTGGGAGGTATTGTTGAAGACAAGACGGGCCGTCTAATTACCGCGACAGAAAGTGGATTATACTGCCAAGCTATGGGGACTACAGAAGTAGAGTGGCTAGAAGGCGGTAATTTTTATTCCGTTTTATTAGATCAAACCAATGATTTGTGGGCAGGAAGTTCCGATGGGCTCCATAATTTTGAAAATTCGCCCAACATGCACATACCCTTAAAGAAAAATCTTTTTGTTTATGATCCCCGTAATCCAAACAGCTTGAGCAAGAATGTCGTAAAGTCACTTCTTATCTACAGCACTGGAATTATTTGGGCGGGAACTAGTGGGGTGGGCTTAACAAGTTCGACCCTAAGCGAAAGCAATTTCGACATATCAGAAAAACACAAGATTCTACAAGTTTAAGCTATAACACGATTAGAGCCATGTTCGAAGAGAGCAATATAAGGCCAAACCCATCCATCTTATGTTTAAATGATTGTTACAAATGTGTATTTATATAATTATAGGGAATGAAACGCTTATTTTTCTGATGTAAATTTGGCAGCAACTTTCCAAACCCTTATGTAGTCTATAGCATAGGTAGCTTCCAAACGCGTGTCATCAGGAAACGCCAACAGCCATTTATTCGATTCGCTATTCAGGTTAATATGTAAGTCTTGATGCCAGTAGGTATTAGCTGATTCACGAATCATGAAACCATCCAAGTACCATCGAATTACGTCTTTGTTCCATTCCAATCCCCATACGTGATATTCTTTTTGAAGCTCAAAAGGAATGTAGTAGTTTTTACCAAAAGATTTGAGTTCTTTTATATCACATTTTTCTGGAGGAGCCGAAAATACATGTAGGTTAGAAGTAAGTGTATGCCTGTTTTCCAAGGCCCCAGGATTGTTCTCACAAATATCTATTTCTGTGCGCCAGTTGTCTTTATACCACCAATTGTATAGCCAAAAACAGCTTACCCAAGGTGCATCCATTAATTTGGCCCGCATCTCAAAGTATCCATAGGTAGTAGATTTGTTACCTACTACCCATCCGACGTCATGGCTATAGCCTTGCGGATAAAGTGGTCGTTCGGCCTTATTTAACGATAAAATCAATTTCCCATTTTCAAGAGATACATTGTCACTATGCGCCATAGACGGTTTTCTGCCTAACCAGGTAGGGTTTGTTCCGTACCATTTAAGGCTATCTAGTTCATTACTCTCAAATTCGTCTGAGAGATCGCTTTGAAGCACCTAGAAAGTGTCTTTTTGATGTGATAGGGGTAGGGTTTCGGAGATTCGGACCGGGGTATTTTTAAAGGTTAGCGAATCTGTAAAGTAACCAGCTGGTTTTGTTGAATCTTGAGCTTTCAAAACACTAGCTGAAAAGAGCACTAACATTAGAACAATTATACGTAGATAGTCCATTATCATTTCGATTATTGCACAGGAACAAATGTATACGACCTTACCCAGTCATAGTATGTTGTATTTCGACTTTCGTCTGCCAACTCTTCAGGTGTTGGTGGTGTTTCCCAGTTGTAGGTCTCCGTGACCATATGCATGAACATAGGCCGGTTAAAGGGTTCGTCTCTTTTGATAGTGCTGGGGTTGACCGAAAAAAACATGTTTTCCGTCGAGGTAAAAATGAAGCGTTTTAGCGTCTACCCACCAACAACCATATACGTGATACTCCTCATTGGCCGGCGGCTCAATTTTGGCACCAGCACCGGGAGCCGAGATGTATTTAGGTACGCTGTCGCAATCCTGGACTATGAAATGAGCATTTGACTTCATGGTAGTTCTAAAATCACCACCGTGTTTTTGTTGCCCGACTATCTCAACGATGTCAAGTTCTTGTTGTTCAAAAGGGCAATCTGTCGCAATAGGTTTGTTTTTCATCCAAAAGGTAGATGACATTGAAATGCTCGAAGCTTTCATTCGCGCCTCATAATACCCATACAATGCATCTTTGGCGACAGAACCGACGGCGCCACCGGCAATATTATATTTATCATCACCTTTGAGTACCGTATTTTTGATTTGCAGATTACCACCTTTGACCGAAACGTTGTATGCTCTAAAAGTGGCCGGTGGTCTTCCGTTGACCCAATACGGCGAACGATCGTGCCATTTGGAGTCATCCAATTTTTTTCCGTTGAATTCGTCGGTAAATTTTTCATTTGGCACCCATTTATACCCTTCGGGCGGCTCTGGTGTCTGCGCTATGAGGTTCGCGCCAAAGAAGAATAGACATATGAAAAATAGTAGCTTTTTCATAGTATGTATTAGCTTTTATGTTCCCAAGCCCTAAAATACTTAACATGGTACTCGCCGTTCAGACGGTCATTGTCTGGAAGGGCTCCAAACCATTTGTTCGATTCACAATTAAAATTTACTTCTAGGGGTTGGTGCCAATGCGTATTTTCAGCTTCTCTAAAGAGAATTCCATCAATGTAAAATCTTATGTATTTCGGGGTCCATTCTAGACCCCAAACGTGGTAATCTGCCTGTAATTCCTCAGGAAAGTAGTATTTTTTGTTCCTAGAGAAATGTTCTTTCACATTTCCTTTATCCTCTGGTGCCTTGAAAACGTGTATGTTCGAGTTGAGGTCATGACGATTGTATTCGAGGCCAGGGGCGTTCTCACATATATCAATCTCTGTCCACCAATCTTTCCCCACATTGGTCAACCAAAAACCAGAGACCCAAGGGGCGTCCATTAATTTTACCTCTGCTTCGAAATAGCCATATAAAAATTTATTTTTGCTTTTTATGAAACCTGTGCTGTGGGTGTACCCATTTGGAAGTTTTTGTTTCCCGTGTTGGTTGATCCTGATGACCAGCTCACCTTTTTCAAGACTTACATTGGAACCATGAAAATAAGTCGGTTCGCGTCCTTTCCAACCAGGGTTATTAGGATGCCATCGTTTTTCATCAACTTTTTTACCATCGAATTCATCACTAAGAGCTGTAGAAAAAGTCCAACTACCAGAATCATCTTGGTCGGATAGTGGAAACATGTCGTTCGTTCTCTTGACCGCATCCTTTATCTGAACCGAATCAGCATAATTCTTGTTTGGTATGGTTAAATCTTGGGCATATCCTAGGTTTATCCAGAGACATAAGACGAAAAAAAGTATTGTGTTTTTTGTAAGTATCATGGAAGTGCAAATTGCAATTTTTAAAACAGGTTAGCCTTTACATATGTTCAAATGTTTAGAAGAAATGTCTTTAATTGGGGCTATTGGTGGTAACCTTGGGCAAAAAGTTTTAGCTCACCATCATTGATGGCGGTTAAAATACCAATACGGCCATTGTCTAGTCGTATTTTCTGGATATCTTTTACATTTTGAGGCGCAAAGAAACCGCTTTGCAAATACCCTAAATCGTTGTATTCACCTGTAATACTTCCCAAAAGAACCAACCCTACGGAAGCATCGGCACGAGTGGTTTCAACTTCTACCTCGAATTTATTACCGGCAATCATAATATCCTGAATACCATCTTTATTAAAATCATCGATAACTATGCCGTTAATGACAGAAAACTGAGCTTTAAGCGGTAATTTTTTTGGGTTCAGTACACCTTGGTCATTTTCTAGAATAATACTTGCAAACTTCTGCACTTTATATGCGATACCACTATCAATATTTTCACTCACCACCTCCTTAATGTCTGCCTTTGCAAAATCGGTAAAGGATTTAAATTTTGTAGCAATCTGCGGCATTTGTTGCGATGCGCATTGCCAGCCTCGTATCGGTACCTCCCTATTTTCATAACTTTTTGCCAAAAAAACATCATTGGTGCCGTTACCGTCAAAATCGTTCGCATATACCAAAAAGGGGTTCTCCTCACTAGCCTTAAATTTGTAGTTCAGACCTAAATTGCCTATGACGAAATCAATATCTCCGTCATTGTCAATGTCCGACATTACTATTTTATTCCACCAACCACTGGTATTGGCGAGTCCGTAATCGTCCGTGACATTTTTGAATATGCCGTTTTCTTTTTTAAATATGGATATCGGCATCCATTCGCCTACAATTATTAATTCTTGGTTGCCATCATTATCAATATCGCTCGAAACCGCCGAAGTCACCATTCCGAGTTGCGATAGTTCCGGTGCCAACGTCTCAGTAACGTCGATAAATTTTCCGTTATCATTCTCTAAAAGAAAGCTTTTAGGGGCATTTGGATATTTTTTGGGTACCAGTCTTCCACCCACAAACAAATCTAGATCACCGTCCGAGTCAAAATCCATCGCAACAATACAAGAGCCGCTTTCAAGAAGTTTTGGCAAACCATTGGACGTCGTGAAGTTTCCTTTACCATCATTAACATACAAACGGTCTTGAAGGGCAGGCGAGTGCTCATCAAATTCATTGCCGCCACTAACGACGTAGAGATCAAGATCTTTATCAGCATCAGCATCAAAGAACAGGGCACCAACATCTTCACTCGCAATGTCTTTTTTAAAAGCTGATTGATTTCTGGCGATAAATTGTCCTGTGCTTGATTGTGTGTATATCATACCGGATTGCTGGGAAGCACCACCTACGAAGAAATCTTCTAGGCCATCATTATTCAAATCACCTACAGCAAGGCAAGGCCCATTTTGTGATAGTTTATGAGGTAATAGAATCTGATCATTAAAATCATCGTATTCATTTTCCTCATGAACAAAAGGAGAGCGAAAATCGGTTGCGGTAGCATCCCTAAAAATAGGTGGTTTTGTTGGGTTACTGTTCTGTTCGTTCTGGGCATCTGAATACAAAACTGGCAATAATTGATTCACTTTAATATTGGATATATTGGTTACTTTACCATCGTTCCAAACCACATTTATTTCATCTATGTTGGCTGTTTTGCCCAAACCAAAATGTACAGTGGGCTCTACGGATGACAGATAGCCCCTAACCGTTTTAAACTCATGGTACTGTATGGTGTCATTATATTTAATTGTGACTTTTGCGCCTAACCCCGTAGGGTTTTTTGTAGGTCCTACGAGTTTTAGCTTGATATGATTATTGTTCAATTTTTCGGAGGTGTTCCTGTATATAAAGGCCTCACCATCTATATTGTTCACTGCAATATCTAAATCACCATCATTGTCAAAATCTGCCGTTGCAGCACCGCTGGAAAAACTATCATGGTCCATACCCCATTCCACTATTTTTTTGCTAAACGTCAAGTCACCGTTGTTCTTATAGATATAATTAGGAATCTTATTTTCTTTAAAAAGGCTGATAATATATTGAGCCTTTTGTTCGTTGGTCTTGCCCCTTGATTTGGGGCTTCGCATATAGGCATTGAACAGAGTATTGGCATCCTTATCCCAAATATCCCTTTTAAAGCCATTGGTGATAAATAAATCGCGATAGCCATCATTGTCAAAATCACTTCCTAGGCAGGCCCAGCTCCAATCGGTTTTTGATACACCTGAATACTGAGAGATATCACTAAAAATACCGTTGCCCTGGTTCAAATGTAGCTGATTGTGCATGTACTGATAATGGAAACCATTTTCGGTCATGTCTTTGAATAATTGCATGTTCATGGATGCCATGGTGGTCTTCGAACGTTCGTAGTCTTCGGGAAGCATTTCGAGTTGCATAATATCCTCAAAACCGTCGTTGTTGAAATCGACCACATCAATGCCCATAGCATAAAAGGGAACATGGTTGAAATGTTGTGGGAGCTCGTCCTTAAATTTCCCATTACCTTGATTCATGTAGAGATAATCCCGTTCTAGATAATCGTTTGATACCATAATGTCGGTTAATCCATCGCTATCCAGATCTGACGTAGCGATTCCAAGACCGTAGCCAAAGTTGTTTTTAATTCCAGACTCTTTACCGACCTCTTTAAATTTTCCGTTGTTGTTGATATACAATTTGTCCCGGAAAAGGTCGTCTTCTTTTTGTTTTCCTTGAAGTACTTGTTGGTAGCCCATAAAAAAAGTATTCGGGCGGTTGGTGACATATAAATCTAGGTCGTTGTCATTATCCATATCAAAGAAAGAAGCCATCAGCGAATATCCGCTATCATCCAAACCGTATTCGGCCGCCTGTTCTTTGAAGGTTGTATCACCTTGATTGACGAAGAGTAGGTTGGCGCGATCTGTATCCGAATCATTGGAACCTCCACGGCAAACATAAATATCCTGAAAACCGTCTCCGTTTACGTCGGCCATTACTACACCATTATGCCAACCTTCACCCCCAGAAACCCCTGCGGATTCTGAAATATCCTCGAAATTGAAATCGCCTTGGTTGAGGTAAAGTTTATTCGATACTTCGTTACCTACAAAATAAATATCGGATAGCCCGTCGTTATTAACATCCCCAACGGCAACGCCCGCCCCGTTGTAAACATAGTTGAAAACAGCAAAAAAATTCTTGAAATTTTCCTCAATGTGGTTGTTGAAAGTGATATTACTTTCCGTACCAGGAATCAATTCAAACATTTTGGCGCCTTCTATTTTATCATTTTTGGCAATGTCAACGGGTTCTTTTTTCTTGGAGTCGGTTTTACAGCCAAGGAGCAAGACAAGGAGAGTAACTATTGTAAATTTGACTTTTTTCAAGCTCTTGTGTAGGGTTCGTTTAATGAAAATAAAGATGCTCGTTTTTAAGGGTAGGTAAAAAGGTCGAAACCTATTTGAACCTAGAAATGAGCCATTGGCTTAGAACATTCTTTATTACTATGTTTCATGTTTTAGTGGACCGCTACTAATTTTATAGATCTTCTAGCTGCCAAGTACGCACCCAATCGTATTTCGTGCTTAGATCATCAAATGATCCTGTTTCAAAAATACTTCCCGCAGAATCCACGGGATTCCAATCATAGGTCTCAATGGCCATTGTTATATGTCCATCAATATCAAAGTCTGTTGGCGGAGTAATAGCGTATGCAAATTCCCCATCTAAATAAAACAGGATTTCGGAAGGTGATTTCCACCAACATCCATAAACGAAGTAGCGTTCATGATTTTTGTCAGCGGTATCTACCTGACCACTTATTTGTTGCGTTTCATCAACTTCAGTATCGCAATCTCTGTTATGTCTAAAAGTATTAGAGTGAAAAATTTGATCCCAGGTTTTGGCAAATTCAGCGGTGCCACTATGAACGCGGCCCACTGATTCTTGAATATCCAACTCTAACTTTCGAACAGGACCAGTAGTGCAGTTTTGTTTCATCGATAACCAAAAGGTAGAAGACATGATTGTTTTATTGGCTTTCATTCTGCATTCATAATACATGCCTTCATTTCCTGTGTCTTTTGATCTCACTATCGCCCCACCATGAGTAAAGTCAGTATTGTTAACCCTTTTTGGCGTATCGAATTTTAGTGTAGTAACGTTCAAATTACCATCGCTAACGCTTACATTTTCAGCTTCGAATAGTCCTGGGGGTCTTCCCATCCAGCCGAAACCATCGGTTGCTGGATCTCTATGCCATTTAGTATCATCAAAAGTATCTCCATTGAATTCATCCGACATGTTTTCAACTTTAGTCCATTTTTTTCCACCAGTGGTTGGGTTTTCACCTACGAAGTATGGAAGATCTGCAGAAGGTTCGCCACGGGTGACTATGACATCGAAGCTACAAGTTGCTGTATTGCCCGCTAAGTCAGTTACTACAAATGTATTGGTCGTAGTACCTACTGAAAATGTACTCCCCGCATTTAATCCAGTGGTTTGTCTAGTTGTAGCACCGTCTACATTATCGCTTCCTTGAGGTTCATCATAATCGACGACAGTACCGTTAGAAAATGCATCTACCGTAACATTTATGGTCCCAACACAATTAATGGTTGGGTCTATAGCATCAACGGGAGCAGTTCCACCATCATCGGTACTACCTCCGCATGACACAAAAATTAAACTTAGGAGTAAGAAGTATATGCGATTAATTTTTTTTATCGTTTGCATAGTTCAAATTTTTAGATTGAATAATCTTTGCGAATAAACAAGACTATTCAGTAGCATTATTTTAATAATATTTAAAAAATCAAAAACCTATTTGCAATTTTACAAACAGGTTTTTAAATTGATTTCTTACGGTTTTATTTTTTTACAATTTTTAAATCATCCATGTACAAATCAATAGATTGTGTTGGATTAAATCCGGGATTGAATATTTGAGTTCTGATATAGTAGGTTCCGGGTGCTAGATCAAAATCTTTGGTAGTATTATTCCATTGATCTGCTTGAAATCTACCTTCAAAGTTATTGATATATTGCCCAGTTGCACTATTCACAACACCAAATAACATCACATACTCTGTTCCGCCGGTAATTGTTCCAAAATGTTCCATAGATACAGTAAAAGTACCCTGCTCTGTTACATCTACTAATTTACCACTATAATCGAGGTATATACCTGTAAACCCAGGTGCACCTGGTTCAGAGTACGAATATTTAATACTGGCATCGCCTGCAAAAGCCTGCTCGGTGGAGACTGTTAGACGATCGTTTCGATCTCTAGGGTCACCTTTACCTGGTTCTAACTGTGCATCCCAATCTACCAAGCTTTCTTTTTCACCATCATTATTGCCACAACCTATCAAGTTTTCGGGCGTGTTACAAAATGGAGAGTCTACGTTGATGAAATCAGATTTAGAAATAGTTTCTACCGTACCATCAGCGTTTCGGGTTACTTCGAGCGTAACATCATAAAATCCGCCATTTGCATAGGTAACCGTTGGATTTTGCTCCGTTGATGTTTCTGGTGTTCCACCTGGAAAGTTCCAATTATAAATATCGGCACCCCCTGAAGTTGCATCGGTAAATGTTACTGATTGATCTGCGCTAATTTCGGTTACATCAGCAGTAAATTCAGGTACTAACGCAAGCTCATCCAAAATAGTAATTGCTCCGGTTCTGGTGATGGTTGCTTCATCTTCTGGTCCTTGCCTTCGCGCAGTGACTATTACATCATAAACGCCAGGGGCCGTATAAATGACCGACGGGTTAGGTTCCATGCTTGTTGAAGGTGAGCCTCCCGGAAATTGCCATAGAAAAGTGTCCAACTCTCGGGCATCTTCGAACTGCGATTCCAAATCCGTTGAAAGGTTGGTAAATTGAATAGTGCTTCCTACAATGGCTGTTTCGAGATTCGATGAAAAATCTAAATTTATCTTGTCGAATACAGCTACACCAAACGTATTATCTTCAACTCTACCATCGGAAAAAGTTACCTGCAGTACCACAGGAAATCCAAGGTACATGCCATTTGCATCTTGAGGGGACGGAGTATTGTAGGTAACGTTAAAAGTTTCTTGATCTGAGTTGACAATTGTACCCAAGTTATCTGTAGAAACCGACCATAGCCTGGATGTTACTGCCAAGGAGGAATCAATGAAAGTAACCGTTTCGCCACTTGTAATTAATTGTGTACTGGCCGTCGCTTTAAATTCGACCTCTTTTATGCCATCACTAACATCGAATTCCCTAGAGCAACTGAAGCCCACTAAAGCAATACAAAAAATGAGTGCGCTTGATTTTAAGAATGTAGTTTTCATTATACTTTTTTTCATAAATAGTTATTGGTGAAGTTTGCATCTAAATTAATAACCAGGATTTTGCACGAGGTTAGTATTTATTTCCAATTCAGAATTAGGTATTGGCCATCTGATTTCAAAATCCTGAAATTCAAGTCCCGGATCACCTGCATTAGGGCCACCTTGGGTAAAGCCAGAGATTCGATTTTTAAAATTACCCGCGCGAATAAGATCATTACGCCTCCAACCTTCAAGACAGAGTTCTTTACGTCTTTCACTTAAAATCTCCTCGGCCATTTCATTTTGTGAGCCAACCACCATGTCTGCCACGGCATCCGGAGTCAAACGCGCTCTTGATCGCAAGCGGTTAACCGTCAAATTAAGCGTAGCTTGGTCTAATTTATTTTGACCGTTCAATGCTTCGGCATACATTAATAGAACATCGGCATAGCGAATGTAAGGGTTGTCAAATGGCGTGTCATTAGGATAAGCGTTCGGCTTTTCAGCGTGCCATTTCCAACCTCTCCACGTGTTCATGCCCACGGTTCTTGAAGCAGGATTAGTAAGACCTTCTTCTGGAGTCCAGTTATTGGCATTGTGCCTCGCAACGTTGTTCAAGAAACGAATGTCTTCTTCCTCGTAGGTTTCTGTAAAGGTGTGGTTAATAAAGCAGGTTCCCCAGCCTCCACCATTATTTACACTTCCGTTCGGACCGTAGAAGGTACTTAATAGACCACCTTCGCCTTTACTAGGGCCATCCATACCAATTGAGAAAACCATTTCATTATTTTGTTCGTTGGATAGGGTAAATACGTCTGGATAGCTATCCACCAGATTGTAAACCCCACTGTCCATTACATCTTTAAGTGCAGCTTCGGCTAATGCGAACTTATCCGTTTGATTTAGAGGAAAGCCGGTCATCTGAAGGTATACTTTACCCAAAAATGCCTGGGCAAAGCCTTTTGTAGCTCTTCCGCCTCCTTGTTCTGCAGGTAATACGGCTGCTGCTTCAGTTAGATCTTTAATCATAAAGGCATACACCTCCTCTGGGGGTGATTGGGGAAGGTCAACATTGTTTAAATCAGTAGTCTCATTTTCCAATAATACAATATTTTCCCAAGCTGAAACTAAACTAAAATTCACCATAGTTCTAAGCACTTTAGCTTCTGCCACGAATTTATCTCTATCCTCTGCGTCTATAGCATCTGCATCCATCGCTCCAACACGGTCGATAACGCTATTAATTCGGTTAAGGGCTACATATAAATTTTCCCAAATATTACGAATTGTATTTACCGAAGGCGTCACTTGGTGCTGGTAGATTAACTTTCTATCTCCTGCCCATGGTGGCAAAACCACTTCGTCTGCACCCACTGTTCCCCAATGAATTGCCCAGCCTTCAAGCCCACCTCCCCCTTGACGTTGACCGCCAGAGCTCACAATCGGCTGTACGGCATCATATGCGCCGATCAAATAAGTTTCAGCTCCATTTCTATCGACTAGCAACGCATCGGGAGTTAAGAAATTCGAAGGCTCTTCTACTAAAATTTCATCGCTACAGGAATTTGTTAACAAGGTGGTCATAGCGCAAAGCCCACACAAGAATAAATAGCTCTTTTTCATTTTTTTTGTATTTAAATTATTATCAATTATAATTAATTTTTTTAAAACCCAACACTTAGACCCATTCTAAACGTTCTCGCCCTTGGATAAGCGTCGGAATCTAAACCAGTGGTTAATTGGTTGTTTCCAACACTAACATCGGGATCGAAACCACTATATTTTGTCCAAATATATGCATTATCTACCGCTCCGTAGATACGTAATGATTTGATATTGAACTTTTTAGTTAAGTCTTTTGAAAAAGTGTAACCTAATGTGATATTACTTAATCTTAGGTAAGACCCGTCTTCTATATAGTCAGAATAGGCGTTGCCGCTTATTCCAGCATCTCCGTAACCCCAAATTGAGATGTTGTTGGTGTCAAGATTATCTGGTGACCATCTGTCTGCCACTTGACCATATTTATTAAAGAATGGTATCTCCGTAGTAAGTCCTCTTACCAAATTTTTGTTATAAATATCATTGCCATAACTCCATTGTGTCAGTACAGAAAGATCGAAGTTTTTGTACTTGAAATTATTGGTGAATCCTCCAAAATGTTTCGGAAGTGTTCTACCGATTATAGTTCGGTCGTCAGTATTAACAACTCCGTCCCCGTTTTGATCAACAAGTTTTGGTAGACCGGGTCGATATCTTGAGGTGTCGGGTTGGCCAGCAGAGGTAACTACACCATCTTTTAACGTGTAAAAAACATCGTAAAATGGCACGCCAGCTGCTGCTGCGTCATTTTTAATTTTCTGAGCGGCTTGGGCATCTGAGAGACCATCAAAGTCTACAAAATCTTGAAATTCGTAAATACCTTCCCGTTCCAGTCCGATAACTGATCCCAAAGATTCTCCGACCCGAACTACATAATCGTTCTGTATTTGGTTATCACCAATTGCTCTTACAAAAAATTCTTCTGCCCCACCTAAATCAAGTACCTCGTTCTCATTGAAACTAATGTTAAAGTTGCTATTCCAAGAAAAATTCTCGGTTTCCACGTTAATGGTGTTGATAGCGAATTCCCATCCTTTATTTGAGATAGCACCTAAATTTTTGAATACCGTTTTGAAACCGGATGTAGATGGAAGAGGAACTTCTAAAAGAAGGTCGGTGGTTTCTTTTTCGTAATAATCAATTTCCATGGCCACACGATTATCAAATAAGCCTATGCTTACCCCCACATCCAAAGCCGCAGTAGTCTCCCACGTCAATTCTTCATTTGCCAATTGTTCGATAGCTGCACCGGTAACAAGCTGATTACCGTTAAATATAGTGCTAGCAACATTGGCCTGTGCAAACGATCGATAAGATCCAATTTGTGTATTACCAGTTTCGCCATAACTCGCCTTAAAACGAAGCGTATTTATAATCTTACTGTCCTTTAAAAAGTTTTCGTCAGCTACGTTCCAAGCAACACCTATAGAAGGAAAAAAACCATATTTACGCCCTTCCGCAAATCTTGAGGACCCATCGTAACGGGCACTTGCGTTTAGCGTATATTTTCCTTTGTAAGCATATTGTACACGTCCCAGGTATGATTTAAGGGTGTTTTTGTCAAATCCTGAAGTATTTGGTAATGTTTCTGTTGCCGATCCTAGATTGTCAAGATTTACTCCTGGTAGATCGAAACCATTAGCTGCGGAGTTATTGAACTCAAAGGTATTTTGTTGCTGCTCGTAAACAGCTGTCAGGTTCAATCTGTGGTCTCCAAGAGTTTTACTAAAATTGAGATTTTGATTGGTGATAAGACCAGTACCAATATTGTTAGAGAGAAAAGCCCGACCATTGGCAGTTCTTCCCCATCCAAATCGTTCTGAGTAATACGCCTGCCCTTTCCCCGAAGAAATACGCGCGTTTACTTCGGTTCTAAAAGTAAGGTCTTTTGTCAAATTAAACAGTACGAATGCGCCACCGAAAGATTGAAATTGGTTTCTTCTATTAATATTTCCCTCAAGTTGGGCGATTGGATTAGTAACGTCGCCATCTCGCAAAGAAAGAAGTCTGCCATTTTCATCGTATTCCGCATCGCTAAATCGCGTAATACCTTGAACAGGGCTGAATAATGCAGCATTTGTCAATAGACCTGAGCGACCATTCGCATTCTCAGTGGCTGCGGTTACGATACCACTTGTTTTGGTCAATCCCATGTTAACGTTGGCACCTGCCTTTATCCAATCATTAATATTTTGCTCAATCCGTAAATTTCCATTGTATCTCTCGAATTGTGAGGTCTTGATAGTGCCTTCTTGGTTCAGATAAGAAAACGAACCAGAATAAGATGTTTTGTCGGTACCACCTGAAGCTGAAAGACTGTAGCTGTTTGTTAAAGCTGTTCTTGAAATGTCATCTTGCCAATCGGTCAGCACAACTCTAGGATCGTTCAGATTTAAATCATTACCAAACTGATCTCGAAAAGATCGAGCAAATTGATTTGTAGGATCAGTTGGGGTCCAATTAAAATATTCATTCCAATAATCTACATATTGTTGGCCAGTCAAAAGTTCAATTGGTCTTACGAGTGAAGCCAAGCCTGAGAAAGTCTCAAAATTTAAGTCAGCTCGCCCTTTTTTTCCTTTTTTTGTGGTGATAAGAATAACTCCGTTTGCACCTCTTGAACCATATATAGCTGTGGCGGAAGCATCTTTAAGCACTTCAATAGATTCAATTGTACTTGGGTCAATAGACGCCAAAGGACTTGTAGAAGAGTTACCGATACCGGTAGCCGTACCTTGTGGGTCACCAGCTATAGCAAAACCGTCAATAACGTATAAAGGGTCATTACTTGCGTTGATAGAAGTGCCTCCACGAATCCTAATTTTGAATCCGGCGCCGGGCCCACCTTCCGATTGCACCACCTGTACCCCTGATGCTCTGGCGGCAAGACCGCCTTCAAAAGTTACTGGTTTCACCTGATTAATGGCCTCGCCTTTTACGGATACTATTGACCCGGTAATATCTTTTCGCTGTGCCGTACCATAGCCGATTACAACTACTTCATCAAGATTGGAAACATCTTCTTGCATGGTCACATTAAGCACCGTATTTCCAGCAATTGCAAGCTCTTTTGTTTTAAAACCTATATAACTGAAGATAACGGTTGCATCTGAAGGTGCTTCAATTGCATAATTGCCGTCAAAATCGGAAACCACTCCATTATTAGTTCCTTTAATCACAACGCTCACGCCAGGCAGCGGGCCTCCTTGGTCGGAAACCGTACCCGATAACTTAATCATTTGGGCATTCATAGCTCCAAAGGTCGTAACCAACATAACCACCAAAACTATCGTACGCTTGTGGTTTGTTAAAAAGTTTGAAATCATATTGTTCTCGTTTTAAGTTTAGTTAAAACAAATATTGTCATTTACCTTCCTAAAATTTAGTACAGATGTTTAAATCAATAGAACAGATGTGTATAATCCCAAAAAAAAGTTAAAATAAGAGCGGTGAATTTGATAATGTTCAGAAAAGTATGGTGGAAAGCGTTAAACAGATACGGATTACCTTGAGCAAATGAACGTTGTGATAATCTTTCATTCATCTCACCCACGAAGACTTTGTATTTAGATTAATATTTGGCAAAAAAAAATACATTGCGGTTATGAGAGCTAATAAATATTGATTCTGCAACTATGCGCTTTTTACATTAAATCTATTTCTGTATTTTTATTCTGATCAACTATATGCACCTCTATATAGCACGTTTTAAAGTGTCCAGAAAATTGCAAGTGAATACCATTTTGAAAATCATTTTAGACTGTTCTTAGTGTTCTAAGAAATAACTAACGCATTTGCACCGTAGAGATGTCTAGGAACGCCCTAAGGTAATCCTAGTGCCATCACTCAATGCAGAACGTCCGGTCACCCCTTGGCAAATGGACTTTTTTGTTTGCGGGAACGTCAAAAGGCATCGCCTTTTGTAAATGGATGTAGACAAAAAAGTTATGGTCAGAGGAATCGGAGTACCGAAGGTGATTCTGAACTAATGAAATATCACTCTCTCAAAAAACTCAAATCGAACTTGATTGTTACCGTATCGCCGACAATTATTTGGCCGAACATAGCAGTTGGTGGAGTTATACCATAGTCTGCTAACACTATTTCTTCCGTACCTGAAATACTAATTTTGTCATTTTTACGAGTAAATTCTATGGTAACTCCTACTTCTTGTTCAATCCCAGCAATGGATAAATTACCTGTCAAAATTGCATTTTCTTTGTACTCATCTGCAGAAAAATAAACATTTAAGTACTCTTCGGCTTTCAGTGCAGTATGCATTTTAGCATCCATAGTGGCTCCCCGCTCACTTTTAATTTCAGCTACAGGTATTTCAAGGTTTAAATCACTGATTATACCACCCGTAACAGTCAAACTTCCTTTTATTGAATTTGCCGCCACTTCCCAATCATGAACAGTAGAAGTGCCATTAATGGCCAAAACACTCTCAGGAGCTAGGGTGTAGGGTTCTTGGGCATAACCCAAATAACTTAGTCCAACAAAAAATAATAGAAGTATTTTAATCATTTTAATATGTGTAAGTATAGTAATTAGCATTATTCATCTAATACGACTTGCCAGAACTTTTTTTGTTCTTCAACCGAGGGCTGCTTTGAAGGACTTACCAAACGAAAACCTAAGAAATTAGCATCGGTAAACCACCAAAAACTCTTTGGTATTTGCGGGTCTCTTTTCTGTAACTTCAAATTAGATCCCCTTCGCGCCGCAGACCTAAGAGCAGCCGCATCATCATCCCAAGAGCCACCACGTATTACCCTTGGGTGAATTACTGTTGGTGTCGTCCAAGGATTTTCGTCGCTAAATGCTGCATAAGCATCTTCTTTATATTCATCTAAAGTCCACTCAGATACATTGCCGTGCATATCGTACAAGCCCCAAGAGTTAGGTTTTTTACTGCCGACAGGTGCATATTTACCACTTGAATTTTCATAATATACCGCGTACGAATCAATATCCGCAACCTCTTCAAAACTAAAAGAGGTCGTAGTTCCTGCCCGTGCAGCATACTCCCACTCCGCTTCAGTAGGTAATCGGTAAAATCTACCTGTAACCGTACTTAACCATTTACAAAATACCAAAGCTGAATAGGCAGACATACTCACCGCGGGATAACCCTCTTTTCCCATACCATAAGAAGGGTCTTCGTAAGGTGCGCTAGGTCTAGAAATAGCATCTATCTTAATAACCCTATCGTCGTCTAGTTTTACGAACAATTCTTTATTTTGTTTAAAAAAAAGTTCAAACACATCCCATGTTATTTCGTATTTGCCCATGTAGAAGGAATCGATAGTCACTTTTTTTTGAGGCCCTTCATCTACTTTTCGATTTTGCTCCTGTTCTGGGCTTCCCATTAAAAATTCCCCTTTAGAAATCATAAGCATATCAAAAGTAATCTCTGTTTCAGGTATTTTCTGAGTAAAGAGGTTTAACAGAGAATCATTGGCACTAACGGTTTGTTGTATTACATTTTCATCTTGTGCACTCATAACGGATTGAAACATACTTATTACCGCTACAAAAAAAACTCTTAAACTCGACTTTGAATGTAAATTTTGGTGCATGTTATTCTCCGTTTTTTTTAAAATTATATAATTAAGCTGAATTTGAAGGCCGAAAACGGGCTTCTACTATCAATATTCCTTAAAAATACATTAAATAACGGTCATCTTAAGAGCCTGCAATATATAGTGCGAAATACTTATTTTTGGAATAACCTTTGCATAGCAACACTGAATACTAAAATCCATTTCAAATGAAAAAATCAATTATCTTATGTATAGTAGGTCTATTTTCCTATACCGCTATAGCACAAAAAGCAAATACGAAAGAGCTTGAACCATTTACACAACTTAAGGCCTATGACCGCATCATAGTCAAATTGGTCAAGAGTACCGAGAATAAAATTGTTATTACCGGCGATGATAAGGATGATATCAATATCTCTAACAAAGACGGAATCTTAAAAGTGAAAATGGAGTTCGCTAATTTTATGGATGGCGATGAAGCGAAAGCGACCTTATACTATTCTGAAGCGTTAACGCTTATAGATGCCAATGAAAATGCTAAAATCACTTCTGATGAAACCTTAAAAGGGGAACGTGTTGAAATAAAAGCACAAGAAGGTGGAAAAATAGATTTAAAAATCGCGCTAGACGATGTATATGTGAAATCGATATCTGGGAGCGAAGTTGTTCTCACAGGAAACAGCCCTACCCAGGAAGTTATGGTAAATACCGGCGGAAGAGTTAAGAACGAAAAACTAAGCACTGAAACTACAAAAGTTGTCGTCAACGCTGGGGGCAGGGCCAATGTGAAAGCCTCTAATCAGGTTGAAGCAAAAGTACGCGCCGGAGGGTATATCTATATTCACGGCAATCCTAAAAACGTCGAAAAAGATAAAGTTTTCGGTGGTAAAATCGTTATAATTGACTAACGATTTTATAACCTAAAAAATGTTCGACCGGTCTTGAAAGACCGGTCGAACATTTTTTATGATAAACTATAGCTTACGCCTTTTTCGGGAAACTATACTTTAATTCTTATCCTCGATTTCTTCATCATCATCAAATTTCGTGTCGGCCATTCTGGTCTTACTGAAATCGAATTTCTTGAAGTCTATTTTCTCACCTTTATTATCAAAGTCAAGCACCAGCATACTATCAGTATTCATGTACTGAAGGTTCTTGAAAGAATTAAACTTATTATTTTGTATCTGTAGTACTTTAAGGCTGGCCAATTGACCAAATTCTACAGGGATATCACCACCTAATTGATTGTTGGCAAGCACCAATTCTTTAAGCTCAACAAGTTTGCCCAATTCTTGCGGAATTGCACCCTCTAAGCGATTTTCAAACAAACCTAGACTTTCTAAACTGGTAAGGCCACCCAATGTGCTCGGAATACTGCCTTTAAGATTATTACTGGATAAGTTCAAAACTTTTAGTCCTTCGATATCTCCAATGCTTGGTCGTATAGCTCCCGAAAGAAAATTATTGAAGGCAGTAAACTCAACCAAACTTTCCATCTTACCCAATTTCTGAGGAAGCTCTCCTTTCAACCTATTCATTTCAACTTTGAAAACTTCTAAATTTTTAAGCTGGGTAATTTTCATGGGCAGCTCACCTCTGAGGCCATTAAAAGCCAAGTTGAGTACTTTAAGTTTTTTGAGTTTAGCGATACTTTCTGGTAATGAACCTTTAAGGTTATTACGAAACAAATTAATCTCAACAACTCTATCGTTCATTACTTTTATCCCATACCAAGTATCAACAGGAGTATCTAAATCCCATTTATTTTCCCAATCTTGCCCGTTGGTGCTTTGATAAAAATCGATTAGCGCCTTCTTTTCTTTATTAGGAACCTCTGCAGAGATGGTTTGCACCGCAAGCAAGCCGATCACTAGGGTAAAAAATAACTTTTTCATAAGTCTTGGATTATATTTTGATTTGAGTTGAACAACGCCTTATACTTTAAGGCACTACAACACAAATAACGCACAAACCTAGATTATCGGCAAAAAAATATCGGTGAACTGCTTGTATTTGTTGTGAAAGTGGTGATTTTTGTGGTGAACAGATTTTATGTAAGTAAATTCTTAGTCCTCAGAGGCATTTTCTAGCTCCGCAGAGTCTTTTTCCCAACGTTGCATCAGACTTTCAAGATTCTTCTTTTTTTGCTGATAACTATCGAAAAAGTTAGGCTGGGCAATAGTTTTGTCGTAATCTAACAATAATTGATGGTCAATTTCAGCCAGCTCCTTTTCAAGCTGAGAAATCTTTGATTCGACCGAAGAAAGATTATTTTTAAGGGACTTTAATCTTTTCTGATCTTCAAAAGAATTGGTTGCTTTTTTCTTATTGGAAACAACCCTTTTTTGAGCTTGTTTTTTTTCAATTGCCCTAAAATCTTGCACCTTTCTTTTCTCCAAATAATAGTCGATATCGCCCAGATACTCCTTTATCTTCTTATCCTTAAATTCATATACTTTGTTCGTTAGGCCTTGCAGAAAATCTCTATCGTGCGATACTAAAATTAGTGTGCCTTCAAAATTTTGAAGCGCTTGTTTGAGTACATTTTTTGACTTAATGTCTAGGTGATTGGTAGGCTCATCCATAACTAGTACATTAAAAGGTTGCAATAGCATTTTTGCCAGTGCCAATCGGTTTCGCTCGCCTCCCGATAGTACTTTTACGAACTTTTCTACCTCATCACCTCGAAAAAGAAAAGAACCCAGTATATCTCTAACCTTACTCCTATTTTTCTCGTTGGCGGCATCGATCATGGTATCTAGCACCGTTTTACTTCCGTCTAAATATTCGGCCTGGTTTTGGGCAAAATACCCTATTTGCACATTGTGGCCCAGTTTCACATTACCTTCGTGCGCCAACTCCCCGACCATAATTTTTGCCAAAGTAGATTTTCCTTGTCCGTTTTGGCCAACGAAAGCGGTTTTACTGTCCCTTTCCAACAACAAATTAATATCGCTTAATACGTGATTTTCACCATAACTTTTTGAAAGAGAATCGATTTCGGCAACCACTTTTCCTGGAGTTATAGAAACAGGAAAACACACATTCATTACCGCGTTATCATCTTCATCTACTTCAATACGTTCCATCTTATCCAATTTCTTGATGAGCGACTGCGCCATTGAAGCTTTTGTACTTTTAGCCCTGAACTTCTCTATCAACCGCTCGGCTTGTTGAATTTCTTTCTCTTGGTTTTTCTGGGCGTTTGTTTGCTGTTCTTTTATTTCGGCCCTCAGCAGCAAAAACTTAGAATAAGGCTTATTGTAATCATATATTCTCCCTAATGAAATTTCAATGGTACGATTGGTCACATTATCCAAAAACATTTTATCGTGCGAAACAATCATCACGGCACCTGAATACCCGTTTAGAAATTGCTCTAGCCAGATAATCGATTCGATATCCAAATGATTCGTAGGCTCATCCAACAACAAAACGTCATTACTTTGTAGTAATAGTTTCGCCAACTCTATTCGCATTCGCCAACCTCCAGAAAAGGTGTCTGTTTTTTTATCGAAATCTCTTCGCTTAAAACCAAGGCCCAAGAGAACCTTTTCGGTCTCACCTTGATAATTATAACCACCTAAAATTTCATAATGGTGGGTAATATCGCTCAAATCGATTATCAATTGATTATATCCTTCGCTCTCGTAATCTGTTCTTTCTGCAAGTTGCTGATTAATGGTATCTAACTTGCTCTCCAATTCCTTTAAAGCAGTGAATGCCTGATAAGACTCTTCCAACACGGTTCGACCCTGCTCAAAATCGATATCCTGCCTTAGGAAACCTATTTTGATGTCTTTCTCCATCGAAATAATGCCGGTATCCAAAGACATGTCTTTCACCAATAATTTTAAGAGGGTAGATTTGCCAGCTCCATTCTTTCCGATAAGGCCGACACGATCACCCCCATTAAGTCGAAATGAGATTTTTTCAAAGAGATATTCACCGCCAAAGGCAACAGAAAGATTATGGACGTTCAACATAGACTTGATTCAAACAAAAACAAAAATTCAATTTTAAAAATTAACAACTACTGATTACTATATAAGTAGTTTCTATGAAAAATAACACTTCTAAAACCGGTAAAAAAGTACCTTTATACAAAGCGATTGCAAATGTTAAAAAAAGGATACAGACTATACAGCATTTTAACAGGAAGTTGTCCTAAATGTCATCTAGAATGCATGTATGTGTCTAAAAACCCATACAAAATTGGGCACTTATTCAAAATGAACGAGCGCTGTTCGCATTGCAGCACTAAATACAAAATAGAGCCTTCTTTTTTTTATGGTGCTATGTATGTTAGTTATGGAGTTGGTATCGTATTTGCAGTGGCGGCTTTCGTTAGTGCCAAATTGATTTTAGCGGCCTCATTAGTAGCCACTTTTATAGCTATCGTAATTACGATGATTATTTTTATGCCCATAATCATTCGCCTTTCCCGGAATATTTGGATTAATTTCTTTATCAGTTACGACTCAGAAGCGGCAAAAGCTAATTAGAAGTCATTTAAACTTTCTCCATTCTCTGAAAAATTGACCTTTTAAGTCCATTTTTTGTATTTTTTTCCTTCCGTAGCAATGCTATGCAAGTCAAAAAAGCCTTTAAATGACCAAAAAATGTCTAATTTTCGCCTGAACGCGGAAAGTTTTAATCACTTCTTAAAAAATGTTTCGTCGTAAAACGCCCGCAGTCTATTTCTGATTCTAAGGCTATTTTTTTTTCAATAAAATCGTACAATTTCCTTGCTGCCCAAGGTGCTATCATAACTCCTCTCGAGCCCAAGCCGTTGAAAACATACAAGCTGTCATGTTTCGGATGAGCGCCCACCAGTGGCCTTCTATCGGTTACCGTAGGGCGTATGCCTGCCAACTGATCTACTACTTCGTATTCGCATCGCAAAAAGCGCTCTAACTTTTCCTGTAATTCTAATTTGGTTTCTTGCGTTGGTTCGTTAGTGCTGTCTTTCCATTTATAAGTTGCCCCTACTCGATACAAATCATCTCCCTCCGGTATTACAAAAATACCTGCTTTGATAGCCCTTGATTCCTTTAAATCGGGAGCTTTTATAATAAGGTATTCGCCTTTAGTTCCCGTTAGCGGCAGGTAGTCAAAATATGGATTCTGCCGCATTCCAAAACCTTCGGCGAAAACGATATATTTCGCTTTCAAATCGCCATAGCCTACACCTTCCTTTTCAGTAATAAGCTGCTTAAAATCAAAGGTTTTTAAAATTAAATTTTCGTTGGCAATCAAGTGATTTTTATAAGAGCGAAGTAGTTTTGAAACCGCTATTTTACCTATACCCAATACTTCTCCATACCCAAGCGGAGCAGCTATTGAAGTGTTTTGATTTGGATGTATTTGAGTGGATAAAAAAGGAGCTAAATTACTTTTGTCGGCAGCCTCAAACCATCCGTTTTGTTCTTCTACAGAAGCGAAAAGCCTCATAACCCTTAGTTCTTCACAGAAAGAAATATCCAATTTTTTTTCTAAGTTCTTATAAAAAGGAAGCATTTCAACTAATTGTTCAGGTGACTTCCAAGCAAGTGAAAATCGCTTTAAAATAACAGGATTATACATTCCGCCCGCTACCTTGGAAGCTTGTTGCGAATCGTCATTGAAAACTTTAAAGCTCTTGCCGTTTCTTTCAAGCGTTTCACAAAAGGAAACCCCAGCAAGACCAAGACCTACCACTAGATAATCTAACATAGCGTAAAGGTAGTTAATCATACGTAGTGCGGAATATACCTGTAGTAAATAAGAAAGCCAAGAGCCAATTTAAAATAAAAAGAAAAGCCCCAACATTACAGTCAGGGCTCTCTATTATAGCGAATTGGAATATTCTAGTAAACTTAATACGACCACATATCTTGTTCTCTATCTCGGATAACCTCTTTAATTCGTTTGGCTTCCAATAATTGGAACAAAGCATTGTCTGTGACATAGTCTTCGACAGTACGATCACCATGCACGTTATCTTCTCTATAGATGACTCCGTTGAACCTCCGTGAATTCAACAACATATCAAATGATATGGGTTGTGCAGAATTTCTTTGGTTGAACACCTTGGCATCATGCAAAATTTGTCTTGCATCAGGATACCATATCCAAAATAAATCAATGTTCGAATCTGCTGGATCCATGGACTCGTCATCGATAAAGTTAACATCAGGAGCTCTAGGTGCAATACCCAATAACCTGTACTTTAACTCTCCTTGACGTTTGTCAAAATACCACATACCCTTAATACGATATGATTCTACATCAGCTGCGCTAATATCTCTTTCTGTAATATACTCAGGAGATAATTCCTCACCAGCATTGATCTGCTCGTAACCATACTCCAAAGTATCGACAGCTCTAAGACTTGGGCCCAAATCATTAAAATCTCTTTTTTCGGTAAAATAAGAATCTGCGTAAGCCTCTAACTTGCCATTTTTTACATTCTTTATTAAAACATGAAATAAAGATCTTCGATCATTACCAATATCAATAGTATCTGTCGGATAGTACAAGGGGAAATTGACACGTTCATCTAGATCAATTGTTTCCCAAACGGTTTTTGACCAGAGAATGTCTCTATCGTCTACATAACCATAGGCTAGAGGAGCGTCATTGTCCAAAGCTTTTTGAGCGGCAGTTTTCACCCCTATCTCATCTGGCTTTTTAGCGTTCAATATGTTAGCTTGGGCCACTATTGAAGCGGGCAACATGGCAACAACTCCGATTAATAAAACATTTTTCCAATTCATGTTTAAAAATTTAAAAAACCGAACGGCGGTAAAGCCGTTCGGTAAATACTGTTATTAATTTGTCAATTCAATTACAACTGGAGATACTTTCTTCAATTTGTAACCTTTGTTATTTGAAATATAAGCGTTGATATCAAAAATCTGTACTGCATCGCCTCTTTTGGCACGCTTAAGAGCAGATTTACCTCTTGAATCCAATCTACTACCAGAAATACTAACGGTAGGTTGGCCTGGCACTTTGAATTTGAAACCACTTACTTTCATGTTCAAATCAAAATCGAAATCTTCCAGCATGGCACCTACGGTGCCTATCTCAACATTCTTACGCGGTAACTTAACGCTACCAGTTTGTTTGCTAATCGATCCTGCTGGTCTTGGAATATCCTTGATTCTAAACTCAGATTTAGAAGATACTCTTTGACCGTCGGGTAATGTACCAGAAGCGGTAATAGAGACAGTTCTTCCTTTTTGAGGGTTCATAACATACTTGCTCCCGCTTACTTTCTTAAGACCAGAAGCAGACGCACTTACCTTGTTGTTTGGGATACCTGGGATAGAGATAGACATTGGGTTCGCAACTCCGCGATACACAACATTCATCTTGTCAGCAGCAATTAAAGCAGCACTAGGTTTTGAAATGGTCGCAAAAGAGTTCTTTACAGGAACTTCGATTTCTTCACCATCTTGCTTAAAGTACATTGTACCAACGATTTCATGGTCACCAGCTCCACCGGAACCGATTAGCATTTTAATACCACCTGCTTCGATTTTATAATCTTTACCTTCAGCAAGCTTACGACCATCTAAAGTCAATTCAGCTCTAACAGGTGTAGAAGAATTATCGGTTTTACTAATGATAATTTTACCATCGTACTTTTCTCCTGTGTAATACGCCGATTTTTTGGCGAAAAGAGAAGTAGCGAAGTTTTTCAAGGAAACCTGATTTGTCAACTCTCCCGCTAACATCGCTTTCAAAGCATCTTGTTGCGTTGCCTTAACATCAGCTTGAATTCCTGTGATTTTAGTTAAAGTAGCCGCCAATGGTACTCTTTCATAGTGGTAGTTCAACCAATCTACTTTTGTACCGCTTTGGTCTACCTTGCCGTTTTCATCACCGGTAGTAAAGCGCGCTTTTACGGCTGCTGTAACATCAGGCATCTTTTCACCTAAAATTGTAGTTACATTAGCTTTGTAGTCTTTGTATTTCTGCAAAAACTCTGCGCCTTCTTTAGTTACTTTGGATCCGCCAAAAAATTTGTTATCCAAATAATCGGATTTATCCATTGTTTGAAAATCCTTCTTATCGCTTACATCCGACAACATTTCGGTTTTCAGATTTGCTAAGTACGTATTATAATCTGCAGACAATTCGTTTATTTTAATTGCCTTTTCGTGAAGTGCACCATACTTCTCTGGATCTTCGGATTTTTTCGTATCCAAACTTTCCAAAAACGCTACATTGTTTTCGTCGGTTTGTACGTTGGTAGCTTCTAGCTTTTCGTTCATTACTCCGAAAGCGGCTAAAACCTCTTTTCCTATGTTCAACGCCAACATCGCGATGAAAACCAAATACATTAGGTTTACCATCTTTTGACGTGGTGAAAGTTTTCCTCCTGCCATGTTTTCTAATTAGTTTTAGTTAATATTCGATTTGGGGTATACTAATTAGTTTCTGGTCATTGCAGATAGCATTCCACCGTAAACACCGTTCAATGAAGAAAGGTTGGTAGCCAAAGACTCCATCTGATCCTTAAGGGCAGATGCATTTTGAACTACTTCTTCGTTTACAGAAGCTTGTTTGCTTGCACTCTCTAATTGTACTTTGTATAAGCTGTTCAAAGACTCCATTTGAGAAGCGGCATGCACCATTTCATCAGAGTATTTCTTGGTAGATTCCATAGCATCTACTGTAGGAGCGATCCCTTTGGCAGCACCTTCAAAGTTTTTGATACTAGATCCAAGGCTTTCCATTAAGTTGGCATCTACACCAGCTTCTCTAAGCATATCGTCTAATTTAGCAGATAACGAAGCTTCGGCTTGTTTGATTTCAGCAGCTTCATTACTTTTCTTTCCACTTGCCATACCGTCGGCTAATTCTGGATATACCAAAGACCAATCGTATTCGTCTTCTATTGGTTCAAATGCACTAATAGCAAAAATAAGTGCTTCTGTAATAAGACCTATCGCAAGAAGAACACCACCATTAAGTGGTCCTAACTCCCAGTGAAGAATTTTGAACAACGCACCGATAATTACTATCGACGCACCAAGGCCGTAGGCCATGTTGAATAATTTTTTTGTTGATTTTGACTGTGCCATAATTTAAGATTTAATTTTAGGTTTAATATTAATAATAAAATTTGGTTAACGTTTGTCCCGAACCACGGGATATATTGGTTTAAAATTTGATTTAATTTTTATTAGAAACCGTTGTTACCGTTAGCGGAATCTTCTTCGCCCATATAATCTTGAACGGTTCTAAAACCTACGTAACTACGTGCTGAATCTGAATATTCATAATCTCTTGTACTTACTTGCAAGAAGTAAGCAACATCTTTCCAGGAACCGCCACGAATTACTTTTCTAGCATTTGAACCGTCACCACCGTTAGGATTCATTGTAGAAACATAATCGTACGAACTTGGGTCGTAACTAGAGTTTGTCCACTCAGAAACATTACCTGCCATGTTATACAGGTTAAAATCATTTGGTTCAAAAGATTTGGCTTCTACGGTATATAGAGCTGCATCGGCTGCGTAATCTCCACGCTGTGGTTTAAAGTTAGCCATAAAACAACCAGTGTCACTGATTACATACGGGCCACCCCATGGGTAAGTTCCTCCTTCGATACCACCTCGTGCGGCATATTCCCATTCAGCCTCGGTAGGCAATCTGAATTTATTCACGAACTGTCTTCCTCTGCTCTTATTATCATCGTTCTTAAACTTTGTCCTCCAGTTACAAAAAGCTTGTGCCTGTTTCCAATTGATACCCACTACAGGATAATCGCTATACGCATCATGCCAGAAATAATCATTATGCATCGGCTCATTGTAAGAATATTCGAAATCACGAATCCAAACAGTTGTATCCGGATAAATTTCCAATTCTTCTTGACGGATAAAATCTCCTCTACTACCAGTCTTTGAACGGGCGGCAGCTTCGATATCCATCCAAGCGTATTTGTATTTCAATTTAGTTACGTCAATAGTACGCTGACCATTATATGATTCCTCTTCTGGAATGTATAAAGAATCCATCACCTCAACATAATACTCATCTGGATAATCGTTAACATCCCAAATTAAATCTTGATCCCTGCTCAAAGGTCGGTTGTCAAAATCCATGTAGTTATCTGCCATATATTTTTGGTAGGCAGACATATTGGTGGTGTCTGTGTCTTTGTAAGCGAACTCACCGATACCTTCATCTTCGGCTGTCAGCCCAAGTTCATCGACTAGTATTGCCAAACGTGTTCTAACAATAGAATCCTGAACCCATTCTACAAACTGTCGGTACTCACTATTCGTGATTTCGGTATCGTCCATATAGAAAGACCGCACCGTTACCGTTTTGGTAGGTGCATTTAGCGTTTTGGCTTGGTCTTCTTCAGACTTACCCATAATGAAAGCGCCACGAGGAATCAATTCCATTCCATATGGTTTTTCGGGATACCACTTTTTTCCTTGGACTCCGGTTAGCTCTCCTTTCGTCTTAGACCCACAACTCGTGAGTAAAAAAACAAACGCTATAGATGATAACAATAGCTTTTTCATACTTTAGGTTAAATTTCGATTCTGGTTATAAACTACAAATACAATAAAATATTCTACACTCTAAAACTGTGTTTTAATTAAATTATTGTATGAAGGGTAATTATACTTTAAAAAAAAAATGAATTAATTAAAGCCTTTCTTATAAGCCCTATACCACCTTTCGGGAATGTTCTGCTCGCATGCATCTAGATAGTCCTTTTCGGTGCAGGGTAATAACGCAGGCTTATACAATTTAGTATTTGAAGCTACTATAGATGGTACCTCTACCCACCATCTTTCAGAAAGATGGCTTTTGAAAAAGACAAGTTGTTCATTTTCAGTAGGCACGGTATACCTGGTAAAATCATTATTTTCAGCGGTCGGTTGTTCGATTACACTATAATTGAGGCCCTCAATAAAATACCACATAATTTGTGCAATCAATTGGCTACTTTGGTGAGAGTTTTCCATTTCATAAATACCAAAAGCCTTTACCCTATCGCCAAGACCGGCGTATCGGGCAATGGCACAAATTTCTTTACCGTCAAAACCATTGGGCGAAAAGCTATTCGCATATCCGACCTCGGCAGATCTTATTGATCGGACATCTAGGCTGACCATGTGGGCATTTCTTAATACAGGTTCTGCCAGCGTAATGTCTTTGGAAATCTCCCCTAGACGGTATGCATCAAAAAATAAACGATCCATCAAGTCCATTTCTTCCTGAGCATTGAAATAACTTTGATAACCAATGTTCGAGAAATTAAAAAGGTTATTGGGTTTCTCAGTAATAATCTTACTCATGTAAGAGTGAGAAGAAATCAATTCATCTTCCACTCCGAAGTCAAAACGACTATCCACCGAAACGATATTGATCATATCGTGAATGCCGTCGAAAGCTCTATAGACTGGATACGTAATAGCTTGCGTGGCACCTATGACCAAAGGGATAATATTTTCCTCTAACAATCCTGCAATTATCTCTTTCACGACAAAGTAGGTATCCTCTACGGTTTCACCTTCTTCAATATCGCCCATATCTATAATGCTGGTCGACCAATTGCCCATCATAAGTTTATGCAACTGCATGCGAATAGCAGAAACATCTAGCTTCTCGATTTTCTTCTCGTACGCATTTCGGGATTCCTTTATACCGACTATGGCTACAGAGGCGTTTGCCAAAACGGGCAAGCCCTTTTTCTCGGTATGCATGTAGATGTTTTTACCGAGTGCCTGAGGAGTCAGCAACTCGCAATGTGCCAAGACTTTATCTTCGACTGGAACTAAAAAATCAAATGCCATTCAGGTTGTTTGGGGTTTTAGAATTTCCCTCCTGCGGCGAGCAGGCTGGTTTCTGGTTTCTGGTTTCTGGTTTCTGGCTTTTGGCTTTTGGCTTTTGGCTTTTGGCTTTTGGCTTTTGGCTTTTGGCTTTTGGCTTTTGGCTTTTGGCTTTTCGCTTTTGCCTAAGAAAATAGTGTTGCCTTTAAAACGCAAGAAGTAAATGTCATTTTTTCATCCGTCATCCGTCATCCGTCATCCGTCATCCGTCATCCGTCATCCGTCATCCGTCATCCGTCATCCGTCAATAAAACAAAAAATGCCTATTACTTCTTTTTAGCTTTTGGTTTCGCTTTTGCTTTTGGCTTCGCTTTCGCTTTTTTCTTTGGGGTTTTCTTTTCAATCAAAGTTTTTGCCTCTTCTAAACTCATGCCGGCAGCATCGACCGACTTGGCCAACTCTACTTTTATTTTTCCCTTTATGATGTTGTGTCGACCCCAACGAGCTTTCTCAATACGTATGCCCTCGTCTTCCCAGTTTTGAACTACTTTATCGATTTCTTTCTGTTTCTTTATTTCAATCAACGCTACGATATCATCTTGCGAAAGATTATCAAAATCATACTTTTTGTTCACATTAATAAACAATCCGTCCCACTTGATAAAAGGCCCAAAACGCCCTGTACCCTTTTGAACATCTTTACCCTCATAATTCGCAATGGGTGCATCAGCTTTCTCTTTGGCAATAATTAACTCAATAGCCCTGTCGAGTTCAATTTCCATGGCACTTTCACCTTTGTCCATAGAAATAAACTTCTCACCGAATTTGACGTAAGGGCCAAATCGACCAACATTGGCCAATACTTCTTCACCCTTGTGAACACCTAATTTTCTTGGAAGTTTAAACAACTCCATTGCTTCATCAAATGTTATTGTATTCAAAGACTGGTCTGGCAATAGACTTGCGAAAGTTGGTTTTTCATCATCATCTACGGTACCTACTTGTACCATTGGGCCAAATCTGCCCAAACGAACAGAAACTCTTTTCCCAGATTTTGGATGTTCTCCTAATATTCGTTCCCCACTTGCGCGATCCGCATTCTCCTCTACATCTTTGACTATAGGGTGAAAATCGTTGTAAAACAACTTCATAACCTTTTTCCAATCCTCCTTGCCGTTAGCAATTTCATCAAAATCTTCTTCTACCTTAGCTGTAAAATTATAGTCTAATACGGCTGAAAAATTACTTACCAAAAAATCATTTACTATCATTCCGATATCGGTCGGAACTAGCTTTCCCTTATCCGAACCAACCATTTCTGAAAGGTCGTTCTCTTTCAAAGCATCCGCTTCTAAAACCAATTGAATGTACTTACGTTCTGTACCATCGACTGTTCCTTTCTCAACATACTTTCTATTGACTATCGTAGAAATGGTTGGGGCATAAGTAGATGGTCTACCAATACCCAATTCTTCTAATTTTTTAACTAATGATGCTTCCGTAAAACGGTACGGAGGTCTTGAAAAACGCTCAGTTGCAGTAATATGATTGTTAGAAAGCGATTCGCCCACTTTCATCGCAGGAAGCATTCCTTCCTGCTCCTCAGTCCCGTCTTCATCATCATTCCCTTCCATATAAACCTTCAGAAAACCATCAAATTTGATGACCTCACCATTTGCAGAAAATTCTTCGCCGTGCGTAGTTGCTTTTAATTTTGCATTGGTACGCTCCAATTGTGCATCGCTCATTTGAGAAGCAATGGCTCTTTTCCAAATGAGTTCGTATAACTTTTGTTGGTCCCGCTCTAATGAAGGCGAATGCATTGCCATATTCGTAGGCCGAATAGCCTCGTGCGCTTCTTGAGCACCCTTGGATTTTCCTTTGAACGTACGAACGGTATGGTATTTATCTCCATAATTTTCGATAATAGCATCTTTTGCCGCACTAAGAGCTTCGCTTGAAAGGTTAACACTGTCTGTTCTCATATACGTTATGAGTCCGGCTTCGTACAACCGCTGTGCGACTTGCATGGTTCTACCAACCGAAAAATAAAGCTTACGCGAAGCTTCTTGTTGCATAGTAGATGTCGTAAACGGTGCTGATGGTGATTTTTTTGCAGGTTTCTTATCAAGGCTACCTACCGAAAAATCTGCTCCGATATTTTTGTTCAAAAACGTATGAGCTTCCTTTTTTGAGGAAAAGGTCTTGTTCATTTTTGCTGCAAACAGAGCTCCAGCACTTGTTTTGAATTGTGCTGAAATTTTGAAAGAGGCCTCGGGAGTAAACCCTTCAATATCCCTTTCTCGTTCTACAATCAAACGAACAGCAACAGATTGTACCCTACCGGCCGAAAGTCCTGGTTTTATTTTTTTCCACAGCACCGGTGATAGCTGATAACCCACCAATCTATCTAATATGCGTCTTGCCTGTTGCGCATTGACCAAGTCGTAGTTAATCTCACGCGGATTGGCAATCGCCTTTTGTATCGCACTTTTGGTAATCGAATTAAAAACAATACGCCTTGTCTTATCCTTATCGAGTTTTAGGGTCTCTGCCAAATGCCAAGAAATTGCCTCTCCCTCGCGATCTTCATCACTAGCCAACCAAATAATATCGGCCTTTTTTGCTAAATCTCCCAGCTTTTTGACTAAAGCCTTCTTATCGTCATCAACAATATATTTCGGGCTAAAGTCATTATCGACGTCAACCCCCAACTCTTTTGAAGGCAGGTCAGCAATGTGTCCGAAGCTAGACTCCACTTTGTAATCCTTACCCAGAAATTTTTCGATTGTTTTCGCTTTTGCGGGCGACTCTACTATTACCAGATTCTTGGCCATGTATCATTTTTATATTGAACAAAAGTAGTTGAATTTTTTAATTTGAAACCATACCTTATATATATGCATGCTAAAATACCACTTTTCGAAACGGTGTCTTCAAGTCCACATAAACTGCTTACAATAGTGTTAAAGTGCGATTCAATCGCATTGAGCCGCTTGTACAATTGCTACAACAAAACGATTCATTGGCTTTTCTATAAAATTGATTTTTTATACTGTCAATTTGTCATAAAGATGGATTTAGTACTATCTTTGCCCTCCCATTAAGGTGTAGTATTAAAATGGAAAAAACAATAGACGAATCGGTTCAAGGAACTTCATTCTCCACGAAAGAAAGCAGTCAGAACAAACGTAAGCTTTATATCGAAAGTTACGGCTGTGCGATGAACTTCTCGGATAGTGAGATTGTTGCGTCTATTTTAGCGAATGAAGGATTTAACACCACAGAAACCTTAGAAGATGCTGATTTGGTGCTAGTCAATACCTGCTCTATTCGAGAAAAAGCAGAACTTACCGTACGCAAGCGCCTAGAAAAATTCAATGCCGTTAAAAAACACAGACCACATATGAAAGTTGGTGTCTTGGGCTGCATGGCAGAGCGGTTAAAAAGTAAGTTACTCGAAGAAGAAAAAATAGTGGATATGGTCGTTGGACCAGATGCTTATAAAGACCTCCCTAACCTTATTCAAGAAATAGATGAAGGCCGAAATGCAGTGAACGTTATTCTTTCTAAAGAAGAAACCTACGGCGACGTTGCCCCTGTTCGATTAAATAGTAATGGCGTCAACGCTTTCGTTAGTATTACACGTGGTTGCGATAATATGTGTACTTTTTGTGTAGTACCTTTTACGCGAGGGCGAGAGCGCAGCAGAGATCCGCAATCTATAATTCAAGAGATAAACGACCTTTGGAAAAAAGGATATAGAGAAATAACCTTGCTCGGTCAAAATGTAGATAGTTACCTCTGGTATGGTGGCGGTTTGAAAAAAGGTTTTGAAAATGCCTCCGAAATGCAGAAGGCAACAGCTATTAGTTTTGCAAGATTATTAGAAATGGCAGCCTTAGCCCAACCAAAAATGCGGTTTCGGTTTTCAACATCGAACCCACAGGATATGACCTTGGATGTGATTCATGTTATGGCTAAATACGATAACATACCTAATTACATACATTTACCAGTTCAAAGTGGAAGCAACCGTATTTTAAAAGAGATGAACCGCTTGCATACGAGAGAAGCATATTTTGAATTGATAGATAACATTCGCAAAATCATTCCTGATTGTTCGATTTCCCAAGATATGATTTCCGGTTTTCCTACCGAGACGGAAGAAGACCACCAGGATACCTTATCGCTAATGGACTATGTGAAATACGACTATGGCTTTATGTACGCATATTCAGAACGCCCTGGTACTATGGCTGAGCGAAAATTAGAGGATGATGTGCCTGAGGAAGTAAAAAAAAGAAGGCTAGCTGAAATAATTGCCTTGCAACGAAAACACTGCAAACTGCGAACAGAACAGCACGTAGGTAAGACCCAAGAAATATTGATTGAAGGCACATCTAAAAAATCGGATGCGCATTGGATGGGTCGAAACCCTCAAAATACCGTTGCTGTTTTTCCTAAAGAGGGTTACAAGAAAGGCGATTTTGTAATGGTGAAAATGAATAGCTGTACCTCGGCTACTTTGATAGGTGAGGCGGTAGCCCCCTAACCCCCAAAGGGGGAACCTAAAATTGTAAATATGAACTATAAAACTATCTTTAGACAATCAAGTTTTTCGGCACTATCGCGAAAAGCTTTTAATTCCCCCTTTGGGGGTTAGGGGGCTATGGAAAACATACAATCCATAAAACAGCGGTTTGAAATTATCGGAAACGACCCGAAACTGAACCGTGCACTAGAAAAAGCTACACAAGTGGCACCTACCGATATTTCTGTATTGGTAACGGGCGAAAGTGGGGTGGGCAAAGAATCTATACCCAAAATCATACATTCGCTATCTCATAGAAAACACGCAAAATATATCGCCGTTAACTGTGGCGCCATTCCCGAAGGCACCATAGACAGCGAACTTTTTGGACATGAAAAAGGTGCTTTTACAGGAGCTACCCAAACCCGTAAAGGGTATTTTGAGGTCGCCGATGGGGGAACTATCTTTTTAGATGAAGTAGGCGAATTGCCCTTGACCACACAAGTAAGACTTTTGCGAGTTCTCGAAAATGGCGAGTTTCTTAAAGTAGGATCATCACAAACACAAAAAACCGATGTTCGCATCGTAGCGGCCACCAACGTGAATATGTTCGAAGCAATCAAAAAAGAAAAATTTCGGGAAGATCTTTATTATCGTTTGAGCACGGTCGAAATAAATATCCCTCCCTTGCGTGAACGCAAAGAGGACATTCACCTACTCTTTAGAAAGTTCGCTTCCGATTTTGGCCAGAAATATAAGATGCCTACCATACGCTTGCGCGAAGATGCGATTCAATTGTTGTTAAAATACCGATGGCCGGGGAATATTAGACAGCTTCGTAATATCGCCGAGCAAATTTCGGTTTTAGAATCAAAGCGAGATATTGACATTACATCCTTAAATAGTTATTTACCGGTGGCCGGAGATTCTAACCTTCCGGCGGTGGTAGGTCAAAAAGGTAAGGAAAGTGACTTTGGCACCGAGCGAGAAATACTTTATAAAGTACTTTTCGATATGAAAGGAGATTTAAACGACCTTAAAAAGCTCACTTTAGAATTATTAAATAATAACGACAGCGAAAAGGTACAAGAAGAGAATGAAGGCCTAATTCAAAAAATATACGGTAACGAAGACAAAACGGTACGTGAAGACGAAAACGATCGCGCCGAATTCTTGCACCTACCAGAACCAAAAGAAGAACAGGCCGTTTATGCCTCGCCTGTTACCGAAGACAAGTACCACTTTGCAGAAGAAATAGAGGAAGAAGAAACGCTTTCGCTACAAGAAAAAGAAATCGAACTTATTAAAAAATCGCTTGAGCGTAACCGTGGCAAACGAAAGGCCGCTGCCGCAGAATTGGGGATTTCGGAGCGAACACTTTATCGAAAGATAAAACAATACGATCTTTGAGGAGACGAGTGACCGATGACCGATGACCGACGTTGAATATAAATGTTATCATGAATGTGGTTAATATCAAGACAAAAAGGTCACAGCAGTAAAAGAAGTAGCTGATTTTTCAGAACGACTTGTTAAGCTTTTATAAAAGTCTTTGTTCTTTACTCTTTAATCTAGTTTCTTTGGAACTTAAACAACTATTAGTGCTAGGATTTAAAAACATACTATTTGTTATACTATTGAGCATGAGTCTTAACTCATGTGGTGTCTATAATTTTACTGGTGGTAATGTGGGCACTGCCCAAACCTTTCAGGTAAACTACTTTCAGAACTATGCGAGCCAAAGCCCAGGGTCAACATTTGAACCTGGAATGGACCGAGATTTCACCTTGGCACTGCAAGATAGAATTCAAGACCAATCTAGTTTGACATTGGTCAATAATGGCAGTGCAGACCTCTTATACGAGGGCGAAATCATAGAATATCGTATTTCTCCAATGACCGCAACCGCAGCACAAAATGCCGCACAGAATAGATTAACCATAGGTGTAACTGTCCGTTTTTACAATAACACCAAAGAAGACGCTGATTTTGACCAACGCTTTTCATTTTTCTTTGATTACGATGCGGCACAACAACTATCATCTGTTAAGACCGAAGCACACGACATTATCTTTGAACGCATAACCCAAGATATTTTTAATGCATCTTTGGCGGATTGGTAGAAAGGTGTTTGGTGTTTGGTGTTTGGTGTTTGGTGTTTGGTGTTTGGTAAAAACTGAACTTATAAACTAAGTTCAAAAATACCTTATTTCTCCTTAGGGTATGGAACTTAAAACAAGAAACAAGTCAAGTCATATTTGAGTTTGATTTTTGTATTTGTATTTGTATTTGTATTTGTATTTGTATTTGTATTTAAAATGAACGTACAAGATTTCACATATTTGTTACAACATCCCGATAAGGTGGCTTCATCTGAGCAAACCGATCAGTTGCAAAATGTGCTCGATGCTTACCCCTATTTTCAAGCGGCAAGAGCCTTACATTTAAAAGGATTAAAAAACGGGAATAGTTTTAAATATAACGATGCGTTAAAGGTTGCGGCAGCATATACTGCAGATCGCGATATTCTTTTCGATTATATTACCTCTAAAGAATTTCTACAAAATATAGTAGCGGATCAAATTTCGGGAAAAGCTGCACCCTTAGCCGAAATCGAGACTGCTTCCGAAGAAATTATCGCAGAACATCAGGTACTCATAGAAGCATCCGAAGACAAGCCGCTACCGCAAACGATTGATGATGCAGAGACTATCTTAGACACCAAGCTCTTTGCCTCTAAATATCCTGAGCAGCCAACCGAGGAACATGAAACGCTCGAAATAGGTGAACCATTGCCCTTTACCAAAAGAGAAAAACATTCGTTTAGCGAATGGTTACAACTGGCCGCACGCAAGACAATCAAACGAAAAGAGAAATACAAGAGCGGTGATGATTTAGAGCCAATGGCTTTTCCGTTGGAAGAAGATATTCTTAAGAACAAAAAAATTGAATTGATCGATAAATTCATTGCCAATAATCCCAAAATAATCCCTGCTAAAGACACGCCCAAAGTAGCCATTTCATCCTCTATGGAAATCAATGCCAATGAGATGATGACCGAGACCTTGGCGAGGGTCTATTTAGAGCAAAAAAAGTATAAAAAAGCTCTTCAAGCATACAAAATTTTAAGTTTGAAATATCCGGAAAAAAGTGGTTTCTTTGCAGACCGAATTAAAGCGGTGAAAAAAATTCAAAAAGAAAACTCCTAGGTACCCATGAGCACGTTTACCATATTCTTGATTCTTATAATCGTAGTTTGTTTTTTACTGGTCCTGGTCATCATGGTTCAAAATCCCAAGGGTGGCGGACTATCTACTACTTTCGGAGGTGGTGGAAGCCAAGTCGTTGGTGGTGTTAAAAAAACAGGCGATTTTCTTGATAAAAGTACTTGGACACTAGGTATTATTTTGGTGTTATTAATTTTAGCATCTAACATTGCCGTACCCGGCAAATTCGGTAACGGTGATTCCAAATTGTTGAATGGTGATGGTATCGAAACTACTATCCCAGATGCAATACCAACCGATACGCCTGATGCCGAACCGGCAGATGGTGCTACCATTCCTACCGGAGTCTCAGAAGACCCTGTTGTAGGAGATAGTATATAAATAAATATAAGCAAGATAATGTAAAAATGCCAGCCCAAATGACAAGCTGGCATTTTTACTTTTACAAAGTGTCAGTTTTTGTGCTATGGCATAATTTCTGCCCTATCAAAAACAAATTAAAAATTCAACTAAAAACTATAGAAAATGGCTAAAGTAAGTATTAAACCATTGGCAGATAGAGTTCTTATCGAACCAATGGCAGCTGAAACTAAAACAGCTTCGGGTATTTATATTCCCGATACGGCAAAAGAAAAACCGCAAAAAGGCAAAGTGGTTGCCGTGGGTCCTGGCACAAAGGAGGAGAAAATCAGTGTCAAAGTTGGCGACAAGGTCATCTACGAAAAATTTGGCGGTACAGAGCTAAAGTGGGAAGGCACCGACTACCTTATGATGCAGGAGAAGTATGTTATCGCTATTATATAGCACACTTATTTTCAACCCCATGAAGATGGGAATCCTTTGAATCAAGATTAAGAAGTAAACTCATAGATTTCTGGCTTTACTGAACCCTTCGGGTCAGTGCAAGTGTAAAAATCAACACAAAAGAACAAGAATAAAATTCTCGCCTTTAATGAAATGAATTCAGCACAAGCGCGGGAAAGAAAATAAAAGAACAATAATTATGGCAAAAGATATCAAATTTGACATCGATGCACGCGACGGGCTTAGAAGAGGTGTCGATGCATTGGCAAATGCAGTAAAAGTAACTTTAGGGCCCAAAGGCCGTAACGTAATCATCAGTAAATCTTTCGGTGCACCGCAAGTAACCAAAGATGGTGTTACCGTTGCTAAAGAAATAGAATTAGCAGACGCCCTAGAAAATATGGGTGCTCAAATGGTAAAAGAAGTCGCTTCTAAAACGAACGACTTAGCTGGTGACGGTACTACTACCGCTACCGTTTTGGCGCAATCAATCGTAAAAGAAGGATTGAAAAACGTTGCAGCTGGCGCAAACCCAATGGATTTGAAAAGAGGAATCGACAAGGCTGTCGAGGCTATTGTTGCAAACCTTTCAAAACAATCCAAAAAAGTAGGTGACTCTTCAGACAAAATCAAACAAGTTGCATCTATTTCAGCAAACAACGATGAAACTATCGGCGATTTAATCGCAACTGCTTTCGGAAAAGTGGGCAAAGAAGGGGTGATCACTGTTGAAGAAGCAAAAGGTACTGATACCTATGTTGATGTTGTTGAAGGTATGCAGTTTGATAGAGGATACCTTTCTCCGTACTTCGTTACCGATTCTGAAAAGATGACCGCTGATTTAGAGGCACCGTATATCTTATTGTTCGACAAGAAGATATCTTCGATGAAAGATTTGCTTCCGGTATTAGAGCCTGTTGCCCAATCAGGAAAGCCTTTGTTGATTATTGCCGAGGATGTTGATGGGGAAGCACTTGCAACTTTGGTTGTGAACAAGCTTAGAGGGTCTTTAAAAATAGCAGCTGTAAAGGCTCCAGGTTTTGGAGACAGAAGAAAAGCAATGCTAGAAGATATTGCCATTTTAACTGGTGGCACGGTAATATCTGAAGAAAGAGGTTTCTCTTTAGACAACACTACAATAGATATGCTAGGTACTTGTGAGAAAGTATCTATCGATAAAGACAACACTACGGTGGTTAATGGTGGAGGCGTTGGAAAAAACATCAAGACCCGTGTAAACCAGATTAAATCGCAAATCGAAACAACAACTTCCGATTACGATAAAGAGAAGTTACAAGAGCGTTTGGCGAAATTGGCTGGTGGTGTTGCCGTATTGTATGTTGGTGCAGCCTCAGAAGTTGAAATGAAAGAAAAGAAAGATCGCGTCGACGATGCATTGCATGCTACACGTGCCGCTGTTGAAGAAGGTATTGTTGCTGGTGGCGGTGTTGCCTTGGTTCGCGCCAAAAGTGTACTTTCAAAAGTTGAAACGGAAAACGAAGATGAAGCAACTGGTTTGCAAATCGTAGCACGTGCAATCGAATCTCCGCTGAGAACTATCGTTGAAAATGCTGGTGGTGAAGGTTCTGTAGTTGTTGCGAAGATTCTAGAAGGTAAAGCTGACTACGGTTATGACGCCAAATCAGAGAAATACGTGGAAATGTTCAAAGCAGGTATTATTGATCCTAAAAAAGTAACTAGAGTAGCATTGGAAAATGCAGCGTCGGTTTCAGGAATGATATTGACTACTGAATGTGCATTGACAGATATTAAGGAGGATACTCCTGCTGGCCCACCAATGGGCGGCGGTGGTATGCCCGGAATGATGTAGGTCCGGCAGCGCCGACAAGCCATAATTTAGCTTGTTTGTGTTAGCTTGATACTAAAAGCCGCTTTCGAAACATCCGAAAGCGGCTTTTTCTATGGTTATTATTGAAACTTATTTAGTGTTTCTCACTATCATCAGTAGCATCACCGCGATACTTACAACAAGGATGAACGGCATCATAGGCTTCTTCGGTCGCTTTCAACTCTTTGGTATCATGCCCGACAGCAACCAAGGCTGTTTTGACTTTCATAGGGTCGGTCTTGCGTTCATCTAATATTAATGACAATTGGTGCGACGGTATATCCCAATAGGCATATTTAACACCCTTGACTCCCAAAGCGGCTTTTTCAATACGCATTTTACACATATCGCATTTGCCATCTACTTCCATGATCAATTTCTTGTTCTTTTCTTGTGCGAAAGTCATTGCGGTAAGCATTGCCATTGCAAGCGTTAGTAATATCTTTTTCATAGCTAAACAATTTTATTTTTATTCCTGCAAAGGCGGGAATCTGTTTAATATAATTTTTTTAAGATAAAAGAATAGAACAGAGACTATTTAGCCTTACTTATTTTACTCTACTCCCTATAGTTTTTCATCTCTCTTCTGTATTCTCTTCTCTCTTTTCTTTATTCTCTTATCTATATTCTATCTTCTTTTTTTAGGTCTCGACTGCGCTCGACCAGACATCAGTCACAATTTATATCTCAACCCCGTATAGAACATTCTACCCATAATAGGAGCGAATACGATACTAGTATCAAAATTTGCGCCAAAAGGGTCGTTCGCTCCTAGAACGGGATTATTCTGTTTAAAATTAGTCAAATTCTCCCCACCTGCATAGATTTCAAATGCTTTTGAAAACACTTTAGTTACTTGGGCATTCATTAAACTATAGCCTTTTGAAAATTCACCTAAACGAAATTTGGGAGGATTCACATCGGTATTCGGTAAACGTTGTTTACCCAAAGTATTAAGGGTATAATCGAACTTCCATTGCCCACCATTATCTTTTGATTCGGTTTCATAACCTAAATTCACAAAAAATCGATTTTGGGCTTGTAACGGCTTTTGAAGATTACCATCCCTATAATCCGTATTAACATCGTAATATTTATAAGCCGTGCGTAGTTCTAAATTAGTTAAGATTTCATGATTAACTTCAATTTGAAAACTATTTGCTACGCTTTTGCCAGTCAAATTATAGAAGAACACGGCATTGGGGTTTTCCCAATCAACTACAACTTGGTTCCGAAAATCTGTCCTATAAAAGTCCAATGTTATATTCCCTTGTCTATTGAAAAAAGTAAAGCCTTGTAAAAAGCTGACACCATAATTCCATGCATCTTCAGAATCCAAACCATAAATGCTACCTTCCGTATCCAGAATCTGAATCGCCCGAGATGACGCGAACAGTTGTTGGTTTTCAGCAAAAATATTCGCCGCTCGCCTACCCCGACCGACCGAAGTACGCAAGCTACCTCTGTCCCATGGCGTATAACGCACATGCAAGCGAGGGGTCACATAGGTACCCAATCTATTGTGTGTGTCTACCCGCAAACCTGCAGTAAGGCTTACCTTTTCAAGATTTTCATAACTATACTCAAAGAAAGCACCTGCCGAGATATCTTCTCTAGAAAAGCTATCGGTGTTCACCAATTCGGCATACCCGTCATAGGCATAGGTTATTCCTGTAGTGAACTTGCTGCGGGTATCACCGATAATAGAATTGAACAGTAGGTTCGAAAACACACTTTTATGATCGATATCATATCGATTGAAACCATAGTACGAATCTTGGCGATGGTCACTAAAGGAAGCTTGAAACCCAAAGCTTTGAAAAAGAAGCGCAGGAAACACATATCCTAATTTCAAGGATGCGTCAAAACGTTGGGTATTAATCCCGCTTCCCCACAATGAAACATCCATTCCATTTCTAAAACCATCAGCATCAAAATCGACTTCACCTGTTTGTTTTTCATCATTCAAATAACGCAAATTCAAAAAACTAACCCAGCCTTTTTCTGCATTTTGGTATTGCCAGCGGTTCATGATATTAATTTGATTGGCCAAAGGAGCATCTAAAAATCCATCTCCGTTATTCTCCTCCTTTCGCTTTCTTAGATTACCATGAATGTATAAGCCCGCAGCAATTTTATCTGTCAATCTTTTGTTGATATGGGTATTTAGTTCTAACCGGCCATTGACATTACCATATGCATTTACAAAAAGTTCATTATCGGTAAACGGTTTTACCAATTCAGTGTTGATTTGGCCAGAAATGCTTTCGTAACCATTTACGACACTGCCAGCACCTTTGGTAATTTGAATACTCTCGACCCATGTACCAGGGGTAAATGTGAGACCGTACGCCTGTGAAGCACCTCTTACCATCGGTATATTTTCTTGGGTAATTAATAAATACGGACTTGTTAGCCCCAACATTTGAATTTGTTTGGTTCCCGTAAGGGCGTCCGAGAAATTGACATCGATTGCTGGGTTGGTTTCAAAACTTTCGGAAAGATTGCAACAAGCCGCCTTGAGCAGTTCTGCACTATTGACCGTAATTACGTTCCGGGTATTTATAAAACTCTTTTGAACAGCATCCCGCTTCTTTTCTACAACCACTTCGTTCAATTCATTTGAGGGTCTCAAAACATGGGAAATTGCCCTAAGAGATAATACGTTCAAGGTGTCGGTTTCAAAGCCTACATAACTGATAATGAGTTTTGAGTATTGCTCTGAATACATAATCTTGAACTTACCTTCCTTATTTGTAACGGTTCCTGTTTGAGAATCCATCCAATAGATATTCGCCCCTTCAAGAGGCACTTTTTTATTAGCCTCTACAGCTTCAAAAATCTCGCCTAATAGTTGTTCCTGAGACCATCCCAAAATAGGCAGCAGTAATAGATATATGTAAATCTTAAATTTCATTTAGTAATTTTTAATGAAGAACCGGGTCCGCTAGATATAGTTGTTAATGAGCATTGTAATGGCCATTGCCAACATAATACTGTTCTCTATAAAAGTAGCTTCGGTCATTGGTAGTTTTAAAGCTGTACCCAAACAGGCGCAACGTATACTTTTTTTACTAAGCAAGGTTTTAGCAACCCCGATAGTTGTTATCCCTAAAACCAGCACAGTAACTAGGAGGGCAATAGTTGTCTGAAAACGCATCAAGAATAGGAGACCCAAGGTCAATTCAATAAAAGGATACGCCCACCCATAGAACGGAATCACCTTTGCCAAAGGGTCATACATGCGAAAACTCTCTGGGAAACCTTTTAAATCCAACAACTTAAAAAAGCTGAAAACGATATAAAATAGTCCCATAAAATCAAGCATCGCATTTGTCGTGTTCCAATCTTTAAAATTCAAGAGTAAAGCCGCAGAAAATAAATACAAAAAAATCAGTACTAATGGTTTTAGCTGTTGCAGTTTTGATTTTTCGTTTGTACCACCAGCAATATGCCGGGTCTGGCTTATTTTTTCTGAAATGGTAAATTTTGAGGGCAACGCCGCCGATAATATTTTAAGAGGAACATGTTGCGTCATAGAAATCGACGCTTCCGATTTGGCCAAATCAACATCGACCTGAATAATGTTATTTATTTCGGACAACTTTTCCTCAACAGTTGCAACACAGCCGTTACAGGTCATTCCCGAGAGGTGATATGTATGTATCATGAGTTATTTATTTCATTCCCGCTCACGCGAGAATCTATTCTTAGGTGCTATGCTCAATTAAATACCGGTAATTACGGCTTCAAAAGCGCTAGTAAATAGATTTCCATGTTTACCGATACAAGCTCGGCATACGAAAGGAAATGAAAATAATCAAATAAGAAAAACTTCGTCAAGCAACTGAATATTCTTGACAAGGAGAGGTGGTGGATAATAATTATAAAGAACCTCTTGCTCACTACCCACTTTTAACAAATTGATATAAGAGAGCGTGTAGGCGACTAAAAATTGCTGTTTATCAAGTAAAATGTTTTCTAAGGATATTTTTAAATCGTCCTGAACATCGATTACGATCATTTCATCATTACAACAAGATTTCTTTTCGGTAGAAAAGGAAGTTTCGGTCATACCACAATCTGCTGCATGTTCAAACAACGAAACATTCATCAAACGTCCCATACAGTAATGCCTACCGACCGTCCATGAAACCGTGGATGCCAATAGCAATAAGGCCATACAGATAGAAAATGTCTTATGTAAAAACTGTTTCACAAAATAAAATTATGAATTATAAAAATGAATCAAGTTTTAACGCCGATAAATTAACGATTATTTAAAGTTTTTGGTATTGTCAGTTCTGTTCAAAAATTCGACTTTTGAAATATAAAATTAGTAATCACCGACTGATAAATAAATGAAGCCTTATCGCTATTAACTCGATTTGAGTATTATAATCGGAAACGAAAATTTTATATTTGCCCCTCCCGATTTTGTTCTGTCAGGAGCAACAAAAGCGCCGGACAGAACAAAACCGACCTCCCAGAGGGAAGGTATAATCGAAATTTTCGAAACGCTTAGAGAGCAATAGGACAGGGCTTCCGTCAATTAATTTTTAAAATGATACTGATAATAATGTTTAAAAAATTACAGGCAAAGATTAGTCACATCACAACTAATTCTGCCATCGGTACCGATGCACGTTTGCAGCAGATTTGCGACCTTCTCAAAGCAAAAATTCCGCATTATGATTGGGTGGGTTTCTATTTTGTGAATGGAGATAAAAAAGAGCTAAAATTAGGGCCGTACGCCGGCGAAGCTACCGACCATACCATTATCTCATTTGGTAAAGGTATTTGCGGACAAGTTGCCGTGAGCAATAAAAACTTTGTGGTACCTGACGTACAAGCACAGGACAATTACATCGCATGTAGCATTACAGTAAAATCTGAAATCGTAGTCCCTCTTTTCGTCAATGGCAAAAATATTGGCCAAATTGATATTGATTCAAATACACCTGACCCTTTTTCTAGCGAAGACGAACGGTTTTTAGAATTTGTAAACACACAAGTTGCCCATATGCTGTGCTAATTTTGACATAAGACGTAGGGACATAAGACCTAAGACCAAGTGAAGAGTAGCCGTCTTACGTCTTGAGTCCTATTGTCCTAGGTCTTTCACATTCCAAACAGTTCAAAACTTCCCTACTATTGTTGATAACCCGACGAATTTCATAGGGGCAAAAAAAGTATTTTTGCTTGCTATAAACATAACCCTTAGCATGTAAAATATGAGCACCAAAAAAGCCTCTTCAGCACTTATTTCAGTATTTCACAAAGATGGGTTGGAACCTATCGTAAGAAAGTTTCAAGAATTGGGTATTACTATTTATTCAACAGGTGGTACCAAAAAATTCATAAAGGACTTAGGTATCGAAGTTGTGCCGGTTGAAGACGTTACCAGCTATCCTTCGATATTGGGAGGGCGTGTTAAAACACTACACCCAAAGGTTTTTGGGGGTATTCTCAACAGACAGGACAATGAAGGTGATGTTGCGCAATTAGAGGAATTCGAGATTCCACAATTAGATATTGTTATCGTGGATTTGTATCCTTTTGAAAAAACAGTTTCTAGCGGAGCTTCAGAGCAAGATATTATCGAAAAAATAGATATAGGAGGCATTTCTCTAATCCGTGCTGCGGCAAAAAACTTCAAAGATGTGCTCTGTGTTTCATCAATGGAAGATTACGCGGAGGTGTTAGATTTGATATCTTCAGGAAACGGAAATACCACCTTGGAGGACCGCAAGCGCTTTGCTGCAAAATCGTTTAATGTTTCATCGCATTACGATACGGTCATCTTTAATTATTTCAATAAAAATCACGACTTGGCCGCATTAAAAGTAAGCGAGACTACCGGAAAAGTCTTGCGATATGGAGAAAACCCCCATCAAAAAGGGTTTTTCTTTGGTGATTTCGATGCCATGTTCTCCAAATTACACGGCAAAGAACTTTCTTATAATAACTTATTAGATGTTGATGCGGCGGTAAATTTAATGCTCGAGTTTAAAGATGATGAGCCGAGCTTTGCTATTCTAAAACACAACAACGCCTGTGGCTTAGCACAAAGAAATACACTTCACCAAGCCTATGTAGATGCCTTGGCGGGAGATCCTGTTTCCGCTTTTGGTGGCGTTCTAATTAGTAACAAAGAAATTGATGCCACTACGGCCGAAGAAATTCACAAGTTATTCTGCGAAGTGGTCATTGCGCCAAGTTATGCCAATGATGCCCTCGAAATTTTAAAGGGCAAGAAAAATCGAATTATCCTCATCCAGAATGATGTTGAAATGCCCGACATGATCGTGAGAACTTGTCTTAACGGAATGTTGCTTCAAGAAAAAGACCATAGAACAGATGCCATAGCTGATTTAACAAATGTTACCACTGAAAAACCTTCTAGCGAGCAATTAGAAGATCTTATTTTCGCTTCAAAATTATGCAAGCATACCAAGAGCAATACTATTGTACTTGCAAAAAATAAACAATTATGTGCTAGTGGTACTGGGCAAACTTCTCGTGTTGATGCTCTAAATCAAGCAATTCACAAAGCAAAATCGTTCAATTTCGAACTTGAAGGAGCCGTAATGGCGAGCGATGCCTTCTTTCCCTTCCCAGATTGTGTCGAAATTGCGCATAAAAACGGCATCTCGTGCGTTATACAACCGGGCGGATCGATAAAAGACCAACTTAGTATTGATTATTGCGATGAGAATGGCGTAGCCATGGTCATGACGGGCACACGTCATTTCAAGCATTAATTTCACTACTTTTGTCGATGAAATACACCCCACTCGAACTAGTTAACATAACCAAACGAATTAAAAAATGGGATTTTTTGATTTCTTGACCGAGGAAATCGCCATTGACTTAGGTACGGCGAATACCCTCATCATTCATATGGACAAAGTCGTTGTCGACAGTCCGTCTATTGTTGCCCGAGACCGTATTTCTGGGAAAATTATTGCAGTTGGCAAAGAAGCTAACATGATGCAAGGCAAAACTCACGAAAACATAAAAACGATTAGACCTCTTAAAGATGGGGTTATTGCGGATTTTGATGCTTCTGAAAAGATGATCAATATGTTCATAAAGAACATTCCCGCATTAAAGAAAAAATGGTTTCCACCTGCTTTAAGAATGGTCATCTGTATTCCCTCCGGGATTACAGAGGTAGAGATGAGAGCGGTAAAAGAATCGGCAGAGCGTGTTAATGGTAAAGAAGTTTACCTAATTCACGAGCCGATGGCAGCGGCGATAGGTATCGGCCTCGACATCATGCAGCCTAAAGGAAACATGATCGTAGATATCGGTGGTGGTACTACCGAGATTGCGGTAATTGCTTTGGGAGGTATTGTCTGTGATAAATCAGTTAAGATTGCAGGTGATGTATTCACAAATGACATTATTTATTACATGCGTACCCAACACAACCTTTATGTAGGGGAAAGTACTGCGGAAAACATAAAAATAACGATAGGTTCAGCTACCGAGGACCTGCAAACACCCCCAGACGAGAAATCGGTTCAAGGTCGTGATCTACTTACTGGAAAACCCAAACAGGTACAAATTTCATATCGCGAAATTGCCAAAGCTTTGGATAAATCTATCCTTCGTGTAGAAGATGCGGTTATGGAAACGCTTTCGCAAACTCCGCCAGAATTAGCAGCCGATATATACAATACAGGTATTTATCTTGCCGGTGGAGGTTCAATGCTTAGAGGCTTAGATAGAAGATTGTCTCAAAAAACCGACCTTCCTGTATACATTGCAGAAGACCCATTAAGAGCGGTTGTTCGTGGTACCGGAATCGCATTAAAAAATTTGGAGCGATATAAGAGCATCTTGATCAAATAGAACTGCAAGACCCATTCTGCACTAGACTTTTCACTGTTCGAAAATCTATTTGCTGTAATGTCTTCTTTTAAACAACTCGTGCATGCAGCAGATCATCAATTTTGTAATTCGATATAAACACTTTTTGCTTTATATCTTTTTGTTGATGGTATCCTTAGGTTTTACGGTGCAGTCGCACTCCTACCATCAATCCAGCTTTTTCAACTCTTCTAGTTGGCTTACAGGGAATATTTATGGAGCTTCAAGCAGTATTACGTCTTATTTTGGCCTTAAAGATGAAAATAGAAAATTGGTCTCGGAAAATAAAAGACTACACAAACTACTTTTTAATTCAAAAGCTACCGATACCGTTCAATTAGATTCGGCACAACTTCAATACATAGTCACAAACGGCAAAGTAATCAATAATAATTATGCTAAAATTCGTAATTATATCACCATTAACAAAGGTAAGCGCGATAGTGTAAAACTCGATATGGGCGTTATAACCACGCACGGTATTTTAGGAATCGTCCAAAATGTATCTGGGGGTTATGCTACGGTACAAAGTATATTAAATGAAAAATCGAACATCAACGCGAAAATAAAAAATACCGATCATTTTGGATCGCTGATATGGAATGCCGAACGCTATGATGTCGTGCAATTGACCGATGTTCCGCGACTTGTAAAGCTAACTGTAGGCGACACGGTGGTCACCGGTGGACGAAGCAGTATTTTCCCTGAAAATATTCCTATAGGCACTATTCAAAAATTTGGTCTTGATACTTCAAATAGCTATTACACAATAGATCTGAAACTATTTAACGACATGACGAATATCAAAAACGTATATATCGTTCAAAATAAAGACCGTGAAGAAATTATTGCCCTAGAGCAAGCAACTGAAAATGAACAATAGCTTATTCGTAAATACCATCCGCTTTATTTTACTGGTACTTGTTCAGGTATTGGTATTTAATCAGTTGAACTTTTTTGGGTTTATTAACCCGATGGTTTATATACTTTTTCTGTACTGGTACCCTGTTAAAGAAAATCGCGCCGCCTTTATAGGCTTGAGTTTTGTACTCGGTCTGGCCATCGATTTTTTCTCTGATTCTATGGCCCTTCATGCAGCATCAACAGTTACCATAGCGTACATTAGACCGGCCATAATGCGTTTTGTTTTCGGGGTCAATATCGAATTTCAAAGTTTTAGGCTTGGAAACTCCACAAAGGCACAACAAATTACGTTTTTGGCGTTATTAATAGTAGTGCATCATATGGTTTTCTTTTCATTGGAAATTTTCAGTGTTGCCAATATTTTATTGATTTTGAAAAAAGTATTAACCATTGGTTTGGCTACGCTGATACTCTGCCTTCTGTTTACGTCACTTTTCAGTGTCAAAAAGGAATAGTCAGATTTTAAGAAGATTACTGTATAATTTCTAAAACGAACATGTAATTTTGAAATAGATTTCCTTCTTTACTGAAACCAGTTCAGCAGGACCAAGGGAATGAAAACTAAATAGACGCGCTACTTAGAGAGAAGAAATATCCATGAAGAAACTTTTACTTTCATCGATAATAATTATCATCGGAATTACCTTTTTGGGAAGGCTTTCCTATCTTCAAATTTTCAGCTTTTCAACAGACCACGTACTCGAAGACCCGGCTATTAAGAGGGTTTACGATTATCCGGAACGCGGTTATATTTATGACCGCAACGGTGAGCTATTGGTAGCCAATGACCCTGCTTACGACGTTATGGTCATACCCCGCGAAGTAAGGTCGCTAGACACCTTGGAGTTTTGCAAACTACTCAATATTGACAAGGACAAATTCAACAAAGAACTTAAAAGGGCGCGCATCTATTCTCCTCGTTTGCCATCAGTTGTAGTCCCCCAGCTTTCAAAAGAAGACTACGCGCGTTTGCAAGAAAAAATGAGGCGCTACCCAGGCTTTTATATTCAAAAACGCTCGTTGCGCTATTACGATACCAAAAGTGCCGCCAACGTACTAGGTTACATTAGCGAAGTAAATGAACGCGACATGGCCAAGAATCCTTATTACATACAAGGAGAACTAAAAGGGCGTATTGGAGTCGAGAAAGTCTATGATGATGTTTTGCGAGGTCGAAAGGGTGTTCAGTACATTCAAAAAGATAGATTCAATAGAGATATAGGGCCGTACAAAGATGGGGTGTGGGACACCTTACCCGAACAAGGGAAAGAAATACATATTACGATAGACAAGCTTTTGCAAGAGTATGGTGAATTATTAATGCACGGCAAACGCGGTGGTATCGTAGCCATTGAACCTGCGACGGGTGAAATTCTTTCGATGATTTCCGGGCCTACTTATGACCCTTCTTTACTCGTAGGAAGGCAACGTTCAAAGAACTACAGCAAACTCCATTTTGATACAATTTCAAAACCGTTGTTCGACAGGTCAATCTCTTTTGAGAAAGCACCAGGTTCTCCGTTCAAAACAATGAATGCATTGGTTGCCCTACAAGAAGGTGCTATTACACCTTCGACAACGATTCGGTGTTCGGGTGGTTTTTATATAGGACGGAATAAAAAAGGCTGCCACTGTGGTGGTGGTATACGAAACGTAAATAGTGGTGTTTATAAATCGTGCAATGCTTATTTTGTTGGGGTCTATCGTAAAATTTACGAATCCTTTCCCACAAATAGTGAAGGACATGAAGCTTGGGCGGCGCACATGAATAGCTTTGGCCTTGGTCAATATCTTGGGTCTGACCTACATACTGGTAGAAAAGGAAGAATACCGAGCAAGGCTATGTATGACAAATGGTACCCCAATAACAGTTGGTCGGCTACTACACTCTACTCTAATGCAATAGGGCAAGGTGAAGTAGCGGTTACCCCAATACAATTAGCAAATATGACTGCGGCAATTGCAAATCGCGGCTATTTTTACACGCCTCATGTACTTAAAAAAGTTAATGGAAAGGATATTGAAAATCCAAAGTTTACCGAACGCAGATTTACTACTATTGATAAGCAACATTTTGAACCTGTTATTCAGGGCATGGCCGATGTATACAGAAAGAAAGGTGGTACCGCATACTATTTACAAGTTCCAGACATTGAAATTGCTGGAAAGACCGGTACCGTAGAAAATTTTATGAAAATAGATAGCGTGAAAACACAGCTAACCGACAACTCGGTCTTCGTTGCTTTCGCTCCTGTCGACAATCCTAAAATAGCTATTGCCGTGTATATCGAAAATGGCTACTACGGTGGTCGTTATGCCGGTCACATAGCTTCATTGATGATCGAGAAGTATCTTAAGGGCAAAATCACACGTAAAGATCTTGAAAAACGCATGCTTGAACGAACATTAGAGCGAGAATATGCGAAACCTTATAGCGGTGAAGAATTCAAAATAAATGAATACGATTGGAGCCAAGATGCTATAAAACTAGAACCCGAGACCAGTTCAAGATAAACGTGCTATGTTCGGAAAGAGTATTTTTAGACGTATCGACTGGCTCACTATTTTCTTTTACTTGGCCTTGGTCGCAATTGGCTGGGTAAGTATTTATTCTAGTACATTTAAAAATACAGAACCATCATTTTTTGATTTTTCTACCCTACATGGGAAACAGCTTTTTTTCATTGGCACCAGCCTTGTCAGCATAGTTATAATCTTAGCGCTTGAAGCAAGCTTTTTCGAGCGTTTTTCAAGCGTTTTTTATGTTATTTCCTTAGTGTCGTTACTTGGCTTGTTCGTATTTGGTAAGACTATCGCAGGAGCCACCTCGTGGTACGATTTAGGTTTTTTTAACCTACAACCCTCTGAACCTGCAAAGGTTGCCGCAGCATTGGCCTTGGCGAAATATCTCAGCGATATTCAAACCGATATTAAGAGAGGTAAAGATCAGCTATATGCTTTTGCCATTTTATTAATCCCTGCAATCCTTATCATACCACAACCGGACCCTGGCAGTGCACTGGTCTTTTTTGCCATGGCCTTCGTTATTTTTAGAGAAGGCTTGCCTCTTTACTATCTCGGAATTGTGCTATTAGCGGTTATTGTATTTATGGCAACGCTTAAATTCGGGATTGTATGGGTCGGTATTTTCTTGGGTATTCTATTGGTATTCTTATTTCTAATAAAAAAGAAGTCGTTCAAAATGCCGGTTATTCCTATCATAGGTTTCGCCCTGGTTGTAATGCTATTTTCTCTTTCGGTAAACTTTGTCTTCAATAACGTTTTCCAAGACAGGCATAGAGACCGGTTTAGCCTTTGGTTACGTTTAGAAAACGACCCAGCAAAACTCGAAGAAATACGAAAGAACATCGGATACAACACCTACCAATCTGAGAAAGCCATTGAATCTGGGGGGTTCTTCGGAAAAGGTTTTTTAGAAGGCACCCGTACCAAAGGAGACTTTGTACCGGAACAACATTCAGATTATATTTTCACCACTATAGGCGAAGAATGGGGGTTTATTGGGACTTCAGTAGTGATTCTATTGTTTACTTTTTTACTGCTGCGGCTGGTTTATCTCGCAGAACGCCAAAAAAGTAATTTCAGCCGTATGTTCGGATATGGGGTTATTTCTATTTTATTGATACACTACTTTATCAATATCGGCATGGTCATAGGTGTTTTACCTACTATTGGAATACCGCTTCCGTTTTTTAGTTATGGTGGTTCGAACATGTTCGGCTTTACAGCCTTACTATTTATTTTCTTAAAACTGGACACGAACCGCTTGAAAGAAGGAGCCTAGGACTTAGGACTTAGGACTTAGGACTTAGGACTTAGGACAGGACTTAGGAAACTAAAATTTCCATCCGTCGGCATCAACTTTGCGCTCTATTTTTTTCTGAATAGCCGTTGGAAGTTTCTCAAAAAAATCAACACCTGTTCGCTTCTCTATTTCATCAACAGAAACCATGAATTCTCTTAATGATTTGGTGCTTTCCTTACCTTCCATTAAAAAAGCGGCCACTTTGATATTTGCAGTGTCACCTTTTGCGATAATTTTAAAATAATAGCGAGGCACATCCACATCTTCCTGTCCTATTTGATCAAGTCCATCTTCAAGAATACCGCCTGTGACCACAAAAACTTGATTGTACTTTTTGGTCCATTTTCGAATTTGCTGTTCTAATCGATTCCAAACGCCAGCATTAAAAGCCCTGTCTTGCGGACTAATATTGCTGGTATAAAACGTTTCGTTATACGCCTGTTCCGAAAATCTTCGATCACCCGCTGGGCATAAGTGTCCACGATCATAGCCAGAGCCTTTATAATTGCGCCAATCGGCAGATTTTGATTTTACAAAAGGGTCTTCTATAAAGTAAGGCCTTTTTCTATCGTCATAGGTCAAATGTGACTTATCAAGAAGATAAGCTACCCATTCGGCCTGTTCAAATGGTTCATTATAAGAAAGGGTATAATAATTATGTACAACTACACTGCCAGTTGTTGAACTAGGCATATAATATTCCGGAATATCGGCAACTATACCCCCATCTTGTGCCCTGGAATAGCTGTCAGGTGTATAAAAATTATTAAAAGCCCAAAAACCGATGACACACGCTAGCATCAATACCGTATATATTGTCTTGTTCTTACTATTGGAGGACGCCTTTATCATACCATAAAAATAATTCAACTTGTTTAAATCCAAGCAAAAAGCGATCTCCTAATTTTAGAGGTTTTCAAATGATATGATACTTTTTTTGTGACTTTTTTGAATATTTACTACTAATACATAAAACAACACTTTTTGACTGAACAGGAAACAGCATTTGTGAAGGTTATTCAAGAAAATGAGGGCATCATTTATAAGATTGCTAGAACCTATACCAAAACCAAGGATGACAGAAATGATCTCTATCAGGAAATAGTATTCCAACTATGGAAATCGTTTCACACGTTTAAAGGAACATCAAAAGTTAGTACTTGGCTATATCGGGTTGCATTGAACACTTCGATATCGCAATGGCGTAAAGAAAAAAAATATGGTCAAAAAGTAGATTTAGATAATTTGTTCTTAAAGCAACCTGAAGAATATGATTCTAAACTGGAAAATCGGCTATCCCTAGTTTATGAACAAATAAATCAACTCAATAAAATTGAAAAAGGGATTATACTATTGCTGTTGGAAGGAAAAAAATATGATGAGATTGCAGAAATCACTGGCTTTTCTCCAAGTAATATTGGCACCCGAATCTCAAGGATAAAAACTAAAATGAAACAACGTTTGAACTATACTAGTTTTCGAACAGCTAAAAATTAAGCTATGAACATAGAAGAGATGCAAACCGTTTGGCTCGAAATGAGCGAGAAGTTAGATAACCAAAAGCTCCTAACCAACAAATTGATCATTGATATGACACAAGTAAAATTCAAAAGAAAAATTTCAATCATTTCAAGGTACGAATCGTGGGGCGCAGTGGTTTGTTTTTTCGGAGCACTACTGATTATCTTGAATATTCAAAAATTAGATACCTGGTATCTTCTTGGTAGCGGAATATTTGTACTGGCCTATTTGATTATACTGCCACTTATTGTGTTAAAATATATCAATCAAATGACAAGTATAGACCTCGCAAACAATACCTATAAACAGTCATTGCTAGTATTTACAAAGAGGAGAAAACAGTTTTTGACAGCGCAACGTGTAGGAATCATAGCTAATTTTTTCTTGATGGTTTTGATACTACCAGTATCTGCCAAGTTGTTCAATGGTAAAGATTTGTTCATGTCGCCAGGTCCCGAATGGCTTTGGTTTATTGGTATTATGATGCTTTTTCTAGTCCCTTTTTCAGTTTGGGGTTATAGAAAGTATGAACGAATGACAGCTTCGGCAGAAAATATGTTAAGCGATTTGACGCTATGACATTAGAGTTCTAAATAGCCGACGATAAAAACTCTGAACTACACATAATAAAGGGCGATCGTCAACTTTTACTAAGGAGGATTATGACCAATAAGACAATTACCGTATTAACATTACTCATCGTGACTTCTTTGGGGAGCTGTTCGTTTTTTGCAAAAAGTGGACACCAAACAAACTTTGTGGAGGTAGCCGAGAACGTCAACTTAAGTTCCGATCTCAAAGATGAAAAAAATACGAATATACAGGCCCAAAAGGAAATCGATACACGTGTTAATTTTAATGAACAATCGGCACTAAGATTTAGAAGCCCAGAGGGAGGCGTCTCGTTGTTGATAAATGGTTTTTTGGTCAATTCAGTAGAAGTTGAAGGTAATTCGGTAAGTCGAATGTGTCATTTAATCAAACCAGGAGTTAATACTTTTGAGCTTTTGCCTGGCAACTCTGATAAAAATGCGACCTTAAAAGTTGCGGATATGAGCGCAGATGATGCTAAATCCGTTACAGCCCAAATACTACTTGCTTTTTCAACAGAGGATAATCCTGGTGCTCCAGTAAAAGGCAAACTTACCATGGAGGATGAAACTTTGCAATTTAAATGGCACAAAGCAACTGTACTTGAAAACGTAGCGGCATCTGCAGACGAGGTTTATCTAAAACTCCAAGCCTTGGCAAAAGCATTAGAAGGTGGTAAGGATGGAGAACTGATTGCTCTTTTAAATTCAAAGCATGAATAGCGGCAAGTTTTGGTTTCCCCAAAGCTGATATGGACAACGGTTTGTTGAAAGGTCTAGTGACCAGGCGAGAAAACCCAGAATTTGCAATTAATTTAGTTAGCCGAGAAGAGATTTTGCCGCTCGTTGCAACAAATGACACCATCGTGGATGCAATGCGAACAGACGGAAGTCATGCCATAAAAATTATGGATGGCACTAGAGTTTGTCCCTAAATCCAATCCTAAAATTATTTTCATCTTAAAACCTGTTATATTTTAAAGCTAACATTATTTCAAATAGTCACATTACGGAAACCCATAATCAAACAATCATATTCTCTTTATATCTTTATCTCACTGAAAGCAATTCACAATAAGGATTATTCCGTTGTGAAAACATTCAAAGCGGCCTTAACAGGTCGCTTTTTCTTTTACTATGTGTAAGTAAGATTAGTGTAATAATCTAAGGGGGCTTTCAAAATACGAAAAAATGTTAAAATCGTAATAATTCATCTACTTTTTATTGTCAAAGAAAGCAAAATAATGAATTAAAAAGACTACAAAAAAAGCCCAACTCTTACGAGTTGGGCTTTTCAAAATTATATTGTCTTGACCACTAGCCTTTAATACTAGCTAATTTTCCGTTCTTTATATTATTCACCTTTAGGTCTCGTAATACATTTACTGCTTCTTCGACATACACATCTTTCGCCAGGTTTTTGTGCCAGCGATCTCTTTTCTCGCGTAGCACAGAATCTTGGGTAAATAACTCTTGCTCATATTGTAAGGACGAAAAAGTTAATTTTGAATCATAATCCAACAGTTTTTTAAAATAATCGGACTGCTCTTTATCCTTGCTCTGCTCCTCTTTATACACATCGTAATTTAAAGAAACAATGGTTTCGTCTTGCTCTGACTTCAACCATTTGGCATTTTCCTCTATAAGCTTTACTTGTGCGTTATTCGCCATACGTGCGCTGCTGTTCGCCAAAGTTTCTTCGTAGTTGATATAGTTTTTCCAAGGTTTATAATCGGCCGGGGAAATCTTGTCCCAAGCAAGCGGATTACTTTGATCGCGTTCACCAAGATCGATATAACTATAACGGTCTGGTACCACAATATCGCTCGAAACTCCTTTTAACTGTGTAGAACCACCATTGACTCTGTAAAATTTTTGTGTAGTTAGTTTTAAGGCTCCTAGATCGCCATGTTCGCTACTACGCACAATGTTGTTCAAAGGCATTACATTTTGTACGGTACCCTTACCAAATGTCTGTTTGCTACCAATGATAATGGCGCGCTTGTAATCTTGAAGTGCAGCCGCCAAAATTTCAGATGCCGAAGCCGACAACTCGTTTACCAATACCACCAAAGGGCCATCCCATTGAATACGCTCGTCCAAATCTTCATGAACTTCTTTTGCCTTACCGGAAGATTGCACTTGAACTATAGGGCCATCTTTTATAAAAAGACCTGCCATATCGACCACGGTCTTTAAAGAACCACCACCATTATCGCGCAAATCAAGAATCAAGCCTTCCATGCCCGCTTCCTTTAAACGTTCTACTTCTTTGGCAACATCAGATGCAGCGTTTCTTTCTGTATAGTCATTAAAATCAACATAGAATTTAGGCAAATGAATTAGTCCAAATTTTTCTGTGTCATTAATAATGTTCGCCGATTTTGCAAACGACTCTTCCAATTCTACCACGTCTCGTGTAAGTGAGATTATCTCTGTAGAACCATCTATCTTGCGAATAGTCAAATCAACCACGGTGCCTTCTGGGCCTTTAATCATTTTAATGGCATCGTCTAAACGCATTCCTACGATATCAACCGGATCATCTCCTTTTTGACCGACTCTAATAATAATATCACCCACTTCAATGCGCGAATCGCGCCATACGGGGCCACCAGAAATAATATCGGTCACCTTTGCACCCTCAGGTTTCTTTTGCAATCGTGCTCCTATTCCCTCAAACTTACCGGACATGCTGGCATCAAATTTTTCTTTGTCATCTGGGGCAAAGTAATAGGTGTGTGGGTCAAATTCATCCACTATTGTATTCAAATAGGAAACAAAATAATCTTTACGTTGCTGATCATCCATAAAATCGAAATAATCGAATAAGGTCTTCTTAGTTTGCTTTCTTGCAGCATCTTCTGCTTCATTCGGAGTTAAAGCCTTAACGTTTACATCTCCTTGAGTAGACTCTTCAAAAACGGCTGCGTCTTTTTGGCTATTGGTTAGCTTGGCGTCGTAGGCACCCATGGTAATGTACTTGAGTTGCTTTCTCCACCGTTCTTTCAAGTCTTTTTTGGAAGCCGCATATTTCATTTTCTTATAATCAACATCGATATCTTCCTGCTGGCTGTAATCGAACGGGGTTTCCAAAACCTCTCCGTAAATAACCTTTGCTTCTTTCATTCGTTGCATTAAGCGATCGTATACTATGTTGAAAAAAGCGATGTCTGTATTTTTAACCTGATCGTCTATCTGAAACTTGTATTGTTCAAAATCGGCAATGTCTTCTTGGATAAAAAATCGTTTGGTAGGATCTAGTATTTCGATAAAATCTTCAAAAACCCCAACCGAAAAATCGTCATTTATAGCTATTGGGTCATAATGCACTTTTTCAAGCACATAGGTAATCAGATCAAGTAATAATTTATCCTTGTCATCATTCTCTAAATTTTCGGGGGCGTCGTTGGTAAAACTGCAAGAAGCTACCGCGATCAACATTACGAACAGGGCGTAAGCAAGATTCCTTTTCATGTATTAGCTTTTTTTGACCCTTTTAAGTGGGACGAATTTAAAATTTATAAGATTTTCCTAAGATACTGAAAAAACCGTGCCATGCTTGTGCGAACTTGTAATTTTTGGTCAAACGGTATCCTAAGAAATATCCTTTTTAAAAACGTATTTTTGCGTAGTAAAGTATCCTAGAGCCTATTTAAAATTTTATCGATTATTTTTAATGCCCCTTTTTAAACCCTTCTTCGTTAAAATTTTAAACCATAGCTTGGGCTATGCTGAAAAATTCTGCCTCAAAGACTGTAAAAATGACCTATAAAAAATTATAATCACAAAACTTTAAACAGGCTCCAGATGCCAAAACCTTTAATATTAGTAACCAATGATGACGGTATTACCGCTCCCGGTCTTCGTTCATTGATACGATTCGCGAGTGAAATCGGCGATGTTTTCGTGGTAGCACCAGACAGTCCGCAATCGGGCATGGGCCATGCGATTACGATTAATAACACGCTGTACGCCACTAAAATGACAGTTGTTGAAAAAGATGGTGCCAAAGAAGAGTACAGTTGCAGTGGAACGCCTGCCGACTGCGTTAAATTGGGACTGCAAGAACTTTTGGAAAGAAAGCCTGATATTGTTTTAAGCGGAATCAATCATGGCTCGAACGCATCTATCAATGTCATTTATTCAGGTACCATGAGTGCGGCTATCGAAGCTGGAATCGAAGGTCTACCCGCTATCGGCTTTTCGCTCTGCGACTTTGCTTGGAAAGCTGATTTTTCACAAGCAAAAAAATCAATTCAAAAAGTAATTCTAGAAGCTTTAAAAAACGGAATTCCGCAAGGCGTTGTATTGAACGTCAATATTCCCAAATTAGAAAAAGAAGCTTTAAAAGGCATCAAAATCTGTCGTCAGGCTCGTGCCAATTGGAAAGAAAAATTTGATAAGCGTACCAGTCCCATGGGTAAGGATTATTATTGGCTTACCGGTGAGTTTGAACTGTTGGACAAAGGCGAGGACACCGACGAATGGGCTTTGGCGAATGGTTATATTTCGGTCGTTCCCACACAATTCGACCTTACGGCGCATCATAGCATACAACAACTCAATAGTTGGGAGTTGTGATGTTAGGTGTTAGGTGTTAGGTGTTAGGTGTTAGGTGTTAGAAACCACAAAAAATGAGTCTTAAAAATGAATAAGAAAGAAATCGTTCTAGGTTTTATTGTAGGTATCATCGCAAATGCGATCGGTACGATTTTATACATTCTACTGTTTTCCAAAGCGGGTATACAAGAGACCTATTCGGCAGCCGTTCAACAGGGGCATGTAGGAAGTTTATTAGCCTTGGGCGCTATATTGAACCTCGTTGCGTTTTTCGGTTTCCTGAAATTAAGAAGAGATGAAAGAGCAAGAGGGGTTTTGATAGCAACGGTTTTGACGGCCTTGCTCATCGTGTACTACAAGGTATTTTAAAAACGGGCCTAGTCATTCAATTTCAATAATTGGCCTTACTTTAATTGAGTATTTGTCGCTGTATTTGAATTTTATAGCATGAAGTATTACATCATCGCAGGGGAAGCATCGGGGGATCTACATGGGTCTAACCTTATCAAAGCCCTAAAGCTAAAAGATGACCAAGCCGACATTCGCTGTTGGGGTGGCGATTTGATGCAGCAGGCCGGTGGAGAATTGGTCAAGCACTATAAAGAAATGGCCTTTATGGGTTTCTTAGAGGTACTGCTGAATATTTTTACCATTTCTAAAAATATCGGTTTTTGTAAGTCCGACATCGCTGAATTCGAGCCAGACGTTATTGTCTTTATCGATTATTCAGGATTTAATCTACGGATTGCCAAATGGGCGAAAGCTTCTGGGTTTAGAACCAATTACTACATCTCACCACAAATATGGGCTTCTCGAGAGGGTAGAATTGAAAAAATTAAAAGGGATATCGACGCCATGTATGTCATTCTTCCCTTTGAAAAAGAATTTTATGAAGGCAAACACAATTTTCCCGTTCATTTTGTTGGCCACCCCCTATTGGATGCCTCAGAAAATAGGCAGCCATTAGACGAATTAAGTTTTAGAGTCGCTCATGAACTCGACACTCAAAAACCGATTATAGCACTACTCCCTGGAAGTAGAAAACAAGAAGTTCAAAAAATGTTGAACATCATGCTTTCGGTAATCGGAGATTTTCCAGAGTATCAATTTGTCATTGCAGGGGCACCAAGTCTAGAGCGTGATTTTTACACGCCCTTTTTAAACAATCCCAATGTTGATTTTGTCAACAACCGAACCTACGATGTATTAAGTCTAGCACATGCCGCCTTGGTAACCAGTGGTACCGCCACTTTAGAAACTGCACTATTTAAGGTGCCGCAAGTAGTATGTTATCGTGCCAATTGGGTATCCTATCAAATTGCAAAGCGCATTGTTACCCTCGACTACATTTCACTCGTTAATCTGATTATGAAAAAAGAAGTCGTTACCGAATTGATTCAAGCTAATCTAACTACCAAGAAATTGAGCGCAGAACTCTCCAAAATTACTTCTGGCGCACATAGAGAAGCACAACTGCAAGCTTATGAAACGCTAATAAAAAAACTAGGAGGGCCTGGCGCAAGTGTTAAAGCAGCCGAATTAATCGTCAACAATACTAAGATTTTATAACTTTCAAACCACCGATAAATCAAGAACAAGATGAAAACAGCACTAGAAATAACCTGGTTTACTGCGCTCCTAGTAATTGCGGTAAGTTGTAAAGAAAACAGCACAGAAAACAAAACAGTTAGCCCAGAGGAAATGGCCTTTGCTTCGGAAACCATGAACGATTGGTTTCAAGAACAATGGGATGCTGAAATAGCTTTATCGCCCATGTTCCAGACTCATTTAGGTGATAAGACCGATTATGGCAAATGGGACGATATGACCAAGGAATCTGAAGAAGCCAGTCTAAAACGTACCAAAGCACGTTTGGCATACCTTAAAGACTCGGTAGACGCTAATGCATTAGACGAAGCCACCAAACTCAGCTACAAGCTTGCGGTGCAACAGCAAGAAGATGAAATCGCGGATTACAAATACCGCCTGTATAATTATCCTGTAAATCAAATGTTCGGGACACATTCAGAAGTGCCATCATTTTTGATAAACATGCATCAGGTAACCGGTAGAAGTGATGCCGAAGCATATATTTCGCGATTGAACGGCGTAAATAAAATGTTCGACCAGGCCATTGAGGGACTAAAAGAAAGAGAAGCGGCGGGTATTGTTCCTCCAAAATTCGTTTTCCCTAGAGCCATAGAATCCTGTAAAAATATCTTGCAAGGACTGCCTTTCGACACCTCGAAAAAGCAAAGCACCCTACTGGCAGATTTTTCTTCTAAAGTAGAAAGGTTGGATATTGCTACGGAGGAGAAAATAGAGCTGACAAAGAATGCGGAAGCGGCTTTACTATCTTCTGTAAAACCAGCATACGAAAAATTAATCGCCTTTTTAGAAGACCAATCCACACGTGCAACCACCGACCATGGCGCGTGGAAATTTCCTGAGGGAGGCGACTATTTCAACAATGCCCTCGCCCGCACCACTACTACCGATATGACCTCTGATGACATTCACCAGTTGGGTCTTTCTGAAGTAAAACGCATTCACTCTGAAATGACAGCAATTAAAGACAAGGTCAGCTTTAAAGGTTCTTTGCAAGAGTTCTTTAAATTCATGAAAGAAGACAAACAATTCTACTATCCCGATACCAAAGAAGGAAGGGAAGAATATATGAAGACGGCTACCAAGCTAATCGATAGTATGAAAGGGAGGCTAGACGAACTTTTTATTACCAAACCCAAAGCAGATATGATTGTGAAGGCCGTGGAGCCTTTTCGTGAAAAATCTGCGGGCAAGGCCTTTTACCAACAACCAGCATTAGACGGCTCCCGACCCGGCACCTACTATGCCAATATGTACGATATTATGGCGATGCCCAACTATCAAATGGAAGCTTTGGCCTACCACGAGGGTATTCCAGGACACCACATGCAGATTGCAATTGCGCAAGAGCTAGAAAATGTACCTATGTTTCGTAAAATGGGCGGTTATACGGCATATATAGAAGGTTGGGGATTGTATACCGAATTCATTCCCAAAGAAATGGGCTTGTACAGCGACCCGTATTCTGACTTTGGAAGACTGGCCATGGAACTATGGCGCGCCTGCCGCTTGGTGGTAGATACTGGAATACATGCCAAAAAATGGACACGTGAAGAGGGCATCAAATACTACACCGATAACACCCCCAATGCCGAAAGCGATGCCGTTAAGATGGTGGAACGCCATATTGTTATGCCGTCTCAAGCCACGGCTTATAAGGTAGGTATGAACAAGATTTTAGAGCTTCGGGCAAATGCAAAAACCAAACTAGGCGACAAATTCGATATTCGTGAATTTCATGATGTGATACTCATAAACGGAGCCTTGCCATTACATGTTCTGGAAGACATGGTAGATGAATATATTACCATGAAATCTAGGGATAAGAGGGAGATTTTGGATTAGTGAAGTTTTCTTAGACCTAATAAATAATTATGAAGGAAATACTTTGTATTGTATTAATCGCGCTTTCAGTTAGTTCGTTCTCTCAATCAAAGGAAGAACCTATTTGGTGGGAATTGCAACGAAACGGTGAGCATTTACAGGTTGCCAGTTATTTGATATTTAAAGTTCAATCAGACTCGACACGAAATAGGCATGCCGATTATTTGCACATCGCACGGTCATATGGTTACTTAAATGACTATGAAAAAGCCACTTTTTACTGGAAAGAGAGTGGTAAAAACTTAATTCCTGAAAACGACCCACAATTTTGGTGGTACTATAAAGGTACTTTAGCTTTTTTTGAAAGAGATAAAGAAACTTTATTGAAGTATATGACCTTACTTAACGCCGAAAACTCTGAATATTATAAGAATAACGCTTTTGTATTAAAATCACTTTACCAAAAATTTGATAAGGGATATGAGGAAGCTTGTGATTGGAAAAACTGATTTAGCAGCTACATTTACGCAAGCCTAGATATGATAAAAACGTTACCAATTTTATTCTTTATTTATTTCACGCTGTACACATCAGCTCAAAAATGCGAGTACGAAGAATATTTTCGCTTTACCGATTTAGCTAAAAAAGCTTTTAATACGGAAAACTTCAAGGATGCAAGAAAAAGTTTTAAGTTAGCTTTCAAGGAAACCATATTCCCATTAGGTCATGATTTGAGCTATGCCTTGATTGCCGCAAATGAAACAAAAGACTATGAATGGGCAGGACAAATTGCCAAGAAGCTCGCACAAGGTGGAGTTCCTTTAAGATATTTCATAAGGTATAAAAAGAAGAAATGGCACAAAGAATTTAAGTCCAGTTTTAACAGTTATAACGCATACTATGAAGAATGTTTCGACCAAGAAATGAAGAAACGTTTATTGCAAATCGAACAAAATGACTTCGAGTTTACTACTAAATATCACGATTGGCGAGCGCGTAAAATAGAACTTCAAATACAAGAGTTAATCGATGGAGCGACGAAAATAGTAGTGGACTTTAAAAGTTTCAAGGAAAAATATGGCTTCCCAAATGAGCGAGAAATGGGATACAACTACATCCATATAAAAAATAGAATTGAACCTTATAAAACTGACGTGCTTATGGTTCATATCTATCAAATGGGAACGCCGATTTTCAGAAATAATATTCATGATTTTGCTTGCGAAGGCTCCTTGCATACGAATTTTGAAGAGGTAATAGAAAAAATCCAAGGTTTTGGTGACAGCACTGGTATTGAACAGGAAATGAGAGCGAGGTACAAAAAATTTAGATAGGCCTATACCTCAGTTATAACTCGTGTCGATATTTGAAATAAAGTTGTACAAATTGTATAATTTATGTGTTTTTATATTCCAAGAATAGTTGGAATGAAGGTAAAAATCATAGAGGTAGAAACCAAACTAAAGATAAAATGTCACATCTATTTAGTAACTAAAAACAAATCAAAACTACCTTCTATAAGTGAGGGTTAGAGATTCAATTTTAGTAAACATTCAAAAAAGAATGATTACAAAACTTATATTCTAACGACGGATAAAACACCTGAAACTGTAGAGGGCTGTTTAATAATAAACACCAAAAGTCCGCATCAAGTATATATGGCTTATGTGGAGGTTGCCCCTCATATTAAAGGAAATAATAAAAGATATAACTGCGTTGCGGGTTGTTTGATTGCTTTTGCTTGTAATCAAAGTTTTATAAATGATAAAGAAAGTTACGTTGCTTTCGATGTATTAGAAGAGAAAAACGAAAATGAAATAAAACTAGTGAAATTATACAGTCAAAAATACAATGCTTTTAGCTTAGACAATTCAACAACCATGATTATCCTTCCAGAAGGCAGTGAAAAACTCATTAACGAATTTTTAAATTAAAAGATTATGAAGAATACAGAAATCTTACCTAAAGACATTTGGAATGATGAAAAAATCAACAACATTAACCAATTCGTCAAAAATCATTCTGATAATCAATCAAAAGAAAGAAAAATAAGGAACAAACTTCTGTCTATTCAGTATAAATTAGAAGACTATATAGAAAAAGATAATGAGGTTTTAAATATATTAGATTTTGTGAAAATGTACTTAAAAGCATTAGATATATCAAAAAGGGATTTGGCTAAATATTTTGGAACGAGGGATAGTAACCTTCATAAATATTTAACTGGCAAAAGGAAATTGAATGCAGAAGTTGTTCTAAAAATCAGTTCGTTTTCTCGGACAAAACCTGAATATTGGTATAGAATTCAAGTTAAGAACGAAATCGTTAAATAGAAAAAGGAGAATACAAAAGACTACGACAAATATGACTATGAGAAGTTATTATCTTTATAAAGCGATGTTTTTATAATTCCATACTCGCAATACCCTTGAAGCCATTATCCCCAACTTTCAACCATTTAAAATTATTTATTTAATTTTGAATACGAAGGAAAATCCAACTCCTACTGGTCTATGCGAAAGATACTTGCCCTTTTTTTTATTTTTGCAGTTGCCAGCTGTGGTTCGGTAAAAAAGAAAACTACCTACGGTAAATCAAAGACAAGAACCGTCTCGGTCGGTGCAAGTTCACGAACTACACCTAGTCGGAAACCACGGGTTACTACTCGTAACAACCGCAAAGAATCAACCTCAGTAGCGGACGATATCATTAATACCGCCTTGCAATTTTCGGGAGTGCGGTACAAATGGGGCGGCACCACTAAAAAGGGAATGGACTGCTCTGGTCTTTTATATGTTGCTTTCGGCGAACACGATGTTAGTTTGCCGCGCGTTTCTAGCGATATGGCACAAGAGGGGCGAAAAATTAGGGTCAAAAATGTTACAAAAGGTGACCTGCTCTTTTTCAACACCAAAAAAAGAGGCAAAAAAATCAACCATGTAGGCATGGTCGTCGCAGTCGAACGAGATGAAATCAAATTCATACACACCTCTGTTTCCCGTGGGGTTATCGTTTCTTCTTTGCGCGAAGGTTTTTGGAACAACGCTTTTATAAAGGCCACAAGGGTTTTATAAGATGCGGCTGCTACGCTTCATTCCGATTCAACTTACGCTTATTCTAATTCTTGGTATCATCATGGGCAACACCTTTGATTTTGGCACGACCTTACCTATACTCATCTCTGTTGCGCTTCTCTTGGGCCTTGGTATTCTTTTCTTTATGGATGCTCGCAAAAGAACTGCCTTCTTCACAATAGTAAGTCTGTTCTTGATTTTTAGCATCGGAATATCGGCTGTTTCAATAGCTAAATCAAAAAATACACCTAGCCATTATACAAATTCTATAACCAACAGAAGTCATACCTGGCAGCTCAAAATTACCGAAACACTGAAACAAACCTCTTTTTCGAGACGGTACATTGCAGAAGTAATAGGGCTCAATTCGCTGCATGCCTCAGAAAAAATACTTTTAAATTTACCTATCGAGAGTCTTGCAACGCCTTTTAAAATAGATGATGAAGTGGTAGTCTATGCTACATTGAACGAGGTAAATTCATCCTTAAATCCACATCAGTTTGATTACAAAACATATCTAAAAACACTTGGTATCACGCATCAATTGCAAGTGGCGACCGAATATGTTCTTTTGGAGAATCCGTCTCGTACGATTTACGGTCGGGCAGCTTCGCTTCGAGAACTTATTATCGATAAGCTCAAAAAAACCAATTTCGGCGAAGCGGAACTTTCCATAATGCAAGCGCTCCTGTTAGGCCAGCGAAACGATATTTCCGAAGCGACTTATAATGATTATAAAAATGCTGGAGCGGTGCACATCCTGGCGGTTTCTGGTCTTCATATCGGGGTTTTCTTAGTACTACTACAATTTCTATTCAAACCTTTAGAGCGCCATCCAAGAGGCAAAACCATCAAACTTATCATAATCGTAACGCTGCTTTGGGGCTTTGCCTTACTCGCAGGGTTCTCGGCTTCAATAGTACGTGCGGTGACCATGTTCACTTTTGTGGCCTATGCGCTGTACCTCAACAGGCCCAGCAACACCTTTAATATTCTTGCTTTGAGTATGTTCTTTATTCTATTGGTTATCGACCCAAAGCTACTTTTTCAAGTTGGTTTTCAAATGAGTTATGCAGCCGTCTTCGCCATCGTATGGATATACCCTTTACTGCAAAAGTTATGGTTTCCAAAAAATAAAATTGTTCGAAAAGTATGGCAATTGCTTTCGGTAAGTGTTGCGGCGCAACTAGGGGTTTTACCAATAAGCTTGTTTTATTTTCATCAATTTCCCGGACTCTTCTTTATCTCGAACTTGGTTATTGTTCCCGCTTTGGGAATTATACTAGGTGGCGGAATTCTAGTTATCGTACTTGCACTTTTAAACGCACTCCCTCTTTGGCTCGTTGCGATTTATGATTGGTTGATACGTACTATGAACAATACCATTGCATGGGTGGCCGACCAAGAGGCTTTTGTGTTCCAGAATATTTCTTTTGATGGGGTACAATTAGTGCTTTCGTATACCTTGCTTTTTTGCACAGTACTGTTTCTAAGCAAACCCAACTTCAAAAAAGCCTTGGTTGTGGCACTCGCTTTGATAACTTTTCAGAGCTATATTTTTTATACGACCTTTACCGTTAACCAAAAACAGACACTTATTCTCGCACACCAAACCCGCAATTCGATACTCATGCAACAATCTGGCAAAAAGCTTCTGGTTTTTGCTCAAGATACTAGTAGAACCGAGCGTTTGGCTAAAGACTATCGCATCGGCGAACGCATAAAATGCATAGAAAATAACGACCTGAAAAACAGTTACAACAGGAAAAACAAAATCATATTACGTATTGATAGTATGGGAATTG